>Ga0335081_10019534_pt1 | contig 10961 bp, 8 predicted proteins | sample Lox_Sample_35_FD_206713 | JGI IMG/M metagenome (GOLD analysis project Ga0335081, IMG submission 206713) | Soil microbial communities from Loxahatchee National Wildlife Refuge, Florida, United States - Lox_Sample_3.5 | ecosystem: Environmental > Terrestrial > Soil > Wetlands | place: USA: Florida...
AACTTGCAGGCAGGCCAGACCAGACCTTTTAGAGCATCTGGTTTGACCGATGGAACGATTTGAAGAATTCCTCACGGAACGTCGATACCCCAAAAATGTTTCACCTGCAACGATAGTTTACTACAGTGCCTTCCGGTCCTGGGACCAGTACTCGTATGGCGATTGGAAGACCTGGATTGTGAACCTGCAACAGGCAGGGGTTTCTCCGATCTCCATCAACACCTACATCTGCGCCATGAATGCCTATTGGAAGTGGGCAGGAACGGGCCTGAAGGTAGCTACCTGAAGGAGGAAGAGAAGATCCTGGCCACGCTCAACGCAGACCAGACCAAACGCCTCATCGGGTCCAAGCCGAAGGGTAGGAACCAGACCCGTGCCCACACCTTGCGTCACACAATGGCTGTTAGCTATCTGCGGGCTGGTGGCAATCTCTACTACCTCCAACGCATCCTCGGTCACAGCAGCATCACCACTACGGAGAGTACCTGCGATCCCTTGGTATCGCCGATATTCAGAAGGTGCGAATTGAACTAGCCGATTGCTTTTTTCAAAAACGTCCTTCGATCTGACCACACTCAGTGAGGCAAATACAGGTCTGACGTGGGGTCAATTTCCTGTTGCAGAATCAACTGTTTCTGAGCTATTTCCCGGTCGGACTTGGCAAAAGTTTATGTTCAATCACGAGACAGCCGACCGCCCCGCGCTTGCGCAACCAGCGTGCGCGTTCTGCCACAATATCAATTTCGACATGACCGAACGGCTCTATTACCACGATTGCTACTTGCGCGCGTTTCGTGCCCGGGTGCTCCAGACCTCAGACAGCGGCGCTACTGCCTACCTCGACCGCACCGCCTTTTATCCCACCTCCGGCGGGCAGCCTTTCGATAACGGGTCCATCGGTGGTGTGGCTGTGGTGGATGTGGTCGACGAAGGCGACTCGATTGCCCATCGGCTGGCGGGGCCCTTGACCGATACCGCTGTCGATTGCGCGATCGATTGGAATCGCCGCTTCGATCATATGCAGCAGCATACCGGCCAACACCTGCTCTCGGCCGTGTTCTCCGAGCACTTCGGACTGCACACCGTCAGCTTTCACCTCGGCTCGGAAAGTTCCACCATCGATCTCGCAACCGCGTCGGTGGGTGACCAAACCATCCGCGATGCCGAGCAACGCGCCAACGCCATCGTGTTTGAGAACCGGCCCGTCGCTTTCGAATTTCAAGAGGCGGGCGAAGTGCAGGGCTTGCGCAAAACTTCGGCGCGGGAAGGCGAGTTGCGGATTGTGGTGATCGAGGGCCTCGACCGCAGCGCCTGCGGTGGTACGCACGTGCGCGCTACCGGTGAGATCGGGCCGATCCTGATTCGCAAGCTCGAAAAAGTGCGGCAGGCGGTGCGGGTCGAGTTTCTGTGCGGCGGGCGTGCCGTGCGCCAGTCTAGGGCCGATTACGATGCGCTCTCGAAAGTCGCGCAGCTGTTTTCGGCCAGCCTGGAGGAGGCGCCGGCCTTGGTCGCGGCGCAATTGGAAGCCTCGCGCGCGGCCGATAAGGCGCGGCGCAAGATGGAACTGGAGCTGGCCGGATACCGGGGCAGGGAATTGTATGATGTCACTCCCGCGGGACCCGATGGCACGCGGCGCTATCTCCGCCGCATGGCCGGCGGTTCGGTGGAAGAGTTGCGCGCGCTGGCGCAGAGTTTTACGGAACGGCCGCAGGCGGTTTTCGCGGCGGCCTTGGAAAAGCCTCCCGCGGTCCTCTATGCGGCCTCGGCCGATTGCGGAATCGACGCGGCCAAGGCGCTTCAGAAAGCGTTGGCCCAAACCGGTGGACGCGGCGGCGGTAGTGCGCGCCTCGCGCAAGGCAGCGTCCCCGATGCCGCGCGCCTCGATGAGGTCCTCTCGCTGCTAACCTCGTCTACTTCTTCTTCGCGGGCGTAGTGCTCTTCGGTTGCAACAGCTCTTCCACCTTGCTCCGAACGTTGTTCTCTTGTTGGTCTTCAAGGAAGAAGTTATCGTCGCCGCTATATTGCGCGCGGATCATGCCACTCCGATCGATGAACACCAGTTGCGGCATGATGAGCCTGGCTGCCATGGGGTGTTGTAGAAAATCCAGCGCGGCCCCGCGGTCGTTGAAACCCACGGGAAACGGCGGGTGGACCCGTTTCAGAAAATCGGGCACGGCCGCGGCGGCGTGGTCTTCAATCGCCGACGCCAAAACCTGGAACCCGCGGGCGCCAAATTCGGCTTGTGCTTTGGCCAGCGTGTCCACGGCTTTCTGGCAGTGCGGGCAATAGGTGAGGATGAAAATCACCGCCATCGCCTTGCCGGGAAACTGGTTCAGCGAGACTTGCTGGCCGTTGGTCAAGTGAATGGCGAATGTGGGCGGCGCCGGGCGCGGCAGCGTTCCGGCCGGGGACACGGCTGCAATACCAAGCAAAGCCAGGACCGCGGGGAACGTTCGGCGCAGCATTTCCTCAGTTTACCGCAGGGGGTAAACCTTCGATGCTGGTGACCACTGCCCCCTTGCGGCGCAGCTCGAAGCGTCCGTCGTCGCCCGAGCCGTCCAGAGAATCGGGGGTCTGGGCAGTGACCTCCATCTTCTTCCACTTCTTGGCCATGGCCTCGCGATAGGCGTCGAAGTAATCGCGCGCCGCTCCCTCGCTGTCCCACTCCGCAGCGTAGAGCAGCACGTCCCGGTCGTGTTTCTTGGTCTCGAGCAACTCGAACGTCGAACCCCGCAAATGCGGCGCGATCTCATCGGCGCGCGCTTTGTCGGTGAACTGCTGCAGAATCACCTGCTGATCCAACTCGCCGAGCGTCCCGCCCACCAGGCTCTTGTAGCCCGAGGGAAGGTGCGGGTCCGGAAGATCCGGAAGAGTAGGCTGCACGTGATCGAAGTATTTCTGCGGGTGCAGGATCTGCTGCGTGGAAACAGGCGCATGCTTGAACACTTCGCCGAAACCTTCGTCGCCATCATGCGCCAGCACTTCGTTTTGGAACACCATGCCTTCGGTATACGGGAACACCAAGGTGATGCGCAGATACAGCGGGGCCTGATCGAAGACCGGATACTGCCCGTCGCTCTGGCTCTGTCGGCTCATCCTTCGTACGAGATCCGGAGAGTTTCGAAGCGATTGGCCGAGACGATGCGCCAGATACTCCGACATCAGCCACGTGGCCTGGCCTTCCATCACCGCCATGCGCGCGGCAGCGCCGTCGTCGCTCTTCCTTCCCTGGCGGATAAAGTGCGCCAGGTTGAAGTTCTGATCGGCGATGGCGTGCGAGAGCTCGTGGGCCAGCACTGGTTCCTGGGTTTCGGGCGAGGTGGTCTCGGTGACGAACAGCCGCTTCTTGTCGTAATCGTAAAATGCGGCTGCCTGCTCGGTGAGCAGGTCCACCGTTTTATCGGCCAGATTGAAATCGGGCGGAACCAGCCCGAACTTTTTGAGCGTCAATTCTTCGGCGCGTATTTCCTCGGGGGTGGTGGTGTCCTTAACGCGCTTCTTCAGAAACTCGTTGACCTTCTCCTTGGTGATGAAGTCGCAAGGAACCGGGTGGTGCAGCTTCATACCCGAGATCGTCGCCAGCTCGGCCGCGATTCTGCCCGCCTGGCTGCAGAGTTCGGTGGCGCGCAGCGATTCCGCCGATGCCGCCCCGCAGGCCAAAAAGAGCGCCAGAATTACGGCTTTAGTGCGCAGAATGATCTCTCCTCAGCGTCCAACTGAAAGCTGCGCTAGCGGCCAGTGAAAGCAACCCTCCCAGAGCGACTGTCGCGCGCGCGCCAAACCGGCCGGCCAGCGCGCCGGCGGCCAGGCTGCCGAACGGCGCAAGACCCACCACGGTCATACTGTACAACGCCATGGTGCGTCCGCGGAATTCATCTGGGATGAGCATCTGAATCGTGGTGTTGGCCGCGGTGAGCTGGCGCATCAGCCCATAGCCGATCAACGGCGTAATCGCCAGCGTCAGGTTGAACCAAGGGGAAATCGCAAATCCGAGATTGGCCACACCTAAAACCAGCGCGCAATAGACGACCACATGCGTCAATCCGCCAACGTGCGTGCGGCGGGCTAGGCCGACCGTTCCGACAACCGCGCCCACGCCCATGGCAGCCATTAGAAATCCGAGCCCCTTCGAGCCACGATGGAAAATTTGATCGGCGAAGAATGGCGCCAGAACCAGGAAGGGCGCGGTGGCCAGGCTGGCGGCGGCCAGCACCATGAGCAGGCGCCGCACGGCGTGCTGATGCCATGCGTAGTGCAGACCCTCTTTCAAATGCCGCCAGGGCGAATCCTGCGCGCGGCGCTCGAAAGGTGGGAGCTTCATTAACAGCAAGCCGCCGATGACGGCAAGGAAGCTGATTCCGTTCAGAAGGAAGCAAACGCCTTCGCCCAGCGCTGCTACCAACACGCCTGCGATCGCCGGCCCCACTCCGCGCGCCGAATTGAACACCGCGGAGTTCAAGGCGATGGCGCTCAGCAGATCGTCCTTGCTGGTCATTTGGATCAGCAGCGATTGCCGCCCGGGAATATCGAATGCGTTGATCGCGCCCAATACGACGGCCAGCGCCAGCACGTGCCAAACCTGGACGCGGCCGGAAAGCGTCAACGCCGCCAGCACGAACGCCTGCAACATCATCAGGGTTTGCGTGGTGACCACCAGCTTGTGGCGGGAAAAGCGGTCCGCAGCCAGGCCGCCCAACGGCCCCAATGCGAACACGCAGATCTGCGAACAGAACCAGGCCGTTCCTAACAGCAGCTCGGAATGCGTGAGCCGGTACACCAGCCAGCTCTGGGCGACGGTTTGCATCCAGGTCCCGCTCAGCGAAACGATTTGGCCGCCGATGAAGAGTTGGTAATTGCGATGGCGCAGCGACCGGAAACTCTGGCTCAGGCTGCGGGTTGGTGCATCGATCGCAGCGGGAGCCTCCACTAGCTCAGGTGTCGGTAAAGGGGGAGTATCGGCTCGCGAACCGGGGGCGGCGGACATCGGATGTTTCTAGGATACGGCGCGGTACAATGAGAGATCAAATCCCCGATCGCGGATAGGAGATACTTTGGCGGAAGATAAGCTGTATCAGGCGGAATACGTAGGCAGCGGCACGTTCATCATCAGCAAACCCAAGCGCAAGAAAATCAAAGTGCGGCAATCGAAGCTGAAGAACCCCCAGCGCGGCTCGCGCAAATAGCCCCCCAGACGACGCAAAGCGATCGCAAAGGCACCGCTCCCTTTGGCCGCGACTCGGCATGCGTTCCGTTTCGAGACGGAAGCCGCGACCGTAGGAAGCGGTGGTTTGTCCAGCAACACCTTCTGGCCGGTGTTCGGCCGGCATTCGAGAAAGAGGGATTCCGGTAAGGCGGGGGACGCTCCACCACGGAAGCGGGAAGGTTCTTGGAAACTGCTTGGGGTTTCGAACGGAGTATTACAGGGGACGGAATCCCTCGTGCCTGTGCGACTCCCACGTTAACTGACGGACCGCTGCCAGCCGTTTCCAGACCCACGTAACTCACTGAACTTCAAGACGAAAAAATTAGTGGGCGCGCGTGAACACGGCAGCGCAGGCTTCCGCCACGGCGGCGATCTGCTGGCCGGTCAGCTCCGGATACATCGGCAGCGAGAGCACTTCGCCTGCTGCCTGTTCTGCAACCGGAAATGCGCCGCGAGCGTATCCAAGATCCGCATAGGCCGGCTGCAAATGTACCGGAATGGGATAGTGGACTGCGGTTTGGACGCCCGCCGCCTGTAGGTCGGCCTGCAACTGGTCGCGGTGTTGGCTGCGTACTGTGTAGGTGTTGTAGGCGTGCCGGGCGTAGGGCATCTCGCCAGGCAACTGCAACCCGGCTGTGGCCAAGAGGCGGGCATACTCAGCCGCATGCGCCCGCCGCGCTTCGATCCAACCATCCAGGTGGCGGAGCTTGACGCGCAGAATCGCCCCTTGCAGGCCCTCCATCCGATAGTTGTATCCCTTCAGAATGTGTTCGTACTTCGTCGCAGCGCCCCAATCGCGCAACAACCGAATCCGCTGCGCATGCGCGGGATTGTTGGTCACTACGGCGCCGGCTTCGCCAAACGCACTGAGATTCTTAGTCGGATAAAAACTGAAGCACCCGATATCGCCGATGCCGCCCACCCGCCGGCCTTTGTACTCTGCTCCGTGCGCCTGCGCTGCGTCTTCGATCACCAGCAGGTTGCTCTTCCGGGCCAGATCGAGCAGCGGGTCCATGTTCGCAGCCTGCCCGTAAAGGTGCACCGGCAGAATCGCTTTCGTGCGCGGTGTAACAGCCGCTCGAACTTGCGTAACATCCATATTGCAGGTCTTGGCGTCGATATCCACGAACACGGGCCTTGCGCCGGTATAACAAATCGTCGCCACTGACGCCACGAACGTAAACGGCACCGTGATCACTTCATCGCCGGGCCCCACGCCGGCCGCCAGCAGCGCCAGGTGCAGGGCGCTCGTGCCGGAGTTCACCCCAATCGCATGCTCTGCGCCGCAATACGCCGCGAACTCGGTTTCAAAAGCCGCAACCTCTTTTCCCAGGACGAACTGGCTGCTCTCAAGCACGCCCGCAATGGCGCGGTCGATCTCGTCCTTGATGCTGTAATATTGCGCTTTCAAGTCAACGATCGGAATCACGCTGGAAACAGGCTCCCTCTGATATGATCCAGTAAGCTGTCATGATAACGCGTGGACTTGTCACCGCGTTGTTGTTTCTCGCCTCGCTGGATGCCGCCTCTCCCCTTGAGTACCGGCAACACGTGGGTGTCTACGTGTGGGGAAAGCTCGGAGGCAGCCTGGACGATGCCGCGGCCGACGTCGAGCGCCTTGGCGATGATCGCGTGGTGCGCATCTATATCGGGCCCTCGGCCTCTTGGGACCCTTCCGGCAAAGATGATATTTCGCCGCTCGACGTGAAGGTCGAACGCGCGGACTATCGTGCGTTTCTCGCGAGGTTTCCGGTGGTGATGTTGACCGCCTACGACAGCGCGTCGTTCGAGCGGTATAAGTGGGGTCACCTGGACGCTGAACATTTATCGGCAACCCGCGACGAATTCCGGCGCTTCACCCTGGATCTGGCCAAAACGCCAGGCCGGAAAATCATTTCCAATTGGGAATTCGAGAACGACTGCCACGCCGATCAATGGGACGCTTGCGCCGAATACTACCAGGCGCGGCTCGACGGCATTCGCCAAGGCCGGAAGGAGGCGAAGGCCCAGGGGCTTCCGGGCGAGATTCTCACCGCGTTCGAATTCACAGTCGTACCGGGGTTCCAGGGTAAACCGTCTGGCCTCGTCGAGGTAGGAGCCAAGCTCAAGGGCGTGGACTTCTGGTCGTACAGTTCCTGGTGGTCGATCGCCTGGGACCGCGACGCCGCCGGCGTCTACAAAGATTTCGCATACCTGGCGCACCTTTTGCGAGACTTCGCCGCGGAGAAAAAGCTGACCGCGCGGCTGATCATTGGCGAATTTGGAGAATATTGGGACCAGCATCCTACATCGGAACGGATGAAGGCGCTGGTGGACGCCAGCCTGGCCAATGGCGTCGAATATCTTTTCTATTGGGTGTTGTACGACCAACCTGGCCAAAAGGACGACCACGGCCGCGACGCCTCGCATTTCGGAAAATACGGCTTGGACCGCACACTGACCCCGCAGGGGCAGGAATTCCGCAAGTGGTTCGTACCGCTCGCGAAACCGGCGTCGAAGGCAGCCGTAAACTAAATGAGCCAGTCGACGCCAGTTGTTCGCGCAGAATCGGCTGCGGCGCCAGCCCGCCACACAGCAGGCCCGCGCGTCGCCGAACTCGATGGGTTGCGCGGCATCGCCATCTTGCTGGTGCTGGTCTTTCACTACGCGCCGAAGACCGGCCCGCTGCGATATCTCGGAGATGTCTTCGGGCTTGGCTGGACGGGTGTCGATCTCTTCTTCGTACTCAGCGGATTCCTGATCACCGGGATCCTGCTCGATAGCGTAGGGCGGCCCCATTACTACCGCAATTTCATCGTGCGGCGCAGCCTGCGCATTTTTCCTCTGTACTACGCCTGCCTGGTTCTATACTGCGTGCTGAGTTTTGTGCCGGATCCCATCCGCTGGAAGGATTTTCTGGGGGTCGGCGACGGCTGGTGGTACGTGGGCTATCTGGGTAACATCCAGGTCTTTCTAAAGAATGCCTGGCCGGGAGCCGCGATTCTCACACCGCTTTGGTCGCTTCAGGTTGAGGAGCAGTTCTACCTCACTTTTCCGTTGCTCGTCTGGGCGACGAAGCGCACTACGCTGGCGAGGATTCTCGTGGCGTCGGTGATTGGCGCGCTGGTCATTCGCATCGCCCTGGTGGTGGCGGCGCCCAAGAACCTCATGGGAACCTACGCGTTGATGCCATGCCGCATGGACGCGCTCGCCATGGGCGGGCTGGTAGCGATCGCGGCGCGGGAGCGGCCCGAATGGCTCAAGGCGCGTTGGATCGGCTGGGCGACGGCCGTCTCGGCCGCCACATTCCTGCTGATTTGCGGATTCGTCAATTCGTCGCCGTGGTCGAGCCTCATGCGCACCGTCGGCTATACCGCGATCGACCTCGCCTTCACGGGTGTGCTGGTGATGCTGTTATGCTGGCGCCAGCGTCAACTTCTGGGATTGTGCCGCGTCCGGTTTCTGATGTGGGTGGGCACGATTTCCTACGGGCTGTATCTGCTTCACATGCCCGCGGCGAACATTTCGCATCGCTGGATCGCGCCGCTGCTCGGCATTGGGCAATCGAGCTCGACCGAATTTTTCGTGATGATGGCGCTAGCGATGGCCATGGCGTGGATTTCGTGGACTATCTTCGAATCGCCGATATTGCGCCTGAAAGAATTGTTTACGATTCGCTGAAGTCGGATTGCGATACTGAGATTGTGGATCGACTCACTGCTTTTGGTCTGTTTGCCGTCAGCGCCATGTTGGTGTGCTACGCGCTCGAACGCCGCAGCAATTGGTTCATTCTGGGATTCGCGGGAGCTTGCGCGCTGGGTTCGGTCTATGGATTTCTTCAGGGGGCTTGGCCATTTGGCGCGGTGGAAGCAGTGTGGTGCCTGGTGGCCCTCAAGCGTTGGTGGACCACCAGGTACCGAACGACCGCTTAGCGGTGGCCGCCGCCATGGCCTCCACCACCGCCATGGGATCCGCCGCCACCACCACCGTGGAATCCGCCGCCGACGCTACGGGACCCGCCGCCACCGAAGCTGCGCGACCCGCCGCCGCCGAATGACGGGGTCGACCGGTAACTCGGAGCCGGACGCGCGGCGAAGTTCGAGGACGGAGCCGATCGATAAGCGTTCGTCTGAGGCCGGCTGAACGATTGCGGAGCGGAACCGCGGAACTGATTCGTCGCGCTACGTGGAGCAGCAGCCGCCCCCGGCTGCCCAAAATGACTCCAACCGCCATTCTGGTTGCCGCTCAATGCGCGTTGCCCATTGGCTGCCGGCTGTCCGAAATGGCTAAAACCACCTCCACCGGCGCCGGAATATGCGCGGTTCGCAAAGCCGCTTCGCGCGTTCCCGCCGAACCGAGCAGCCACCGTGCGATTGGGATACGCAACTCCAAGCCGGTGGCCGGGATCGTGCGACCACGCTCCACCATTGAATCCGCCGCGGTAGAAGCCGCCGTAACCCCAGTGTCCGAAACCATAGTGATTGAAGAAGAAGGCGTTCGTGTAGAGTGAGCCTCCGAACCAATTACACCCCCAACCCCAACCCCCCCAGCCTAAGCCACCGAAGAACCCTCCGAGATAGATGCCGGGATAGAATCCAAATCCAAAACCGACCGCCGGGTAGTAGAGCGGAGGATAATAGCCCCACGCTGGCGGACCCCAAATGTAATCGGGATTGTACTCTGGCACATAAACCACGTCCGGATTCGTAGGCGCGATTTGAATGGCGGTCTGGTCGCCCTGATTTTGGGTCGTGACCGTCTCCTGAGCATTCGAGTTCAACCTGCCGTTGGCTTGAGCCTGCGCGCGCATCCTCTGCACGGCGTTCATCACGTCAGGCTGTTGCGCGAGAAAAGCGTTCCCTAAATCGGTAGTCCAGCGAATGTTGGAATTGAGACGGTTCAACACGTCAGGGAACATCACCATTGCCTGGACACTCGGATCCCAATTCTGCTGTTTGGCCGCGTCGATGAGCTGCATGCCTCGCAGATTGGGATTCTGTTGCAGCCATTGCGCCGCTTCCACGATTTCCAGGGGATACGTGGATGCCGCCAGTAACTGCCCCAGCAATGCATCGGGATAAAGAGCTACGGGCGCCACGAGGTTGTCCAATTGCTGCGGGTTCAAAAGCGGAGCCGACGCCTGTGGCGGCACTTGCCCGGCCTGAGCCGGAGGATAGGCATCCGGTGGTGGCGCAGCCGTTCCTTGCGCCAGAAGTGGAGCGGCGGGCAATAAAAGCAGCACGCAAACAACACTGAGCACCTGCTGCGAAATCTTGGAAACCCTTACGTTGGTCATTGGCCACCTCCGCATACACCTCTGGTTAGGCACGCGCCGAGCCAAAGCGCAAGATATTGATTTAGAGGGGTTTAGTTTACTGACGGCAACTGTTGGAGTGGCCGAAAACCACCAAGCCCGGCCGAGTGCAGCCTATGGATGCTCCACCGGTTCGCGCTCGGCCACGATCACGATTTGCATATCCTTGGCGATGTTCACAATCTTCTGCACCAGGTCGCGCGTAAACAGGGGAAGCGGCCAGGACCGCTCTTGTGGCCGCGCCAGAAAGATTTGCGTGATCTGGTTGCGGCGTGCGAAATCCACCAAGGTGGCAGCTACGTCGTCTCCTTCCAGAATCCGTGTTTCGATGTGGAGATTGCGCGCGAAGTTCAGATGCTGCTCGGTGGCCTCGCGTTCCGAGTCCGGCAACACGCTCAGGTCGCCTTTGCTCTCGACGGCAACTGCGAAGCACTCCGCCCCCAGAAAATCGCCGACTCGTTTGGC
>Ga0335081_10019535_pt1 | contig 10961 bp, 6 predicted proteins | sample Lox_Sample_35_FD_206713 | JGI IMG/M metagenome (GOLD analysis project Ga0335081, IMG submission 206713) | Soil microbial communities from Loxahatchee National Wildlife Refuge, Florida, United States - Lox_Sample_3.5 | ecosystem: Environmental > Terrestrial > Soil > Wetlands | place: USA: Florida...
CTATTTCTTCTCCGACACTACGGTGAACATTGACCCCACGGCGGAGGACCTGGCGGAGATCGCCATCCTGGCCGCGGAAGTAGCACGCGAGTTCGGCTTCGAGCCGCGCGTCGCTATGCTCTCCTTCTCGAACTTCGGCAGCACCCGGCACCCGTTGACGGAAAAAGTTCGGAGAGCTACCGAGCTAGTCAAGGGGAGGCACCCCGAGCTCATGGTGGACGGCGAGATGATGGCGGACACGGCGGTGGTACCGGAGATCCTGGAGGCAGACTATCCGTTCTCAACCCTCAAGGGAGGCGCCAACGTTCTGGTTTTTCCCAGCCTGGAGGCCGCCAACGTCGCCTATAAGCTGATGCTGCGCATCGGCGGCGCCGAGGCCCTGGGCCCCATCCTGGCGGGCTTATCGAAGCCGGTCCACGTGCTGCAGCGGGGCGCGACGGTGGAAGAGATTGTCAACATGGCGGCGATTGCCGCGGCGCACGCGAACGCCGCCGGCGAGAGGCTCCCGGCGCGGGAGGAAGTGCCGACCACCGTTTGAATTTCGGATTTTGGATTCTGGGGTAACACAGCCACTCTTGTGCTCTCTCTTTCGGACTCTCAACTTTCGGAAAGGAGAAGACACAGCCAAGAGTGGCCGTGTTACCCCCAACCCCAAATGAGGTCAGCTCGCCGGATGGTTGGTCCGGAGGCTAGCTCGATAGCTCTTGGCGCGGGACACCAGGTCGGCGCTCTGGGCCAGCGAGTCGATCGCTTTCTGCACCAGGACGTCGTTCTGCGCCGTCAGGGCCAAAGCCTGGTCCTCACCATAGACCATGCCCACCAGCACCTCGCGTAAGTGCTCACGGATGAACGAGATGTTGTCGTTCACTTCCTGATCTGAGAGTAGCATTCCCTGGCGGGCAAGATAACCGCGGAGGGCCTGCACCACCTGGTCATCGGGCTGGAAATCGCGCGCCACGGTCCTATGTATGCCCAGGTAATAGCGGCCGAACTCGTAGAGCGGACCGCAGAGAAGGAAATCAGAACACGATCCGGCCGCCACCAACTCGCCTTCCACCCGATTATAAGCGGGCTCGGTCGCCTGAATGTCCGGCGCCAGGCCGGCCCCCCCGAACACCTCACGGCCGCCGTCCGTGTGGTGCACCTCGGCGTGCGGCGCGGGCCCCTGCACGTGCGCGTACATGTAATCGTAGAGCGAGACGTTGTCGTAATCGCGCTGAATCAGCCGGCCGCTGGGTGTGTAGTAGTGGGCCGTCGTCAGGAGCAGACCCGTGCCCTCGCTGAGGTTGTACGGAGTCTGCACGAGACCTTTGCCGAAGCTGGTCTCGCCGATCACCAGGGCCCGGTCGTGATCCTGCAAGGCGCCCGTCACAATCTCCGCCGCGCTGGCCGTGCCGTGGTCGATCATCACCACGATCGGGTACGTCCGCTTGCCGTCGCCGCCCTGCGCAAAGTAACGCCGTTCGCTCGAGTTCCGTCCCTTATGGTAGACAATGAGCTGATGCTTATCGAGGAAGTGGTCCGCCACCCCCACCGCCGTTTGCACCACGCCGCCCGGGTTGCCGCGCAGATCGAGAATCAGGCCCTTCAGGTTTCCTTCCCCTAGCTTCTTCAGCGCGTCGGTCATTTCGTCGCTGGTGGTCTCGGAAAAACTGGCGATGTGGACGTAGCCCACGTCGGGCCGGATGAGGAAGGAGTTGTCGATACTGAGGCCGGTAATTTGCCCGCGCGTGAGGGTGAATTCCAGCGGCTTATCGTAACCCTCCCGGCTGACCGTGACCTGAACGATGGTGCCCTTGGGCCCTTTCAGCCTCTTGGCCACCCGATCGCCGTCCAGGTCCAGGGTGGGCCTGCCGTCGATCTTCATCAGGACGTCGCCCGGCCGAATACCAGCCCGAAACGCCGGCGAGCCGGGCATAGGCTCGGTCACCGTGGTCGTCCACTGCCGGCCGTCCGGGATCGACAGGATCCTCATCCCCACCCCGTAGTATTCGCCCTCCTCGGTCTCTCGCAGGCGAGCATAGGTGGCGGCGTCGAAGAAATTGGAGTGCGGGTCGAGCGTGTGGAGCATCGACGGGATGGCTCCCAGGATGCTGTTGCTCTCGGGGCCGAAAATCGCATGGTCGGGATTGACGGGGTCCGCGTAGTTCTCTTCCACCAGCGTGAAGACCTTGGCGAAGGCGTTCAGATTCTCGGCCATCGCCTTCTCGGAGCCGCCGCCGTCGTCGATGGTGGCTTCCAGGCGCTCACCGTAGACACCTCCGAGCACGGCACAGACAATCACGCTCAAGGTGAAGAACCATGCGATCCGTCGCGAAGTTTTCATTCCCTACTCCTTCTGGCCCATCTTGATTAGTATAACATTTCGGCGTTTTTCCAGGTGCCCACTTTTTGTCGCGGCGGTCTTCTCACCGCCGCGACCTCAACGCAGCACGTGTCTCGACCTCTCCGTACCTCACTATTCCGGCAGCCCTGTTGGCCGGTTCCACCTTCGCCGCTAGTTATCACTACCAGGGTCACCGGCGAAGAGTTGCCGATCGACGATTGACGATTGGAAAACCGGATCGGCTGGCGTCTTTTTTTCCAATCGGCAACCGGCAATCGGCAATTCTGACAACGAACAGAACTTGCTTACCTCCTCGGGCCTACCGTCCCTGGGGGTAGGCATACAGCAGGTGCGACACCAGGGGTGGCTCTTCGCCCAGGTGGAACCGGCGCACGCGGTCCCGGACCTGCTGGTCCGCTACCGTGGATCGCTGGTGCTGACGGAGGTGCTCCACCCAGGACTCCACCACGAAGGTCTCCAGATACCTTCCCGGCTGTGCGACATCCTCGAAAAGACCCCAGCGCATGGCACCGTCGCGACGGCGGACGCGTCCGAGTTCGGCCATGGCTCGAGCGAACTCTGCTGCGTGTTGCGGGTCGATCCGATACTCCACCGTCACCAGCAGCGGCCCACGCTCGGCCTGCGGCTCGCTGGCAGCGACGGGCGCCGGCCGGGAGGACGGAGCGAGATCGATGCCTTCGCCGAAGCTCACCGGGAAGCGCACCGCGACCATGAGACCCACCGCCAGCGACAAAGCCGCCACCAGGAGCGCCCGCGGAATGCCCAGACGCAGCGCCACCGATCCCCACAAAGCGCTGCACGCCCCCATCCCGGCGAAGTAAGTGAGCTGATAGACGGACAAGGCGCGGCCCCTCACCCAGGCTGGCGTGGTGAGCTGAACACTGGTGTTGAAAGTGGAGAGCTCCGTGGTCCAGGCAAAGCCGGCGGCGAACATCGCCACGCAGGCCACGGGAAAATGCCGCCAGGTGGCCATCGCCGCCAGCGCACAAGCAAACAGGATGGCGCTTCCGGCCAACAACCGCCGCAGGCCCAGTTCCTGCTGGAGGCGGGGCAGAAGCGATCCGCCAATCACCGCGCCGCTGCCGAAGAAACCCAGCAGCACGCCGTAGCCCGCCGCCCCGCGTCCCAGGGTTTCGCGGGCAAAGAGCGGCACGAGTCCCCACAGCGCACTGGCCCCCAACATAAACAGCGAGACGCGAACCAGCACCGACTGCATGAAGGGGGCATGGGCTACATAGCGCGCTCCGGCCCGCATGGCGCCCAGCACACGTTCCGCCGGCAGGACGCTCGTGCGCGGCGCATGATGCCAACGGTAGAGGACCACGATCACGCCCAGAAACGAGACCGCGTTGAGCAAAAAGACCGCGCCCGAGCCCTTGAAAGCCACCACCAACCCGCCCAACGCCGGACCGGCGGCGCGCGCCACGTTGAAGCCGACGGAGTTGAGCGAGACCGCCGCCGGCAGCTCCCGGCGCGGCACCAACTCGGGCACAATGGCCTGCCAGGCGGGTCCGTTCAAGGCACCGCCGAAGCTGAGGAGAAAGGTGAAGGCCAGCAGAAGCTGCGGCGTGGTGAGGTGCAGCACGGTCAGGATGCCCAGCCCGAGCGCCGCCCCCAGCATCCAGCTCTGACTGAAGATCAGAAGCCGGCGGCGGTCCAGCACATCGGCCAGCGCGCCTGCCGCCAACGCCAGCAGGAACACCGGCAGCGCCTCGGCCGTCTGGATCAGGGAGACCATCAGCGGCGACGGCGCAAGCTGGGTCATCAGCCAGCTCGCGCCCACCTCGTGCATCCAGGTGCCCACGTTGGAGGCCACGGAAGCGATCCACAAGCCGCGGAAAAGCTCCTGGCGCAGCGGGACCCAGGCAGAAGTCACCGCGCCGAGCTTCTCGCGAGGGGCTTCCATCGGCAGGACGGCGCCGGCAGACGACTCTCCCGGCCTGGGCAGCATATCGGCCATAGCGGTTCAGAATACCAAGAAGGAAGGGCAGAGGGCAAGCCAGAATCGCGTCCGGTGGCTAGCTAGCTAGTCTTCGAGAAAATCAGAAAGCAGAAAGTAGAAATCAGAGCTAAGGCAGCCCTTTTTCTGACTTCTGGCTTATGATTTCTGCTTTCTGATTTATTCTCCAGTTTGTTCCGGCCGCAAAAGTGGGAACAGGATAACGTCGCGGATGGAGCGCGAGTTGGTGAGCAGCATGGTGAGGCGGTCGATGCCCACTCCTTCGCCGCCGGTGGGAGGCATGCCGTAGCTCAAGGCACGGATGTAGTCCTCGTCAATGGCGTGGGCGGTGAGGTCGCCCTTCTCGCGCAGCAGTTGCTGATAATTGAAGCGGTCGCGCTGCTCCCTGGGATCGTTGAGCTCGCTGAAGGCGTTGGCCACTTCCATGCCCGCGATGTAAAGCTCGAAGCGCTCCACGAAGTTCGGGTCGTCGGGCTTCTGCTTGGAAAGCGGCGAGACCTCCAGCGGAAAGTCGGTAATGAAGGTAGGTTGAACCAGATGCTCCTCGGCCACGGCTTCGAACAAAGTCTGGAGCACCGCGCCGGGAGCGCTGCCAAACGGCGTGACCACGGTCTGGCGCTCGCCTCCTGCCTTCGCCGCCCAGGCGTTGTAGGCGTCGACCCAGGCGAAGACAACCTTGGGATCCTGCAAGCCCTCGACCATCGGACCGGCACCGGACTCCGGCGGCCAGAAGCGCGCCACCGCTTCCTTCATGGTGAACCGCTGGAATTGCGCGAACGAAATATGGTGCGGCCCGAAATCGAACTCATAAGAGCCCACCGCCGCCTCGGCCACGCGACGAAGCATTCGCTCGGTGAGCACGATCAGATCCTCGTAGTCCGCGTAGGCCTGGTAAAACTCCAGCATCGTGAACTCGGGGTTGTGCTGGGTGGAGATCCCCTCGTTGCGAAAATTGCGGTTGATCTCGTAGACGCGATCGAGCCCGCCCACAATCAGCCGCTTCAGATAAAGCTCGGGCGCGACGCGCAGATACAGATCGATATCGAGCGTGTTGTGATGGGTGACAAAGGGCCGGGCCAGCGCGCCGCCCGGCAGCGGCTGCATCATGGGCGTCTCGACTTCGAGAAAGCCCTCGGACTCCAGGAACTCCCTCACCGCCCGCACGATCCGCGCCCGCTTTTCGAACACTCCGCGCACCTCGGGATTCACCATCAGGTCGAGGTAGCGTTGCCGATAGCGGATCTCCACGTCGGTGAGACCATGCCACTTCTCGGGAAGCGGCAGCAGCGCCTTGGCCAGGAACATAAGCCGTTCGGCATGGACGCTGAGCTCGCCCATGCGGGTGCGGAAGAGATACCCTTCCACGCCGATCATGTCGCCAAGGTCTAGGAGCTTGTAAAGATCGAAGTCGCGCTGACCCACGGCGTCCAGGCGGACATAAATCTGGAGTTGCGCCCCCCCGCCCGACAGGTGGGCGAATCCGGCCTTGCCGTGCGGGCGGATGGTCATGACGCGGCCGGCGACGCGAACCGGAACGCGCTGCGCTTCGAGTTCCTCGGCCGTACTCCCCGAGTACCGGGCGACGATCTCGGGCAGAGAGTGGGTAGTCTCGAACTTGCGCGGGTAGGGCTCGAAGCCCAAGTCCACGATGGCTTGGAGCTTCTTCTGCCGTTGGAGAATGAGATCTAGCGGTTCGTTGGTCGGCATGGCTATTAGCGGGCGACAAGTCGTAGCGGCGGGCTTCAGCCCGGCATCTTGGCCCCAAACTCAAACACAGGAGTTAAACACATCGCGGCGTGTGGCCGCAACCAAAAAGAAGGACTCAGCAAGGTCGCAGAGGCTCCACGGAGGCCCCACTCTGGGTTAAAACTCTTGTTCCTGATTCGGCGTCGCCCGCGTTCAAATTGGCTTTGTTTTTGGGGCATGTCGATCTAAAGGACTTGGTGGCTTTGTTTTGGGTTTGATATGGGTTTGGTTTTTGAGTCATATTGTTGATTCTAAATGACCTGGTGGCTTTGTTTGACCTTTCTGGAGATTTTCTGCCCGCCGGACCTGCTCTCCAACCGCGTTTCGTCCCCGATTGGACCCCTCTCTTGGGCCTTCCTTGCGGCCTGCTGACCACATGCGTTAGCCCTTTTCTTCGCGCGCGAATTCAATCCGAACCCCTCGCAAGCTGATCGCGCCAAGCTACTTGGCCATGCTTGCTTGAGCTTAGCTCGCGACGCTACCGTCTCACGACGCTAGTCGCGAGCCCTATACCTAAGATGGTAGGCTACGGTGTATTTGTCAATACAGCAATTTCGTTGCCAAAGATCACGCGTGTTCGCCTCGTCTCCAGCCTGTGGTTCGGCAACCTGTCTACTCGAGCTGAGGCCAGCCCTTGTTTTCCTTGCCAATGTGGAGCACCCCGTAAAGCAGCAGCACTCCGACGAGCCCGAGAACAGTCCGGGCAATTCCGAGGCCGATGGAGAGATTCACCACCAACGCGACGATGCTGGAAACGCAGAATCCCCAAAAACCCCACTTCTTCCACTTGAACAGCGCGACCGCGCACGCCACGTTGAACAACGAAAAGACGATGAGAACCGGAAATGCCCACCCCGGTGCATTGGGTAACGACCGCCGAATCGCTTCGCTTCCCAGGACGTAAATAAGAGCGCTGGCGGAGCTGGCGATGATGATGAACACCAACAATGCCGTGAGACAACCATGCCGGCTCTTTGCACCTGCCATTAGCGTTTGCTCCTTCGGTCAGCTACTTATCAGTTGGAGCCACCTGTCCGATAGCCCCGCCTACATTACCACATGGGCGGGCAGTAGAGAAGCTTGCCAACGTTGGGGACGTTGGGGATCTTCTCACACTTAACCAGACTTATCACCAGCGCGTACGATTGAGAAGTTGGTAGGATAGATAGACCCCGCTGCGGGCTCGCAGAGTATGAACCGAGTCTTGATTCTGTTCTTTTGCTTCTTCGAGGCCGCCTCGCTCTTCGGCCAGAGCAACATGGGTGAACTGCGCCTCAAGGTAACCGATCCAGCCGGCCTCGGAGTCGAGTGCTCGGTTGAGTTGGTGAGCGAGGCGAATCAATTTCGGCGGGTGTTCGCGACCGACGAAGCGGGCAATCTCGTCGTCAAGCGCCTTCCTTTTGGAGTGTACCGAGTCGAGATCAGGCACCCGGGTTTCGCACTCTTCGCCGAGTTGGTGGAAATTCGATCCGCCGTTCCCATCGATCATCAGATCAAGCTCAGCCTGGCCGCCGTGAACACTTCGGTGGTGGTGAGCGATCGGGCCACGCTGATCGATCCCCATCGCACCGGGACGATCGATCGAATTGGCTCCGACGCGATCGAGAACCGCCCCCCTTCGTTGCCGGGCCGTTCGCTGGTTGACCTGGTGAACTCACAACCCGGCTGGCTCTTCGAAGGCAACGCCGTCCTGCATCCGCGCGGCTCCGAATACCAGACCCAGTTTGTGGTGGACGGAGTTCCCCTCACCGACAACCGCTCGCCGAGCTTCGGGCCGGAAATCGAGGCCGACGACGTGCAGTCGATGAGCGTCTATACCGCCAATTTCCCGGCCGAGTATGGAAGAAAGATGGGTGGCGTGGTCGAGGTGACCACCGCCAAGGACACGCGGGAGGGCTTCCACGGAAAAGCAGTGGTCTCCGGCGGCAGTTTTTCGACTGCCGACGAATACGTCCTCGGACAGTATCAATGGGGCAAGAACACTCTGGGAGTGAGCGCCGACGGCGCCGAGACGGACCGCTATTTGAACCCTCCCGTTGTTCAAAACTATACCAACCGCGGCACCATGTCCGACTTCGCGGCTCCCTACGAACGCGATTTGACCGACCGCGACCGCCTGGCCTTGACCCTCCGCCACGAGGAATCCCGGTTCGAGGTCCCCAACGAGCACGTGCAGGAAGAAGCCGGCCAGCGGCAGGACCGCGATAGCGCTGAGACGATGGGAACGCTTTCTTACCAGCACGTGTTTTCCGCCAAGGTGCTCGGAGACCTGCGCGTGATGGTGCGAGACGATGAGGACACTCTGTGGTCGAACCCGCTCGCGACGCCGATCGTTGCCGGGCAGGACCGGGGCTTTCAAGAGGAGTATGTGAAGGCCAGCGTCTCAGTCCACAACGGCTGCGAGGAATGGAAGGCCGGGGTCGAGGCGGACTTCACTTCGCTCCACGAGCAATTCAACGACGCCATCACCGATTCCACGCGATTCGATCCCGGCACTCCGCCGAGTTTCAACTTCTTCGGGCGCGGGCGCGACCTGGAGCAGTCGGCGTTCCTCCAGGACGTGATCGTTGATGGCCCTTGGACGGTGAGTGCCGGCGTTCGCTGGGACCATTACCAGCTGCTGGTAAACCAGAACGCGGTGAGTCCGCGCCTGGGAGTCGGCCGGTACTGGCGTGCGGCTGACCTCGTGCTCCACGCATCCTATGACCGGGTGTTTCAAACCCCGGCTTTCGAGAACATTCTGCTCGCCAGTTCCCCCCAGGTGGTGGTGCTCAATCTCAACGTTCTGCGGTTGCCAGTGCTGCCGTCACACGGCAACTACTATGAGGCCGGGTTCACCAAAGGCTTCTTCGGCAAGATGAAGCTGGATGCCAACGTCTTCCGGAGGTCTGTGAATAACTATGCCGACGACGACCAGTTGCTCGATACCGGCGTCAGCTTTCCCATCGCCTTTCGGAAGGCCGAGATGTACGGGGCCGAAGCGAAACTCGATCTGCCCCGTTGGCGACGCCTATCGGGATTTGCCGCCTACTCCTACATCGTGGGATCTGCGTATCTTCCCGTGACCGGCGGTCTCTTTCTGGGCGACGACGCGACCGAGGCGCTCCGGCAGATTACCGGCCGCTTTTGGGACTCCCAAGACCAGCGCAACACCCTGCGGACCCGCTTTAGATATGAGCTCAGCCCGCGCCTGTGGGCGGCGTTCGGGGTCGAGTATGGAAGCGGCCTGCCGGTGGAATTCGATGGTACGGAGCAGGAAGCGATTGCCCAGTACGGCCCGCGGATCGTGGAGCGAGTAGACTTGGCCCGCGGTCGCGTACGGCCCTCGCTTTCCATCGACGCCACGGCGGGAGCCGACCTGTGGAGAAGCGATCGCGTCGTGATGCGCCTTGAAGGTGACTTTCAAAACCTGAAGAATCGACTCAACGTTATCGATTTCGCCGGGCTCTTCTCCGGAACCGCCGTGGCACCCCCGCGCAGTTTTGCGTTTCGCTTGCAAACCGAGTTCTGACAGTTCGCAGTTTTCAGTTTTCAGTTCTCAGTTTGTGGTGCTTCTCAGTTTTCGGTTCTGAGTTTTCAGTTGCCAGTTCTCCGCCAGCATTTGCCTGAAATGCTTCCCCTTGAATACTGAGAACTCAAAACTGATTACTGAGAACTACGCGTCTGCAACGCCGACCGCGTGGAGCCGAGCGTGTGCTGCAAGGATTCCTTGGGAATGCTGGTGACCATGGGTCCGATGAGCCAGCCGAGTCCGGTGGGAATGTCGCGCGTCAGAGAAATGGATTCGCACTCGATGGTGACTCCCCCGTCTCCCTGGACGAACCGCCAGTAGGAATTCATCCGCCACAAAAAACCGCTGTCGTGTCCCACCGGCTTCTCGTGCTCGCCCGGCGCTCCCGCATCCACCACTTCGGCAATGCGCGTGGAAGCGCTGCGGCTGACCCAGTGGGTTTCGTCGATGCGCCGATAGTGAACGTCCATGTCGGCATCGAGCGTCACCGTGATCACCTTATGCTCGCGCAACCGGTAGGAGATTCTGAAGTCATCAGCGGCGTGGCTCACCAGACGCGAGCGGACCACTTCCGGGTGATAAATCTCCTGGTGGTGGTTGTAATCCTGGGCGAGATCGAGCGCCTGCCGAAGTGAAGAGCCCGGCACAAACACATCACCGATCCAATGATGGATCATGGCACCGGGAGCGCTGATCACGCGGCCTGATCCATCCCGCGTTTCGATGGGCGCCATATAAATCTCACCCCGCTTGAGGCCGGCGCGTATCCGGGAACGCTGCGGCTCGCGCAGGCTGTCGACGTAAAGGAAAGAGTCGGGCTGGGTCTCCTGTTGGTTGACCCGCGCTTCCGTCGCCTCGACGTAGCGCGTGAACGCCGCTACCGTCTCGGACCGCAACTCGGGATCCAGAATCTCCGGCGCCGGCGAAACCAGGGGCGCCACGCCGCTCATCGCCACATCGGTACTGAGAACGAAAATCATCGCCGCCGCCGCCCGCAAGAACCTCATGCATCCCTTTCGTGTAGAAAAGGCATCCTTTTGCCCCCTCAGAGCAAACTCTCCCCCATCTTCCGATTGAAGGGCGAGACCACGGCATCACCGCGCCCCTCTCCCTCGGCAATCGACGATTGTCAATGAAAAGGCGACGCGACGCTAGCCGCTCATTGGATGAGATCCACCGACCGCGCGGCCAGTCGAATCAAGGCGCCGGTGGTAGCTTCTCATTCGAGGTCCGGCAACTCCTCCGGCGAGACCAGGAGGCGAATGGAGCGGGCCGCTCCCGGTGTACGCTCAATGAGTCCATTGGCCTCGAGCCGCAGAATCATGTCGTGAACCGACGGGGGCGAAACTCGGAAGTGCCACTGAATGTCGGCCTCGGAGGGGGCGCACTTGTAGAGT
>Ga0335081_10019536_pt1 | contig 10961 bp, 13 predicted proteins | sample Lox_Sample_35_FD_206713 | JGI IMG/M metagenome (GOLD analysis project Ga0335081, IMG submission 206713) | Soil microbial communities from Loxahatchee National Wildlife Refuge, Florida, United States - Lox_Sample_3.5 | ecosystem: Environmental > Terrestrial > Soil > Wetlands | place: USA...
CGATTGCGAACCGATTGATCGACTAGATTGGAAACTCCGCAGCTTCGAGTCGCGCCTAGCTGGATTTCGGTGGTGCACCGCTTTCAGCGCTGCTTCAAAGGCCAAAGCGGTTGCTTGAACGTCTGGTATTGCGCGGGCCTCGAAGGCTGCACCACCAGATCACATATCCCACTCGGATAAACTCCGATGCGATGATCAAGAACTCAGGAAATAGCAATCCGTACCGCATGCCCGCCGAGTGGGAGCCACACGCCGCCACTTGGCTTGCCTGGCCGCACCATCGCGCAGACTGGCCCGGCAAGTTCGAACCCATCCCCTGGGTTTATGCGGAAATCATCCGCCATCTCGCCCGTCACGAGCGCGTCGAACTGATCGTCAACAACGCCGCAGCCGAGCGGCAAGTCCGCAAGTCGCTTGACAAGGCGAACGCGCTCTCAAATAACGTCCGCTTCCATCGCTGGCCGACCAACCGTGTGTGGCTGCGCGATTCAGGATGCATCTTTGTGCGAAAGCACGAACGGGAAGGAGGGCACGACGTCAGTCGCGCTGATAAGACTCATTTTCACGGCACTGGAGCTTCAGCCCCTAGGGGAATCGCCGCCGTCAAATTCCGCTTCAATGCCTGGGCCAAATACTCCAATTGGGGTCACGATGAAAAGATCGGATCGCTGATGGCAGCACAGATTCCCACCCTGGGCGCAAAGAACGCGCGCAGGGTGGGCCACTTTCGTCACGGGCAGGATTCAAACGAACTCCGTCCCACGATCGGCAAAGCCCGCATCGTTCTCGAAGGCGGCTCCATCGACGTCAATGGCCAGGGGACGCTGCTCACCACGGAAGAATGCCTGCTGAGCACAGTCCAGCAGCGCAATCCCGGCATGGCTCGCGCCCACTACGAGAAGATCTTTGCCGACTATCTGGGCGCGCCGCACGTGATCTGGCTGGGCCGGGGCATTGCCGGAGACGACACGCACGGCCATGTTGACGACCTCACCCGCTTCGTCTCCGCTGATACGGTCGTGACCATGGTCGAGCACAACTCAAAAGATGTGAACCACGCACCGCTGCGGGCCAACCTGCGCCGCCTGCAATCCGCCCGCAATCAGGATGGCAGACTGCTAAACATCGTCGAAGTTCCCATGCCCGGCCCGGTGATCTTCGAGAAGCGGCGCCTGCCCGCCAGCTACGCCAATTTCTACATTGCCAACGGAGTCGTGCTGGCGCCGGTTTTCAACCATGCCAACGACCGGATCGCCCTCAACACGCTCGCCGAACTCTTCCCTTCCCGCGAGGTCGTGCCCATTTACTCCGGTGACTTCATCTGGGGCCTCGGCGCGATGCACTGCATGACGCAACAACAACCGCAATAGCCGCTTCCGGCTGTCGCCCTTAGGGCTAATCGCACGAAGTTTGGGCAGGTGCTGTTGAGGGTTTTCGCAAGACGGAACCGCGCGGTTACTTTCTGTATTGCGTAGGCTGCGGCCCCTTCTCCAGCGTCTCGCGGTCCCAGATCGCGCCTTCGCGGGTGTAGGCGGCAAGCTCGAAGTCCTGGGTAAGCTCCAGTGCATCGACCGGGCAGGCATCCTCGCACAGTCCGCAGAACATGCAGCGGCTCAGGTCGTAGGTGAAGTTGGTGAGTTCCTTGCGGCGGGTTTGCTCATTGCGCTCGCTCGAGACCACGATCAGATGCTCCGGGCAGGCCAGCGCGCACAGATCGCAGGCAATGCACATGGTCTCGTTCGTGTCCGGGTTCACGTTGAGCCGGGGCGCGCCGCGATAGCGCTCGGCAACCTGCGGCCGCTCCAACGGATACTGCTCGGTATAAATTTCCTTCGGGTCCTGATAGCGGAAAGTAACGCGCAGACCCTGGAACAGGTCAATGAGGAAAACTTTACGCAGCAGGTTCGGCATTCCCATGACAGGCCAAGGATAGCATTGAAATCGGCATCCACCAAAGCGCTCAGAAGGGGTCGCCGGCCGATTCCTGCTTCAACCCGGATTTACTTCGAAGCACTCCGACTGAAATGCAGCTCGAACCAGGAAGGTCCTCCAAAGGGACTGTGACTCGCAAAATCCGGAAGAGGCGTCAAGAAACTCCCCGTCATCTCAGACCGCTCTTCCAGCCAAAGTGGGACGCCTGGAACGCGTCGCTCCTCTTCCGACCAGCCGCATGCTAAACGGCCCGCCTCGCTTCGCCAGGAGCATCTCGCCGCAATCATTTCTCCTCCCCGTCTCTCTCATTCAAATTGTACAGCCTGACGGCACTAGTTGCGCCCCGCCCGGAGGCTTGTATTTTCAAGGGTCCGATCAACGGAACCTTTTCCCCCCTCGAACCGTATCTAGTTCCATGAGGCCGTTATGAAAGCCTACTTCGCCAACCTGCCGCCGAGAACCTTGGCCCTGTTGGCTCTGCCCATCGTGGCGATCGCTTATCCCGTGGTCACCATCCTGATACCCCAGGTGGTCCACGCCGTGGTCCCCGATGTCGTGCGGACGGTGCTAAGCCTGATCTAGCTCTGCCAATCGCGGACGGGCTCCCTCCTTCTCTCGGAGCCGTTACAATACCCGCGAATCCTCAAGAACGTGCCAACAACCAACGACCAAGAACCAACGGCCACAGACGAGCTCTGGATGGAGGAGGCTCTGCGCGCCGCGCAACGTGCGCTGGAAGCCGACGAAATCCCGGTGGGCGCGGTGGTGGTCTGCAATGGAAAAATCATCGGCCGCGGATGGAATCTCAACATCACAAGCTCCGATCCTACGGCGCATGCAGAGATCATGGCGTTGCGCGACGCCGGTTCTACGCTTGGTAACTACCGCCTGGAAGGCTGCGACCTGTTTGCTACAATTGAGCCGTGCGCCATGTGTGCCGGAGCGCTGGTGCACGCGCGGATTCGGCGTCTGGTTTATGGTGCGGACGATCCAAAGGCGGGTGCGGTCCACTCCGTGATGCAACTGCTGAGCCACCCGCAACTGAACCATCGCGTGGAAGTCCGCGGCGGTGTGCTGGCGGGCCGCTGCGCCGAGTTGTTGCAAACGTTCTTTAAAGGGCGTCGTTAGTTGCTAGCCATTCGAATATTTTGCCGGAAGCCAGCGACCGGAGCCCGGAAGCCGGTCTTGATGCGGAGAGGTGCGTGAGCGGTTGAAATTGAGCCGGTTTGCGGGCGTGAGGCTGAGCGCAGCGAAGCTGGGAGCTCGCAGGCGAAATCCTGATCCAGAAGGCCAAGCGTAGCGCAGGCCGATGGGGAAGTACCGAAGGGTTCAGCCAACAATACCGGCTGCAAAATCGAATATTGTCCGATGCGGAGAGGTGCGTGAGCGGTTGAAACGATCCGCCTCGAAAGCGGACATACCTTAACGGGTATCGTGGGTTCAAATCCCACCCTCTCCGCCACCCTCTTTGCCTCCCACTTTTGGCCAGCTTACAGACTTTTGATTTTCCCGGGCACTCGACGTTTTCTGTCTCTTTTGCAGGCTGGGTGCCGGCTAGGTCCCATCGGATGCGTTTCTGAGAATCGGCCAATACGATCGCAGCGCGGGGTAGGACTGCACAATGCGCACCACTTCGCGCACTTACTTTCCCAAGATTCTTTCGATCTGCCCCAGATGGTTGAGATCGTGTCCGGCAAACATGCGGACGATGTGCTCGATCGACTCCTGGCCGCGCTCGGAATGGATTCCGTAGTGCTGCCACTGCTCTGGAGTGAGTGATTTCAGCAATGCCAGGTTGGTTTCGCGAAGCACGCGAAATTGCTCCAGCGATTTGCGCGGATCGCGTTTCTCATAATGTCCGCTGGTCACCCACGCGTCCTGGTCGAAAGCGGCAACCGGCGTTCCGGGAGCGCTCAAAATCAGCCGCATGCGAAAGCTGCCCGCAATTTCGGCGTCAGCGAGGTGCGTCAGAATTTCACTGACTGACCATTTATCCGGCGCCGGCCGCTTGCGCAGTTTGCTGGCAGGTAGTCCTTTGATCAGGCGGGCGAGCCTTTTAGGGGTGGTGGCCTGCACCGCCATTGGCTTCTTCCCTTCGGTATAGCTGACGATGCGCTGGGTGTACTGCTGCGGCGTTTCCTTCATTGTCCTTCGTCCCTTCGTCTCACTTAGACGCGATGCCATTCGGCCCGTGAGCAGCAGCCTGTTTTTCCGCTTTCTCACCCGAGCGGAATACGGTCCACGGCCCGGCCCTCATGTCTCTTAACAGCGGCTTCTGCCAGGAATACTCCGGGTGTTGTTCGAGAAAGTCAGCCGCCACGAAATCCGCACCGCACGGATGGCCCGCCCGCGCCACGAAGCTCATCTTCGCTGCCATGGCGCTGTCCATCGCCTTTCCCTGTACCGCACCTCCCGGATTGTGGGCTTCCCAGCCCCACTGCTTCACGCCGCGCGGCGAGGCGTCGACATGTCCGCACAAAGAGCGCTCGTTTGGCTGCTCTTTCTTTTCGTAGCTGTCAAAATGATCGGCCAGAAACTTTTCCGCCATTTCGACGTCGATCGTTCCTTTGGCCTGCTGCACCAACTCGTCGGCGCGGGCATGCCGCGCGTTCATCGACGATGACATATCGCCGGGATCGAAACCGCTGGTCTCCTCCCGAATCAGCCTGCGATCACGAGGAAAGTTGGAACTAACGAAGTAGCCGTCTTTCGTTCGCCATAGCGGAGTGTTCTTCAACCCCAACTCCAGGTATGCAATCTCGCCCGTTTTTCGGTCCCCGATCAGCCAGTCGTTGGCGTAGCCTCCATTGTTTCCGTCTTTGATAATGCGCACATAGTCGTCAATGCTGGAGGCATACTGCAGCGCTTTGCGGGAACGCATGAATTCCGGTTTCCCGTTGGGATCCCAGCCCTCAAATTGCGTGATAGTCGTTTCGGTAATCATGATGCCGGCCGAATTCACCCCAAAGTCGTCATCGCTGGTGATGACGCCGGGAAAACCATCCATGAGAATCCTGTGACCCTTGTCGGGAACAATGTCGAAGATGACCACCCAGCGTTCGCCTGCAAGGTAGCTGGTCCAGTTGTTGTGGGCGATCACGATCTGATGATCTTTCGTGTAGCTGCCGGTGGCGATGAATGCCGTGCAATTTCCCGGCGCAGCCAGTCTTGGCGAGTCGGCCAAGGATTTGCCCGCCTTCCTGGCGAGCCTCTTGTTCAGCCATGGCACGTAATAGTCGGGAACTTCCTCGAAGGCATTGAGCGCTACGATGTCGTAGACATCGAGCTCGATACCGTGCGCTTTCACCCCGTCGGCGATGCCCTGCAGTTCTTGCTGATATTCGGCATCAATATGCGGCCAGAGCATTTCCCGAGCCGTCCTGCGAAAGAAATTCCAGTCCCGCTGCGTCTCGTGTGTATCGAACAGTTTGATGGCATCGAACGCGTCCTGAATTTCTGCCGCTAGCAAATATCCGTGCTGGAACCCGATCTCCGAAGGAGACCCCTCAAGGTGCACGTAGGTCCAGCCACCTCGCTGAAATCGGTAAGCCTTCCGCAAGCTCGCATCGGACGATGGCCCACCCGGCGTCTGCGCCAAACAAACGCCCGCAAGCACCACAAGTCCTCCTGCCGCCACCGCCAGGAAACGTGAACAAACACGAGCCACGCGCGCTTTTACCATGTAATCCTCTCGTTAGATGTTTTTCCCCAGCACCGTGCGCTGGCCATTCTAGCGCAGCCTTTCGTTGCTTCCATGCCAAGGACGGCCTAGTTTCGTCCCTGGGGTCCCTGAAAATTTAACAACACCTTAACAAACAACTACCTTGCGGGTGGGATAATTCTGGGCTTGTATTCCACCCAATTCCGGAGGGTTGCAGCCGGCGATTCGCGTGTAGGCCGGTTCTTAGTTGGCTGGCGCCCTTTGACCGTCGGAATGACCATGCGAATCGAGAATTTAGCCTCATGAAACGAATTATCCTTTCCGTTTTGTTGGCCGGCACGAGCGCGCTGGTTGGTTGTAGCGGCAACTCTTCCACCTCCGACCCCCAACCCCTTCCCAACATTGCCGGCCAGTGGGAGATGATCGCTTCCCCAAACAGCGCCAATGGAACCTCAACGGGTGTCGAGCTCTCCTTGAAAGAGGGCCAGATGCTGATTACGAGCGGAAGCGGCAGCTACGAGCCCAACGGGCAGGTCTCGGCCTCGGGCACGCAAATCGCCTTCGTGGGAATTAACGCAACAGGGCCGACTACGGACAACTTTGTCTTTGGTGGAAACTGCCCGGTGGCCGGGCCTGACACCGGCGGAAACCGCCTCGTCGGCAGCGTCTCCGGGGTTGGGGGATCGTTCAATTTTACCTACACGGAGAACGGTAACGACTTCACCGTGACCGGAAACATCGCCGCCGACGGAAAAAGCATGACTGGCACCTACACCTCGCAGGCGGGATCGAATTGCTCCGATGGCGACAGCGGGGTTATCATTGGCCTGGTCGTTCCCAAGCTTGCCGGCACCTACCTCGGCCAGTTGTGCCAGCCGGCTGACCCTTCCTGCAGCGCGGCCAAGGACAATGCCACTGCGACCTTAAAACAGAAAGGAAACACTCTCACGGTAAACCTGGTGCTCAGCGCCGTGGACAACGCCACCCTCAGCCTCACCGGTCCGGTCAGCGGGAATTTCTTCTCCGTCCAGGGAACGTTTCAAGGCCAGCCCATCGCCTACTACGGCTACTATCAAGCGCTTCTCGACAGCGCCGACGGCCTCTACGACATCCAGAATATCTACCTAGCCAACTCTGCCTCCCCAACCCAGCTTTCTGGCACGCTGACCGTTCCCATACTGCCGTAGAGATGGCTGCGTGTCTCCTGCCGGCGTGTCGTCAGATGTTGGTGCGTTGCTCGGTATGGCACCTCAGATACCAGCAGGGAGCATATCCGCCTTGCGGATACAAGGACTGGGAACAGGTCTGCGGCGCGGGTGGATCGAAGAAGAATTCAGTCTTACCGTTTTTCTCGAGGACAGCGTAATATCGGGTGACGGTCACGCTGCCCAGCGGTTGGCGTTTTGTGGCAAGACGCAAGTGAAACACGCAATAGTCGGCCGTATAAGACAAGCCCAAAACGCCGGCTACCAGGAGCAGCAGGTACGCTGCAATTCGCTTGAGTCGCTTGCGCAGACTGCGCGGCGGCGCTTTCATGGCTTGGCATTATATCGGGCGATTGCCGGAGATGCGGCTACCGTCCGCGTTGACAATTGCGCCGTTGACAGGCAAACTAACGCCTTTGCCGGATAAAAGCTTTCAAGTTATCGCCTATGGAGCTACAGGTCTCCTATACCCTGGATTCCACACTGGAAACGGTGGATAGCGCCGAGCAAAAGGCCACGCGTTTCGCCACCGATTTGGGTTTTGGCGAAGACGAAGTCATGCAGATTTCCATGGCTGTGCGCGAGGGCGCAGTCAACGCGGTCCTCCATGGCAATGGGTACGCTCCGGACAAAAAGGTTATTCTGGCTTTTGAACGCACCCCCAATGACCTGGTCATCACGATCCGCGATCAAGGCCGGGGCATCGACTTGAGCCGCATTCCCAATCCGTTGGCGCCGGAGAATCTGCTCAAGACCTCCGGGCGCGGCATTTTTCTCATGCGCTCCTTCATGGATGTAGTGGAGATTCGCCCGTCCAGCACGGGCACAGAAGTGAAATTGATCAAGCACGTCCGCGGGTCATCCCCGGGCGGCAAGGAGGCTTCTCAGTGAGCATGAAACTCAGTACTCGGCAGGTGGATGGAGTAGCCATCGTGGACTGCAGCGGCCGCATTACTTTGGGGGAAGGCAGCGTGATGCTGCGGGATACCGTGCGCGACCTGCTTTCGAAGGGCACCAAGAAGATCATTCTTAACCTGGGCGACGTCAACTATATCGACAGCTCGGGCATCGGCGAACTGGTCAGCGCCTTCACCACCACCAAGAACCAGGGGGGCGAACTCAAACTCCTCCATCTGACCAAGAAAGTGCACGATCTGCTGCAAATCACCAAGCTCTACACCGTCTTCGACGTGAAAGACGACGAGGCCGCTGCGGTCAAGGCATTCAAGTAGATCGACCATTCTTTCGGGAAATCGGGGAACGGCTGGCGCGGTTCCCCGATTCCTCTTTCGTCTTTCGTCGGCCTGAGCCTGGCGTCTCCATTCTGGGAATTTTCCCCTCAAAATTCTTCCGACTCACGATCCTGTGTTGCTCGTCTCCCTTAAAATGGAACCCCACAGGCCAACGCGTGTGCGTTCCGTTCGACACAATGTAGCCACGGCTCTCGCCATTTTCCTGACCTCGACAGCCGTCCTTGCCGCCTCCGGCTGCCTCTCCATTCAAGACGCCGCCGAACATGTCGGTGAAGTCAAATGCGTCACCGGCAAAGTGCTGCGCGTCAAAGTCGGCGCCCGCGGTGTTCACTTTCTGGACTTTTGCCAAGACCACGCCGCCTGTCCGTTCTCCGTTGTCGTCTTTGCTTCCGACCTCAAAGATATCGGCGATGTCCGCCGCCTCGCCGGCCGCACCATCCAAATCCGCGGTCCGGTCAAGCTCTATGATGGCCACGCCGAGATCATTCTCAACCATACCAGCCAGGTGATTGGCGGCTCGACCCTCATCCCGCCTCTGCCCAAGGATTATGATGTGGAGCGCCAAGGCCACTACAGTGCCGGACGTCTTCATCCCAGCAAGAAATTGAAAAAGCCCAAGCCAACTGTTTCCCCAACGGCAGTTTTCGGCAACGAAAGCGACGCCGAAGATCACCCACAATAAGCAGCCCCTCATCCGCGCGTGCCGCTATACTGGATGCCGCGACCCGATGTCCGATCAGCTCTCCAAAAATATCAGCCGCCGCACCGCGTTGGGCCTTATGGCCGGCGCTGGCCTGGGATTAGCCACCATGCAACTTTTTTCTGAAACCGGACACTCTGATGCTGAAGCGCTTCGCAAATTGCTGCCAAAGTTCAGCGCAGAATCTCACACCGTGCTAGGGCGAGCTCTCGCCGATCCCGCTTTCGGTGGTTCGATTGCCAGTGAGACGGTCGCGCTCCTGCGCCGGAACGAAGAAATCGACGCCGACGCTCTGATGCTCGATCTGCTCCCGCTCGCACGAACCTTCTCGAGGCCGCCCATTTCCAAATATCTGGTCGGTGTTGTTGCCCTCGGAGCGAGCGGCGACCTGTATCTCGGGGCAAACCTCGAAGTACCTGGTCAGGGACTCGGCTTCTCCGTCCATGGCGAACAATCTGCGCTTTGCAACGCCTACATGCATGGCGAAAGCTCGGTTTCCGCTCTCGCAGTCACTGCCGCTCCCTGCGGTCACTGCCGCCAGTTCATGTATGAGATGTCGCCCGACGGCCTGATTCGCATTCTGGTTTCAGGCAAACCGGCAACAACTCTCTCTTCCCTGCTGCCGGCCGCCTTCGGCCCTCGAGATCTGGGCTCAAGCGAGGGTGCGTTCCCCGTAAGAACAATCAAGCTTGGGCTTACAAGAAATTCGTCGGATGCAGTGACGAATGCCGCCCTTGAGGCAGCTTGTCGCTCCTACGCTCCCTACACGAAATCGCCTTCAGGTATCGCCGTCGCCACCCGGGAGGGCGGCGTTTATGCCGGTCCATACATCGAAAATGTGGCCTTTAACCCCAGCCTGCCTCCATTGCAGGCGGCCCTCATTGCTTTGATTCTGGCGGGCAAGAAATACTCAACAATTTCGAGAGTAGTCCTGGTCGAATTGGAAGATGTTTTGATCAGCCAGCAGACGGTCACCGAGGCAACGCTGACCACCGTTGCCCCCGGCATAAGGCTGGAACGATCGACTGCTCATCTGGCTTAGAACGGAACCATCTTCTCCAGTGACGGCCGGCTTCGGATCACGAGGGTGGCCCCTTTCAACTGCACCAGTTGTTTCTTCTTGAAGTCGGAGAATATCCGGCTGACGGTTTCCCGCGTGGTGCCGATCGCCTCCGCGATTTCCTCGTGCGTCATTGTCAGTTTGAGCTGTGTAGATTCACCGTTTTGGCCGGCGTTCGTAGACCATGAGAGCAGCAGCTTGGCAAACTTCTCGGCGGGAGAAGTGGTGAGACCGAGCGTCCGGATCTCCTCGTAAGCGGTGTAATAGCTGCGGCTCAGTTCTTGCGCGGCGCGCCACGCCACTCCCGCATATTCCTTCAGAAACTGCAGCAGCGCTTCGCGTGCAATGAAGTTGGCCTGCCCCGGCTCCATCATTTCGGCCGTAACTTCGTAAGGGCGATTGGAAATCACCGCGCTCAGACCGAGAACATCTCCGGGCTCCGAGATCTTGGTGATCACGGTCTTGCCTTCCCGCGACGTCGTGGAGAGCTTCGCTTTCCCTCCGCAAAGCACAAACACGCCACGCGGTTTCTGGCCTTCGATGAACAGGATCGCGCCTTTCGGATAGATGGCCGTGGCCTTAATCTCCTGCAGATGTTGCACAGCAGGAAGAGGAAGATTGCAAAACAGATGCTCTTCTCGCCGGGGGCAAGTGAGGCAGTTATCGAGAACGTTCAGGCCATAAGGGGCATGCATCCTGACCTCCCGGGCGGAGATCAAATCACTCCGTCCTACGGAAGGGGAAGGGCACGTTGCAGGCCAATGCCGGGAGGACGGGAACGAACAGATAACCCCCCGTATCTGGCAGATATACAAAGAGTTATTTCGAGTACGCGACGAGGGTCGCTGGTTCGATCCGGTCCATGTATTTCTGCCGCTGGGTGCTTTCGCACACTTCTGTGTGACCTGGCTCACTAGTATGTGTGATTGGTATGTGTGATTGGTTTGCGCGGGGCACCCCCTCACACCATGCCCTTCTTCAATTCTTCCAACGGGTATCTGGTTCCCCGCCACACGATGCCGTCGTTTCTCAGGGTGTGAACCATCGACCGCAGCAGTGTGTAGACAAACAGGATCGTGCTTATCGGATGAAGCAGAAAATAATATGGCGGCACAGAAGACCGCAACGACATGCCCAGATAGATCAGAAA
>Ga0335081_10019537_pt1 | contig 10960 bp, 10 predicted proteins | sample Lox_Sample_35_FD_206713 | JGI IMG/M metagenome (GOLD analysis project Ga0335081, IMG submission 206713) | Soil microbial communities from Loxahatchee National Wildlife Refuge, Florida, United States - Lox_Sample_3.5 | ecosystem: Environmental > Terrestrial > Soil > Wetlands | place: USA...
CCCGGAGCCGCTCGCAGCCTGACGGCGGGGACGAGCGGCCCGGCGGGCGGGCCGCCGCTACGGTGCGCAGCTCGTACGCGAACCTGAACGCTCGCCGAGCTCCATCGCGCGGACGGCGCGCAGGTGGTCGGCCACGGCCGCCGGACCAACCGGCCCCGCCGGCAGCTCGACCACGAACGCCGTCGTGCCCGGGAATGCGTGATTGGACCACGCCGGCGCCGTGCCCGGGAGAAACGGCAGGCATGTCGCCGGCAGGCGCGCGAGCTGGGCGTAGCGCCGGGCGACGCCGCGATCGCCACCCGCCATGTCGACGAGGTCCTGGTGCTGGTGGTACCAGATCGTGACCGCCGGCCTGATGCGCCGGATCAGCGCGACCGCGGCTCGGGTCTCGGGCTCGGACAGCGGATGCGGCCCCGAGTAGTAGGTGGCATCCGAGATCGGCTGCCACTGGTAGGGGAAGTTGCGGTTCAAATCGACGCCGTCGGCGTTCTGGCGCGTGTCGGCGGCGGTGCCGTCGGGGTTCATCTCGGGGACCAGCCACAGCTGTACGCCCTTGACGACCGGCGCCCGCTCGAGCGCGGAGATGATCGCGAGACCGGCGCACTCATTGCCGTGAATGCATCCGACCACGAGGATCTTGCGCGGCGCGTCGTTCGGTCCGCGCGCGATCGCGATGATTCGCCGGCCCTTGACCGAATGGCCGATCACGACGGTCCGCGTGGGAGCGACGGGCGGCGCGGCGGTGACGAGAACAGGAGCTAGCGCCAGCGCGAGCGCTCTGAGCGGCCCGGTCAGCACGGCCCGGATCGTAGTGGCGCGGGGCTGTCATCGCCGACGCCCGGGCCACGGCCTCCCAAACATGCCGCGTCAGGACTTTGGCGATGAACCTTATATATACGGGAGCTGAGCGCCAAAGTCCGGGCGGGTGAGCCTCGCGGGTCGCAGGTTCGACCCGGTACAGGTGGCGGAGCGCGCATACACAAGAACGCCTGCGCTGTACGACTGGACTGATTCCCGTGGGCGGCGCTACCGTCGCTCTCACACGAGAGGAGCGAGCATGGGCGGCGTCGAGCTGATGGCTCTGTACTGGACGGTGAGCGGGCCGGTGGAGGTCCATGTCGGACGCGAGTGGAGCCTGTTCGACTGGCGCGACCGATGCGCCGAGGCCGCGAAGGTCGGCTTCAAGGGCCTGGGCCTCTGGCACGCCGACGTCTCGCACCAGCTCGAGACCCGCACGCTCGAGGAGATGGCGGCGATCTTCCGGGATGCCGGACTCGAGTATCTGGAGGTGGAGTTCCTCTGGGAGTTCTTCGTCCCCCAAGGCCAGCCGGCGCGGGACGACTCAGACCGTCTCCGCCGGCAGCTGTTCGAGACGGCGGCAGCGTTCGACGCCCACCACATCAAGGTCGGCAACATCCCGGAGACGTCCTGCGAGCTCGGTCGGCTGATCGAGGAGTACGCCGCACTGTGCGACGACGCGGCGCAGCACACGGGCGCCAAGGTCGCGTACGAGATCATCCCGTTCGACCCCAACGTTCACACGCTCGAGGCCGGCATCAGCCTGGTCACGGAGGCGGGCCGCGCGAACGGCGGCCTGGCGATCGACACCTGGCACATGGGCAAGCTGCACATCCCGCCCGAGGAGCTGAAGCGCATCCCCGGCGAATATCTGGCTTGGGTGGAGCTGTCCGACGGGCCGGTGGAGTTCATGGATGATCCGATCGACGAGGTCATCAACCACCGCAAGCTGCCCGGCGAGGGCGAGTTCGATATTCCCGGCTACATCGAAGCGCTCCAGGCGATCGGCTACGACGGGCCTTGGGGCGTCGAGGTCCTCTCCGAGGAGCTTCGGAACCTCCCGATCGAGGAGGAGTTCAAGCGCGCGTACGAGACGACGCTCGCGCAGTTCCGCGCCGGCGTGACCTGAGGAGGAATTCCACAGATGGATCAACTGGACAACGACAGGCTCGTCTGGATGTTCACCCAGATGCTGCGCATCCGCGAGTTCGAGGAGCGGGTCAAGCGGACCTTCGAGGAGTATCCGGGCGTGATTCGCGGCCACACTCACCTCGCCGACGGCGCCGAGGCGTCGATCGTCGGCGCGCTGGCGACGATGAAGCCCGGCGACCAGCTGATGGCCACGTACCGCTGCCATGGCTATCCGATCGCGCTCGGCACCGACACCAGGTCGATCATGGCCGAGATCTACGGCCGCAAGGACGGCCTGTGCGGCGGCTACGGCGGCTCGATGCACCTCGTCGACCCCGGCCGTGGCTTCCTCGGCACGAGCGGGATCGTCGGGCAGGGCATCCCCCAGGCGACCGGCGTCGCCTTTGCCGCGCAGCTCCGCGGTCAAGGCCAGGTGGTGCTGTCGTTCTTCGGCGACGGCGCCTCCAAGCAGGGGGCGTTCCACGAGTCGCTCAACCTCGCGTCGCTGTGGAAGCTGCCCGTCGTCTACATCATGGAGAACAACAACTACAACGTGGCCACGCGGTCCGAGCAGGAGGACGCGAACGCCGCCGCCGGCGAGCCGCTGTCGACCAAGGCCGCGGCCTACAGCATGCCCGGGGTCACCGTCGACGGCACCGACCCGGTGGCGGTGTACGAGGCGGTGGGCGCAGCGGCCGACCGCGCGCGCGCCGGCGACGGGCCGACGCTGATCGAGTCCAAGGTCTACCGCCTGTCGGCCCACGGCAACATCATCGCCCCGCCGGGGGTACCGCTGCACTACCCCGAGCACGAGGCGATCACGGTGTTCGGCAACCGCGAGGAGTACGCGGCGGCCCTGCGCGGCGACCCCGTGCCCCGGTTCCGGGCGCGGCTCGTCGAGCAGGGCGCGCTCGACCCCGCCCGCGCCGACCAGATCGCCAAGGAGGTCACCGACGAGATGGACGGCGCCGTGAAGTTCGCGCTCGACGACCCGTTCCCGGAGCCGGAAGCGGCCGCCCGCAACGACTACGTGTACGCCTAGGAGACGACGATGGCACGAGAGATTCCTTACATCGCGGCCGTGCAGGAGGCGATCCGCGTCGAGATGGAACGCGACCCCGCGGTGGTCTTCTACGGCCAGGACGTGGCCCCCAGCGACGAGGACCCGCTGGTGAAGGCGTTCGGTCGCGAGCGCGTCCGGGTGTCGCCGATCTCGGAGACGGCCGAGATCGGCATGGCCGTCGGACTCGCGCTTGCCGGCTACCGGCCGGTGGTCGAGCTGCTGATGGCGGAGTTCATGCTGGTGGCGATGAACCAGGTGGTCAACGAGGCGCCCCGGCTTCGCTATATGAGCGGCGGGCAGGTCAAGGTGCCGGCCGTGTTCAAGGCCGGCTACGGCTTCACCGCCGGCTGGGCCGGACAGCACACCGGCTCGATCTACGGGATGTTCATGGGCTTCCCCGGTCTGAAGATCGCGCTGCCGTCGACCCCCGCCGACGCCAAGGGCCTGATGGCCGCCGCGATCCGCGACGACAATCCGGTCTGCTACCTCATCAACTACCTGCTGGTGCTCGAGCACGGCGACGTGCCCGAGGGCGAATACGTGGTGCCGTTCGGCGAGGCCGCCGTCCGCCGATCCGGGTCGGACGTGACGATCGTGGCCACCGGGTGGACGGTCGGGCGAGCGCTGGCCGCGGCCGAGATGCTGGCCGGCGAGGGCATCCAAGCGGAGGTGATCGACCCCCGCACGCTGAACCCGCTCGACACCGCGTCGATCCTGTCGTCGGTCGAGAAGACCGGCCGGCTCGTGATCGCCGACCAGGGCACGCGGCACGGCGGCGCCTCGGCGGTGATCGGGGCCGAGGTCGCCGAGCACGGCTTCGGGTCGCTGAAGGCGCCGATCGCGCAGGTGACCGCGCTCGACGTGACCGTGCCCTACTCCGAGCCGATGGAGGCGTACGTCCTGCCCAACGAGGAGAAGATCGCCGGCACCGTGCGCCAGGTCCTGGGCGAGGCGCCCGTCGCGGCATAAGCGGTGCCCGCATCCGCGCTGGACGCCGACACCGCGCGTGACCTGCTGCGCACGATGTGGCGGATCCGCCTGTTCGAGGAGCGGGTCGCGCAGCTCAAGCGGACGCTCCAGGTCCACGGGCTGATCCATCTGAGCATCGGCGGCGAGGGCGTCGCCGCCGCGGTCTGCCGCCAACTCCGCGACGACGACGCGGTCTACAGCGGCCACCGTGCCCACGGGCACGCGATCGCCAAGGGCGTGCCGGTGGACGGCCTCATGGCCGAGCTCATGGGACGCGAATCGGGCGTGTGCAAGGGCCTGGGCGGCTCGATGCACCTGGTCGACGCCGAGCGCGGGTTCATGGGCGCCACCGGCGTCGTCGGCGGCAACCTGCCGCTCGCGCTCGGCACCGCGCTCACCCAACACCTCAAAGGCGCCGACGCGGTGACCACGGTGTTCTTCGGCGACGGCGCGGTCCAGGCGGGGCACTTCAACGAATCGATCAACCTCGCGGCGCTGTGGAGGCTGCCGGTGATCTTCGTCTGCGAGAACAACGGCTTCGCCGAGTTCACCTCGCGCGCGGAGCACAGCACCGTCGAGCGAGTCGGCGACGTGGTGGCGCCCTACGGGTTCGAGCGCGAGACCGTCGAGGGCAGCGATGTCCCGGCGGTGTACGACGCGTTCGCAACTTACCTGGACGCCGCCCGCGCCGGCAACGGCCCGTTTCTGCTCGAGTGCCTGACGTTTCGGCGGCGCGGCCACTACGAAGGCGACCCCGAGAAGTACCGCGACCCCGAGGCCGATCGGGAGTGGGCGCGGCGCGACCCGATCGCACGGTTCACCCCGGTGGACGGCGAGACCGCAAGACAGATCGAACGACAGGCCGGCGAGGAAATCGAGCTGGCCGTCCGGTTCGCCCGCGACAGCCCGTTCCCGGACCCGGAGCTGTCGGCCCAGCTGGTCTACGCGACATGACCGAGACCACGTTCGTCGAGGCGATCAAGACCACGCTCGCGCGCGCCATGCGCGAGGACCAGCGGGTGATCGTGCTCGGTGAGGACGTCGCCGAGGGCGGTCCCTACCTGGCGACGGCCGGGCTCGCCGACGAGTTCGGGCACGAGCGCGTCCGCAACACGCCGATCAGCGAGGGGGCGGTGTGCGGCGTCGCCGTGGGCGCGGCGCAATCGGGACTCAGGCCCGTCGTCGAGATCATGTTCATCGACTTCATCACGCTCGCGCTCGACCAGCTCGTCAACCAGGCGGCCAAGGCGCACTTCATGTCCGGGGGCCAGCTGTCGGTGCCGCTCGTGCTCCGCACCCAGGGCGGCGCGGGCCAGCGCAACGGCGCCCAGCACTCGCAGAGCCTCGAGGCGTGGCTGACGCACGTCCCGGGGCTGAAGGTGGTGATGCCGAGCAACGCCGCCGACGCCGCCGGCCTCCTCACGACCGCGATCGCCGACCCGAACCCGGTCGTGTTCGTCGAGTGTAAGGCGCTGTACTTCCGCCGCGAGACCGTGCCGGATCCGCCGGAGCCGGTCCCGATCGGCCGCGCACGCACACTGAGAACCGGCAACCACGTCACGATCGTCGCCCTATCGCGCCTCGTCGGCGACGCCCTCGAGGCGGCGGACAGACTCGCCGCCGACGGCGTCGAGGCGGAGGTGATCGACCCGCGCACGCTGGTGCCGCTCGACCTCGACACGCTCGCGCGGTCGCTCAGGCGCACGGGCCGGGCGGTCGTCGCGCACGAGGCGGTGACCGCCGGCGGCTTCGGCGCCGAGCTGGCCGCGCAGCTGCAGGCGGCCGCGTTCGACTACCTCGAGGCGCCGATTCAGCGCGTCGGTGCGCCGTACACCCCGATCCCAGTGAGCCCGTCGCTCGAAGACGCGTACCGCCCGGGCGTGAACGAGATCGAGGCAGCCGCGCGAGTCGCGCTCGAATGGGGACAGCACGACGCCGAGCCGTGGGACCACGGCGCGATCGCCCCGCCCCGGAAAACGCCCTAACTAGACCGGCTCGAGCTCGCCCTCGAGCGCGAGCAGAGACGCGCCCGGCACCTCCTCGAGCAGCCCGCGGCGACTGAGCACGATCTCGAGATTGGTCAGCGACAGGCGGGCGTGTTCGCGGGCGACGCTGTCGGCGCGGGCCCCCTCGCGGCCCGCGATCGCGTCGACCAGCCACAGGTGCTGGCGGTGGGCGACGATCAGGATCTCGCGCGACTCGGGCAGCTGGGCGTGCTGGAGCACGAGCGCGCTGGGCGTGGCGAACGGCAGCGACAGGACGGTGGCGAGCGTGCGCTCGAGCAACGGGCTGTGCGCCATCTCCACCAACCGTGCGTGGAACGCCGCGTTGAGCGCGACGTAACGCTCGAACGACTCGTAGTCGGCGCGGTGCACGAGCGGCTGCACCGCCTCGTTGATCTCCCGCAGCGCCCGGAGGTCACGCCGGCTGGCGCCCTGCTCGGCGGCGAAGCGACAGGCCGTGCCCTCGAGCACGCCGCGGAGCTCGATCGCGTGCCTGATGTCGGTCTGGGTGAACTCGCGGACGACGTAGCCGCCCGTCGGCAGGACGCGCAGCAGACCCTCATGCTCGAGCGAGGCCAGCGCCAGGCGCAGCGGCGTGCGCGACACCCCCAGCCGCTCGACGAGACGGAGCTCGGACATGCGCTCGCCGGGCTTGAACTCGCCGCTGAGGATCTGCTCGCGCAACGCAAACAGAGCGCGCATCATCTGCGTCCGGTTGGCTTGGTTGACCATGGCGGCCGAGAGTATTGCTGCCGCAAACGCTGTATGCAAGAACGCCCTCACCGGCGCCATGCAATCGATTCTTGCGGTCTCGTTAGGCCGCTGTTGCATACAGGTCCGGGCCCGAATAAGATCCTCGCCTCGCCAAACCGGGGCGTTTCAGCCAAATCATTTCGAGGAGGAGGACAGAGGTGAGGATGGAGCACCAGGGGCCGCGCCTGCGCATGATCGCGCTGGCCGCGGTGGTCGGCGCGGCGTTGTTGGTGGCCGCGTGCGGCAGCAGCAGCTCGAGCACTTCGAGCACCGCCGCCAGCGGTGGGTCGAGCGCGACGAGCTCGAGCGCTGGCGCGACCACGAGCTCGAGCACCAGCTCGGTCAGCACGTCGTCGTGCGGCAAGAAGCCGGGCGTCGCGGCCACCGGCACGCCGATCAACATCGGCACGATCGACACCAAGCAGCCCGGCACCGACTTCAGCGACGGGCCGAACATGATCACCGCCTATTACAACTGCGTCAACGCGAACGGCGGCGTCAACGGTCACCCCGTGAAGCTGTACGTGATCTACGACCAGACGCAGCCCGCGCAGATCGCGGCGGCGGCCAAGCAGCTGATTCAGACCGATCACGTGGTCGGGATCGTCGGCGTGTTCGACCTTCTCGAATGCACGATCGACCAGAGCTATTGGAAGCAACTCGGCATCTACGAGATGGGCGCCGGGATCGCCCCGGAGTGCTGGTCGACTCCTAACAGCGCCGCGGTCAACATGGGTCCGCGCTACAGCTCCGACGGCGCCGTGCAGTACGGGCTCAGCCAGAAGCCGTCGAAGATCGTGTTCATCCAGTCGAACGTCCCCGGCACCGGCTACATCGCCGCCGGCCCGGCGGCGCTCGCAAAGGCAGCGAACGTGCCGATCACCGAGACAACCGCGAACGTCCCGATCACCGACGCGAACTCGCTGGCGCTGAGCCTCGTCGACAAGGCGGGCCCGAACGGCTGGGTGGTGCTCAACTTCACCCCGCCCGAGGCCCTGGTGATCCTCCAGGCCGCGCAGAAGCTCGGACTCGAGGATCGGGTCAAGGGATGGGGCTGCTCGACGCCTTGCAACACCGACTTCCTGGCCAAGGCGCTGGGACCGAAGTGGAACCACAAGCTGTTCGTCAACGCCGAGCTGACCTCGCCCGACGACCACAACGGCCCGGACATGCAGCTGTACAAGGCGATTCTCGCCCAGTACGGCAAGAGCGTCGCGGGAGGCCTGGGATCGTTCAGCGAGATGGGGTACCTGCTCGGCAAGTTCTCGGTCGACGCGCTCGACACGGTCACGGGTCCGGACACGATCCAGAGCGTCAACGCGGCGTTCAAGAACATCAAGGACGAGAAGACCGACCTTCTGTGCCAGCCATGGGTGTACGGCGACTACCCGCTGCACATCCCGAACAACGCCGACTTCACCACCACGCCGGACAACGGCAAGATGGTGACCGCCCAGGGATGCTTCGACGTCTCCTCGGCGGACCCCCAGATCGCGGCCTACCGCAAGGTCGCGGGGACGGCGCCGTCGACTAACCCACCGACGCAGTAGGAGCACCGACGCTCCAAGAAGTAAGTGACGCACGTGCGATCAGGGCAGCCAGGGGTAAGGAGGCCCTGGTCGCATGGCGTCCGGCAGACCGCCTCGCGAGCGTCAGGCCGGCTCGCGAGGTCAGACGCGCCCAGCGGGTCAGACCCGCTCGAGCTTCCGGCGCGCAAGCAACGAGGCGCCCGGCATCTGCTCGAGCACCTCGGGATGGTCGAGCACGACCTCGAGATTGGTCCGCGCGAGCAGCGCGTGCTCGCGGCCGAGGCTTTCGGCGCGGGTGCCGTGGCTGCGCTCGATCGCGTCGAGCAGGCCGAGGTGGTGGCGATGAGCCAGCAGCAAGATGTCACGCGATTCGGGCAACACCGCCTGCGCCATCACGAACGCGCTCGGGCTGGCGAACGGCAGCGCGATGATCCGATCCAGCGCGCGCTCGAGCATCGGGCTCCCGGCCATCCGCAGGATCCCCGCGTGGAAGCGTTCGTTGAGGTCGACGAACCGCTCGAACGACTCGTAATCGGCCCGGTGGACCACCTGGGCGATCGTGTCGCAGATCTCACGCAGGGCGCCGATGGCCTCGGGACTGGCTCCGCGCTCGGCGGCGAACCGGGCCGCGGTCCCCTCGAGCACGCCGCGGAGCTCGATCGCGTCGCTGACGTCGGCCTGGGTGAACTCGCGCACCACGTACCCGCGCGCGTTGAGGCCGCGCAGCAGGCCCTCGTGCTCGAGCCCCGCCAGCGCCAGGCGCAGCGGCGTCCGCGACACGCCCAGCGTCTTGACCAGGCGCAGCTCCGACATGCGCTCCCCGGGCGCGAACTCACCGCGCAGGATCAGCTCGCGCAGGCGCAGCAGCGCTCGCGTCATCTGGGTCCTGCTGTCTCGATCCGACACCTCTCACCCTCCTCCTGGACGCCGCGAATGCGACGCCGTGGGAGTCTAGTCCGGCGGTGCGATTGCATGCAAAACGTACAACTCAACCTGTCAGAACTCTCATTCTTGAGGTCTTGTTAGGGGCTATTGCATGCAACTAGGCCACGCACTAGTATCGCCCGGCTCGCCAAACCCCTGGGGCGGGTTACACACACAAATCCTCGAGGAGGAGGAGATCGGTGAGGATGTACCACCACGTTCCGCGCGTGCGGCTTGGCCTGTCGTGCGCAGCGGTCCTCGGCGTGCTGCTCATGGCAGGCTGCGGGAGCAGCAAGAGCAGCAGCACAAGCAGCGCCGCGGCTCCCGCGGCCTCGTCAACCTCGGCCACGAGCACGAGCGCCGCGACGAGCGGCTCGACGGATACGTCGTCGTGCGGACCCAAACCCGGGACCGCGGCCACCGGCACCCCGATCAAGCTCGGCGCGATCAACACCAAGCAGCCCGGGACCGACTTCACGGATATCGAGAACATGGAGGGCGCGTACTTCGCCTGCGTGAACGCGAACGGCGGGGTCAACGGCCATCCGATCCAGCTGATCAAGCTGACCGAGCCGACGCAACCCGCGCAGATCGCGGCGGACGCGACGCAGCTGGTTCAGAGCGACAAGGTGCAAGGCGAGTCGGGCAACTCGAGCATCCTCGAGTGCACGATCAACCACGCGTACTGGGAGAAGCACGCCTTCTACGTGATCGCCGCGGGGATCGCGCCGGAGTGCTATTCGACCCCGAACATCGCCGACGTGAACATGGGACCGCGCTACAGCTCCGACGGGGCCGTGCAGTACGTCCTCAGCCTGCATCCGAGCAAGGTCGTGTTCGACCAGTCGAACGTCCCGGGGACCGGCTACATCGCAGCTGGCCCGGCCGCACTGGCGAAGGCCGCGAACGTGCCGATCACCCAGCTGACCGAGAACGTGCCGATCAACGACGCGAACTCGGTGGCGCTGAAGGAGGTCGACGACGCCGGCCCGAACGGCGCGGTGGTGCTGAACTTCACCCCGCCCGAGGCGCTCGTGATCCTGCAGGCCGCCCAGAAGCTGGGGCTCGAGGACCGCGTCAAAGCGTGGGCATGCTCGACGCCGTGCGACACCGACTTCCTGGCCCAGGCGCTGGGACCGAAGTGGAACGACAAGTTCTTCGTCAACGCCGAGCTGACCCCACCGGACCCGACCAACACGCCGACGATGAACCTGTACAAGGCGATCCTCAAGCAGTACGGCACGGATGTCACGGGCGGCATCGGCAGCTTCAGCCAGATGGGATTCACCATGGGTGAGATCGCCACGCACGCGCTCGAGTCGATCAAGGGTCCGTACACCGTTCAGAGCGTGAACAACGCGTTCGTGAACGTGAAGGACTACGACACCGGGATGCTGTGCCAGCCGTGGACGTTCGGTCACTACCCGCTGCACATCCCGAACAACACCGATTACACCGTCACGCCGAACAACGGCAAGATGGTGATCAAGCAGGGCTGTACGGCGATCTCGTCGGTAGATCCGCAGATCGCCGCGTATCACAAGGCGACCGGCTCATGAGCCAGGGCGCCCGGTAAGTAGGATCCCCAACGATCAGGGCGTCCAGCCAGCGCAAAATGCTCGTCACCTCCGGCATCCTGGGCCTGCCGACCTGGCAGGACTTCCAGCCGTTCCTCGTCACCGGGCTGTCGCTCGGCGCCGTGTACGCGCTGTCGGGGGTCGGGATGGTGGTCCTGTACCGGGCCACCGGCGTGCTGAACCTGGCCTTCGGGGCGGTGGGCGCGATGGGCG
>Ga0335081_10019538_pt1 | contig 10960 bp, 15 predicted proteins | sample Lox_Sample_35_FD_206713 | JGI IMG/M metagenome (GOLD analysis project Ga0335081, IMG submission 206713) | Soil microbial communities from Loxahatchee National Wildlife Refuge, Florida, United States - Lox_Sample_3.5 | ecosystem: Environmental > Terrestrial > Soil > Wetlands | place: USA...
GTCAGAGTCCGCGTGAACAAGATGGAAGACTCGGGGTTTGTAAAATACTACCAGGCCACTCCGAATTTGGCCCTCTTCGGGATGCGACACGTGAGCCTATTCAGGTTCGAGGCCCTAAACTTGGCAACCAAATCGGCGATAATCGGGAGGCTCGACGAGGTCCCCAGGCTCGTCGAGTCGATCGACTACCTCGGGCCCTTCATCACCGCGACCATCGCCGGCGCGACTTCCGGAGAGGCGAGGGCGGAAGCGGAGCGCCTGGCGGCGCACTATGAGTTGTCTACAGCCGAGCTCGGGGACAGGCTGCTCTCCGCTCCGGCATACCGGCTCGACAATCTTGACTGGAGGATTGTCAAGGAGCTCAGATACGACGCGAGGTCGGGAGACAAGGAGCTTGCTGACTCGCTCTCTGTCACCCAGAGGATGGTCGGCTACAGGGTCTCGAAGCTGCTCGCCTCGGGGGCGGTCAGGACTAGGGCGGTGATAGACCCGAAGAGGCAGGCCGGGCTGGTCTTCTACGAGATGGAGCTACACGTCGAACCGGAGAGGCAGACCGCGGTTTCGCGTTGGCTGAAAGAGAGACACGCCCAACAACTCTGGAACCTGGGAAGCCAGGCGCCCGGGGTGCTCCTCGCCTCGCTCTTCAGCTTCACGCTGGCCGAGCCTGAAGAGTCGGTCATAGAGGTCCTCCCTCTGGAGGGAGTCAAGCGCTGTATCCTCTTCATCCTCAAGGAGGTGATCGAGCCTAAGCGCCCCAACTGGATCGACTCCCTGATCGATCTCAGGATCGCGGCGAAGGCCAGAGAGGAGAACGCTTGAGCTGCATAGCCCTTCTCGCTGGCTCCCCGCACCGACCTACACAGGCTTTGTGTGCGCAAGTATCTCGTCGTGAGTCATAATGGTCCCCGGATGGGCATCGCGAAGGTGGATCATCGTGTGCTTCACGCAGTCCTCTGCACCCAGGGGCGAAACTATGGTCCAGCCGCACGAGCAGACGTTCATCGCGCCCATGTCGGGTCCTACGTCGAGGTTCTATTTATCCTGCCCTCGTGTTTACGAACGTCAGCTGGATGGGTCGGCCCGAAGTCAAACGGGAGCTCGACTTGGTGTGACGAGCGCTTCGAGCTGACCCTCCGTCTACTGCAACGTCAGCTGCGAGGTGAACTCGATTGCTCTCAGCGAGTCCTTGACGGGAGAGAGGTCTTCCGCCATCTTCGCAATCTTCTCCAATGGATCGAGCGCTAGGTCCTTTGCAGCGCCGACACTTCGAAGGTATAAGTCTGAATCATGCTCTTGTCGCTTGCGATCTCTTGGATGGCCCATCCTGAGCAGAAGGTGATTTTTGTCCCCTGGAAGGTCGCGAAGGTTGCAGTCCATGTCTCAGTGCCGTTGACTTGTTTATTGTTCTGCGGATTCTGAAGAGGGGCTGGGAAGCTGACGCTGTATGTCTTGAGGAGTAGTTGCGCATTGCCTAGACTCGCGCTGGTCTGATTCACAAGTTGCGGCTGAAATGGCAGCCCTGGAAGCCATCACCCGGGAGCTCCGCTCGGAATAATCGAAGCCGTGAAGAGGATAAGGGGAGACTGGCTGACCATCTACTCGTCTGATGCGGGTATGCTCGCATTTATGGAACTCAAGCGCCCGCCGTTTGTTGCGTAACTGCTTAGAGCGGGGTTACTTTCATTCAGGTAAATCCCTTCGTAGCTCGTCTGGTTGTAACTTCCGTATTGGCCGGAAATCGTGAAGTTGAATACATCGTAAGTGAAACTGCCGTTCTGCATGCTTCCGACATTAGACATTGAAATGACACCCGACGCATTAGAGCCCGCGGCGCAGAGACCCGAGCAAGATCCTGTGGACTCCATCGTCATTTGGGTGAAGTTCCCGAAGACCTGAACGGCGTTCTCGAATGTATTCAAGACAAGTATGCCTCCGGACTCTGTCTGAGTTGACGAAGAAGAGGTTGCTTGACTTCTGGATGAGATTGAGGTTTGTGATGATGTAGAGCTCTTCGAAGCGATTGCCTGCGATGAGACCGACGAACCCGACGTCGTGGATTGAATCGAAATCTGCGATGTGCTTGAGGTCTGCGAGCTAGCAGGACTGCTCAGTGTAGAAAGGATTGATGATGCATATCCCACCGTCGTCTGGATTTGCGTGGCAGGTTTGCCGGGTGTCTGGCTTAGGTAGAACGCGACGCCTCCTATCGCGACGATTGCAATAACTACTATCGCGAGAATAGCGGTTGAAATCCCAGATTGGGTTGTTCGCAATCGAAGGCGGGCCCTCCACACATAGAGGAGTAGCGAGTAATAAATCTTGACGCACTAACATGATACGTTAGGCTAATTGCTGAATACGGCTAAACAGGTTCAGCCATAAATCTCTTCGAGAGACATCGCGAGCCACGCAATAGGCACCGTGCTCCAGCGGAAGAGCAAGGCGGGAGGCAAGGAGTATGTGAGCCTCTGGGTTTACCTTCCCAACAAGATATCCGAGGACAGCAACTTTGCCCTAAAAGCCGGGGATCCAGTCGAAATCACACTCTCAAAGGATGGTGAGCTCACCATGAAGCCCATAAGCTAGGCTCTGGCATCCGAGCAGGGTTGGAGCAGAAGGAAAAGGCGCAAGTAGCGTTGAGGGAGCTGCGTCGGCTAGGCCCAGACTTGTAGCCTTGATCTAGGAATATCCGTGGGAACCCCATTACTGGCTAAATAGTCGACGCTCAATTCGAATGCGGTACACTTGGCGAGCGCCCAACACCAATCAATGGTTTTCAATCTGATTCAATACTTCCAGACCAATGGGTTGAGAATAACCTGTGCCGCCCATGCTGGTTACGAAAGCTGCGAAAAGGAAGGTAGACATGAACCTGATCTAAAGGCGATATCCACAAATGAGCTAATTTCGATTGGAGAAGCGAAGACTTGTCAAGACTTGTCTTCGACTGTCACCAAAGAACAGCTTCGAGATTATGCCACCAGGGTAATGAAAGGCGGCAAATCAGATGGCCAACCAGTGCAGTTCTACTTGTTGGTGTCAAAAGATTGCGTCGGCGATGCTTGGAAGGTATTGAGGGAGCTAGGCTTAGATGCCAGACAAAACGTCCACGTTCTGAGTTAGATTTTTCTGGATTTCAACCGTCAAATGACTGACCAGTTACCGCTTCTGACCAACAGTTTAAATTTTGGAATCACTGACAATTCCCTGACATGTCATTAGGATCGAACGTCCTAAGAAAATCCGGCTGGAAAGTAGATTCGGCGGAGCTCACTCTCAAGCCTCCCAGACCATTCGACATCCTTTCATTCACACTTACATTCAGGCGAAAGAACGGGCGCACGCCAACCCCTGAGGAGATTGGCAAGGCCAGAGCTAAGCATCTTCTTAGGAAGAGCACTCCCCAGCGACGGAAGACCAGGCAGATCATCCAGGTCGGCGACAAGCGAGTCATCATCGGCTGAGGATTACCGAGAAGAGAGGAGAGCACGCCCGAGGGAAGCAGCGCTCCCCATCCCTTGCTCAGCCTGAACATGTAGCGATTCTGGCACGCGGAATCCACCTTCCTGCAACCCCACCCAAAATTCAGGGTCGCATCCGTCCAGGCTATCGAGGTATCCTTTCCCATTTTTCCGCCTCGCGTATAGATGGAAAAATTTACCTATAAGCGCCACTGATTCCGAGTCCTCTTCTCGGCGCGATGGCTGCAATGAGCCGGATTTGAGCTGTTCTCGCTTGGAATAGGAATAAAATTGTCACTAAAACCTATAGGCGGATTTTTCGAGGTATTAGGAGTGGAAACTATGGAAGATTTTCCGAGCGAAGGAACCACTGGACATGCTTGGAAAAGTGGGAAGCAGCCGCTGGGAGTAGTGCCCAGCGGTTTTGCCCATACTTCTAGCAGTTTTGGTGCTAGATGTCGAAGTAGAGATAGAACTCGTACGGGACGGGTCTGGCCGCGACGGCCTTCGCGTTGGCCGAGCCCAGTTCGATGATCATGTCGACCATGTCGCTGCTGAATATCCCGTCCAGGAAGTTCCGGTCGCTCTCGAGCGCCTCGAGGGACTCGAACAGGCTGGTGGGGAGGCTCTTGACCCCGTACGCCTTCTTCTTCTCAGGTGTGAGGTGGTAGATGTCCTCGTTTACGGGGCTGCCTGGGTCCATCTTCTTCTTGATGCCGTCGAGGCCGGCCGCGAGTATCGCGGAGAAGGCTAGGTACGGGTTGGCCGACGGGTCGGGCGTCCTGAACTCTGCCCTCTTCCTCTTCTCCTCCGAGGCGCCCTTGTGGTAGACCGGGATCCTCACGTTGGCGGAGCGGTTGGCCTTGCTCCACGCGATGTAGATCGGCGCCTCGTATCCGGGGACTAGCCTGCGGTAGGAATTGGTCGTCGGGTTGGTGATTGCGGTGAGCGCGCGGCTGTGCGACAGCAGGCCTCCGACGTAGTACCGCCCTATCTGGCTAAGCTCGGCGTACTTGTCGCCCGAGTCGTAGAAGGCGTTCTTCGCGCCCTTCCAGAGGCTCGAAGAGACGTGCATGCCAGAGGCGTTGTCGCCGAATATCGGCTTGGGCATGATGGATGCGATGAGCCCCCTCCTGGCGGCGATGTTCTTGATCACGAATTTGTAGCTCACGACGCTGTCGGCCATTGGGACGAGGGAGTCGCGGAACATGTCGATCTCGCACTGCCCAGCGGTGGCGACCTCGTGGTGGTGGGCGTCGTTTACCACGCCGAAGTTCTCCTCAAGGAGGTACGCCACCTCGCTGCGGTAGTCCTGGAGGGTGTCTTGCGGAGGCACCGGGTAGTAGCCCTCCTTCCACCTGATGGGGAAGTTGGTGCCCCTCGACTCGACGGCGCTCTCGACGGAGGTGATCTTGAAGCCCGTGTCGAACGGGTCGTTGACCCACCAGCGGGCGCTGTCGAAGACGAAGAACTCTATCTCAGGGCCCCAGTACGAGTCTGTGAAGCCCGCCTTCTTCAGTGCCTCCTCCGCCTTTTGGGCGATGTACCTCGGGTCCCTTGAGAACCTGCCCTTGCCGAAGCCCCACTGGATGTCGCATATCAGCCTCCCCGTTGGGAACCTCTCGTCGCCCCAGGGGACGAAGGCGTACGTCGAGGGGTCGGGAGTGAGAAGCATGTCGGACTCGTAGATCTCCGCAAAGCCCTTGATCGAAGAGCCGTCCAGCTTTGCGACGCCCTCGGTGAAGGTGTCCTCCTCGAGCATGCTCGACGTGACGGAGACGTGCTGGATGCGTCCAGGCACGTCCATGAACTGAAGGTCGACGAATTTTACGTTCTTCTCCTTTATCTCGGCAAGAACCTGCTTGGGCGTTCTCTTCCTCGGAACGAGGCCTTTGGGAGTCCTATCAAACGGCATTGGCTACGGCCTACCTCGTAGGCGATATAAGTCTTACCTCCGCCGTGTGCGCTTGTTTGCATATCCGTGATAAAACTTATCAAATGGCTAATATATGAGCTCATGTCGTAGCAAATGCAATTGGACAACCTGGACAAGATGATACTCAAGGAGCTGATGGCCGACGCGCGCCAGTCGTTCAGAGACCTCTCGAAGAAGACCCACGCATCGGTCGTAACCGTCGCGCAGAGGGTGAGGAAGATGGAGAAGGCCGGCGTGATCAAGGGCTACTCCGCCCAGGTGAGCTCGGAGCAGCTCGGCTACGAGATAACCACGGTCACGGAGGTGACTGTCTCGAAGGGGAAGGTGATAGAGGTGGAGAAGGACATCGCCAAGCTCCCCCACGTCTGCGCCGTCTACGACGTGACGGGGGAGGAGGACAGCATAGTCATCTCGAAGTTCAAGAACAGGGAGGAGCTCAGCAACTTCACCAAGGAGGTCCTCGCGCTCCCACACGTCGAGAGGACGAACACCCACGTCGTGCTCAACACGACCAAGGAAGACTTCCGCAGCCCATTCATACTAGACTAGTCCGGCCACCACAATTCAAATACCGGCGCGATGGCTCGAGCCCATCTTGCGCAGAGCCAACCCCGACATCCCGAGCTACAAGATCGTGGTCGACGACGTGACCGGGGGAGAGATCGCCAACATCATCAGGGGCTACATCTCCGTGGGTGGGGAGAAGATCCGGTTCAAGGGCATCGCCTACGGCAGGTACGGGGGGCAGAACGTGGTCCCGAGGCTCTCGCCCGTCTCGAAGAAGAGGGTCAAGGAGGTCTTCGGGAGCGTGGCCGAGTTCGAGGAGGACATGCAACAGAAGCTCGTGAGGGGAGACTTCGAGGTCGACCAGGCCGCAGCGGAGGCCGCGAAGAAGAGGGAAGAGGCGGAGCACCAGCACACACACCTCTGAAAACCGGAGATTTCCATGCGAGGGTCCATCGAGTTTTCACGGAGGGCGCTACCATGAACCTCATCGTCGGGGGGACGGGGTTCATAGGCGGCCACCTGGCAGAGTTCTTCTTCCAGGAGGGCGAGATATCGAAGGGGGTGTTCAGGAAGGGATCTCACCTCCGGATCCTCGACCAGTGCGGGATACAGTGCATCGAGGCCGACCTCCTCGACAGGCAGACACTGCACGAGCCGCTCGAGATGGTCAACATCGTCTACAACCTGGCATCCCCAACGCCCGACCACGAGGGGCAGGGCGACTACCTGCAGGTCAATACAACGGGGCTGAGGAACCTCCTGGAGGAGGCCGAGGAGCACGGGGTCAAGGACTTCGTCCACCTCAGCACGCTGGATGTCTTCGGGTTCAAGAAGAGGAGGATAGCAGATGGGGACTCCCCGTCCATCGCGCCGGCGCACCCGTACCAGATGGCCAAGCTAGAGGCGGAGAAGATCGTCGGAGAGTTTGCCAAGAGGAGCGAGATGCGCCTAAAGATAGTCAGGGCAGCCAGGGCTGTGGGCCCGAGGGACACGACGCTCGCTCTGCCCATTCTCAGGATGGTGGAGGCCGGGACGGCCGTCCTGCCGGGCGACGGATCGGCGATGTCCTTCACCCACCCACGGGACGTCGCCAGGGCTATGTTCAGGGTGGCGGTGGCCGGCGAGGGAGGGAAGGTCTACCAGGTGAAGTCGTTCGACTGCTCCGTCGACGACCTCACGAGGGGGGTCGCGGAGGCGGCTCTGAAGAAGTTGGGGGTGAGGCGCGAGGGGATGTTCTCGAAGACCCGCCTGCCACCCTACGCTGCGAGCCAGGTCAAGGCAGGGACGGTCCTCGAGGTGCAGAGGTCGTGGGACGCCATCTCCTACTCTCCCGAGTACGACCTCAAGAGGACGTGCGGGGACATCGACGCTTGGCGCGTGAAGGAGCCGTGGCTCACGGAAGGGACGTAGGGTCCATCCTCCGCGAGGTCGCGAGGATGGTGCGGGAGAGCGACGACCCGCGTGCGACGGCCTTGGCGGAGCTGAAGGAGACCGAGGAGGGCGACCCGTTCAAGATCCTCATCGGGACGATACTGTCCCAGCGGACAAGGGACGAGATGACCTCGCTCGCGACGGAGAGGCTGTTCAAGAGGTACAAGCGGCCCGAGGACCTCGCGAACGCCCGGCCCGCGGAGGTGAGGGAGCTCATCAGGTCGGTGGGTTTCTACAACATGAAGACCAAGGCGGTGATCGCCGCCTCGAAGAAGCTGGTCGCGGACTTTGGTGGGACGGTCCCTTCGGACATCGACGACCTGCTCACGATCCCTTCGGTGGGGAGGAAGACCGCTAACTGCGTCCTCGTCTACGGGTTCGACAAGCCGGCCATCCCCGTGGACACACACGTCCACAGGATATCGAACAGGCTGGGGCTGGTCGAGACAAAGACCCCGGAGCAGACGGAGGAGGAGCTGGTCGAGCGCGTCCCAAGGCGTTACTGGCTGGAGCTCAACGACCTCTTCGTCAGGTTCGGGCAGACCGTGTGCAAGCCGATAGGGCCCAAGTGCGGCGGGTGCTCCCTCAGGCCTCAGTGCAGGTACTACAGGGAGATAGTGAGGCCGAAGCAGGCGGCCGCGGCGGGCGTCAGCCGGACTTCTCGTCCTGGTATCGCCCGCGGTACAAATCCCCGGCGGGAGACTCGTTCCTGATGAAGACGAGCTGGATCAGGGCCTCGTCCTTGTGGACCCTCGCGTCTATGGGCGTGAAGATTGTCTGGGTGGGCTCGCCGGAGTAGCCGCTGTCGAAGACGGCGCTCTCGAGCTTGATGATGCCCAGCCTGTTGACAGTTGAGCGCGGGAAGGCGAAGCCCGTGCAGTCGGCGGGGACGGAGACCTTGGGGAACCTGAGCTCGTAGAGGTTTCCCTTGAGGAAGTCGTAGAAGCCCTCCTCGTCCGGGGTGACGACCTCCTTGAGGTCCCTGACCTTGTGGCCAGGGACGCTCTTCCCCTTTGCCTCCGATGGGGCGACGTAGCCCCTCTTCTCGCCGTGGAGGTAGATCTTGTAGCCTCGCGGGATGACCTTGACCTCCTTGGGGGTCAGGTCGACCCCGTTGGGGTTGACCTTCTTGTACGAGGCGCACGACCTCGCCACCTCCTTCCCGCTCAGGACGGACACGGGCCGCCCACGGACGGGGGCGGCGATAAAAGCGAATCTCCGCTCAGGACCTGCGCGCCCAGAGGAGCGTCTTGCAATTGTGGCAGACGAGGCCGTCGTAGACCAGGCCCTTCTTGTCCCTGACCGGCTCGACCGCCGACATCTTCGCGCCGCAGGAGACGCAGGTCGTGGAAGAGGGAGACTGGGCGACCTTCTTCCAGTCCGTCATCCAATAGGTCTGATAGATGAGGGACGAGGCGTCGTCTATCTCCATCGCAAAGCCCACGTCAAGGAATAGAGCGCTGCGTTTAAACCCCGCAGTTCGCCCCCGCCACCAGGAACAATGGAGAAGATGTTCGCCCGGTCCGTGGAGGACGCCGCCAAGCTCATCGACCTCACGGAGGACGACAGGAAGCTCTTCGAGAGGGTCGAGGCCGCGTGCGACGAGCTCGTCCTCCCAGAGTTCGAAAAGTACGTGGAGAGGAAGTTCGATGACCAGATACCAGTCATAATCAAGAAGCACCGCCTGATGGGGATACCCATCGCGAAGAAATACGGAGGAGAGGGGGCGAGGCCTCTAGTCCACGCGCTGGCCCTCGAGAGGTTCGGGCAGGTCGGGCTCGGCGTCATTACATACGTCGACGTCCACCAAGCGCTCGGGAGCCTCACGGTCCAGGAGTGGGGGAACGACGAGCAGAAGCAGAGGTACCTGACGAAGGCAGCGACGGGAGACGTGGTCTTCGCATATGCGCTAACGGAGCCCGAGGCCGGCAGCGACCCCTCGTCGCTGAAGTCGACGTTCAAGAAGGAGCACGACGGGAGCTACCTCGTCAGCGGGTCCAAGTACCTCATCTCCAACGGGTCGGTGGCGAACAAGCTGATAGTCTTCGCCTACCCTGAGGGGCAGACAAAGGGGATGACGGCGTTCCTGGTCGACAGCAACGCGTCGGGCTTCTCGGTGGAGATGAGGATGGAGGAGAAGATGGGCCTGTTCACCTCTGACACCTCACTGCTCACCCTCGACGAGGTGAGGGTCCCCAAGGAGGACGTCCTAGGGGAGGAGGGGAGGGGCCTCCCGGTCGCCTACTCGGCCCTCCTCAACGGCAGGCTCGGCATTGCGTCCGGGTGCCTGGGGGTGATGGAGGACTGCATCAACCAGGTGAGGGAGAGGGTGACCTCGAGGACCCAGTTCGGCAAGCCCATAGGCAAGCACCAGCTCATCCAGCGGCACCTCGCAACGATGGTCGCGAACCTCGAGTCCTCTCGCTGGCTCGTCTACCAGGTCGCGGTCAAGAAGGGGGAGTACGACAACAACCGCTCCAACTTAGAGATGAGGACCGAGGTGGACAGGGCGAGCGCGGTCGCGAAGTACGTCGCGTCGAGGGCAGCCTACAACACGGCGGACGCGGCCGTGCAGTGCTTCGGGGGGTTCGGCTATTCGATACTCTCGCCGGTGACCAAGCACCTCCTCGACACGAGGGTCGCGAGAATCTACGAGGGGACGGACGAGATAATGGAGCTCAAGATAGCCTCGACGGTCCTAGGAAGAGACTACGAGGCGTACAAGTAGCCTGGGCGACCTGGGCGCGGCAGGGGACCTGGTGAGCCTAAACGGTTACGGGGGCGCCGCAGCTTGGACACTTCGTTGTCTCGCCCGTGATCGGGACGAGAGTGTGGCAGAACTTGCAAGGGACCTTGACGACCTCCTTCTGGACGATGGTCGTGGTGGCGCTCGGCGGCGCAAGGGATATGCCGTACTTCGCGGCCTTCCTTTGGATCTTCATGAGGCGCTTCTGTTGCCGATAGGTCATCGGCTGCGCCGCCGGACCGGCGGCCGCCTCGCCGCCCTGAGGAGAGGAGGGCGATCTGACGGGTGAGCCGCACTTCGAGCAGTAGGATGACCCGGGTTGGAGGGCGGTCCCGCACCTGGAGCAGAACTCTTCTCCCTGCGACACAGTGCGCATGGGAAACACGCGTTATTTAGGCACTGAGACTCCCACCGCCAGCATAGCGGCGAGGCCGCCCCCGGGGGCGCAGGGCAGCTCTGTCGAAGCCTTGAAGTGAAGAGCCGTGCAATGCGTGGCGGGAACCCCGTGATACCCTATCTCCTGCTCGGGGGGAACGTGTGTTTGAGAGCGCCACGGCTTCTGTCGTCCTCAGTGGAGCGACACTGTTCTTCATAGGTTGGTACGAGGCGAGGACCACGGTAGGTTCTCTGTGGAGGCGCGGTGTGCAGATGGCCATCATAGGCCTGGGCGCGGGCGTGGCAGGCTTCCTGATAGGCCACTTCATAGGAGCGCCCCCTGAAGTGCCTTCGACGGCGGCTCGGCGGTCGAAGGTCCGCTATTCGATGTAGTCGAGGAGGGTCGTTGGTCTTCTTGTCTCCCTCTTCTCTGGCCTGTCGGGCTTCTCGGCGCGGTTGGGGGAGACGAGGTCCTTCATGAACCTCTCCCGCCGGAGGCTGCTG
>Ga0335081_10019539_pt1 | contig 10960 bp, 9 predicted proteins | sample Lox_Sample_35_FD_206713 | JGI IMG/M metagenome (GOLD analysis project Ga0335081, IMG submission 206713) | Soil microbial communities from Loxahatchee National Wildlife Refuge, Florida, United States - Lox_Sample_3.5 | ecosystem: Environmental > Terrestrial > Soil > Wetlands | place: USA: Florida...
ACGCAGCGACCGCGCACGCTGCGCGAGATCGCGCCGGCGCTGCTCGCCCTCCGACGAGCGCACGATGTCGATCGCCGCATGCACCGCCGCCGCGATCATCGGCGGCGAGCCCGTCGAGAACACGAACGGCCGCGCGCGATTCCATAGCAGCTCGGCGATCGCGCGCGAGGTCGCCACGAACGCGCCGGCCGCACCGAGCGCCTTGCCGCAGGTGCCCACCAGGACCTCGGGCACCACGCCGGCGGCGGCCGCGATGCCACGGCCCTCGGGCCCCCACGCGCCGATCGCGTGCGCTTCGTCGAGCACGAGCGCCGCGCCATGCCGATCCGCCAGCTCGCGCAACGCGACGACGTCGGCGATCGTGCCGTCCATCGAGAACAGCGTCTCGGACACCACGATCCGGCGACGGCCGGCGTGCGCGCGCAGCGCGGCGTCGAGCGCCGCGAGGTCGCGATGGGGCACGACCACGACCTGCGCGCGCGACAGCCGGCACCCATCGATGATGCTCGCGTGGTCGAGCTCGTCGGAGAACACCACGTCGCCGGGTCCGAGCAGCGCGGTGAGCACGCCGACGTTCGCCGCGTACCCCGTGGTGAACAGCCGCACGCCGTCGCAGCGCAGCCAGTCCGCGATCGCGCTCGCGAGGGCGGCGTGCCGGCGATGATGGCCGACGATCAGCGGGGACGCGCCGGCGCCCACGCCGTCCTCGTCGGCGGCCGCCCGGGCCGCGCGCGCGAGCCGCGCATCGCCGGCAAGCGCCAGGTAGTCGTTCGACGCGAGGTTGAGCAGCGTGACGCCGTCGAGCGTGATCCGCGGGCCCTGCCGCCCGTCGACCACGTGCGCCGCGCGCCGGCGATGACGAGCCTCGAGCTCGGCCAGCTCCGCGCGCGCTTCGTCGTCGAGGCTCACCCGGCGCACTATAGCCGGTCACTTGCCGATGCAGAACCGCGCGAACACCTCGTCGAGCACGCGCTCGCCGACCTCGACTCCGCGCAGCCGGGCGAGCGCCGCGACGCCCTGGCGCAGCTCGAGCGCGACGATCTCCGGCTCGCGCGGCGTTCGCGCCGCGGCGAACGCGTCGCGCGCCGCCGCGGCCGCGGCATGCTGGCGCGCCGTGGTGACGTACGCGTCCTCGCGGCCCTCGCGCTCGGCGACGCCCGCCACCGCGAGCGCGCGCCGCTTGAGCTCGTCGAGGCCTTGTCCGGTCGTCGCCGAGGTCGCGAGCGCCCCGCGCGCGTCGCCGCCGAGGTCGGCCTTGCTGCGCACCACGACCGCGCGCCCGGCGAACCGCGTGCCGTCGTCCCACGCCGCCACGCCATCGTTGACCACGATCACGACGTCGGCGATCGCGACGCGCTCGGCGCCCAGCGCGATCCCGCGCGCCTCGATCGGGTCCGGGGCCACACGCTCGCCCGCGGTATCGACCAGCGTCACCACGACGCCATCCCAGGTGTCGCCGACCTCGAGGTAGTCGCGCGTCGTGCCCGGCGCCGCCGCGACCAGCGCGCGCTCCTTGCCGACCAGCGCGTTGAGCAGCGATGACTTGCCGACGTTGACCGCGCCCACCAGCGCGATCGCGATCCCGTGCCCCAGCGCGCGGCCGTACCGGAAGCCGTCGGCGAGGCGCCCGCAGCGCGCGACCAGCTCGTCGAGCTCGCGCGCCACCCAGCCGCCGCGCTCTGGCTCGAGATCCTCCTCGGGAAAATCGATCCTTCCCTCGACCTCGGCGAGCACGGCCAGCGCGCGCCGCTCGAGCTCGCGCGCCGCTTCGCCGAGCTTGCCGGCGAGGTTGTCCTGCGCGAGCCGCCACGCCCGCTCGCTGCCGGCGTGGATGACCTCGAGCAGCGCCTCGGCGCGCGCGAGGTCGAGCTTGCCGGCCTCGACCGCGCGCCGGGTGAACTCGCCGGGCTCCGCGACGCGCGCGCCGCGCTCGACCACCGCCGCGAGCAGCCGGTCGAGGTTGTGCGTGCCGCCGTGACCGTGCAGCTCGGCGACGTCCTCGCCGGTGAACGAGCCCGGCGCGCGCATCGCGAACGCCAGGACCTGGTCGATGACCTCGCCGTCGCGCCCGCGGGCGGTCGCCACCCGCACCCGACGATCGAGCCGCGCCGGCGCCACGCCGATCACCGCCGCGGCGATCGCGATCGCCTGCGGCCCGCTCACGCGCACGATCCCGACGCCGCCCACCCCGGCCGCTGTCGCGATCGCGGCGATCGTATCGCCCGTCACTCCGCCGCGGCAGGCACGACGAGGATGTGGCGGTCTTCGCCCTCACCCTCGCTTCGGCTCGACAGCCCCGGGATCTCGGCGATCGCCATGTGGACGATTCGCCGATCGTGCGGCGACATCGGCTGGAGCTCGACGATCTGCTTGGTCTCCAGCGCCTTCTCCGCCATGCGCTGCGCGAGCGCGCGCAGCCGCTCGACCTGCTTGTCGCGATACCCGCCGGCGTCGACCACCAGCGGTTTGCCGCGCTCCTTGTTCGGGTCGCGCTCGCCGCGCTCCTTGTAGACCGCCTTGTTGACTAGGTGCTGCAGCGCATCGATCACGACGCCGCGCCGCCCGATCACCAGCTCGGTGTCCGACGTCTGGATCTCGAGCACCGTCCTGTCGGACTCGTCGCGGATGTCGATGTCGGCCGAGATCCCCATGCGCTCGAGCACGCCGAGCAAGAAGTCACTCGCCTTCTCGGCGAGATCCTCACGTTCCGCAGTCGTCACGGCTGCCTCCATAAGCTATCTCCGGCCACCCTTCTTGCGGCGCTGCTGCTGGTTCGATCGCGCCTTGGGCTTGGCCTCGGCGGCCGGCGCATCGGCGCTGTCGTTCTTGGGGTTGGCGTCCTTGGCCGTCGCGACCGCGGCGGCTTCCTTGGCGGCCTTCGCGTCCGCCTGGTTCTTCTTGAGCTGCGCGGTCAGCGCCATGCTCTTCTTGTCGTACTTGTTGATGTAGATCGAGTGCACCGCCGACAGGCACGTGTTGGTGAAGATGTAGAGCGTGAGGCCGGCGGGGAACACGAACGACATCGCGCCGAACATCAGCGGCATGCCGTACTGCATCATCCGCTGCTGCATCTTCTGCGACGGATCGACCGTGGTCGGGGTCAGCCGCGCCTGCGCGAACATCGTCACGACCAGCACGACCGGCAGCACGTAGGTCGGATCGCTGTTGGTGAGATCGTCGATCCAGCCGCGGATGAACGGCTGCTGATAGAGCTCGCCCGCCGACGACAGCATGCGGTACAGCGCGATCCAGATCGGCATCTGGAGCAGCATCGGCAGACAGCCGGCCAGCGGGTTGACGCCATGCTGCTTGTACAGCGCCATGGTCTCGAGCTGGAGCCGCTGCTTGTCGTCCTTGTACTTCTCCTGCAGACCCTTGATCTGCGGGCCGAGCACGGCCATCGCCTTCATCGACCGCATCGACTTGGTCGTCCAGTACAGCGTCGCCGCCTTGACCAGGAACGTGAGCAGGATGATCGCGATGCCCCAGTTGCCGACCACCGCCTGGAACTTCAGCAGCAGCCACAGCAGTGGCCGACCGATGAACCCGAACCAGCCGAAGTCGATGACCTCCTTGAAGCCGGTCGAGAATCCGGCGACCGAGTCGGCCTTGTCGAGCTTGTCGTAGCTCTTCGGCCCGAGGTAGCCGACGATGGTGCGCTCGACCGACGCGGTCTTGCGATCGAGCACCGGCAGCGCGGTCTCGATGTCGGTGCGCATCAGCCCCGACGCGTCGGCATAGGTCGACTTGGTCGTCGGTCCGAACGCCGGGTTGACCGCGAAGCCGTCGAGCAGGTACGGGTGCTCGAACCCGGTCCAGGTCAGCGTCGGCTCGAAGCGCGCGCCGCCCTTGAGCAGATCGCCGATGTCGGTCGAGTAGATCGTGCCGTCGCGCAGGGTCGACGACTGCCACACCCGCGGCTGGATCCGGCTCGATCCGCCGCTCTCCGCCTTGGGATCCTGGAGCTGGTACGCCGTGATCGCGAGCGTCTCGTGCGCGGCCTTGTCGTCGCCGGGGTGCGCCGTCACGCGCACGGTGAGCTTGACGATGTCGTCCTCGGGCACGACGTCGAACGTCTTGACGACCTCGAGGTCCGGCGTCGCCAGCGAGTAGACCACCTGGGTCGCGGTCTGGCTGACCAGCTTCCACTCGGCGTGCTTCGGCAGCACGTAGCTCGAGTCGCACGAGAAGTTCACGTCGAACGCGGCGGCGTCGGCCATGCGCGGCAGCAGATCGCCCTTGGTCGTGTCGTGCTGGTAGCGCGGATCGGTGAGCTGCCAGGTCTTGAGGTCACCGCCCCAGCTGGTGAACGTGGCGACCACGTTCGGAAACGACAGCGTGGTCTCGTGCTCGGGGCCGCGCTTGACCACCGGCGTTTCCGGATGCGGGCAGCCGACCTTCGAGGTCATGAGCGTCGCGAGCGCCGCCGGCGCCGCCGAGCCGGCCGAGCCCTTGACCTCGGAGCCCGAGCCCTGGCCGGGCGGTGGGTTGGCGTCCTTGGGCGAGAACACCATGTTCCACAACAGCATCACGCCGAGCGCCAGCGCGACCGCGAGCATCAGGCGGCGTCCTTGATCCTGCATTCAGCCTCGCTCCTGTCCGCAACACGCTCGGTGATCACGGGATGGCACCGGGTCGTACCCGCCGCGGAACAGCGGGTTACACCGCAACAGCCGCCACGTCGCGAGCGCGCCGCCGACGATCACGCCGCGCGTGCGCACTGCCTCCACCGCGTATTCCGAGCACGTCGGCGCGAACCGACAGGTCGGGACGCGCTTCATCGGCGACAGCACGCGGCGATAGAACACGACCGGCAGCAGCACGACCCACACGAGCGCCGCATGAAGGCGGCGCCAGATCGGGAGCTGTGCTGTGGAGGTCATGGAAGCTGGCGCAGGATCCGGGTCAGATCGGGAGCGAAGTCGTCCGGGTGAAGCTGCCGCGCCGCCGAGTCCTTGGCAACCAGGACCAGGTCCCAGCCGGTGGGCACCCAGCCGTGGAGCCGCAGCCATTCGCGCAACATCCGCTTGATCCGATTTCGAACGACCGCGTTTCCCACTTTCTTGGTGACCGTGATGCCGAGTCGTCCGACGAGCCCGGGATCACTTCGTTTTCGTGCAAGGCCCAGAAGATGTCGCCCGTGGAGCTTCGTACCTTCGCCTTGTACCGCGACGAACTCTGCTCGCCGGCGAAGCCGCATCTCCTTGGCGATGCCGCGCGGAGACCGGCTGGCCATGCCTACTTCTTGGCGATCGTCACCGAGATGCGCTTGCGGCCCTTCGCACGGCGCCGGCGAAGCACCTCGCGCCCACCGCGCGTCTTCTTGCGAGCGCGGAACCCGTGGGTTCGCTTTCGGCTTTTGTTGTGCGGCTGATACGTGCGCTTCACGAGCCCTCTCCGGCGATGGCGGAGCGGCATCGATACTCAACCGCGATGGGGGTGTCAAGGCGCAGACCGCCGAGACCGCTTCGCTCCCGTTTCTCGATGAAAACGGGAGTTCAATTGCTGGCGAATTTGACTTGCGCTTTGAAATCGCCATCTGCTACGTACGCCAAGTTTTCTCCTGTGGACAACTCGTGAGGGATGGGCCGCGGGAGTCCTCCAGAAGAGGTTGTGGATAACTTCTGGATTGGGTGTTCTTTGTCTGTGATTTGGTCGAGCTCAGAAATCGGATTTCACAGGACTTTGATCCTGGAGCAGGGAATGACGCAAGAGCACCATTGGAACGAAGCGGTGGGACGCCTCCGGTCGCGCGTATCGCCGCAGAATTACGACATGTGGCTCCGCCCCATCGAGCTCATGTCGTGGGATGGGGCGACGCTCCGGCTGCGCGCGCCGAACAGCTACGTGAGACTGTGGTTCGAATCTAATTTCCTCGGGTCGCTCGTCAAGGAGCTACGCGACCTCGGGCACGACGAGGTCCACGTCGAGTTCGATCCGGACAGCGGCGATCGTCCGGCGCCCGAGCCGCTCGAGCTGCCGAGCTCGATGCCGACCTCGACCATCGTGGTCGAGCCCAACGAGCCGCCGCCGACCGCGGCGATGACCGACGACCAGGCGATCGCGGCGCCCGACACCGCCACGCTCAACCCGCGCTATCAGTTCGACACGTTCGTCGCAGGTCCCTCGAACCAGCTCGCGTTCGCGGCGTCGCAGGCCGCCGCGTCGAGCTACCCGCCGAAGTACAACCCGGTGTTCATCTGCGGCGGCGTCGGCCTGGGCAAGACCCATCTGCTCCACGCGATCGGCCACCAGCAGATCGCCAACCGCCCCGACGCGCGCGTCGTCTACCTGTCGTCCGAACGCTTCATGAACGAGTTCGTCCAGGCGCTGCGCACCGGCCACATGCACGAGTTCCGCCGCAACTACCGCGAGGGCATCGACGTGCTGCTGATCGACGACGTGCAGTTCCTCGCCGGCAAGGAGGGCACGCAGGACGAGTTCTTCCACACGTTCAACGCGCTCCACGAGAACCACAAGCAGATCGTGCTGACCGCCGACCGCAAGCCTCACGAGATCTCCGACATCGCCGATCGGCTGCGCACGCGCTTTGCGTGGGGCCTGCTCGCCGACATCGAGCCGCCCGAGCTCGAGGTGCGCATCGCGATCTTGCGCAAGAAGGCCGCGGTCGAGGCGGTGACCCTACCCGACGACGTCGCGCTGTACATCGCGTCGGCGATCAAGTCCAACGTGCGCGAGCTCGAGGGCGCGCTGATCCGGCTCGCGGCCTACGCGTCGCTGTCCAAGCGCCGCATCGACCTCGAGTTCGCGCAGGAGACGCTGGGCGCGGCGCTGACCCGGCCACGCGACATCATCACGGTCGAGACCATCATCAAGGCGGTCGCGAGCTACTACGGGTTGAAACCGGCCGAGATCAAGTCCGACCGCCGCCACAAGTCGCTGGCCAACCCGCGCGCGGTGGCGATGTACCTGTCGCGCCACCACACCAAGGACTCGTTCCCCGACCTCGCGCGCGCGTTCGGCGGCAAGCACCACACCACCGTGATCTCCGCGGTCCAGAAGATCACCGAGCGGCTCAAGGACGACGCGTCGCTGCGCAGCGAGCTCCACGCGATCGAGTCGATGATCCTGCGATGAGCCCGCTGTGCGTAACCCTGTCGACCGGGCTGTGGACCAGCCGTGGAGCGATTTCCTCGTCGGAGATGTCCACATGTTCGCTGCATGCCGTCCACCGCGATCGCCCCGCGTCAGACCGTCGTGGTTGGCTGTCGAAAGCGCAGCCGTGGCCGACGCTTGCAAACCTGTCCACACTGTCCACAGCTCCTACTGATCCTTACTACCAACAAGATCTTTATCTCTGATCGAGAGCAGAGCGACGCGCGAGCGCGAGGGTGACCATGGAAATTCGAATCCAGAAGACAGAGTTTCTGCGCGGCCTGCGCCTGGCGCAGGGCATTGCCGACCGCAAGAGCACGATGCCGATGCTCGCGAACGTGCTGCTCAGGACGCAGGGCAAGACGCAGCTCCTCGTCGCCGCGACCGATCTCAACGTCTCGCTCACCGCGGAGCTCAAGAGCCAGAACACGAGCGAAGGCGGCATCACGCTCGGCGCCAAGAACCTCTACGAGCTGATCGCGAACGCACCGGGCGATGACATCGCGCTCAAGAAGGCAGACAACCACTGGGCCGAGATCCGCTCGGGCAAGGTCACCTATCGCGTCGTCGGCATGCCCGACCGCGACTTCCCGAAGGTGCCCGACCATCGCGAGGCGAGCTACGCGACGGTCGAGGCCGCGGTGCTACGCGAGATGATCGAGCGCACGCTGTTCTCGGTGTGCAACGACGAGACGCGGTTTCACCTCAACGGCGTGTACTTCGAGAGCGACGGCAGCAAGGTGCGCATGGTGTCGACCGACGGCCATCGCCTGAGCAAGGTCGAGCGCACGATCGGCAACGGCCCCAAGCTATCGGCCGGCGTGATCATCCCGAAGAAGGGCCTGCTCGAGCTCAAGAAGGTCCTCGAGACCGGGCCGACCTGCAAGCTCGCGTTCAAGACGCCTCACCTGTTCCTCGTGCAGGACGACCTCGCGCTCGCGGTGAAGCTGATCGACGCGCAGTTCCCGCCCTACGAGCAGGTCATCCCGAAGGACCACAAGAAGATCATCACGATCGATCGCCTGCGGCTGATCGATGCGCTGCGCCGCGCCCAGCTGATGTCGTCGGAGACGCGTGGCGTGAAGCTCGCGGCGACCCGCGAGGGCCTCACGATCACCAGCGACAACCCCGACCTCGGCGAGGTGCGCGAGGAGCTCGACGCGGACTACGGCGGCGAGCCGATCGCGATCGGCTTCAACCCGAAGTATGTCGTCGAGCTCTTGACCCAGATGTCGAGCGACCAGGTCACGGTCGCGCTCGGTGGCGAGCTCGACCCGGGGCTGATCAAGCCGCTCACCGGCGACGATTACCTCGGCGTCGTGATGCCGATGAGGATCTAGCTGCGCATCGAGACGCTCACGGCCGAGGGCGTTCGCAACCTCCGGCCGCTCCAGCTCGCGCCGCGCGAGCGCTTCAACGTGTTCGTCGGAGACAACGGCCAGGGCAAGACCAACCTGCTCGAGGCGATCTACGTGGTCGCCGCGCTCCGGTCGTTTCGCACGGCGCGGCTGGCCGACCTGATCGCGTTCGACCGGACGGAGGCGCGGATCGGCGCGCGCGTCCACAAGGACGAGCTGGCGCGGGTCTACGAGGTCGCGCTCGGCCCGGCCGGACGGCAGGTCAAGCTCGACGGCAAGACCGCGCGGCCGCTCGCGCGCTATTTCGGCGGGTTCAACGTCGTGGTGTTCACGCCCGAGGACCTCGCGTTGCCGCGCGGCACCCCCGCCGAGCGTCGCAAGCTGCTCGACCGCGCGGTGTTCAACCTCCGTCCGGACTACCTCGTCACGGTGCAGGACTACGAGAAGGTGCTCAAGCAGCGCAACTCGCTGCTGCGCATGGCGCAGGAAGGCATGGCGCCGGCGCGGGTCGAGGAGCTGCTCGCGGTCTACGACGAGCAGCTCGCGCGGCTCGGCGTCGCGCTGGCCGATGCGCGGGCGAGCTACGTCCAGATGCTGCGCGACGAGCACGCGCGCGCGTTCCTCGCGATCACCCGAGGCGAACCTCGCGCGTCGGCGCGCTACGTGTCGAGCACCGCGGGGACCAGCCCGGACGCGGTCATCGCCCGGCTGCGCGAGCTCCGCGCGCGAGACCTCGCCGCGCTCACCACCGGGCACGGCCCACACCGCGACGACCTCGCGTTCGAGCTCGACGAGCGCGACGCCGGGATGTTCGCCTCGCAGGGCCAGCTGCGCGCGATCATGCTCGCGTGGAAGACCGCGGAGCTCGAGGTGCTCGCGCGCGCGCACGGCGATCCGCCGATCCTGTTGCTCGATGACGTGTCGAGCGAGCTCGATCCGGCGCGCAACGCGTACCTGTTCGAGCACCTGGCGACCAAGGCCGGACAGTGCTTCATCACGACCACCCACGAGGGCCACGTCCTGGTGGGGCAAGAACGGGCGAATTACCACATCCGAGATGGCCAGATTTCCTCGTAAAATCCGGCACATGATCTCTTTTGTGGCGGGGCGGGATGTGCTATCCAGACAGCTCGGCAGGAAGCACGTCCGGAATGGCAGATCCCACAACAACGACGGCTACTTCTGAGGCGCAGTACGAGGACAGCTCGATCAGCGTCCTGAAGGGCCTCGAAGGGGTGCGCAAGCGCCCCGGCATGTACATCGGCGATACCGATGACGGTACCGGGCTGCATCACCTGGTGCACGAGGTCGTGGACAACTCGGTCGACGAGCATCTCGCCGGGCACTGCACGCGGATCGACGTCATCATCCACTACGACAACTCGGTGACCGTCGAGGACAACGGCCGCGGCATTCCGGTCGGCATTCATCCCATCGAGAATCGCCCGACCGCCGAGCTCGTCATGACCGTGCTGCACGCCGGCGGCAAGTTCGGCGGTTCGGGCTACAAGGTGTCCGGTGGCCTGCACGGCGTCGGCGTGTCGGCGGTCAACGCGCTGTCCGACTGGCTCAAGCTCGAGATCCGCCGCGACGGCAAGGTCTACTACCAGGAGTACTCGCGCGGCATCCCGGTCAGCGAGTTCAAGCAGACCGGCGTCACCGACCGGCGTGGCACCAAGGTCACGTTCCACCCGGATCCCGAGATCTTCAAGAACGTACTCGAGTTCTCGTTCGAGCAGCTCGCCCAGAAGCTGCGCGAGCTCGCGTACCTCAACAGCGGCCTCGAGATCGTCATCAACGACGAGCGGAGCGACCGGCACCAGTCGTTCAAGTTCGAGGGCGGCATCGCGACCTACGTCGCCGACCTCAACGCGAACAAGACCAGCGTGTCCGAGGTGATCGCGTTCACCGGCGAGCACGAGAGCAGCACGGTCGAGATCGCGATGCAGTGGAACGACGGCTACAGCGAGCTCGTCACCTGCTTCACCAACACGATCAAGAACCGCGACGGCGGGACGCACCTCACGGGCTTCCGCCAGGCGCTGACCCGCACGATCAACGCCTACGCCAGCGAGAACAAGCTGCTCAAGGACATGAAGAGCGGCCTGTCCGGCGAGGACCTCCGCGAAGGCCTCACCGCGGTGATCTCCGTCAAGGTCGCGGACCCGAAGTACTCGAACCAGGCCAAGGACAAGCTGGTGTCGTCGGAGGTCGCGACGGCGGTCAGCGCGGTGGTCGGCGACAAGCTCGGTCACTATCTCGAGCAGCACCCCAAGGAAGCGCGCACGATCATCTCCAAGGCGGTGCTCGCGTCGCGCGCGCGCGAGGCGGCTCGCAAGGCGCGCGAGATGGTGCAGCGCAAGGGCGCGCTCGAGCTGACGTCGCTCCCCGGCAAGCTCGCCGACTGCCAGGAGCGCGATCCCGAGAAGTGCGAGCTGTTCATCGTCGAGGGCGAGAGCGCCGGCGGCTCGGCCAAGCAGGGCCGC
>Ga0335081_10019540_pt1 | contig 10959 bp, 9 predicted proteins | sample Lox_Sample_35_FD_206713 | JGI IMG/M metagenome (GOLD analysis project Ga0335081, IMG submission 206713) | Soil microbial communities from Loxahatchee National Wildlife Refuge, Florida, United States - Lox_Sample_3.5 | ecosystem: Environmental > Terrestrial > Soil > Wetlands | place: USA: Florida...
CAGTTGACGCTGCGCACCTTCCACACCGGCGGTGTGGTCGCGGGCGGCGCAGACATCACAACCGGTCTGCCGCGCGTGGAGGAGTTGTTCGAGGCGCGCAAACAACCGAAAGGCGAGGCCATTGTCGCCGAGATCGGAGGCGTGGTGCACGTCGTTCAATCAGACAAGTTTGCCGATTTGCGTGAAGTCCAAATCGAGCACGCTGAAATGGTTCACGATGAATATGCCGTGCCTGAAGATTGGAAATACCTTGCCGTCGATGAGACGGAGGCCAAGCCCGGCGATGTATTGGCGACCAAAGAAAAAGCCACTGTTGTTGCTCAACATGGCGGCAAGGTGGCTGTTGAAAAGAAAGATCATAAGATCATGGTCTCGTACGAACAGCGCGAGGAAAAGACGTACGATATTCCTTCCACATCGCGCCTGCTCGTAAAGGAAGGCGATCACGTTGAAGCGGGCCAGGCATTGACCGAAGGCTCGCTCAACCCTCATCGTGTTCTCCGCATTCAAGGACGCGAAGCCGCTCAAATGTATCTGCTGAGCGAAATTCAAAAAGTCTATCGCTCGCAGGGACAGAACATTCACGATAAACATTTCGAGGTCATCATCCGCAAGATGATGAGCAAGGTCGCGGTCAGCCGACCAGGTGACAGCAAATACCTGCCCGGCGATGCGGTGGATCGCCAGGAACTGCGCCGGCTGAATGAGCAGTTGCTTTCCGAAGGCAAACAGCCTGCGAAATTATTGGAAACCTTGCTCGGTGTTACAAAAGCTTCTCTCAGCACCGACTCGTGGCTCTCTGCTTCATCCTTCCAGCACACGATCAAAGTGTTGGCAGGCGCAGCCATCGGCTCGACCTCCGATCCGCTCTACGGCTTGAAGGAAAATGTCATCATCGGTAAACTGATCCCAGCCGGCTCGGGCTTTACGCTGGATCGATTCAAAGATGCAACCAGCGATGGCTCATCCTCGCAATGGATGGAGATCGGCGATAGCGCATCCGCCGACTAACCCAAAATCAGTAGGGACAGGCTTGAAGCCTGTCCCTTTCTTTTATGATTCGTTCCAGATTTGCATCAAAGAAACCGGAAGGTCAACCAACGCGTGGCAAGACCGCATCGAATCGACTTCGCCGCGTTGATAACTTCATCCTGCTTTATGAACCTTCGCTTCTTTCGCGGACCGACGGCTCCTTTGCTGATCGCCTGTTCGTTGACCTCGGCTTCGGCTTCGACGCGCGCACCACGCTTGAATCCGCGGTGCGCTTTCGACGCCTGAATCCCTCGCTGAAAATTTTGGGTGTTGAAATTGACAAGGAACGCGTGGATGCCGCACTTCCTTATTCAGATGACAAAACCTTCTTTCGCCTCGGCGGATTCAATTTGCCGTTGAAGCAAGGTGAAACCGTCCGGTTGATCCGAGCTTTCAATGTCCTGCGTCAATACGAAGAAAAGGATTTCATTCCCGCCTATGAACGACTGGCACAATATGTTCTGCCTGGCGGCTTGATGATCGAAGGCACATCCGACCCGTTCGGAAGGATTTGGTCTGCAAATGTGGCGAGGAGGATGGAGACTGGATCATGGAATATGGAAGCGCTGGTCTTCAGCACCAACTTTCGCTCAGGCTTTGATGTGAAGGAATTCCAAACGATCTTGCCCAAGAATTATATTCATCATGTCCTGCCAGGTGAAATGGTCTACGATTTTTTCGCGGCATGGAAACGCGCCGCAACCGAAACGGTTTCCGCTAGAGTCTATGGCTTGCGTCAATGGTTTGAAGCCTCGGCTCAAGCCTTGGCGCGTTCTGGATATTCGATCAACTTGCAAAAAAGATTTTTGAACAGGGGTTGGCTGATTTGGTATTTGGAAAAATAATGTTCCTCGTTAGGCAGAGTTGGGATGTCCGTGCGTGGAAAGTGCTTATCATAGCTCAAGCATGAGTTCCTTTAATCTTCTCCGCAATTTCATCTCTCAAATCTTTAGGCAAATTAAGCCAACGATCATGGTCGTATGGATTACCAAAACAAGAGTCTTCGAATACTCTTTCTCCAAACCTGACAGCATGGTCATACCTCGGGACAACCCACCAATGGATATGTGGGTTAGGAGGATTCTCCTGATAAGAAAGATTCATGTAACATGACCAATTGAACATAGTCGCGCTAAATGCAGACTTTATAATCATTTCAACGCGCTTTACTACATTTAGAAAATCAAGCAATTCATCTTCAGACAGATCCGCCAGATCACCAGCGTGTCGTTTCAAATGAATAACGCACCTGCCAAGCATACTCTGGTTTGGCGCAAGGCAAATGCGCCAATATTGTGTTTCACTTATGAATAAGTAATCTGTATTATCTGGAGACCATGAACAAATTGGACAATTCATGAGATAACCATCCTTGTGATTACAATTTATTCGCATACTCTGCAGGTGCAAAGAACACCAGCACGATCAAATCCTCTTCAATCGAATGGAAGCGATGCGTCACATTCTTGGCAACATAAATCACCGAGCCAGCGCGCACGTCACGCTCCTCGTCCGCCACTTTGATCTTTGCTTTGCCTTCCACCACATAATACACTTCGTCTTCCGTGTGCGGCGATTGGATGTCCGTATCGCCCACCAGCAGTTGATAGACTCCCATGCTCAAATCAGGGACGTGCAGAAATTCAAAATACGGTTTTCCGCTTCGCGATTGCTGTTTGATGATTTGGAGCAATTCAAAGGCTTGCATGTTTTTAATGCACTGGTCAGGGTTTCACCAATAGCACACGGACCAAGCCATCGCCACTGCTGAAGATTTGATCATAATCTTTCCCGATGCCGGGCTCGACCAGGCCCCATTCATATCTCTCTTGCTGAATCAAAATGTCGTCCACATAAATTGCCTTTACGCCCAGACCAAGGAGTTGCGAATGCAATTCCTCCGCCGATGTTATGGATTGACCCGTATCTTCTATATTATAGTAATTCATGCGGGCCGCCAACGCTGCCCCCGGTGCCGCAGCAGCCACGAGGGAATCTGGAGGAAGCCGTTGCTGAAGGAGTAGAACAGCCCGTTCTTCCGGAATCTGGCCCCAAGTCTGGATTTGAGGCGGGCTGAAGGATCCACCCACCATCAAGCCTCCAGCCAAAAAGACCAGATAAAGACTCGTAGAAGAACCAGGAATCTGTCGGTATATCAGATATCCGATCCAGATCACGCCAAGCAAAATAAGCGCATCGAAATAAAGATAATCCAAAGATTGCACAATGCCTATGGCTGTCAGCACCACCAGGATGGCGCTCCACAGGAAAAGTCGCTTATAACTGGGGAACGAGGATATCAGAGATTGGATGCCTATCGCAGCCAGCGTGAATAAAATGAAATAAGGCGTCTGCAAATAAGCGTTTTTGAAGAAGGTGAAAAAGTAAACGCCCATATAAGCAGTCCAGCCCAGTAGTATTCCCAGCAGGGCAAATCGTCGTTGCCTGAAAAGTTCATATATTCCCAGAAAGCCAAGCAAAAAGAGCAGATAGGCTTCCGTCTTCCCATATACCGTGTAGACCATTTTGGGCAATGTCTTAATGGTGTTGATTACCCTTGCCAAAAAGGCCCGGGGGTTGTGTTCGATTGCCTTCAGGATGGAGTCATTATTTTCTTGAGGGGTTCCATACAAACTCTTTGACTCGAGCACCGCACAACGGATATCGCTTTGCTGGCAGGATGGATTCCCCTGATAGACGGATGACTCGCCCTGTTGAAATGCAACATAGGACCTTTCCGTTGTTCCGATCAAGGAGCTACCTGTCACAAGACGATAAAGGAGAAGATACCCGCCCACCAGCAAGCAGAACGGCAGGATCGTTGCGAGCACGCGTTTCCACCGATTCTCAGGCGGGCGGAGAAGAAATAAAGAAATCAGTACAAAGATGACAAAGAGAACCAGCCCATCGTTCCTTGAAAGCGCTGCCAATCCAACAAAGCATGATGCCCAGCCAATTTCTCTCGTCTGGCGATTTTGATAATAGGTTATCAATTTCCAAAAAGCGAGCGCAGACATTGCCGCAAACAAAGAATCGCTTGGGTTGGGCAGGACGTCCGTCACAATGGTTGTAGAAAGCAACAGACCAACCCAGATCAATGGTGGAAAAATATTGGCAAAGCGCTTGGCAATCAGGTAACCACTCCACCACACCAGGGCAAACATAATAACACGCCCCAGCGCATCGCTCTGCATCAACCAATAGGGAGAACTCTTGAACGGTAGGTAAGTAAGAGCATAGATTATCCCGATCAGTGGATTATGTGAAAAAGTCGTCAATACTCCATTTGCAAACAGGCGCCCCGTATTGATGTAAACCGCTTCGTCCCATAGATTGATATCCCGCAAAGTGGGGAAGAAGCGATAAAGTGAAAAAAGCATCTGGAGCAGAAAAGCCAGAAGCGCAATCAATGTTTCATTGTTTCCAAAGATCAGGAGGAGTCTTTGCTTGATCGTCTGGAATGGATTCATCCGATTTCCCATCGAGTTGTTGGACATAAATTAGTTTCCGATTATAACTGAATTCTTCAACATACCTAATCCTTCGATTTCCACCACTACATCATCACCGGCCTTCAACGGCCCAACGCCGGACGGCGTGCCGGTAAAAATGATGTCGCCCGGCTCGAGCGTCATCACCGACGAAATATAGGCGATCAAGGTTGGCACGCTGAAGACCATGTCGCGTGTCGAAGCCATCTGGCGCGGCTCGCCACTGACCTTACAAGTGATGAGCGCATCCGAGATATCGAAGTCGGTGTCTATCCACGGACCGAACGGGCAGAAGGTGTCGAAGCCTTTGGCGCGCGTCCATTGATCATCCGTTCGTTGCAGATCGCGGGCGGTGACATCGTTGCCAACGGTATATCCATAAATGTAATTCTTCGCATCCTCCGCCGTGACGTTTCGTCCGCGCCTGCCGATTACGGCCACCAGCTCTCCTTCGTGTTCCACCTGTTTCGATTGCGGCGGCAAGATAATGGTTTCGTTCGGATTGATAATCGAAGATGGCGGCTTCAAAAAGATGAGCGGGATTTTTGGAACCTCATTGCCCAGCTCCTTGGCATGTTCCACATAGTTGCGTCCCACGCAGACGATTTTGCTCGGCTTCGACGGGGCAAGCAGTTTGACGTCCGTAAGAGGCGTCTTAGCCTCCGCTCTTCGGTATGCACCGAAAGGGTCGCCTTCGATCTCGCCGATTTTGTTATCCAACAGCCATCCATATTTTGGGGCTTCATTTTGTATTTGATAGCGGATAATGCGCATTTTGTCTCCAACCCCAAGTGTAACATGATGTATAATTGCGGGCACGGGCGCATACCACTACGTAGCACGCGGTAGCTCAGCTGGTCGCGAAGCACCTTGTGGGTCGAGCGTCTCTCTTACACACAGAGATTCCCACAAAAGAATATTGCCCTTTGGGCGCATAGCTCAGTTGGTTAGAGCGCTTCTCTTACACAGAAGAGGTCAGGGGTTCGAGTCCCTTTGCGCCCACCATCGTTTTAGTGGATTCCCATACACTTGCTAAACAATATATATCGTTAATATGCCTGCTGGGATGCTCTATTGCATCCAGGGAATTCCAATCAAAAAAGAAGTATTGACGAAAGATCAGTCCGTTTCGATGGTACACCATACAACGCGTGTGATGAAACTTTGAAACTCGTCTTCCGTATATCGAAGTAAATATACAAAAGGGCATAATTTGTAATGATAGAAAATCTCGAGGAAACGATGGACAAGAAGTTTCAATCCAGTGGATCGCTGGCCGCCGCGATCACAAAATCAGCCAGCAGGCAAACTTATTATACGATTCGGTTTTTGGCGGATCGAGACCGTATCGCCGATGCATATCGGGCGTACGGCTACTTTCGATGGGTGGATGATGTGATCGATGGCGGAGCCAGTTCCAGCGCAGAAAGAATCGCTTTGGCCCATCGCCAAAAATCTTTGTTGGAGTCATGCTATCGCGGCGAAGTGATGCACGGTCTTTGTCCAGAGGAATGGATGCTGGTTGATTTAGTCCGCAACGACCACGAAAAGAACAGCGGATTGCAAATATATCTGCGCAACATGATGGATGTGATGGTCTTCGACGCTGGAAGACGCGGCCGCGTGATCTCACAAGCGGAGCTATCCGAATATACGCGAAAACTGGCGACAGCAGTCACCGAGGCGATCTATTATTTTATTGGGCATGATGATCCATCACCGTGTCGCGAGGCGCGTTACATGGCGGTGACAGCGGCACATATGACTCATATGCTAAGAGATGCAATTGAGGATGTCGAGGCCGGTTATTTCAACATTCCAAGCGAAGTTCTCACGTCGCGCGGAATTTCTCCGCAGGATATGACGAGTGATACGTACCGCGAATGGGTTTGCGGACAAGTTCAATTGGCGCGCGATTATTTCAAGGCGGGGCACGAATGCACCGCCCGGGTCAAGAATCTGCGTTGCCGTTTGGCAGGTTATGCTTATACCTCACGCTTCGAATGGATGCTGAATGCCATTGAACGCGATCATTATTGCTTGCGTTGTGAATATCCTGAACGAAAAAGCATCTGGACCGGTTTATGGATGGGCTGGTCAACGCTTGCATCCCTGTTCACCACTTCCTGGATGCAAAATGGAACTTATCATCTAGCGCCGCAATCTGTCCCGGTTGATAAACAATGAAAACAAAGTCTGTAATCGTGATTGGTGCGGGCATTGGAGGAATCACTGCCGCAACTCATTTGGCAAAGCATGGTTTGCGTGTGACTGTGATTGAAAAGAATTCCCGCCCGGGCGGGCGTTGTGACCGCATCAGCCGCGATGGACATCATTTCGATACAGGTCCGACGTTGTTGGTCATGCCTTTGTTGTATGAGACTGAATTCGCCGCGCTGGGCGCGTCAATCTGTGATGTCCTTGACTTGAAACGGGTTGATCCAACATATCATTTGGTTTTCGACGACGGTAGTCAGCTCGCCCTCACGTCGGACATGAAGTCTCTGCAGGAACAACTTGAAACATTCGAGCATGGAAGTTTTCAGGGTCTCATGCGTTACATGGATGAGGGATATCGTCACTACCATCTTGGCATCGAGAAACTGGTCAGGCGTGATTTTCGCAAGGCTTCGGATTTCTTTACTCTGGATAACCTGCCGCTTCTTTATCAAGTCAAGCCGCTGGTGAATCATTATCGCAACATGTCGGCCTATTTTGACGATCCGCGCCTCAAGGCCGCTTTCACCTTTCAGGATGTGTACATGGGGCTGAGTCCTTTCGAAGCGCCGGCCACTTTTTCGATGATGCCTTATACCGAACTGGCGCATGGCGTTTGGTATCCCAAAGGCGGCATGTACAGCATTGTGGAGGCGCTTACAAAGCTCGCCTGCAATGCCGGTGTGGAGTTCGTATTCGATACATCAGTGGAGCGAATTGATGTGAATGGCGCTTCCGCTCGCGGCGTGATGGTGAACGGCCAGCTCATCGAAGCTGATGCGGTTCTCGCCAATGCTGATCTGCCTTATGTTTATCAACATCTGCTTCCGCAGGACGGACAGGCGCAAAAACTTGCGCACAAACGCTATTCCTGTTCGGTCATCAGTTTCTTTTGGGGCTTGGACAAAACATATGAGAAGCTCGGACCTCACACGCTTTTCCTGGCCAGCGACTACCGCGAAAATTTTGACCACATCATTCGCGACCTGAGCCTGCCGGCTAATCCCAGTCTTTACATCCATGCCCCAGCTCGCCTCGATTCATCCATGGCTCCGGATGAACAGGACACAATCATTGCCATTGTCCCGGTTGGACACATGAGCGAGGACGGCGGACAGGATTGGAATCAGCTCCGTGATGAAGCGCGCGGCCATGTCTTTCGACGATTATCATCTTTGGGAATCAACGATCTTGAATCACACATCAAGTTCGAAATCAATTTTACACCGCTCTCTTGGCGCAAACGCTATAACCTCATGAAAGGTTCCACACATGGATTGTGTCATAACCTGATGCAGTTGGGTTATTTTCGTCCTGACCTGCAGCATCCGCGTTATCGCAACTTATATTTCACAGGCGCAAGCACGCGCCCCGGCACCGGCATGCCGACCGCCATGGTCTCAGGCCGCCTAGCCGCACAAAGAATAACGAGTGATTTGAAAATGTAAGGGGATTATTTATCGTTAAGGGACCAAAAAGCCCGAACTGAATCCAAAAGGAGCTTGGCTTGGAATGATATCCTTGAATTTTATAATGCCAGTAGTTCTTTTCCTGTTGACGCTATTCTTCGGTTTCTGGGTGAAGGCTTTGGGCAAACCATACAATGGCATCCTATTCAACTTCCACAAATTGATCGCGCTGGGCACGGTTGTTATAGCCGCCGTACAAGGGGTTGGCATGCTCAAGGGTCGGGATATTCCAAGCCTGCTCATCGTTCCAATGGTCGTCTTGGGAGTTTGCGTTATTGCATTATTTGCTAGCGGTGCCTTTTTAAGCATCGGCAATTTAGATTATAAAATTATGAAAGCCACTCACAATGTCTCACTTGTGCTGGCGATCATTTCGACGGCGTTTACAATCTATTTCCTCGCCAGCGTATAACGTTGCCCGGCCAAGGGTTTCCTCTGCGAGGATCTACAATACATTTCGACGAGTCCTTTGCGTCTATGCTTAACTATAGGGGTTGCCCAAGTGTTGAAAGTTAGTCTCGTGCAACCCATGTAAGTTATTGTCCTGCTGGCTTTTGCACTTGGAACACTTGCACATCTTTATCGTCCAAAATGTAAATATTATCTTGATTATCAATTGCGATAAAGCTGGTGCCGTTCCAAGGAATAGAATTTATATAGGTGCCATTTGCATCGAACACTTGAACTCCGTTGGTGGTATCTGCATAAATACGACCATAGCTGTCCACTGCAATACTGTTCAAGCCCGTCACTTTGAACAAACCCATGTATTGTCCTTTCGACGTAAATCGAAACACTGAATCACTGCCTACTACACAAATATTTCCTTGCCCATCTACTGTGATTAGGTCAATAATTTCTTTACTGCCTATAATGTTCTCAACAACCTTTTTATTAATTTCAAGGCTGATTTTTCCGTTCGAATCAAAATGGACGATTGAATTATTATCCTCAGTTGCGTAGAGCGTCCCATCCGGGCCCAACGCTATGTCGAGATAATACTGCTGACCGTCCTGAAGCTGTTTTAATAGCTTGCCATTTGAGTCAAAGATAAAAATCGTTCCAGCTTGAATCGAGTATATCTTTCCATCTTTACCAAAGGCGTAGGAACGGTAGCCTTCTGTACCGTTTGGAAGTGAAATTGTAGAGATTGATTTTCCGCTGGTATCAAACTCTTGAACATTCCCTTCGGAATCACCTATGAAGATATGGCCGTTGTTGTCCACGCCAACCGTGTTAGCCTCATCAATTGATGTATCAATTGTGGAAAGATTATTGGCAAAAGCCGGGGTAGGTATCTGAACAATCGGGTTGTTCGAATTGCCGCTTGCATAGTTTGTAAGCGGCGTGCCGCCTGGCCGAACCTGGAACTTCGCTACATCGCCGGCATCTTCGTTTGCATATAGATTATTTTGCTGGTCGAATGCAATTCCATTATAGATTCCAGGAATGTCGCTGAGATGACTGCCGCTTGCATCAAAGACTTGTATATTTTTTCCTTCCAGATCGGTGACGAAAATGCGTCCATACCCGTCTACAGCAATTTTCTCAGGATATGAGTCGCCCGTCCCTCGGGAAAATTTACTGAGCAGGTCGCCGGTTGGCGATAATTTATACACTTCGTCATAATTATCGGCCACATAAATATTGCCCTGGCTATCCACCGCCAAATCAGAGGAGACTGTTTCGACCGTATCTAAGATTCGCACCCTTAAAGCGACGGAACCATCTTTATTAAAGCGCACAAGATCGGTATCCGTAAGAGCATACAAGGTTCCATCGGGGGCAATGGCGACATCCAGATAATCGTCCTGATCGACCGCGATTTGTCCTAGAGACTGACCGCTCTCATTAAAGATCAGAATTGCATTATCAACATCGCCGGTAATATAAATCGTGCCATCGCCGCTGACCGCCATGCCCATAATATCGGTGTAGCCTCCGCTGCCTTTTGGCACGTTAAATAACGAAAGGAATTTTCCAGTGTGATCAAAGGTCTGTACCCGCCCATCTTTAAAATCCCCCACCACAATATTCCCGCTCCCATCCACGCCGATCACCTCCGGCTCATTGAACATGCCCTGACCCGTTCCTGAGGAGCCAAAAGCCAACGTTTGAGTCGCTATGGGTCGTGTATTGATATAGATAAGATAACCTATGGCAACGCACGCGCTGATCGCTATCAAACCTATCCCTGCCGCTAAACCAATCGTGGTTTTGCGAGAGATGCCGCCGCTGCCTCCAGCATTCGCCATTGCCATGGCCATTCCGCTTCCCGAATCTCCAGCCGCCGGGGTCGGTTCGTTTCCAGTGATTACGCCTTGCGTTGCTGCGTTCCTAAAATATTTCCCATTCACGGCCAGCCAGTAGATGATCGCCCCACGAAATACGAGAGCGAGAAGGAGGACGAGAATCAATAAGCCGGGAATTTCAGACGTATCGGCTATGAATTGCGGAATGGAAAGCAGAAAACTAATAATGATCACAATGATTACACCGACGCGCGCCCAATTCTTCATTTGCCATAATCCCCAAGCCAGTGCTAACATGACCGCAATGAGCACCAACATAAATATGGCGGTAACTTCTCCTACCAAACCGTTGCTGGACTTAACAGCATTTGCGAGTCCTCCGCAACCTTCACCAATGGCGTCCAGAGCGACTAACAAAGCAAGCGCCGTCACCATGCCGGGACGCCGCGGAGATACCTGTTTTCCGTCTTGCGAGCCTTGAGGAATGTTCATATCAAT
>Ga0335081_10019541_pt1 | contig 10959 bp, 12 predicted proteins | sample Lox_Sample_35_FD_206713 | JGI IMG/M metagenome (GOLD analysis project Ga0335081, IMG submission 206713) | Soil microbial communities from Loxahatchee National Wildlife Refuge, Florida, United States - Lox_Sample_3.5 | ecosystem: Environmental > Terrestrial > Soil > Wetlands | place: USA...
ACAACACAGGGATGGTGGAATGGTTCGCAGCGCCGGCGCAGGCCGGGACGAGTGCCTCTGGCGGCACGAGAGCCTCGCGCTCCCCTGTAGCCATCTGGCATAATCGAGAGAGGAGAGCAGCCACACTGGCATGACCACCGAAGAACGCCTGGACCGCCTGACCGGCATCGTCGAGGCCATCGCCAGCTCGATTGTCGCTCACGACAACCAGATCGAGCAACTCATCCGAGTCGCCGAGAAACACGACTCCGCGATCGCGAACCTCGAGCGGCAATGGCAAGCCTACATCAGTACCCTCCCACGCCGGTAACCACGCAGCGAAAGCCGGCCCGCGTCCTCGGATCCAGCGGGCCGGGCATACCCGAACCTACTCGCGGTAGAGGCGGTCCCGCGAAAATACGAAGGCGATGAAGCCGGCCAGGATCAGGCACGGCGGGGCCCCCAGGATGACGATCCCCGCGTCCAGCACGTGCGCCCGCGCCTGGTTTTGCGCGTGCGCCGTGCGATAGCACATCACGCACTGCGCGGCCGCCGGCAGCGACAGCACCGCAAACAAAGCCGGGATCAGCAGCAGGCGTTTCATACCGGCGGCCTCATCGACGGGATGCGGGCGGCGTCCCCCAGAAAGATCAGCATCAGCAGAATGCAGAAGATCAGCATTGGGAACAGCGTCAGGAACAGGCTGAAGCGCTCGAACTTCAGGTGCATAAAGTAGGCGATGATCAGCGCCGCCTTGATCACCGACAGGCCCACCAGGATGGTCAGCATGATCAACGTCGGCAACTGCTCGTAGCACAGGAAGACCTCGACGCCGGTCAGGGCCAGCAGGCCGATCCACACCTTGCCGAAGGTGATGGTGGCGGCGCCGTCGACAGGAACTGCTTCCTCAGTATGCGTGCTCATCGGTTCGCTCTCCTCAGATTCTCGCGGACATCAGGTAGACCAGCGGGAATATGAACATCCACACCAGGTCGACGAAGTGCCAGTACAGGCCGCTGACCTCCACGTCCTCGGCCTTGAATTTGCCGCGCATCACCGCCTGGCAGATGATGGCCAGGTAAATGATCCCGATGATCACGTGGGTCATGTGCAGGCCGGTGAGCGCGAAGAACGTTCCCCCGAACAACGGCACGCCCCATTCGTTGTGGAACGGTGTCACGTGCTCGTTATTGATCAGGTTCAGCCATTCGGTCAGGTGCAGAACCACGAACGCCCCTCCGCCTGCCATGGTCCCCAGGATCCACCCGGCGGCCGCCTTGCGCCTGCCGTGGTTCATGGCGTGGACCGCCATGACCATGGTCAAGCTGCTGGTGAGCAGGCAGAAGGTCATGATGCTGGAGAAAATAATGCTCGGCGAAAAGTGGAACGGCTTCGGCCAATCCGGGTTGGACACGCGGCTATAGGTGTACGCAAACAGCAGGGCCGAGAACGTGAGTGAGTCGGAAATGATGAACAGCCACATTCCGAACTTCTTCGAGTTAGTCGCGTAAGGCGACCCTCCTCCTTCCCAAACTGATGCTGTCGCGGTGGTGACGTGGGACGACATCCCTTACTTACCCCCAGACGTAGAATAGAACCATCAGGTACAGCCAGATACCATCCAGAAAATGCCAGTAGACCGCGGTGACGTCGATGGCCGTGCGCTTGGCCGGGCCCAGCCGCAGCCGCAGCGCCTGCACATCGACATACACCAACGCCACCACGCCCCCCAGCAGGTGAAAGGCGTGGGCGGCGGTCAGAACGTAGAAAAACGAGCTGCTCGGATTGGTGGCCACGTAGATACCGGCGTCCTTCAACTGCTGCCAGGCATACGCCTGGCCCAGCAGGAAGAGAATGCCGAGCGCGGTTCCGCCGCTCCACCAGAAGTTGAACCGGCTGCGGTTTCCGGCCTTCAAGGAGCGGCGCGATTGATCGAGCACGAGGCTCGAGGCCAGCAGGACCACGGTGTTCACCCACAGGATGGAGGGCTTGTGCATGCTGGCCCAGTCGTCGGAGAGGCCGCGCCGCACCACGAATGCGCTGGTGAAAGCGGCGAACACCATGGTGCTGGCGGCCAGCAGTACGAACAGGCCGGTGAACGACGCGCGGCGGTCGGCGCCGCGGCCGCCGGATTCGCCTCCCCCTCCCCACCCGTGCTCGATGGGCGGCGGTGGCGGGCCTTGAATAATGTCGGACGTGACAGAAGCGGGCATACTCGTTTAGATGCGCTAGCCTTCCGATGGGACCTCGGCCGGATCGTTTTGCATGATGAAATCCTTGCTCGAGCCGGGCACACTGTACTCATACGGACCATGGTTGATCACCGGGTGCACGCCGCCGAAGTTATCGTGCGGCGGCGGCGAGGGCACGGTCCACTCGAGTGTCGTGGAATTCCACGGGTTGATGCTCGCCTTGGGTCCCTTCTTCAGGCTCCAGATCAAATTGAACAGGAAGATGAGCTGCGCGGCGGCGGTCACGTAGGCCGCGTAAGTCATGAAGTTGTGGATGGGAAGAAGCGGGCCCAGGAATTCGTTTTCGGTGAATTGGGAATAGCGGCGCGGGTTGCCGGCGATCCCCAGGTAGTGCATCGGCGCGAAGATGCAGTAAACGCCGATGAAGGTCAGGTAGAAGTGCAGCTTGCCGAGTTTCTCGTTCATCATGCGGCCGGTCATCTTGGGGAACCAGTAGAAGGTGCCCGCGAACATGCCGAAGATGGCCGCCACTCCCATGATCATGTGGAAGTGGCCCACCACGAAGTAAGTGTCGTGGAAATACAGGTCCAGGGCAGGCTGTCCGAGAAAGATGCCGCTGATGCCGCCGGTCACGAACAGCGAGACGAACCCCAGCGCGAACATCATGGCCGTGTCGAAATGGATCTTGCCGCCCCACAGCGTGCCGATCCAGTTAAACGTCTTGATGGCGGAGGGGACCCCGATACACATGGTCAGCGTGGCGAAGGCCATGGCCGAGTAGGGGTTCATGCCGCTCATGAACATGTGGTGGCCCCACACCAGGAAGCCCAGAAAACCGATGCTCAGGATGGCGTACACCATGGCCTTGTAGCCGAAGATGGGCTTGCGCGAGAAGGTGGAGAGCAACTGCGACGTCACACCCATGCCCGGCAGGATGGCGATGTATACCTCGGGGTGCCCGAAGAACCAGAACAGGTGCTGCCACAGCAGCGGCGAGCCGCCCTTGTGGTTGAGAATCTGGTCGTTGACCATCAGCCCGGCGGGCAGGAAGAAGCTGGTGCCGGCCAGGCGATCGAGCAGCAGCAGCACGCCCGCCGAAAGCAGCACGGCAAAACCCAGCAGGCCGAGAATAGCAGTGACCAGCCAGGTCCAGCAGGTCAGCGGCATGCGCATCAGGCTCAAGCCCTTGCAGCGCAGATCGACGGTGGTGGCGATGAAATTGATGGCGCCCATCAGCGAGGCGCCGCAGAAGATGGCGATGCTCACGATCCAGAGCGTCTGGCCCAGTCCTTCCCCCGGTCCCGTGAGGGGGCCGGCGCCCGACAGCGGCGGATAGCTGGTCCAGCCCGAGAGCGGCGCGCCGCCCTGCACAAAGAACGCAGCCACCATGACGCACAGGGAGAGGAAGGTGGTCCAGAACGACATCATGTTCAGCACCGGGAAAGCCATGTCCTCGGCGCCGATCTGGATGGGCAGAAAGTAATTGCCGAAACCGCTCTGCGGCACGGTGGTAAGCACGAAGAACACCATGATGGTGCCGTGCATGGTCATGAGCGAAAGATACAGTTCGGGCGTCATCACGCCGCCCGCCGCGGCCGTGGGCCAGAGTTTCTCGAACCAGTGCACCTGGGCGTGCGGATTCACCATGTGGAAGCGCATCAGCAGCGACAGCGACATGCCCAGAAACACCGAGAACAGTCCCAGGCAGTAGTACTGGATGCCGATCACCTTGTGATCGAGACTGAAGATGTACCTGCGGATGAAACCGTGCGGCGCGTGGGCCGCGTGATCGGAGGGAGAAGACATAGCGTTACCTTTGGCAGTTCGTAGGTTTCCTTCGGGACATTACTTTTGGGCCTGCTGCTGTTTCCACTGGTCGAAATCGGCCTGGCTCATCACCTGCATGCTGGTACGCATCTTGTAGTGGCCCAGGCCGCATAACTCCGAGCAGGGCACTTCGTAAGTGCCGATCTGGTCCGCCTCGAAGTGCAGGGGGATCTCCATGCCCGGCACGATATCCTGCTTCATGCGGAGCTCGCGAACGAAGAAATTGTGGATGACGTCCAGGGAGTGCATGACCAGTTTGATGGGCTTGCCGATGGGCACCTTGAGGGTAGCGCTGACGATATCGTCCTTGCCGGCGGGATCTTTTTCGTCGATGCCGAAGGGGTTGCCCGCGGCGTCGTTGATGAACTTAAGTTCCGTGTGGCCGAACTTGCCGTCGGGGCCGGCATAGCGGAAGTTCCAGGCGAACTGCTTGACCAGCACCTCGATGGGGATGGCGTCCGGCGGCGCTTCATCGAAATGCACGCCGGCCCAGATCTTGGTGCCCATCACCACCAGGCCCAGGAACAGGATGGCGGTGGCGCTGGTCCACAGCGTTTCCAGTTTGTTGTTGCCGTGCGAGTGGCGCGCCCGGCCGCCATCGTTCCGGAAGCGCACGATGACCCAGCCCAGCGCGAATTGCGCCACCACAAAAATGATTCCGGTCACCACCAGGGTACGCCAGAACTGGGCATCGTACTCCATGCCGTGCTGATTGATGGGGGGCGGAAACCACCAGGTTTTGGCAGCGAAAAAATAGACGATGACAGCCGTCAGGACCCAGACGACGGGAGCAAGCAGCATCCCAACACTCCTCCTACGAGGTTCAATTCAAAACCCTCCACTGTGACGAAGGTGGAAAAACGTTATCACAGTCCATGGAGGAGGTGCAACTCGGATTCAATCGCGCGGCACGGATGCCATGGTTCCCGTTGTCGCTTGACCTCTCGCCGCCCCCTTGTCGCCAGGAGGTAATGGCCATACTATAGTCGGTGTCACCCCGGCTCTCGTACCTTTCTGCGGCCATCGCTCTCTTTCCGGTCTGCTTGTCAGGGCAGCTATCTAACGCTTATACGATCGATACCATCACGGGTCAGCCCGGAGGGATCGTAACGCCGCTTAACGGTCCGGTAGGGATCTCGCTCGATCCCGCCGGCAAACATTTACGTCGCAGAAGAGAACGCCAACCGCATACGGCGCGTCTCGCCTTCCGGCGACATCCACACCTTCGCCGGTTCGGGCGCGATGGGTTATAGCGGAGACGGAGGCACAGCAACTGCCGCCAAGCTGAATCAACCTCTGGCTGTCGCAGCAGACGCCGTGGGGAATGTCTATATCGCCGACACGGAGAACTTCCGCATCCGGCGCGTCAGTCCTGACGGCATCATCACGACCGTTGCCGGCACAGGGGTCGACGGATACAGCGGCGACGGCGGACCGGGTACGGCTGCGCAAATCGGCCCGGTCTTCAGCCTGGCGGTGGACTCCTCCGGCAATTTGTACATTCCGGATCCGGTAAGCAATCGAGTCCGGCGCCTGACTCCCCAGGGAATCATCAGCACCTTCGCCGGAGGCGGTCCGGACGATCAGTGGGTCCCGCCTCCCGCCGACGGAACTCCCGCCTACGGAGCGGCAATCATGTTACCCCGGGTCGTTGCGATGGATTCCACCGATAACCTCTATGTCGTAGCGTCCGGCTGGCCTGTCGTCCTGCGCATCAGCGTTGACGGCAAATTGTGTCAGGTTCCGGGCACGAGGTCCTTCGTCTCCGGCACTCTGGCCATCAATTCCGCAAGGGGAGTATGTTACCCGACGTTTGCCGCGCTGGAGTGTCTCGACGCCGCCGGGCACCCGACGACGATTGCCGGCACGTACACCGCCGGGTATTCCGGAGATGGCGGACCCGCGACTGCCGCCGAGATCTACGGCGCCGGCGGCATGGCATTTGACCCGCAAGGAAACCTGTACTTTTCGGACGGAAACCACATTCGCCGAATTACGCCGCAGGGAATCATCAACACGGTGGAGAGGAGCAGCAGCGGCGTTCCAGCACCGTCGTCCGTAAGATCCGTGGCCGCGGATGGTGACGGCAACACCTATATCGCCGACAGCGACGCCTATGAAGTGCTGAAGCTGACTCCTGGTGGAGTATTGAGCGTCGTCGCCGGCAATGGCACCTCCGGTTTTTCCGGCGACGGTGGTCCGGCCACGTCAGCACAATTGTCCGTGTTCCGTGGGATTGCCGTCGACTCGGACCGGAACCTGTACATCGCGGACTGGGGGAACAACCGTATTCGTAAGGTCTCGGCGAACGGGATCATCAGCACGCTGATCGGCGGTTTGTATTATCCGATGGGTGTCGCGGTTGGTGCCGGCGGAACGGTGTACGTGGCGGACACCTACAATAACAGGATTCTCCAGGTGACTCCCGACGGGCATTCCAGCGTCATCGCGGGCACCGGCCCGTCCGGTTTCAACATGGTCCGGTCCAGCGGCGACGGCGGGCCCGCCACCCTTGCCGGAATCGACAATCCGCAGAGCGTGGCGGTGGATGCCGCGGGCAACGTTTATGTCGCCGAGACCCCCAGTCACCGCATCCGCCGCTTCCAGCCAGGCGGCAATATTTCGACCTTTGCCGGCAACGGCGCGTACGTTTACTCCGGCGACGGCAGCGCCGCAGCCTCCGCCAGCCTGTTCGATCCCTACGCCGTCGCCGTGGACTCGGGGGGAAATGTATATGTCGCCGACTCGTTGAACCAGGCCATCCGGCGCATAGACTCGCACGGAGTCATCTCCACCTTCGCGGGGACGGGCGTTGCGGGCTATGCGGGCGACGGGGGCCCGGCAATTGACGCCCAGCTCAATAACCCGCAGGGCGTAGCGGTGGACTCGTCGGGTGCGGTATACATAGCGGACGCCCTCAACAACGCAGTCCGGCGGGTGACCGGCGGCAGTCTCTGCAACGTCGCGTCCTCGCCGGCGGTGCGGGCGCTCGACGCGGGCGCCGCCGCGGGTAGTTTCAACGTTACGGTCTCGCCGGGGACGTGCGACTACACGGCTGCCAGCGATTCGCCGTGGCTCCACGTGGTCAGCGGGGGTCAGGGAACCGGGGGTGGAGTCATCCGGTATGAAATCGACGCGAATTCCTCCCCGGCAGCCCGCTCGGGCCGGCTTACCGCCTCGGCGGCGGGCACCCGCACTTCATTGTGGATCTACCAGTCCGGTGCCGGATGCCAATTCACCCTGTCGCCTGCCGCGGCGACCGTCAATTCGTGGATTGGAGACAACTATCTCCTGGTGGTCGACAACCCCCCCCAGTGCATGGCTTGGGAGGCCACCAGCGACAGCGATTGGCTCACCATCACTTTGGGCGCGGCCGGCGCGGCCCCGCCCTCCGTGCAGTACAGCTATCTCAACAACCCGGGGACGCAAAGCCGCACCGCCACCCTTACCGTGGCCGGACACACAGCCACCGTCACACAGCCGCCCTCGACCGTGACCATCACCGCGCCGGCCCCGGGGTCGGTGCTGACGAGCACATTCGCCACGTTCACCTGGCACGTGTCGGACCCCTTCGATCCCTACCAGTTTACGTACCGTCTTGGCCTCACGCCCAACGGCTCCGAAATCGCCGCTGGAGCCACCAATTCATCATCCATCGCGATTGCGGGCCTTCCCTGCAATGGCCAGACGCTCTACTTCCAGCTTCGGTTCACCATCTGGAGCTTGTGGGAGCCGACTCCGGTGGCCGCTTCTTACACCGCCTGCAGTGTTCCCCCGGTGCCCGCGCGATTCGTTCCAGTCACGCCGTGCCGCGTCATGGATACGCGCTCCTGGAGCGGCAAGACCGGATCATTCGGGTTTCCCGCCCTGGCGGACGGAACCTCGCGCGATGTGCCGGTTCCGTTGAGCGGGTGCGGGATTCCGGATTCCGCCCGCGCGTATTCGCTGAACATCACGGTGGTGCCGCCGGGGCCGCTCACTTACCTGACGATCTGGCCTGCCGGCCAGCCGCAGCCGCTGGTTTCGACCTTGAACTCCTTTGACGGCAGGGTGGTAGCCAATGCCGCCATCGTTCCGGCCGGAATCAACGGCGCCGTCAGCGTATTCGTCAGCAACACCGCCGACGTCATTATCGATATCAACGGCTACTTTGCACCCGCCGACGCGGCGGGCAGCCTGTCCTTCTACCCCGTGACGCCGTGCCGGGTGGTCGACACGCGCGGCAATGGCCTGACGGGCCCGTTCGGGACGCCATCGCTGAGCGGCGGCTCGTCGCGCGATTTCCCCGTTTCCCTGGGTTCGTGCGGCGTCCCGGCTTCCGCGCAGGCGTACTCACTGAACTTCACCGTGGTTCCCCGGGGTCCGCTCGGCTACCTGACAAGCTGGCCGGCCGGCGCGGCCCAGCCGGTGGTCTCCACGCTGAACTCGCTCGACGGGAGCATCGTGGCCAATGCCGCCATTGTTCCCGCGGGGGAGCAGGGAGCCATCAGTGTCTTTGTGACGGACGACACGGAGTTGATCATCGACGTCAACGGTTACTTCGCCCCGCCGGGCTCGGATGGTGCGCTGTCGCTCTACACTATGAACCCCTGCCGGGTGGTTGACACACGGCCCGGACAGACGCCCCCCAGCGGGTTTGGACCGCCTGCCATCTCGGCCGGCGGCTGGCGCGAGTTCCCAGTGCCATACAGCTCTTGCGGGATTCCCGCCAGGGCCAAGGCCTATTCGATGAACGTCACAGTAGTGCCTCACGGGCCGCTGACCTACCTCACGACCTGGCCGACAGGCCAGACGCAGCCGCTGGTTTCGACTCTGAATTCGCCATTGGGAAAAGTGCTCGCCAACGCAGCTATCATTCCGGCGGGCTCCAATGGATGGGTCAGCGTCTTTGCGACCGACGTCACCGACCTGATTCTGGATATCAACGGCTACTTCGATCAATGAGCGCGGAGCTCCTGCGCCGGCGGCAACGTCAGTCGGATCGGTGTGACCCAATCACAAAATCGAGGCCGGCAGCTTCGGCGAACGCCCGGAAGTCCCGGTCTCGGGTCAGGAGAGGAATCCCCAGATCGATACAGCTCTGAGCGATCAAGGCATCGCCGAGGCGCGCCTTACGTCGCTTTGCCAGCACCAGCGAACGCAACGCGCCCGCCCGTTGCCAATAGCCGGATCTGATCTCCATCAGAGGCAGTTCGGACAGGATCTGCGCAACCGCTGATGGAAGCTTCGGGTCGCTCAACACTTCGGTGAGCACAACGGGCGCCATTACCACCTGCCGGTCCTCCAGCGCCCGATCGAGCAGCCGTGCGTCCTCGCCGCCATCTCCTTCGAGGAAGGCGATCCATGTGCTGATGTCGGCCGCGATCATCGGTCGGCCTTCAGCTCCACCGATCTGCGCGAGAAGCGGACCTTGCCTCGCAGTTGACGCAGCCGCGCGTAGGTCTGCGATGCCGCAACAAGCTGCAGGCCGGTACGGACGGTCTCGGTGATGCCGGCGCCGCTAGCTCGTTGTGCCTTCTCGAGGAGCTCCAGCGGCATCTCGACGGTGATTTTGCGCGCCGCCTCCATGCCGCCGACTATACCATACTCGACACCAGCATCGAATATGGCCTCACGCACCAGCCTCTCCTCAAGGATCATCACATCGGCGTTGACCCCAGCCGCGCGCGCACCCGTTCCGGCACCTCCACGGGCGTCTTCACCGCCAGCACTTCGAATCCCGCCGCCCGGCCGCTGGCGATTCCGGCCTGGGAGTCCTCCACGACCAGCGCGGTGCGCGCCGCCAGGCGGCCGGCGGCGAGACGGTACGGATCGGGCGCCGGCTTGTGATGCTCCACATCCTCTCCGCCCACCAGCGTGCCGAAGTACCGCCGCACGCGCCCTGCCACCAGCAGCGGCTCGATCTCCGAGCACGAACTGGAGCTCACCACCGCCAGCCGGTAGTTTCCGTGCAGCTCCTCGAGGAGCGCGCCCAGTCCCTCGGGGAACGGCGGGGCGGCCTCCATGCGGGCGCGGAACAGCTCCTTCTTGGCGGGGTACAGGTGCCACAGGCTTTGCCACGTGCGCGGGGGGCTGGAGCGACTCCCCATCATCTGCAGCATTTCGCGGTCGTCGATGCCGATGCAATAGGCGCGGTAGAACTCCCACTCCAGCCGCACGCCCGCGGGCGCCAGCACTTCCGCCCAGCAGGCCCAGTGGACCGGTTCGCTGTCGATGAGCACTCCGTCGAAGTCGAAAAGAATGGCCTCGAACTCCTGCATGGAAGGGATGTTTCAGCGTACCATGGGATCTGAAGACCATGGCTTCGGAAGACGAATTGAAGGCTGAAATTGAACGGCTGCGTGCCGAAAACGAAGCGCTGAAAAAGCCCGTGCGCGGGCAGATTTCTCTGCGGGTGAGCGAGAAAGGCGCGCTTTCGGTGTATGGGTTGGGACGGTTCCCGGTAACCCTCTATCGCGAGCAGTGGGAAAAGCTGCTGGAAAAGGCCGCGGACCTCCGCCAGTTCATCCACGACAACGATCACCTGCTCAAGAAAAAGGAATAGGGATGGCTGAAGGGGCCGCCTTGATCACGGGCGCGTCGAGCGGCATCGGGACCGAGTTGGCCAGGCTATGCGCGGCGGCTGGTTTCGACCTCATTCTGTCCGCGCGGCGCACGGCGCGGCTGGAAGACCTGGCGGGCAGCCTGTCGCGGGCGCACGGAATTCGCGCGCGCGTGGTGGCCGCGGACCTGTCCGATCCGGCGGCGCCCCAGGACATCTTCAACCAAACCCGTGGCGAGCCGGTGGCGGCGCTCATCAACAACGCCGGCTTCGGCCTGCGCGGCGCCTACGCGCAGACCGACTGGAGCACGGAGGCGCGCATGATCCAGGTCAACGTCACCGCGCCGGCGCATCTGACCAAGCTGTTTCTGCCGGAGATGCTGCGGCGGCGGGCGGGCCGTATTCTGAACATCGCGTCCA
>Ga0335081_10019542_pt1 | contig 10957 bp, 7 predicted proteins | sample Lox_Sample_35_FD_206713 | JGI IMG/M metagenome (GOLD analysis project Ga0335081, IMG submission 206713) | Soil microbial communities from Loxahatchee National Wildlife Refuge, Florida, United States - Lox_Sample_3.5 | ecosystem: Environmental > Terrestrial > Soil > Wetlands | place: USA: Florida...
CTGATTAGCCTTAAGGAGAAGAGTTTTTGCGGTTTCATCCACAAAGCATTCTTTGCTGACTTTTACTATCAGCTGAGGGTTAAGCAGCGGCTTCTTTTGGCTCTCTTCGGAAAAAACCTCGATGACCAGCCCTGCGATCTGCTGACTTTCAGCCGCGAAATCGATGTACTTGCCACAGATTTTTCCCAGCGGACCTACGGCTTCCTTTTCGGCGGTAGCCTTCGGGATAGAAAGGTCAAGCGCTAAAGTCGATTCAGCATGCTGGTTTAGGTTCAGTATGAATAACCGCAGGTTCTCTTTAAGCCGCGATGCTTCGACGCCTTTTGCAAAGGGTGCAAGGAAGACGTTGAAGTAGCTGCATGTTTGAGTTCGGCTTACTTCTTTATTTGTGTGCAGCGAAACGTTAAGGGCGAGGGCGAGGGCTGATTCGAAGTCGCTAGGCGGCTCTATCTGGGCTTGCATAGGACTGTCCATTTTGAGCCCGTTCTGAAGAAAGAACCTTAAGTCGTGGTTTACTTCGTTTGGTTTTGTTATCCATGTACCTAATCCATCAATGTGGATAGCGCCGGAGAGGTGGGAGTCAGCGATGTCTCTTGGAAAAATGTTAAGCAACGTATACTCTTCCAAGACTGTTTCGCCTGCCTTCACAGTCAGGTTTGCTGAGTCCCAAGCTTGTTCTTTGGCTTCGATTGACGCAGTCACTTCGTGGATGGGCATGCCTACCCTTGTAAGTTTATGGCGGTAGTCTTCGAAGCCTTTCTCGATTAGAATGCCATTGACGACTTCGCGGATTAATGCCGCGGTGAGGTACTTCGTCTTCGATTTGATTAGGCGTTTTTCAGCTTCTTTAGCTGCTTTCTGAGCCAGCTCAGGAGGCACCTTTGCTTCTTTGATAAGCGAGTTCGCAATTTTGTTGGCGTCGAACTCTTCTAGAGTCAGATGCGAAGTACGAACCACCATGCCTCTTGGCTTAACCGCCTTCGCTTCAACGCGGTCAGCCACATCTAAAACCATCTTGCCTAAGTCAGTCAAGTAATATTTTTTTGCCTCAACATCCGCCTCAACCAAATCTGCCTTCAATAAGAACTTGAGATGGTAAGCGAATCTGCCTGCGTCCCGGCTGGGGTTCATTTTCAACGCCATCATTAGTTCTGTATAGCTGAGTGCGCTTCTGTCGAAAAGCAGGTTTAGGATTTGCAGCCTAAGCGGTGAAGAAACAGCTTTGAGCACTTTGACGCCGCGTGCGCGAAGCGGCGGCTGATTGACCATAAACCCTTCTCCACCAATCCCAAATCGGTAAACTTACCTATTGTCTGAGGCAGCGTTTAAAGTTAACTAAGGTTCAATTCCTTTGTTTTTGGCGCGATTTTTCTTACAGAAAACTTACAAGTTGCCTCTAAGCCAAGTCTTAACTGTTTCGTAGATGCAGAAAAATGCCAGTATGGCTGTTACGAGCACTGAGAAAACATATTCTTGGGTCAATTGCGTTGGCATCATCAGGGCCAATTCGACTGCGAGTGCCGCTACGGCAAAGACAGCGTAGAAGAGGAATCGCGGAACCAGGAAACGGTTGACTTTGACGCTGTTTTCGAGAAGAAACTTGCTGACTGTGAAGCCGCCTCCTTCCCTCTTGAGCAACCCGGCATCCTCCAGCTTGGAAAGGTGGTACGTTGCTACTGACGGGCTGCTTAGGTTGAGTGCTCTCTGCAGTTCTCGTGTCCCCACTGGCTTGTTGCTTTTGAGCAGGAAACGGTAAACTTCAAGCGTTGTTCCCCTGAGCACTTCTTTGGAGTCGTCCGAAGACAAAGCCATCCACAAACCCAGACAAAGGCACACTGCGCAATTTAAAAACTACCCCGAGAACTGTTTCAAGTCAACGTTCGAAACCTTAGAACACCCAACCTAAAATATAACATTAAATAACGGTTTGTGCCGTCTATGGGGGTCGAAAGATGTTAAGGTTCAAGGGTTGTGGCTTATGAATAGTAAAATTCTATTAGCGCCGATTCTCGCTGTCGCGTTAATTCTGTCTCTTGCCGCCGCCGTAAGCTACCTGCCTTCCACGCCGCAACCTTCGCTTCATAACCAGCTGTCTGCAGAACCGACCCCAAACGTTTACTCGAATGTCACTCCCTCAGTTCCCAACCCATCAGCCCCCACATACAACATAGAAACTCCAGCCCCAACCTCCCTCACTCCACCGACCGCAACCCCTTTATCTGGCATAACATCAGTCAACCTCATTCCAGCTTTGTCCGTGGGAGTCGCTGTAATACTCGGAATAGTCGCCGCGCTTGTTTTCTTTTCTGAAAGAAGCCTCAAGAAAGAACTTGGAAAAGATATCTAGGCAAAACAATTTAGGAAACACTCATCTGATTTCAGATAAGGAGACCCATCATGTTGCCTGTGGACGTCTTAGTCAGCGAACACCAATTGATCCTGTACACCGTTAGTGTCTTGAAAAAAGAGCAGCGGAAAATTGTTGCCGCTGTAAAAGTTGACCCAGACGTCATTGTTGCAGTCGTCGATTTCTTCAGAACCTACGCTGACAGGTACCACCACGGCAAAGAAGAAGGCATCCTGTTTAATGCACTGTACAAGAGAAAACTGTCAGATGTCGATGGTGAAATGATACGTGAACTCATCTTGGAGCATGCTCTCGCAAGAAGAACCGTGACCAGCCTTGAAAACCTGAAAACAAGCTACATCAACGGCATATCTGAATCTTTAAACGATATAATTGATTGCTTTAGTACTTTGATAGAACTTTACCCTGAACACATTGAGAAGGAAGACAAACACTTCTTCTACCCATCTATGACCTATTTTACCGAAAAAGAACAGCAGGAAATGCTCCAGAAATTCTTGGAGTTCAACGAAAACTTCACTGACAACCGCTACAAACAGACAATGGAAACCATTGAACAAAAGGGGTAACAACTATATTCAATGCGGAAAGAATTTCAACCCGAAAACCAATAACAAACTTAAACAGATGAATAACGTAGGATTAGCTCTGGGAGAGCCAGATTTGAATGCGGAAGATGAGTGATGAGCGCTTGGATAACTTGCTTGGTGGATTCGTAATTATTCTGCTTGGCGTGCTTCTCAGCGGGTCAGCCGTTTGGGGCTTCATCTTTAACATTTACTCTATGAGTGGAGCTGCACCAGTACTATTCATAATTTTAGGTGCCGGATCAATTATTCTGGGCACAGCAATAACGCTCCATAAACCTGAAGCACAACCGAACACTCCTTAACCTCCATTTCAAACAAAATTGGCTTTGAATTAAATTGGAGGTTTATTCCCAGCGGATAAAAATATTTATGGGTCGGACGGATAGTCAAACTTGGGTTTTTTGAAATTAATCCTATAAATTTACGCTCAAAGGATAATTTTTGCAATTTGCACTTTGCTGCATTTTTCAATTGGATTTTTGAAGGTGACTCTTTGATCCAATGGCGTATGCCGGTGTGGTCCTTTTGACTTTTATTCACTTATTTCGACTTATTTTAACTTTTTTTGACTTATTTTGACTTTCCTTGACTTTTTTTGACGCAACCTGCAACCGCCTCAAGCCCCAAACCAAAAAAGAAACCCAAAACACAAAGAAAAAATGCAGACGAAAAAATCTTCGCGAAGACCATGTTTCCACTACAACATTTTTCAGAGAAGCTCGTTCGTGCAATCGTTTAGTGGGAAAATAATATTGTTATGATAACTGGGTGGAATCATGCAAAATATTTTATCCTTGCGCAATTGTACAATTTCCATTGCTTCCCGCCCCATTGTTTTGAAATGATTTCTTAGATTTCGCTAGAATCATTCGTCGGTTGGGTCCATCGATTTTCGCGTCAAAATCCTTCTTGATGATTCAAAATCCAGAATCTTATCGTTTATCATTTCCCAAAGGTCAATTTCTGGGATGGGTCTAAAACCGGGACAGAATTGTTCCTTAGCAATCTCATAGATAGCTTGGTTAATAGGCGTAGGAACACCCACGTTGTGAGCTAACTTAAGCATGTACCCACTTAACGATTCAAGTTCGGTGGTTGGTTTTCCGCTGAATACGTCTTGGGTCATACTGGTTGGCCCGACCCTGTTGACGATGAAGTCTTGGAGCGGGTTTGTTGGTGATTCTGGCATGTTGACTGCCGTTTGAATATCGTTCCAAGAAGGCATGCCGCCAAGAGGATGCTCTCTAAAGCCTGCTGCTTGCAACACCTGAATTCCTTCTCCCAGAAGTCTTGTCGTCATGTGCACAAGGATCTTCTCAGACTCCACCGATCTCTTCTGGAATCCTACAAGCGCCATCAACGCGTTTATGAGGTTAATTACAAGTTTGCAGTGAACTGCATCTTGCAAACGACTTGTGATAGAGCATTCTAAACCAGGATGTAACACGTTTTTAATGGTCTTAAGTTCATGTTTTAGATCATTGTTTGGAGTTCCAATAATTAGGTATCCTGGTTTTACATAGGCAGCTTTCCCAGGACCCTCTCGCCACGCGTTATAGCAAACGACCCCGTATGTTGCTCTGGAAAAATACTTGGGCAGTATCTGCTGGTTTTCTAAGCCGTTTTGAAGGCTCGCAACGATTGGCTGACTATTTCCAAGTTGGCGTCGAAGGTTACGCGCTGTTTCGTTGAGATCGTAGTTTTTCACGGTAACGATTATGATGTCCGGAGACGAAATCTCATGTAGTGATTCAACGACTTTTACTGGCATTGGAGCCGTTGTGGCTTCTTGACCTATTTTGTAAAGTCGTAACCCGTATCTTCTGATAGCAGCCGCTGATTCGCCTCGAGCAAGAAGACTCAGTTTTTCATTGCAAGGAAAAATCCAGCCTGCTACGCTTAAACCAATTGCACCCGCTCCCACAATAACCACGTTGGGTTTATTTTCCAAGGGGCTTTCACTCTTTGATCGTCTGGGTTATGTAACTAACAAAATAGTCAATTGTCACTGTGCGCTTATAAAAGAATTGAAACAGCTAACACTAAGATGATTTCTTTCTAAACTTTAACACTGTAGAAGCAATAGCAACAGCAATAATGATGCTTGTTGCAGTCGCATAAAGGTAAACCGAATTTGAATAAAGCGATGAAGAAGCGGATTGCTGAGTGTTAAGTGATGATGTGGGTATAAGTGCAGTATCGTTCCAATAGATGATTCTGCCGTATCCTGCAGATTCAAGGGCTTGCGATGGGTAAACTATGTCCAAGTTATTGCCATCCATTTGCAAGAGTGTAGAGACGCTCATGCCGATGTCAACGGTGAGTGAATCTGCGTTCCATAGCCCCCAGATCTTGTCATCTGGTCCGCGAAAACCGTAACCATAATTCTCAGGAAGGACATATGCTGTTCTGTCACTAACTGGAGTAATGGTTCTAGGGTTAACTTGAACATAATGCCAGAACTGCTTCATGGCGTCGAGCTGCCCTTGCTGTAGAACATTTTGAGTGAAGTTTGCGTTGCTGTCAAACACGATAATGTATTTTGCTCCATTTTCATATGCTCCTACCATATCGCTGTAAAGTGCTGGACCAGGCTCGATTTGCAGAGAGTGAGTCAAAGTTATCATGACTCCCCAATCCTCGTTGAAATCGGTGGCTGCCCCTCTGCAAAGAGCCACATTCAGTTGTTGGCTGTCATTTGTCCAGCCTGTTTGCCAGCCAAACTCTGTAAAAACCGTGTTATAGCCTGCTTGGTAATCGTACCAGTACAGCCCATAGTCTGAGGTGAACAATTGATATTCTGTTGGGTAAGCAAATCTTTGGGCAATTGAGAATGACCCGTTGCGCAACAGTAGATTCATTGTATTAACGTAGCTTTCCGCCGCGTTACTATAGTTAGTTGCGGTTGTGACAATTGGGTATTTGTACAGGGGCTGGTCAAGCTGTTTTCCACCTTCTTCATCTAAGTAATAAATTCCTATGAAACTACTACCCCAATTGTCCTTTGCGTCTTGAAGCCATTGGCTTGAAGGATATCTGGGGTCATCGGAGTAAACTATGAAGGTTAAACCCTTGTTATACACGTACTGGCTGATAACAGTAAGTCTTGTTAGATTATAATTTCCAGTGCATCCGATAACAAAGAAATTTGTGTAAGAACTGATATTATCAATTAGTTGTTCAGTTACGGCTACACTTTCAAAGGCGACATCGACTCCAAAATACAGGTTTGGTGTAGTCTGTGTAGGGACCGCTTTGGCTGTTTGGTTATAGTTCAGAAAAAGCGGTGAAAACAGCAACAGAATGAGCAAAACTGATAGTTGTTTTGTCTTCATTTGGTTTATATGAGAAACTCTGTTAATCTAATAAGACTTTACCAAAATAAGCACATAATAAAATTAAACTAACTGGACCTAAACTTGCTCAAATATCAACATCGGAATTTAATGCACCCACACAAAAATTCAGAGCTAAGTCTTAAATCTAAAAAGGATAGAACAGTCCCTAACATCGGTGGACAAAGAGTGAAAATCCAAACTGCCCAAAATGTGGATGCATATTGGGCATATTTGCAGACGATTATTGGTGTTCACAGTTCTGCATTTTAGGATACTCCGAAAGTCTAATCTTTCTTGCAATAATCCTTGTCTGAGTATTGTAAATATAAGAAAACCCAATCCACGGACGAATAGGAACAGTGGTGACCAAGCAGAAATTGCAAAAAGAAACTGATGCACCGCACAACTTTCAGGGAACCTGCGAGCCTTAAAACTATAAAGGTCGCCTCTAGCTCAGTACACTTCGCAAAAAAGCAAAATGCGCTGTCAAATCTTTTTGATGTGTCGAGTTACTTTTTTTTCGGCTGCGAAACACAGAGTGTATCCAAACAGCCATAATGGAACGATAAAAGGCAACAGGAACACAGAGGCTACTCTTCGTTTGGTCATACTTCTTTTCTCACAAAGCATTACGGTTCAAACTTGAAATAAGGTTTCTTGAGAATTACACTTAACGTGTTTGTCAATTCTCGTGACGTCCATCAAAGCGAGCGTTAACTTGCTCGCCAAACACGTCAACGGCTTCTCTAAAACATAAACCTAGGGTTCCAGAGTTTCCGACTTCGATAATTCTCCACTCTTTTTCAGTGATTAACCTGCTATCAATAGTATTTGTCAGAAGAGAATCCTAAAAAATAGCTAATCATGAGGTTTTTGCCACAACTTCCTTGATTTTTGTTTGAGCCCAAATTAGAATTCTGTTTTCATGGAAAAACAACGACTACCAGTTTAAGCCACATCCAAACCAATATTAGATTTGCAGGATGGTACAGATTCTCTCAGGGATAAGCTCAGCTACTCTATTAAAAATTGGATTTTAGGTACATTTAACCTCGGCAAAGAAGAGCATTCAGAAGAAAAACACCTTGTCATTGTTTCCAAATAGAAGCTAAATGAAATCAATATTGGTGATTCATAATTGACTTATAATAAGCTCAATTATTCAAACTGGGGCATGGCTGATTCAAACCATCAATCAGAACAGAGTAATTGCCGAAGTATCTAATTCGCCGACTTTTAACAAAAGGGACGCTATACGAGTCTTGCACGTTGACGATGATTCTTCTATTCAGGAAATCTCAAAGGCATTGCTAACAGATATGGGCAACTTTGATGTTGATTTTGCGAATAGTGTTGACGAAGCCTCCAAGAAACTGTCAACTAAACAGTATGACATTGTGATTTCTGATTATGAGATGCCTCAAAAAGATGGTCTCCAATTTCTAAAAGAGTTGCGTGGAAAAAACAACGAAATTCCATTTGTACTATTCACTGGGAAAGGTAGGGAAGAAGTTGCCATACAAGCATTAAACCATGGTGCTGACGCGTACATTAACAAGCAAGGAGATCCTGAAACAGTATACGGGGAGCTAACCGATGCCTTGGTTAAAACTATTGAGCGGAAAACGTTCAAGAGACTTCATGCTGAGTTAGAGTCAAAGTATCGCAAGATAGTGGAGGCTACTTTGCAGGGCATTATAATTGCTCAGGGTTCACCCGCACGGATTGTTTTTGCCAACTCGGCAATGGGAAAGCTCTTCGGATACTCTCCAGAAGAGTTAGTTGCTCTTGCGCCGCACGACATACAGAAACTGGTTCATCCAGATGATAGAGAGACTTTTTTTAACCGTTTTAGTCAACGCTTAGCGGGAAAAGAAGTCGAATCAGTTTATGAGGTTCGTGGAATCCGAAAGGATGGTAAAATCATATGGTTGGAAGCAACCGGATCCCTGATTGAGCATAATGGGCAGCCGAGCGTGCAGGGAGCTTACTTAGATATAACTGAGCGTAAGAGGGCAGAGCAGGACCTTAAAGAAAGCGAGGAAAAGTACAAAACACTATTCGAGCAAGCTGGGGACTACATCTTAATCTTGGAAGTTCCGCTGACAGGAGTGCCAACAATCTTCGATGCCAATACTTCAGCCTTGCAGATTCACGGGTATACACGAAAAGAGATCATAGGCAAACCCATCACTTTTCTAGATGAGGAGAGCGGCAATGAACGAGTGATGACTCGAGTTAAAAAACTTCTAAACGGTGAAAAATTAACCTTCGAAGCAAAGCATCGCCGCAAAGACGGGTCAATAATCGAAGCTGAAGTCTCGATAAAGAAAGTAAAAGTTGCTTCAAAGAATTTCTTACTATCAGTAGAACGCGATATTACTGAACGGAAGAAAATGGAAGGTGCTCTTAGACAAGACCAAAACGTGCTTGAAGCAATTACAAAAAATATTGGAGCGGGCTTTGTAACAATAAGCAGAGACTATCGAGTTCTGTACGCTAACAAATTCGTAAAAAACCATTGTGGTAACGTGGAGGGAAAACAATGTTATGCAACGCTTAACACTCTGGATCACATTTGCCCAGATTGCGGGGTAAAAAAGGTGTTCGAAGACGGCGTCGCCAGAGATTCCCACGAATATTCTCACATTGGCATTGATGGCAAGCCATATTATGTTGAACTTATAGCGACACCACTTAAGGATAAATATGGAAATGTCACTGCGGCGTTGGAGTTCGTTGTTGACATAGCGGAAAAGAAACGCATGCAACAAAAGTTGCAAGATAGTGAAGCGAAGTTTAGAGTTATCAATGAGAAGTTACGCGTCGTGGGCAGTTTAACTAGGCATGATGTTGGGAACAAGCTTTTAGCGGTGAATGTTTGTACTTATTTGCTGAAAAAGAATTATGCGGATCAAGCGGATATTGTTGAGGCTTTGAACAATATTGAGCTGCAGGTTAAAGATTCGGCAAAGATTTTTGAATTCGCCAAAATGTATGAGCAACTTGGGGTTGAAGAGCTAAAGTATGTTGATGTAGGTAACGTTGTGAATGAGGCTGCCGCTCTTTTCTCAGGCTTAACAATTACGGTAGTCAACAACTGCCACGGCGTAAGTGTGCTGGCGGATTCATTCCTTAGGCAGATGTTCTATAATTTTATTGATAACACGCTAAAGTACGGAGGAAAAGCCACCGTCATAAAAGTTTATCGGGAGAACAACGAACGTGGCGGATTGCGGTTGATTTACGAGGATAATGGTGTTGGCATCTCTGTGGAGGACAAATCCAAGCTTTTCAAAGAGGGTTTTAGCACTGGAGGCAGTACTGGTTTCGGCTTGTTTTTCATAAAGAAGATGATGAGTGTGTATGGTTGGACTATAACTGAAGAGGGTGAGCTTGGCAAAGGAGCGAAATTCGTTATAACTATTCCCACCGGCCCATCATGATTTCAAAACCAGGGCAACGCTATTTTTCTTTAGAATTGTGCTTTTTATAACATGGGTTTCCGAGTAATTGAAGAATTTGCGCCTACTGGAATAATTGCAGTTAAATCCATGCAAAGGATTCTTACATCTTCCAAATTTAACCGCTAAGGGGGTTCGATTTTTCTTCAATGACTCATCAGTTGGTCAAGTGTTAGCAATGTTCATTGTTTCGTTTTTATAATTGCTGATAAATCCAAGAAGAACTCTAAACAAACAGAAAGATAAACGAACACTTTTAAAAACAATTATTTATTAGGGTAAACTCTTGACAATACTTAGTTTACTGGGGCTTTAGAGACATGAAAACATTTATAATTCAATTTCCATTTGGTGCCGCAGCCTTCGATGACAAGAAAGGTTTAGTTGAAAAGGTTCTGTTTCCCAAGAAGGCTTTGGCAGCTGCAAGAAGCCTGCTGAAAATAGAAGCTGGAAAGCTGTCAGACGAAGTTTTTTCGCTGGTAAGCCTGCTGAGAAGTGCTGGTTACGACACTTTCGTTTTTGAAAACGCCAGCGTGGCAGATGAAACCCAACGTAAAATGGCCGTCAAAGTTGAAGTTGCAAAGGGCGCGGAAGTTGAAGATTTGCGTTCGCAGATGAGTCAGGTAGCCGTCGAATCTGGTTTCGTCAAGGATGAACGGGAACTTAACGTCTGGAACCGCAACGTTAGCCTGGAACTCACCAAACTTCGGGTCAAAGGCGCCGCCGAAAAAAGGGACTTAATTGTTGCTCAGGGCATTCAGACTCTTGACGATTTAGACCGAACTGTTAACCTGTTCATGGGCAGATTGCGCGAATGGTACGGCGTTTATTTCCCTGAGCTTGATCGACTAGTCGAAAAACACGAAACGTATTCGCGATTATCAATTAATTTGGGTTACAAAGAAAACTACACTGCTGAAGCGTTGGAGAAAGAAAACATTCCTAAAGAGCGCGCGCAGTTGCTCGTGAAAGCAGCTGAAGCTTCGATGGGCGCCGACATCGCTGAACTCGACCTGCAGCAGATCCAAGCTTTAGCCAAAAGCGTCTTGGAACTCTACGAGTTGCGCAAGAACATGGAGAACTACGTTGACCGAATCATGGAGGAAATGGCTCCGAACGTTCGAGTAGTAGCAGGAGCCCTTTTGGGCGCACGACTAATCGCCATCGCAGGCAGCCTACAAAACCTCGCTATGAGAC
>Ga0335081_10019543_pt1 | contig 10956 bp, 12 predicted proteins | sample Lox_Sample_35_FD_206713 | JGI IMG/M metagenome (GOLD analysis project Ga0335081, IMG submission 206713) | Soil microbial communities from Loxahatchee National Wildlife Refuge, Florida, United States - Lox_Sample_3.5 | ecosystem: Environmental > Terrestrial > Soil > Wetlands | place: USA...
CGTAGGTAAGCACCTGCGCCACCGCGACATACAGCGAGGCGGGGATCTCCTCGCCGAGCGCCACGCCGCGGAATAGCGCGCGCGCGAGCGGTGGGGCCTCGAAGATCGGCACGCGGTGCTCGGTTGCGACCTCGCGGATGCGGGCGGCAACCTCATCGACGCCCTTGGCGACCACGACCGGCGCGCGCATGCGCTGCTCGTCGTAGCGCAATGCCACGGAGTAGTGGGTCGGGTTCACGACCACCACCGCGGCCTTCGGGATCTCCTGCATCATGCGGCGCTTGGCGACTTCCTGCTGTGCGCGGCGGATGCGACCCTTGATCTCAGGCGCGCCTTCGCTCTCCTTCAACTCCTCGCGGACCTCCTGGCGCGTCATGCGCAGCCGCTGCGAGTACTGCCACAGCTGCCAGGGAACGTCGACCGCGGCTATCAGGGCGAGCGAGCCCCCGAGCAGCAGCAGCGCCTGGCCGGCAAGCGTCGTGGCGTGGGTGATCGCGATGCGCTGCGGCTCGGAGCCGAGCAGCAGCAGCTCCGCCGATTTCTGCCACAGAAATGCGACCGCGACACTCGCGACCACGAGGAACTTGGCGAAAGCCTTGGCAAGCTCCACGGCGCCGCGCAGCGAAAACATGCGCTGGAAGCCGGCGAGCGGCGACAGGCGTGTGAAGTCGGGGGCAAGGGCCTCGAAGGACAGGTTCCAGCCCCCGAGCGCGAGCGGGGCCAGCAGCGCCGCCGCGAGTGTGAGTCCCAGGACCGGCGAGCACGCAAGCAGCGCCTCGGCCGCGCGGGTCGCGAGACTCGGCACCAGCATCGACTCATCGAGTACGCGCTCACGCGGCAGGGCGAGGCCTGAGTGCATCGAAGCGTACAGGCGCGCGGCGATGCCGCCGCCCAGGAACTTCAGTCCCATGCCGGCTATCAGCACGACCGCCGCAGCCGTGAGCTCGGGCGAGCGGGGGAGCTGGCCGTGGCGTCGCGCCTCCTCGAGGCGCTTTTGTGTCGGTTGTTCGGTGCGTTCCTGTTGCTGCGTCTCGGCCATGGCGTCAGCCTCCCGCCGCCGTGAGGCTCTGCAGCTGCAGGAACGCGCTCTGCAGCAGTCTCACGAAGCCCGACTGCAGCGTCGGCAACCCAGCGAGCACGATGACCAGACCGAACACCAGCGTGATCGGGAAGCCGACCGCGAACAGGTTGAGTGTGGGCGCCGCGCGGCTCACCATGCCGAAGCACAGATTGACGATGAGCAGCGCAGTCACGCCCGGTAGTGCAACGGCGAGCGCGCCGCTGAACATCGTCGAGCCCCAGCCGGCCATGTGCCACAGCCCGGCGCTGCCGAGGCCCGTGGTGCCGACCGGCAGGGTGCGGAAGCCATCTACCAGCACCTCGATCAAGCGCAGGTGCCCATCCAGGGCGAGGAATGTCAGCGTCACGAGGATGCCGTAGAGCTGTCCGAGCGCTGCGGTGGCGGCTCCGTGCAGCGGATCGACGTTGAAGGCAAACGACAGTCCCATGCTGTTGGCGAGCAGCTGCCCGCCCATCGCGACGGCATCGAACACCACCTGCATGGTGAAACCGAGGGCGACCCCGATCAGGATCTGCTGCACCGTGACTACGAGCCCCGCGGGCGAGAACGGCGCGATGCCGGATGGCGCCGGTACCAGAGGGGCGATCAGCAGCGCGATCGCGCCGGCGATGATCAGACGCACGCGCGCCGGGACCTCGAGCGCGGCGAACGGCGGCGCGACCATCACGCAGGCTCCCACGCGCACGAAGGGCCAGATGACCTGCGCGAGCCAAGCCTCGATCTGTCCGGTGGTGAGGGTGATCATGCGGGCGCGCACGGTCAGTTGATCAGTCCCGGAATGCTCTGGATGAGCTCGCGGGTGTAGCCGACGATCACCTTCAGCATCCAGGGGCCCGCGACCACCAGTGCGAGCGCCATCGCCAGCAATTTTGGAATGAAGGACAGCGTCATCTCGTTGATCGACGTCGCCGCCTGGAACGCGCCGACCACGAGTCCGGTCACCAGAGCGACCAGCAGCAGTGGCGCCGCGAGCAGCAGCGTGATCTCCAGGGCACGCTGCCCGATGGTCATGACGGTCTCGGGACTCATGAGTAGAAGCTCGCCGCAAGGGTGCCCATGACGAGCGACCAGCCGTCGACCAGCACGAACAGCATCAGCTTGAAAGGCAGCGAGATCAGCACCGGCGACAGCATCATCATGCCCATCGACATGAGCACGCTCGCGACCACCAGATCGATGATCACGAAGGGGATGAAGATCAGGAACCCGATCATGAACGCTGTCTTCAGTTCGCTGGTTACGAACGCCGGAACGAGCACGGTGAGCGGCACGTCCTGGGGCGTGGCGTAGCCCTTGCCGCCGCTGATGCGCACGAACGTCGCGATGTCGGCCTCGCGTGTCTGGTTGAGCATGAAGGTCTTCAGCGGCACGGTCGCGTTCTGCATCGCGGTCACGGAGTCGATGGTCCCCGCGAGATACGGCTTCACGGCCTGATCGTTGATGCGGTCGACCACCGGCGACATGACGAACAGCGTCAGGAACAGCGCGAGCCCCAGCAGCACCTGATTCGGCGGCGTCTGCCCGGCGCCGATCGCCTGCCGCAGGATGCCGAGCACGATCACGATGCGGGTGAAGGCGGTCATCATGAGCAGGATGGCCGGCAGCAGCGTCAGCGCCGTCATCAGCAGCAGCACTTGCAGCGTCAGCGAGTACGTCTGAGCACCGCCGGGAGCGCTCTGCACGCTGAGGGCTGGGATGCCGGGCTCGGCGAACGCCAGCGCAGGCAGCAGCAGGGCGGCTGCCACCAGCGCAGCCCGCATCCCGCGCGAGCGGATCGTCGCGAGAGTCTTGGTCGTGTCGCTCATGACTTTCCCAGGCTCTTCAGGAGCAACGAGCGGAAAGAGGGTCGAAGCTCGGCCTCACCCGGGACGGCCGGCCTCGTCTGCACGGGCTCAGTCAGTACGTGCAGAGCGTTGACGCGTCCGGGGGCGACTCCGAGCAGCAGCTGCGTGGTGCCGACCTTGATCAGCACGGCGCGCTCCTTGGGCCCGAGGCGGACCTCGGCGAGCACGTCGAGGGCGGCGCCGCCGCGCGCACCCCCGCCGCGCAGGTGACGCACCAGCCAGGCGAGCGCGAAGATGGCGGCGAGCACCAGGCCGAGGGCGAAGGTGACCTGACCCAGGCCGACGACTCCCGTCGCCGGCGGCGCGCCTGCCGTATCGGGCGCGGCGAACGGCCGCGCGGCCGGTGCCACGCCAGTAGCCGCCGCCGCAAGCAGCGGCATGAGGCATGCGGTAGTCAGCAGGGCGCGCTCCAGCGTGCGCAGGGCGCCGATCAGTATGGTGCGCGTGGCGATCATTTCAGCTTGCGAATGCGTTCGGCGGGGCTGATCACGTCGGTCAGGCGGATGCCGAACTTCTCGTTCACGACCACGACCTCGCCATGGGCGATGAGCGTGCCGTTCACGAACACATCCAGAGGCTCGCCCGCCTCGCGGTCCAGCTCGACGACCGAGCCCTGGTTCAGCTGCAGGAGATTGCGGATCGGGATGCGCGTGCGGCCCACTTCCATCGACAGCGTGACCGGGACGTCGAGGATCACCTCGAGGTTGACCTCGCCGTTGGGATCCTGGGAATCGGCCTGCAGGTTGTCGAACTCGGCACGCGCCGCATCAGTGGTGGCATTCATCTTGGGTGGCTCCCTCAAGCTCGTTTGATCATCGGGAAGTCGTTGCCGGGTTTGACGCGCCGGATGCGCTCATCGATCTTCACGGCCTGCTGGCCACGCGATAGTCCGAAGCTGCCGCGGAACAGCGGCACGGCCTCGGCGAGCAGCGTCACCTTGCCGCTGAAGTCACAGGGGATCACATCGCCGGGCTTCAGGTTGAGCATCTCGCCCAGGGACAGGCTGGCGCGGCCGAGCAGACTGGTGAGCTCCACTTCCGCGTCATTGATCTCCTCGCGCAGCGCATGCCCCCAGCGCTCGTCGTGCTCCACGCGGTCGCTCTGGACGCCGGCATCGAGCATGTCGCGGAGCGGCTCGATCATCGAGTAGGGCATGGTCACGTGCAGCTCGCCACCGCCGCCGTCGAGCTCGATGCGGAACGTCGTGAGCACCACGACCTCCGAGGGGCTCACGATGTTGGCGAAATGCGGATTGATCTCCGAGTTGAGGTACTCCACCTCGATCGCCGCGACGTGTGCCCATGCCTCGCGCAGATCGGAGAAGGCGTTGCGCAGCAGCATGTGAATCACGCGCTGCTCGGTCGCAGTGAAGTCACGACCCTCGATCTTGGCGTGCCGGCCGGTGCCGCCGAAGAAGTTATCGACCACGGCGAACACCAGCTTCGGGTCGAGCACGAACAGCGCGGTGCCGCGGAACGGGTTCATCTTGACGAGGTTCAGGCTCGTCGGCACGTGCAGGGTGTGTACGTACTCGCTGAACTTCTTCATCTGCACCTGGCCGACGGCGATCTCGGGCGCGCGGCGCAGCAGGTTGTACAGGCTCACGCGGAACAGGCGCGCGAAGCGCTCGTTGATCATCTCGAGCGTGGGCAGCCGCCCGCGCACGATGCGCATCTGGTTCTTGAAGTCGTAGCTGCGTGCCTCGTTCGAGGCCGCCTCCGGCTCGGTGTTGACCGCGCCGGCATCGATGCCGTGGATCAGCGCATCGATCTCGTCCTGATTCAGGATCTTCTCGCCACCCTCGCTCACGTCGGCACCCCGCTCACTGCATGACGAAGCTGGTGAAGTAGACCGCCTCGACCTTCTCGCCGTTGGCGCCGGCGCCGGTCAGGTCGCGGCGCACGGTGGCGAGTGCCTCCTCGCGCAGCCGCTCCTTGCCCTCGCGCGCGGAGATGTCGGCGTACTTCTGATTGCCGAGGAGCAGCAGCAGGTCGTTGCGGATGACGGGGTCGTTGGCCTTCAGGGCCTCGACCGTCGCCGGATCGCGCGTCATCACCTGCACCGTGACCTGCAGAAAGCGCACCATCTGCTCGGCCTCGAAGTTGGTCACGAAGGGGGGGTCGAGTGCGACGTAGAGCGGCGGCCCGGCCGGCGTGGCCGGACTTGGCTTGGCGGCCGCGGCGGCCACGGCCTTGGCGGGCTTCGCCTCGCCGCGTCCGAGGAACCACCATGCGGCGCCTCCACCGGCTGCGAGCACGACGACCGCAGCGATGATGCTGACGATGAGTCTGGGAATCTTGCGGCCGGTCGTCGCGAGGTCGGTCGCCTCGGCCGCGGGGGCTACGGTGGGTATCTCAGCCATGTTGCAACTGCTCCTGCACGCGCTTGAAGTCAGGCCTTGCGCGCGAGGGATCGTGCAACCCGTATGCCACGCGCCGCGCTACGTGCGTAAGTGGCTTTTGTTGAAGGACTTTTCGAAAACGATCGAGTGTGATCTGCGTCGCAGCGTGCGCGGCGCGACGGAAACTTGGCGCTCGCGGCGCGAGCGCCTCAGACGTAGGTATCGATAAGGCCGACGCGCGCGGCTGCGACGCGCGTCACAAGCGGCGATTCGCTGGTCTCGGTGCCGCTGCGCGTCGCGGCGGAGACAGGCGGCGGCTCGCGGCGCGGCGGCTCGCGGAACACGCCGGCGTCGGAGAGCGCAAGTCCCTGCGCCGCGAACAGCTCGCGCAGGCGCGGCAGCGCGCTCTCGAGCGCGGCCCGCGTCTCGGTATGCGCGGCGCCGAACCAGACGCTCGCCTGAGTGTCGTGGACCGCAATGCGCACCTCGATCGGTCCGAGATCGGGCGGAGCGACCTGCAGCGAGGCGTGCTCGCTCCCCTGGTGAGCCATGAGCGTCAGGTGCCCGCCGAGCTCCTGAACCCAGGCAGTCGAACCGAGCGGTGAGCGCAGCTCGTGTACCAGCGTCGGCGGCGCGCTCGGCTGCAGCGGCGCAGTGGCGGCATGCAGCTGCGCGAGGCTCGCGCCGATAGCGGCATCCAGGACGGGCGCCTGCGGTGCGCCGGCGGGCTCGTTCGCGGCATGGCCCTGCCCTGCGGTCATCGCCGCGGCATCCGCGCCGACGGCGAGGAGCGGATCGGGTTGCTTGCCGTGCGTGGGCGTCGCATCCAGCACTGCGCCGGACTGAGCCTCGAGCGCCTTGAGTGCATCGCTCGGGCTCGCGGCTTCGCCATCGCGACCCGGAAAGGCATTCGCAGCGGCCACGCGGCCCGCGCCGGTGGGCGCCTGCAGGGCGAGCGGCGAGGGCGCCGTCGGCAGCAGCATCTGCATGAGCCACTGCACGGCCTCCTCCGGGGTCGCATCCTTGCGTGTCGCATCGCTCGCGGAGCCGGCCGGCTTGCCGGAGGGGCGCGCGGCACTGGCGGTCATCGCAAGCGCGTCGGTCGTTGCGCCGGCTGCTGGTGCCACCCTGGCCGTCGCTGCGGCCGGGGCGGCCGCGGCGGCGCCGGCGGTGCTCGCGACAAGCGTGCTTTCGAGCACGCGCAGGAAATCCTCGATGTTGCCGGCGACACCCCCGCCGGTGGTCGCTGCGGCAGCTCCCGTCTGGCCCGGCGTTGTGGTGCCCTCGGCCGTCGGAGTCGCGCCCGCGCCGGCGCTGGCTGTCGCCGCACCGCTCGCCGGTGCCGCAGCCGCACCGAGCAACGCCGCAACCGGGCCCTTGGCGGCCGGCGCCGCGGGCAGAGTGTCAAGTGCCGGAGCCATCGGTCTTCCGGGTCCGCGATGTCTGGGCGAGCTCATCGCTCTCGCGCTGCTCGCGGGCCTCGAGGGCGCGCCGCTCGGAGTTGCGATTCTTCTCGACGACCTTGTCGACGATGTCGGCGCGCTGCGCGGCGCTTTGCCATTGGCGGCGCTGGGCGTCGCGGTCGTTGCGCGCCCGGACGAGCAGCTCCGACTGCTGCCGCACCGCCTCGCCGAGGCGCGACATGAACGCCTGGTACTCGCGCAGTCCGGCCGCGCCGATTCCGGCGCCGGCCCGACGGGCGAACTCATCCGCGTAGCTCGCCTGATAGCCTTCGAGCTCGGCGAGCTTGGCTTCGCATTCGGCCACGCGGCGCTCGCTCGCGGCCAGCGTCTCGGCGCGGCGCCGCGCGTGGTCCTCGGCCACGCGCTGCACGACCTGCATGCGCGCACTTTTTTTTATCGCCATCACGGTCGTTTCCTAATGATCGCCTGAGCTCACTGGGCGGGCTCCTGACTCTCGGCCAGCACACCCGCCAGCGCTGTGAGGCTTGCCGCGAAATCCACACGTTGCCGCATGTCCTGCTGCAGAAACCGCTGCACGCTCGGCCACGCGGCGATGGCGGCGTCCACGCGCGGGTCGCTGCCGCGCTGGTAGGCGCCGATCGAGATCAGATCGCGGTTGTGCTCGTAGGCGGACAGGATCTGCCGGAAGCGGCGCGCCAGCTCGAGATGCGACTGCGGCACGATGTCGTGCATCGCGCGGCTGACGGAGGCCTCGACGTCGATCGCAGGGTAGTGGCCGCTCTCGGCGAAGCGCCGCGACAGCACCACGTGACCGTCGAGGATGGCGCGGGCCGCATCGGCGATCGGGTCATTCTGGTCATCACCCTCGACCAGCACGGTATAGAAGGCCGTGATCGAGCCGCGCCCGTTCGAGCCGTTGCCCGCGCGCTCCACGAGCTGCGGCAGGCGCGCGAACACCGAGGGCGGGTAGCCCTTGGTGGCCGGGGCCTCGCCGATCGCCAGTCCGATCTCGCGCTGTGCCTGCGCGAAGCGGGTGAGCGAGTCCATGATGAGCAGGACGCTCTTGCCGCGGTCACGGAAGTACTCGGCCACGGCCGTGGCGAGCCAGGCACCGTGCAGGCGCATCAGCGGCGGCGTGTCGGCCGGCGTCGCGATCACCGCCGCGCGCTCGCGATCGCGGGGACCGAGGATGCGGTCGACGAATTCCTTCACTTCACGGCCGCGCTCGCCGATCAGACCGACCACGATGACATCTGCGCTGGTATAGCGCGCCATCATGCCGAGCAGGACGCTCTTGCCCACGCCGCTGCCGGCAAACAGTCCGACCCGTTGGCCGCGGCCGACCGTGAGGAGGCTGTTGATGGCGCGAATGCCGACATCGAGCGGCTCGGCGATCGGCTGCCGGCTGAGCGGATTGATCGGCGTGCCCGTGAGACGCACGCGCTCCTCGCATTCGAGCGGCCCCAGGCGGTCGAGCGGCTGCGCCGCCCCGTCGACGACGCGCCCGAGCAGCTGCGGCCCGACGCGCACCGTTCCCGCGCGCTGGCGCGGCACGACACGTGCCCCCGGGCCCAGGCCGTGAGGATCGCCGGTTGGCATGAGGTACAGGCGGTCGCCGGAGAAGCCGACGACCTCGGCCTCGACGCACGCGCCATCGCTCGTCAACAGGTCGCACGAGTCGCCGACGGCGGCTTGGCAGCCGACGGCCTCGAGAGCCAGTCCGACCATGCGCGTCAGCTGGCCTTCGACCGCCGGCGGCGGCAGTCGCTCCACCTGCCGTATGCACTGTGCGAGCCGGCCGCTCCACAGCGCGGCGTGCTGTGCGGCGGGCCCCTGCGGGCTCATTCGGTCGCTCCGGCGTCCGGCCCCTGGCGCCGCGCCGCGCGCTCATCGCCCATGATCGCGCTGACCAACGTGCTCAGACGGCTCTCGAGCCGCGCATCGATCTGCGTCGTGTCCGTGCGCACCACGCATCCGCCACGCGTCATGGCGGGATCCTCGACCATCGTCCAGGCACGCTCCTGCGAGGGGGTTGCCAGGCGCTCGCGCACGATGGCCGCGTCCTCCGGATGCAGATGCACGCGCACGTCGCGTGCCGCGAGCGGCAGCCGGCCGACGGCCTCGCGAATGATCGCGACGACCTGCGCTGGATCGGTCTTGAGCTCGCGGCGCACGAGCTGCTTGCCGACGGCGAGCGCGAGCAGCATCAGCTGCTGCTGCACCTCGGCATCGAGCTCCGCGAGCGGCCGTGCGATCAGCTCGAGGAGTGCATCGAGGCGCCGGACCCGGACCTCGATCTCGGTCAGCTGGCGCTGCACCTCGGCGCGTCCGGCGGCCATGCCTGCCTCGTAGCCGCGCGTGTGCTCGGCCTGCCAGGCGCGGCTGCCAGGCTCCGCGGAATCCTTGCGGCGCATGCCAACGACCGGGCCCTCGACCGCCGGCAGCGACCAGCGCTCGGGAGCGGCGGCGCCCTTCGGGCGAGCCGCATCAGACATACTGCTCGCCCTTGCCGCCGAGGGCGATCGTCCCGGCCTCGGCGAGCTTGCGTGCCGTCGCCAGGATCTCCTTCTGCGCGCCTTCGACCTCGGACAGACGCACCGGGCCTTTCGCCTCGAGATCGTCCTTGAGCATCTCCGCGGCGCGCTGCGACATGTTCTTGAAGATCTTCTGCTTGAGCGCCTCGTCCGCGCCCTTCAGGGCGAGCAGCAGCTTGTCGCCGGATACCTGGCGCAGCAGCTCCTGCATGCCCCGATCGTCCAGGTCGATCAGATTGTCGAACACGAAGATCAGATCCTGGATGCGTGCGCCGAGCGCCTGGTCCGCGCTGCTGATCTGCTCCATGATCGTGCTCTCCATGCTCGTGTCCATGAAGTTGATGATGTTGGCGGCCGCCTTGGCGCCGCCGAGCACGGAGGTCTTGCCGGTCGACTTGCCGGCGAACGTCTTCTCCATCACATCGTCGAGCTCGGACAGCGCCGAGGGCTGCACGCCATCGAGCGCGGCGATGCGCATGACGACATCGGCGCGCACGGCACCCGAGAGATTCTGCAGGATCTCCGCGGCCTGATCGGCATCCAGATAGGCGAGGATGATGGCGATGATCTGCGGATGCTCGAGGCGGATCAGCTCGGCGACCGCGCGCGGATCCATCCACTTGAGCGCCTCCAGGCCTTTGCTCGAGCGACCGATGTTGATGCGGTCGATGACGCTCGCGGCCTTGTCCTCGCCCAGCGCATTGACCAGCACCTTGCGCAGGAACTCATCGACGCCGACGCCCACCGAGGTCTGACTCTCCACGACGGAGGAGAAGTCGGTGAGAACATCGCTCACCTCATCGCGCGAGATGTTCCGCAGCTGCGCCATGGCGGCACCGACCTTCTGCACCTCCTTGGCGCCCATGTGCTTCAGGACCTGGGCCGCCTCCTGCTCGCCCAGGGTCAGCAGCAGTATCGCGGCGCGCTCGGTGCCATTGCGCTTGTCGCGCTTGTCACTGCGCTCATTCATCCGTGTTTACCCAGGTGCGTACGACCTGCGCGACACGCTTGGCATCCTGGCCCACCATCGCCCGGGCCTGTGTGACCTTCTCCTCGAAGGCCTGCGGGCCGTTCTGGGCAGCCTCGACCGCCGCGAGGGTGGCCTGGCGCGAAGGCACATTGAAGTGCTCGTCATCCACCGCGGCGAGCGCCGCGCGCGCCGGCGCGATCAGGCCGCGCACGAGCGGGCGCAGCACCGCGAGCGACAGCACCAGCAGCACGATGACGCCGGCGCCGAGCTTGGCGAAATTCTGGAACATCGGCCGCTCCCACATCGGCACGGCCTCGAGCTCGGTCTCGGGAGGCGCGGGCTCGACCTGGAACGAGGAGTTGACCACGTTGACCGCATCGCCGCGCGACTCGTCGAATCCGACGGCATCCTTCACCAGCTGCGTGATGTGCTCGAGCTCCGGAGCCGTGAGCGCGCGATCGTGGGGCTTGCCGTCCTTGTCGAGCGCGTGAATGTTGTCGATGAGCACCGCCACCGTCAGCCGCTTGAGCCGGCCCGCGGGCTGGCGCGTGTAGGCGAGCGTGCGGTCGATCTCGTAGTTGCGGGTGCTCTGCTTGGAGAGGTTGTCCGGCGGGGCAGGCGTCGTGACGGCGCCGGCGGCCGTGGCGCCCGCCGCTCCGGCTGACGCGGCCGCGGCGGCGGCGCCCTGCGTCGGGGTTGCCGGTGGAGTCGCCGCGGGAGTCGCGCGTGCGGTCTGGGCGGGCTGGGCGACTCCCGCGGGCG
>Ga0335081_10019544_pt1 | contig 10956 bp, 8 predicted proteins | sample Lox_Sample_35_FD_206713 | JGI IMG/M metagenome (GOLD analysis project Ga0335081, IMG submission 206713) | Soil microbial communities from Loxahatchee National Wildlife Refuge, Florida, United States - Lox_Sample_3.5 | ecosystem: Environmental > Terrestrial > Soil > Wetlands | place: USA: Florida...
GAGCTCGCGTCCTCGATCGCCGAGCTCGAGCGCCTGGCGACCACGCTCGGGCTCGAACCGGTCGGCCGCGTGATCCAGCGGCGCGGCAAGCTCGCGCCCGGCGTCGTGCTCGGCGAGGGCAAGCTGGTCGAGCTGGGAGCCTGGACCGGCGGCACCGGCGTCGTACCGGGCTACGTCAAGCCGGGGCGCGGCAAGCCCGACGCGCCCGACGCGGACGACGAGCCGGCCACGGCGACGCCCACCGCGCGCGCGAGCATCGTGCTGGTCGATCACGATCTCACGCCGACCCAGCACCTGAACCTCGAGCGCGCGACCGGGGTCGACGTGCTCGATCGCACCAGCGTGATCGTCGAGATCTTCCATCGCCACGCCCACACCCGCGAGGCCAAGCTCCAGGTCGAGCTCGCCCGGCTGCGCTACCTCGCGCCGCGCCTGCGCGCGACCTCGTCGGGCGGCGATCGCGTACGCGGCGGGATCGGCGGCAAGGGCGCGGGCGAGAGCGCGCTCGAGCTCGATCGCCGGCGGATCCGCGATCGGATCGCCGAGCTGCGCGCCGAGCTCGATCGCATCGAGGGCGGCGCGCGCACCCGGCGCGAGCGGCGCAGCGAGCTGCCGACCGTCGCGCTGGTCGGCTACACCAACGCCGGAAAGTCGTCGCTGATGCGCGCGCTCACCGGGACCACGGTGTACGTCGCCGACAAGCTGTTCGCGACGCTCGACACCACGGTGCGCCGGCTGGTGCCGCCGACCGATCCGCCGATCCTGGTGTCCGATACGGTCGGCTTCATCAAGAAGCTGCCGCACGATCTCGTCGCGTCGTTCCGCTCGACGCTCGACGCCGCGGCGGGCGCGGATCTGCTGCTCCACGTGGTCGACGCCGCCGATCCGGCGCACGCCGATCAGATCGCGGTGACGCGCGAGGTGCTCGGCGAGATCGGCGCCGACCGGATCGACAGCGTGCTGCTGCTCAACAAGATCGATCGGGTCGACGCCGCCGGGCGCGCCGCGCTCGCCGCGCGCTACCCGGGCGCGATCCAGCTGTCGGCGCGCTCGCCGGCCGACATCGCCGCGCTGCGCGACCTGCTGGTCGAGCGGTTCGCCGGCGCGCTCGAGCAGGCCGAGCTCGCCGTGCCGTGGACGTGCCAGCGCGCGCTCCACGCGATCCACGAGCGCGCGACCGTGCTCGCCGAGGCCCACGACGAGGCCGGCACCACGCTGACCATCCGTGCGCCGGCTCGCGTGATCGCGGAGTTGCGCGCGCTGGTCACCGGCTAGCGCAAATCGCGCGGGCTCGGGCCCACACCCGAGCATGAAGCGCGCGATCGCCGCCCGAGGCCTTGAAGCGCGCGCTGGCGGGCGTCGAGGAGGACTGCACGTGAGGGTCGCGCTCGCGCTCGCGCTCGTCGCGGGGACGGCGTCGGCCGGCCCGCTCGCGCCGCCCCGGCTGCGGCTCGCCCCGGGCACCGAGGTCGAGCTGCCCGCGCGCGGTGCGAGCTCGACGATCGAGGTCGCGATCGCGATCCCCGACTCGCGCGAGGAGCCCGACGCGATCGCGTGCAGGCTGGTCCAGGGCGCGCGGCATCGCGACAGCACCGAGCAGCACGGCTTTGCCTGCACGATCGCGCTCGTGGCCGGCGATCGGTTCGCCGCCGGACCGGCGCGGTTCGAGCTGCGGGTGTCGCGCGCCGGCGCGTGGTCGGCGCCCGCGATCGTGGAGGTCGAGCTCGCGGTGCCCGGCACGCTGGTCAACCTGTCGGCCGCCGACGGCGCGGCGCTGGTGACCAGCCAGACGCGCACCGCCGCGGTCGCCGGCGGCATGCTGTCGTTCCCGTTGTGGTCGCAGAACCCCAACGGCGGGGCCGACGAGCCGGCCCATCCCTACCTCGGTCGGGTCGCGCTCCGCGTCCCGGCGAGCGGCCTGGTCGACGCGATCGTGCCGATCGCGCCGCGCTGGCTGGCGCCGCTCGCGGTCTCGCCCGGCTGGCGCGACAGCGCGGGTGTGTCCGGCGCCAAGCTGCTCGCGGTCAAGGCGGTGCACGTCACCGGGACCTACAATCCGGCCGAGGGCGCGCGGCTGATCGTGAGCGTGCCGGGCGATGACGACCTCGGCGACGCCGCGACCGTGCAGTTCCGGCCGCCCGGTTACGATCCCAAGCGCGTGCGCGACTGCGTCGACGCCCTGTGCTTCTAGCTAGGGCATGTACTCGTCGGCGCCCATGTCCCGGCCGGCGCCGTACGGCCGGGTCTGGCCGTCGTAGTCGATCGGCAAGGTCGCCGGGCCGGCGTGATCGATCGCCGGCGAGCCCACCGTCAGGTGATAGTTCTCGCCGAAGCTCGGATCGCTCGAGATGTCGTTGGGCCAGCCCGACGCCGGCGGGGTCGGGCCGATGTCGGAGTAGGGGAACGCGCAGTTCGGATCGCCGCCGACCTGGGCACCGCCGGTGCCGTAGACGTTGTCCCACACGATGTTGTTCGGAAACGATGCGGCGTCGCTGAACCCGCTGCACTTGACGCCGCTGACCGCGGCGCCGGCGGCGCTGTTGTCGGCGATCGTGTCGAACTGGAGGACCTGCGTGCCGGTGGTCTGGTTCAGGTAGACGCCGGAGGATCCGGCCGGTCCGGCGTTGTTCATCACGACGAACGTGTTCTCGATGTCGAACGACGCGTTCGAGATGTCGATGCCGCCCGCGTTCATCGGGCCGACCATGCAGCGCGCCATCGTCAGCATGCCCGCGCCGACCACGACCCCGGCGCCCTGCGAGTTATCGACCTGCACGCGCAGCAGCTTGACCTGCGGACCACTGCCCGACAGCGTGAGCCCGGCGTTGCCGGCGCCCGACGCGCCGTGCAGCTCGAGGTCGTCGATCTCGACCGTGACGTCGCCCGACACCGTGACGAGCGGGCCGTTCGTGGTCTCGGTCAGCATCGCGCCCGGCTCCGCGACGATCTGCACGGTGCGCTGGATCATCACCGGGCTATCGGCGATCGCGCCGGTCAGCTTGATCACCTGCCGGCTGGTGCCGAGCGCATAGCTCAACGTCTTGCACGGCGCGGTGGGGCTCGAGCAGTCGCCGCCATCGGTGCCGGTCGCCGCGACGTACGCGACCTCGTCGGTCGCGGCGCACGAGCCGTCGGACAGGCAGGCGTCGCTCGGGCACTCGTCGTGCTGCAGGCACCCGCGACAGCTGTCGTCGCTGCCGCACACCGGTGTGTCCTGCATGCACGCGCCGGCCTGCTCCGACGTGCATTGCACGCACATCCCCTGCGTCTCGTCGCACACCAGGCCGCCGCTGCACGCGTGCGTCATGTCGCACAGCGGGTGACCCCCGTCGGGGATCGGCTCGTTGCAGTTGTTGTCGAGGTGCAGGCCGTCGTCGCAGTAGTTCGGGTTCTTCTCCTGACAGCCGAACGCCGCGAGCGCGAGGACCAGGCCGACGAGCTTCATCGCGTGCCTCCTAGAATCGTCCCGACCAGCCGACCACCGCGCCGTCGCGCGACACCGCCGCGACCGGCGCCGAGCTCGAGCCCTGCCGGAGCCACAGGTAGATGCCCGTGCCGATCGCGAGGCCACCCGCGATCACGAGGCCGTAGCCGGGCGGTGCGGTGCTGGTGTACGTGGCCTTCTGCACGCCGGTGGCGCTCGGCTTCTTGTCGACCGCGATCAGCACGATGCCGGTGATCGCGAGCGCGGCGCCGCCGCCGATCACGACCTCCGGAACGAGCCGCGAGGGCCGCGAGATCTCGATCGGTCGAGGCGGCACGGGGGTAGGCCCCGGCGTGGCGTTCGGCGCCGGCGCGGGCGGCTCGGCGGCCAGCGCGGTCATCAGGTCATCGGTCGTGGTGTCGAGCTTGTCGCCCGCGCACTTGCTGCAGGTGCGGCGCTCGGCGATCGCGTCGTGGCCCTTCTCGAGCCAGTAGCCGATGATCGTGATGTCGCGCCCGCCATCGGCGGTCTGGGTGACCTCGACCCGCGCGAACACGACGGCCTGCGACTTGGCGCGGCGATCGATCACGCCGCGCGCGCAGTTGAGGTCCTCGAGCACGAAGCAGTCGATCAGCGTGTTGGTGGCGTCGGGCTCGAGCGGTGATGACTCGAGGCGATGACCGTGCTCGCGCAGCCAGGTCTCGAGCGCCGCGGCCAGCCCGGGCTGGAGCGTGGCCTCGCCGGTCACGACCACGCCGACGTCCTGCGCGCGGGCCGGGACGGCGCTCGCCAGGATCGCGGCGATGATCAGGGTTCGCATGTCACTTGACCCGGTTGATGGTGGTGGTCTTGTTCGCGATGATCGTCACGGTCTTGGTCTCGTCGTAGCCGTTCTCTTGGTTCACCAGCTCGACGCGGTGCGGGCCGACCTCGAGCGTGATGGTCTGCGGCGTGTCGCCGTAGGTCGTGTGATCGACAATGACTCGCAGGGCCGGCAGCGCGGTGACGTACAGGATGCCGGTCCGCTTCTCCGCGCCAGGGTGCGCCGACCTGGTCGAAGATGCATCTTTTTTGGCCACGGCGACAGCGGCGTCGGGCAAGGCTGCGTGGGAAGTCACAGCAACACCTGCGTCCTGGATCGTGGGCTGCTTCACGACCGGTTGTGTCCCCGATCCCGTCCCCGGTCCCGGTCCCGATCCGGATCCTGATCCCGATTCGGATCCCACCGGCTGCGCGACCGCCGGTGGCGCCTTCTTCCCCGACGTCACCGCCGTGACCACGCCGAACGCCGCCGCGGCCGTCGCGACGAACGCCAGCGCGACCAGCGCGATCATCCGGCCGCGCCGCGGCTCGGGCGCTGCGGAGAGCTCGGAGGCCGCGCCACCGGTCGGCGCCGCGCGCGCCGCGCCCACGCTCGCCATCGCGGCGCGCCCGGCCGCGCCATCGGCCGCGGTCACCGCGTGAGGTCCGGCCAGCGGTGGGGCGCTCTGCCCGCCGCGCGAGCGCGCGATGCTCTGCCGCACCTGGGCCTCGCCCGGGAAGCGCTCGGCCATGAGCTGGATGAGCAGCTCGCGACCCGCCTTCGGCGCGTCGCCGCACTCGAGCAGGTCGCGCAGCGCGGCCTCCGCGGTCGGGTAGCGCGCGGGCAGGTCGCGCTCGAGCAGCTTCATCGCGACGCGCTCGAGATCCTTCGGCACGTCGCCGCGCAGCGAGCGCGGCCGCGGGATCTGGCCGAACAGCACCGCGGCGAGCGTCGCGCGCGTGTCCTCGCCGACGAACAGCCGCCGGCCGACCAGCATCTCCCACAGCATCACGCCGACCGCGAACAGATCGCTCCGCCCGTCGAGCGGCTCGCCGTTGGCCTGCTCGGGGCTCATGTACGCCGGCTTGCCCTTGATGAACACCGACGCGGTCGCCGCGCTCGCCGCGCGCGCCTTCGCGATCCCGAAATCCGAGACCTTGACCGCGCCCTCCCACGACAGCAGCACGTTGTGCGGCGACACGTCGCGGTGCACGACGCCGCGCACGTCGGTGCCGACCGGCAGATCGTGCGCGTAGCCCAGCCCGCGCAGGACCTCGCCGATCACGAAGATGATGACCGGCAACGGTAGCGGCCCGGTCGCGACCAGCGCGTCGAGGTCGCGGCCCTCGACCAGCTCCATCACCAGGAACAGGTGCTGGTCGGCGTCGCGGTCGAAGTCGAGCACCGACACGATGTTCGGGTGGACCAGGCGCGAGCTGATCTGCGCCTCGGCGATGAACATCTGGGCGAACGCCGGGTTGTCGGAGAACCCCGGCAGCACGCGCTTGATCGCGCAGCGCCGCGTGAAGCCCTCGATGCCGACCATCGAGCCGACGAACACTTCGGCCATCCCGCCGCCGCCCAGGCGCGCGTCCAGGCGGTATTTCCCCGAGAACCCCGACATCGGGCGCGCACATTATAGGGGACTCAGGGCTTGTATTCGAACGCTCCGATGTCGGGGGCCGCGCCCTGTGGCCGGGTCACGTCATCGAAGTCGTGATCGTCGGACACCGCGCTCGACGCCGCGTCGATCGCCGGGCTGCCGGCCTGGAGGTGATAGTCGCCGGCGCTCGGGTTCACGAGCCTCGGATCCATGGCGATCGTGGCGGTGCCGATCAGGTCGGGGAGCGGGAACGCGACCGCGTGATCGAACGTGCACGCGGTGCCGCTGATCGCGTCCTTGGCGGTCGGGTCGTAGAAGATGTCGTTGTCGAACAGCACGGTCGGCGTGCCGGGGTTGGTCTCCATGCACACCTCCGCCGACGTGAACGTGTCGAACGACGCGTGGATGCTGATCCCGCCGGCGTGGCTGAAGTCGAGCGAGCCGAGGATCGAGTTGGTCGCGGTGATCGAGATGCCGCCGCCGTCGGACGCGTTGCCGTCGTCGGCGCGGATGTACGTGTTGGTCCGGTCCATGACCAGCGTGGTGTGCGAGCCGGCCGGGTTGATCCCGGTCGGCAGCGAGACGTGCTGCAGCGTCAGGTTGCAGTGCGCCGAGGCGATGCCGTAACCGGCCGACACCACGTTGACGTCGGTCAGCGACAGGGTCGACTCGCCGGTCATGCCATCGCAGTAGATCGCCTGGCCGTCGATGTTCATGGTCAGGCCGCGGATCGCGACGCTGGCGCCGGCCACCACGTTGAGCCCGGTGGCCACCATCGTGGTCTCGAGCGTCGCGCCGGTCGCCACGATCGTCATCGTCGTCGTGCCGCTGATCGTGATCGGCGAGATGTACGTTCCGGGCAGCATGCGCACGATCGTCCGGGTGAAGTCGACCTGCGAGATCGCGGTGTCGACCTCGCACGGCGAGCTCTGGGTGCAGCTCGTGCTCGACGTCGTGGTCGGCGAGGCGTAGAGGATGTCGGCCGCGTCGACGCAGCTGCCGCTCGCGAGATCGCACACCGCGCTCGCGCACTCGTCGTCGGTCTTGCACGCGCGGCAGGTGTCGGTCGTCTGATCGCAGGTCGGCGTCGGGTTCGCGCACTCGGCCGACACCGTGCAGCCCACGCACGCCCCCGCGTGACCGCAGTGCGGCGTCGTCGCGTAGAGCGCGCAGTCGATGTCGCCGACGCAGCCGCCGCAGGTCAACGTGTCGGGCGAGCAGCGCGGCAGCGCCATGGTGCACGTGCTCGGCGCACCGCACGCGCCGCACGTACCGTTGGTGCAGTACGGCTGCGCGGGATCGAGGCACTGCTGGTCGCTCTCGCACGCCAGGTTCATGCCGGGGCGCGAGTTGGCACAGCCGGCCACGGCGATGGCCACCCCGACGGCGAACAGACCGCGCACTCTACGATCGTACCGCGGATTCCGGGCGCAACTAGCGCGGAATCACCGAATCGTGGCCGCGCTCACGCATCTCCTTGCGCCAGGCCTCGATCAGCCGGACGAACGTCGCGGCGAGCTCGGGGTCGAACTGCGTGCCGGCGCAGCGCTCGATCTCGCCGATCGCGACCTCGTGGCTGAGCGCGCGGCGATACGCCCGGTCGGACGTCATCGCGTCGTAGGCATCGGCGATCGCGACGATGCGCCCCACGATCGGGATGTTGTGGCCCGCGAGCCCGCGCGGATATCCACCGCCGTCGTACCACTCGTGATGACACCAGCAGCCATCGATCAGGCCGTGCAGGCAGGGCACCGGCTCGAGGATGCGCTTGCCCTTCTCGGGGTGCTGGCGGAACACCGCGACCTCTTCCGGCGTGAGCTTGCCGGGCTTGTTCAGCATGTCGTAGCGCACGCCGATCTTGCCGACGTCGTGCATCACCCCGGCCTGGACCGTGCGCCGGACCTCGGCATCCGGCAGGGTCAGGCCGCGCGCGAGGATCTCGGAGTACACCGCGACCCGCTCGGAGTGTCCGCGCGTGTACTGGTCGCTCTCCTCGAGCGCCTGCGCGAAGCCGGCCACGGTCTGCTGGAACATCTCCTCGAGCGACTGGTTGGCGGCGCGCAGGTTGTCGTTGCTGGTGACCAGCTCGCCGTACAGCCGCGCGTTGTCGATCGCGCTCGCCGCGCGCGACGCGAGCACCGCGAGCAGCTTGCGGTGGCCCTCGTCGAACTTCTTGCCGGGGGTGAACGAGAACACGTTGAGCACCCCGACCATGTCGCCGCGGACCTGCAACGGCACGCACGCGAACGACGACAGCTCCGCGGGCGAGGCGTGCTCGGTGAAGAACCGCGACGCCTTGCCGCCGTGCGCCAGGATCGGCACGCCCTGCGCGAGCTGCTCGGCGAGCACGCCGAACGCGGGCGAGGGCAGGGCGCCGCGATGCGCGTCGCCGTCGGCCGCCACCACCTTGACGCGCTCCTCGTAGTGACCGGTCTTGCGATCGCGCAGGTGCAGGGTCGCGACGTCGGCCTTGACCTCGTCGATCGCGGCGCGCAGCACGACGTCGAGGATGTGCTCGATGTCGTGCGACAGCGCGACCGCCTCCGAGACCCGGTAGATCGTGAGCGCCTCGCGCAGCCGGATGTTCTCGGTCTGCAGGCGCTGGCGGAACAGGGCGCGCTCGACGACGTGGATCACCTCTTCGACCTTGAACGGCTTGAGCAGGTAGTCGTACGCGCCCTTCTTCATCGCCTCGATCGCGGTCTCGACCGTGCCGAACCCGGTCATCAGCACGGTGAGCACGCCGAGCCGCTCGGCCTCGATCTTCTCGAGCAGCTGCAGCCCGGACAGCCGCGGCATCTTGAGATCGGTGATCAGCAGGTCGTAGGGATGCAGGCGGAGCTCGGTCAGCGCCTTCTCGCCGTCCTCGACCGTGTTGACCGAGAAGCCTTCGAGCGAGAGGAACTCGGCGAGGATCTCGCGGATCACGCGCTCGTCGTCGACGACGAGGATCCGCGCGGCGTCGGAGGTCTGCGCGACCAAATCCCCTCTTGCTACATCGACGACGCGGCCGCCGGCTCGGGGCCCGCGACCTTCGGCGCCATCGGATCGGGGAAGTTGCTCGGCTTGCCGGCCTCGATGTCGGCCTGGTGCTGGATCTTCAGCCACTCGTCGCGCTTGCCGAGCGTGGCTTGCTTGTCGTGCTCGGCGCGCTCCTTGGCGGCCTGGGTGCGGTGCTGGCGCTCCTCGGTCTGGCCCGGGAACGCGTCGTACGACACGCCCTTGGGCTGGATGTTGTTCTGCTTGGCGAGCTGGGCCTTGGCGCCCTCGAACTGGGCCTCGCGGTAGTAGGTGTTCTCCTGCGTGTAGCGCAGGTAGCGGTGCAGGAAGTTGCGGTAGGTGTCGATGTAGCGCACCCGCGCGTCGGCCGCCTTGGCCATGTCCTCGGCGGTGTGCAGGTTCTTGATCGCGTCGTTGATGCGGTTCTGGTCGCCCGAGGCGTCGGCGCTCTTCTTCGACGACACCGCGGAGCTCACGTTCAGGTGGGCGGCCTGGGCGTCGTTGCGCGCGATCTGCAGCTGCGTGGTCGCGTCGTTGTAGTCGGCCTCGGCCTTGGCCTGCTCCATCTTCGCGACCGAGTAGTCCTGCTGGGACTGCACGACCGACTGCTTCTGATCGATCGGGATCGCGGCGATGTACATGTCGTCGAAGTGCCGCGCGAGCGGTCCCGGCGGCGAGTCCGACGAGCCACCGCACGCGACCATAAGGCAAACGCAGACGAGCTTGCAGAGTCCCCGCATAAGTAGAACCGAGCCTACTACGCTCTGCGGCGGCGAGCTACCATCTGTCGATGACGACGCTGCTCGCGGTCGACGTGGGGAACACGAACACCGTGCTGGGCGTGTTCCGCGACGGCGAGCTCGTCGCCCACTGGCGGATCCGCACCGTCGCCGAGCGCACCTCCGACGAGTACGCGGTGCTGCTCAAGACCCTGCTCGACCTCGAAGGCTTTCCGTGGAAGAGCGTCGACGCCGGGATCATCTCGTCGGTCGTGCCGCCCGCGGTGTTCGGGCTGCAGCGCTTCTTCAAGCAGCACTGCGGCGGCGCCGCGCTGGTCGTCGGCCCGGGCATCAAGACCGGCATGCCGATCCTGTACGAGAACCCGCGCGAGGTCGGCGCCGATCGCATCGTCAACGCGGTGGCGGCGTACGAGGAGCTCAAGGCCGGCTGCATCGTGGTCGACTTCGGCACCGCGACCACGTGGGATGTTGTCACGCCCAGGGGCGAGTACCTCGGCGGCGTGATCGCGCCGGGGATCCAGATCGCGGCCGAGGCGCTGTACGAGCACGCCGCCAAGCTGCCGCGCGTCGAGCTCGCGCGGCCCGGCAAGGTCGTCGCGCGCAACACGGTCGCGTCGATGCAGGCGGGCCTGGTCTACGGCTACGCCGGCATGGTCGACGCGCTGGTCGAGCGCATCCGCGGCGAGCTCGACTACGCCGCGCGCTGCATCGCGACCGGCGGGCTGGCGCAGCTGATCGCGACCGAGGCCAGGTCGATCGAGGCGACCGATGACCTGCTGACGCTCAAGGGGCTGGCCATCCTGTATCGTCGCAACCAGTCGTGAGCAAGACGCGCACCCCGCTCGATCCGCAGACCCTGTCCCCCGCCGCGCGCAAGGCGCTCGGGCCGGGGCCCGCGAAGATGATGGCGGCGCGCGGCATGGCCCCGCTGCCGCCGATGGATCAGGTCGCGGTGCTCTACGAGATCATCATCGGCGCCGATGCCGGGCTCGCCGCCGCGGCACGCACGACCGTCACCAGCATGCCCGACCCGCTGATCGCCGGCGCGCTCGCCGACGCGCGCGTCGACCCGCGCGTGCTGGACCTGTTCGCCGAGCTGGTCGGCGATCGGCCGAGCGCGTTCGAGGCCCTGGTCGCCAACCCGAGCGTCGCCGACGACACGATCGTGGTGCTCGCCCAGAACGGCGGCGCTTCCGAGATCGAGCGGATCGCGGCCAACGAGCAGCGCCTGCTGCGCCACCCGCAGATCATCGCGGCGATGTACGGCAACCGCAGCGCGCGGATGTCGACCGTCGACCGGGCGATCGAGCTCGCGGTGCGCAACAACATCCGCGTCCCCGGGCTGGCCGCGTGGGACGAGATCGCGCGCGCGCTCCAGACCGCGCCG
>Ga0335081_10019545_pt1 | contig 10956 bp, 8 predicted proteins | sample Lox_Sample_35_FD_206713 | JGI IMG/M metagenome (GOLD analysis project Ga0335081, IMG submission 206713) | Soil microbial communities from Loxahatchee National Wildlife Refuge, Florida, United States - Lox_Sample_3.5 | ecosystem: Environmental > Terrestrial > Soil > Wetlands | place: USA: Florida...
CTCCGGCCGTGGCGACGATCCTCCTCCTCCACGCGCTTCCCGCCGGCGCAGACTCTTCCGATGGGCCGGCGGCCTCCCCGCCCACCCCCCCGGCGACCGAGGCGCGCCCGGCGGCGCCGGCCGCGAGCCCGGCCGCGGACGGAGCGAAGCGCGTCCTCTACCTCCCCCAGGGCGTGAAGGACGAGCTCCGCGAGGAGATCAAGGCGGAGGTGCTGGCGGAGGCGCAGCGCGACCGCTGGGCCGCCCCGGAGGCCGTGCCGCCCTGGCTCAGGCGCCTTCGGCTGAGCGGCGACGTGCTGGTCCGCCTGGAGCGGGACCTCTTCGGCGCCGGGAATGCGGTCGGGGAGTTCCCGGACTTCAACGCCATCAACACCAGCGCGCCCACCGACGACCAGGGCTTCAACCTCGCCAACGACCGCTACCTCAACGTCGACACGCCGCGCACGCGCCCGAGGCTCCGCGCACGGCTCGGCCTCGACGCCGAGGTGACCGAGAGCTTCACCGCCGGGCTGAGGCTCGCGAGTGGCGATACGAGCAGTCCCGTCTCCACCACCCAGACCCTGGGCAGCGCACCCGGCACCTTCGGCAAGTACCAGTTCTGGCTCGACCGCGCCTACCTGCGCTACGCGCCCTTCCGGGGGGCCCTGGCCCTGGAGGCCGGCCGCTTCGAGAACCCGTTCTTCGCGACCGATCTCATTTACAGCGAGAACGTCAACTTCGACGGTCTGGCGGTGAAGGCCGATTTCCCGGCCGCGGCCGGGGTGGCCCCGTTCCTCGCCGGCGGCGCCTTCCCGCTCTACACCACCCCGCTCAACTATCCGGCCCAGAGCCCGGACCAGTTCGGGAGCACCGACAAGTGGCTGTACGCCTTGCAGGTCGGGGCGAACGTCAGGCCCGGTCCGGTGGTGGGCCTGAAGCTCGGCGCCGCCTTCTACTACTTCAACCACGTCGAAGGGCGCCTCGGCGCCCCCTGCGACACGAACCTCTCCTACGTGACCTGCAACACCGACGGGACCCGGCCCTCCTTCGCCCAGAAGGGGAACACCTACCTGCGGCTGCGCACCCCCTCGCAGGCCGCCCTGGCTGCCGAGTCGAGCGGGGCCTCGCGCTACGAGTACTTCGGCCTCGCCTCGCGCTTCCGCGAGCTCGTGGCGACGGGCCGGCTCGAGGTGAGGGTCTCGGCGGGCCTGAAGTTCACGGTCGACGGCGAGTTCGCCCGGAACGCCGGCTTCTCGCGGAAGGAGATCGCTCCGGTCGCCGTGAGCAACTGCGACAACCTGGACAACGGCCTCTGCGCCCGCTACGTGGGCGGGCCGAACGGCTATCTCGCCCGCCTGGGCCTGGGGAGCCCGGAGCTCAAGAGCCAGTGGGACTTTAGCCTCGGGCTCGACTACCGCTACCTCGAATCGGATGCGGTGGTGGACGCCTTCACGAACTCCGACTTCGGGCTCGGGGGGACGAACCTCAAGGGGTTCGTCCTCGCCGCCACCGTCGCGGTGGCCGACGACGTCCTCGCCACCGCCCGCTGGATGAGCGCGGACCAGGTGTCCGGCCCGCCCTACAAGTCCGACGTCTTCCAGCTCGATCTCTGGGCGAGGTTCTGACCATGCGCGCCTCACGCCTGCTCTTCGCCTGCGCCCTCTTCCTCCCCGGGACCGCGCGGAGCGACTCCATCACCGAGACCCGCCTGCGCGACGCCCTGCGCGCCTCGGCCCAGCGGGTTGAGGCGCTCGAGGAGGAGCGCGCCCAGGGGCAGGCGCGCGAGGCGGCCCTGAAGGAGGAACTCGCCGCGCTCCGCCAGGAAGCGGCCGCCCTGAAGCGCGCCCCGCCGCCCGTGAAGTGCGACTGCGGCCCTGCCGAGCGGCGCGCCACGGCCCTCGAGGAGCGCCTGGCCGACGGGGAGAAGGCCGCCCAGGAGCTCGCCGCCTCCCTGACCGAGTGCCAGAACGCCGCCCGGGCGGGCGACGAGGCCGCCAGAGCCAAGGAGAGGGACCGGGCGGCGCTCGCGGCCGAGGTCCGGGCGGTGAAGGAACGGCTCTCGAGCTGCCAGGCCAAGAACGAGCGGATGTTCCGCGTCGGCGAGGAGGTCATCGACTGGCTCGCCCACATGGGGATGGGAGCGGCCATCGCCGCGCGCGAGCCGTTCCTGGGCCTGAAACGGGTGGAGCTCGAGAACGCCGCTCAAGACTACCAGGACCGACTCCTTGAACAGAAGGTGAAACCATGACCGCACCCACGTGCTTCCGCAGCGCCCGCGGGCGCCCTCTCCTCCTCCTCGCCGCGCCCCTGCTCCTCGCCGCGCCCATGGCTTCCCGCGCAGCCGAGGTGGTGGCCCGCGTGGGCGGGACGAACGTGACGAGCGACGAGCTTAGGGCCTACGTCGAGACCCTCCCTGCCGCGGAGCAGGCCTCCCTGGGCAGGGATCCGGCCCTGCTCGCCCAGTTCGTCCGCACCTACCTCGCCCGGCTGGCCGTGCTCCGCGAAGCCCAGGCGCGCAAGTGGGACCAGGACCCTGCGGTGAAGGCGCAGCTCGACCGGGTGCGCGACCAGGCGCTCACCGAGCTCTACCTCCAGTCGGTCTCGAGGCCACCGGAGGGTTATCCGAGCGAGGCCGAGCTCCAGGCGGCCTACGACGGCAACCCGGGAGCGTTGGCGGTGCCGCGGCAATACCACCTGGCCCAGATCTTCGTCTCCGCCCCGCGCGGCGCTGACCAGGACTCCGAGGAGCGCGCGCGCCGGCACCTCGACGAGGCGCTGGGGCAGCTCAAGAAGGGGACCGACTTCGCGGCGGTGGCCCGCGCCACGAGCGACGACGCTCAGGCCGCCGCGCGGGGCGGCGAGGTGGGCTGGCTCACCGAGAACCAGATCGTCCCGGGCATCCGAGGGGCGGTGAAGGGCCTCGCCCAGGGGGCCGTCTCCGAGGCCTTGCGGCTCGACGACGGGTGGCACGTCGTGAAGCTCCTCGAGGCCCGGGCGCCCTCGACGCGGCCGCTCGCCGAGGTGAGGGAGGCCCTCGCGGCCGAGCTCAGGGCGGAGCGGACGAAGGCCAACCGGCAGGCCTACCTCGCTAGGCTCCTCGAGCAGAACGCGCCGGCCCTGAACGAGCTCGCCCTCTCCAGGGTGGTCGCCAGGGCGAAGTGAAGCCCTTCGAGCGCAGGGTGGCCTGCGGGCGAGTCAACTTTTCGGTGAACACGCGGCAACACGAGCCGAGGAGGCCGACGGCAGCGAGCCGTGATCACTCGGTTTGGGCAGCGGCACCTCGTGGCGCGCCTGTGACCGCTGTTTTGGTGCATGGACAGCGCGCGCGTACCTTCGCATAGTGCGTCGCACCGGTCGGCCTTTGCGCGGTAGGCGTCTTGCCGGGGTGAAGGTGTATCGACGGTCGCGCCGAGAGAACGCATATGACTGACAAGCATCATACGCCGGACGGGTCGGCGCCCGGCGGCCGCAGCGACAAGCTCATGCAGACCTTCCGGATGCCCCGCGACCTGGTGGAGTTCCTCAAGTCCGAGGCGGCCCGCGGCTCGAGGGATCTCACCGCCCAGGTGTTCCACTGGCTGGACGGCATCCGGTGCTACTTCGGCCTCCCCGAGGCGGCCACCAGCCTCCTCGAGCGCGACCGACAGCTGCTCGGGATGGAGCGCTTCGAGTACCTGCTCCACACGCTGTATCACCGCAGCCTGCAGCTCCGTGAACAGGGGCCGGGTTTCGATGCGCCGAGGACCGCCCGGCCGGGCGAGCGCGAGAACGGCTCGGCCGCCTCGCTCGAGGCCAGCGCCCCGGTGGCGGAGATGCTGGAGTAGGGGAGGCCAGGGGGGCGATGGGTCACTCGACGCTCGCGCGTGCCCTCGGCGCGCTCGCCGTCGCTCTCGGCGCGGCTGCGTCCGGCTGCGGCGCCGGCCGGCTGGCCTCCTCGGGCCCGGCCTCGACCGGCTCGGCGCGGGTGGCGGCCCAGCTCTCGCAGGCCACGAGCTCCATCGCGCGCCTGCGGGTGACGGTGAGCCCCGGCGACGGCGCGAGCTTCACGCCCATCGTCGTCGAGCTCACGCCGGAGAATGGCGCCTGGAGCGCCTACGTGACGGGGATCCCGGCCGGCGCGGGTCGACTCTTCGAGGGCGTGGCGCTCGACGCCGGGGGGACCGTCCTCGGCGCCGGCTCCGCCAGGAGCGACATCGCGGCCGGCGCGAGCGCCGCGGTCACCCTGGTGGTAGAGCTCGCGGCCCCGGCGGCCCTCGGCTCCCCCCCGGTCCTGGACAGCCTGTCGACCCCCACCACCACCGTCGCACCCGGCTCGACCACCACCGTGGAGGCCTCGGCCCACGACCCGGACGGCGAGCCCGTCTCCTACCTCTGGTCGGGCACCTGCGGGAGCTTCGACGACCCGTCGAAGCCCAGCGCGGCCTGGACCGCTCCTTCTTCCGGCCCGACGACCTGCGAGCTCGACATCACCGCCAGCAACGCCGAGGGATCGTCGGTCACCGCCTACCTCACCATGACGGTGACGAGCGGCCGCACCGTCTCGGGAACCCGGCTCGTGACCTACTGGCCCGATCCACCCGCCGCCCAGGTCACCCGACCGGCGCCGGACGTGGCGAGCGGGGCGCCCCCCTCGGCCTTGGTCCCGGACGGCGCCGGGACCTGGACCGTCTACCCCGGCGGCGCCCTGCGCGCGGACGGCACCTTCGTCCCCGGAAAGTACGGCGCGGACGGATCGTACGCCATCCTGGGGGTACCGGCAGGACCTTACGTCCTGTGCGGGCGCAACGCCGCGCTCGTCCCGGCGTGCACGGAGACCACGCGCTCCCAGGTTGACCTGGGGTATGACCTGCTCGGCCGGCCGGATGCCGTAGCGGCCACCGATACGACCCCGGTGACGCTCGGCCTCAGCGGGCTCTACCCGTGGGATCCGGTCTACGACGAGGTGCAGGTGACCTCCTCGGGGGCAGGGGTCTGGGACGCGGTCGGGACCGTGGGCGCGCTGCGAGGCGGGGACACCTCTGGGTCGCTCGTCGAGGACTGGTCGCGCGCGAATGCGAGCCAAGGCGGGCTCGACCTCCTCGAGCCGACCGACGTGCTCTTCGTGCACCAGCTCTCGGCGCGGCCGCTCTACGCGCTCGGCACCGTCCTCTTCTACCGCGCGGCCACCGAGGCCACCGCGGGGTCGGCCGGTCCGGGAGGCCTCACCGGCCTCGCGTTCACCGACGGGCGGGCGAGCAGCATCATCGCCGCCCTGGCGCCCTTGGCGCTCGACGCCTCCGTCGCGCCGAGCTGGGCCATGTCGAGCTTCGAGGCCTACCTGGCCTCGCTCGGCCCCGCCGCCAGGCTGGGCTCCGGAACGCACGCGCTCCGGGTGGGCGCGAGCGCCTTCACGCTCGACGCCCCGGCCCCGGTCCTCCCGGCGGGGTCGCCGGTCCTGCTGGACTTCGAGCTTCCCGCCGGGCTCGGAGCGGTTTCGGGGACCCTCTACTACGGCCGCTTCCTGCCCGCGCTCTGGCTCGAGTGGATCGAGACGCGCTTCACCGTGCCAGCGAGCTACCTGGCGCCGGGGGCCACCACGCCCTTCGCCGAGAGCGCCTCGCTCCTGCGCCGGGACCCCTTGCCGCTCGCGGGCAGCTCGCTCGTCCCGGCGGTGAGTCCGGTCCGCTCGCCCCAGCTGAACGGCCAGGACGCGCTCTCGGACCTGTCGGGCGTGACCGCGACCCCCACCTTCTCGTGGTCCCCGCCGGACACGGGGACCCCGACCGCCTACCTCGTCGAGATCTTCGCCCTCGCCGCACAGGGCGCGACCACCGTCACGACCGAGGTGCTGCACTACAGCGCCCTCGCGACCTCGTTCACGGTCCCGCCCGGCCTGCTCGAGTCCGGCGCCACCTACTACGCCAAGATCACCGCCCTCGTCACCTCGGTGCCGTACGACGCGACACCCTTCCGGTCCGCCACCGCCCTCGCGCGGGCCGAGGTCCTCACCGGGACGTTCGTCCCATGACGGCGAGGCGACGCTGAGGCACGCGATCACAGGGCGTCGAGCGGGCGGGGTCTGGCCCGGCGGAAACCGGCTTCGACTCTCCGCTCCGGGCGCCCTCGCCCGCGGGCCGAGCGTCCCGCTGGCCTTCGACTCGGTGGGACCGCTCGGCGGGGAATCGGGGAGCCCGGACCCGGCGGCCGGGCCACCCCGGGCCTCCCCTCCCGGCGGCCGGCCGAGGTGGCTCCGCCGCGCCCCGCTCGCGTGCGGGGTCGCCCTCGCCGTCGCGGTGTGGGGCCTCTACCTCCCGACGCTCGGCGCACAGTTCGTCTGGGACGACCTCGGGCTCGTGAAGCCGAGCCCGGCCCTGCGCGACCTGCGCGGCCTGCTCGACGCGGTCTCGACCGACCTGTACCGGCAGGCGGATCCGGCGCTTCGGGCCTCGTCCTACTGGCGGCCGCTCGCCATGGCTTCCTTCTGGTTCGACACCCGCCTCGCCGGCGCTCCGCGGTCCTTGCACGCCGGGAACCTCACCTGGCACGCCCTCGCCACCGTGCTGCTCTTCCTGGTCCTCTGCCGCCGGCTCGGGAAGGAAGCCCTCGTCGCAGCGGTCCTGGCGACGAGCCTGTGGTCGTTTCACCCCGAGAACGTCGAGGCCGTAGCGTGGATCTCTTGTCGCTACGAGCTCTTGAGCGCCGTCGCGCTGCTCTCGCTCCTGGCGCTCCCCGCGGGCGCGAGCCCGGCTCGGGCCGCCGCCCACGGGCTCCTGTTCCTCGGCGGGCTCCTCTCGAAGGACGCCTTCCTCCCGGTGGCCCTCGTGCTCGCCGCCCGAGACTGGGCCGAGCGACGGAGCCTGCGGGAGGCCTGGCCCCGCTGGCTCGCGGTCCTCGCCGCCACCGGGCTGTGGGCGGCGCCCGGGCCCTCCTCGCCATCCCCGCGCCCGACCTCTCCTCCGGACTCGCCCTCGCAGACCTCCTCGGCGCGATGGGGGTCTACGCGCTGCGGGCCGTCCACCCGCTGCCCCTGTCCACCGCCCACCCGTACGCGCCCGGCGAGCCGGCGGCGCTGATCCTCGGGGCCGTGCTCGTCCTGGTGCTGGCGCTCGCGGCGACGCGCGCGCGCCGCCTGGCGGTACCGGCGGCGATCTTCGTGGCGGGCCTCCTCCCGGCGAGCCTCGCCCTGAAGAACCTCGGCTTCGCCCCGGAGCGTTATTTCTACCTTCCGTCGCTCGGGCTCGCGCTCCTCGCGGGCGAAGGGCTCGCGGGGCTGCGCACCGTGCCGAGGACGGCCCGGGCCCTCGGCCTCGCGGCCGCGACGGCCCTTCTCCTCCTCGGCCTCGCGCCCTCCGCCACCCGTGTGCGCGAGTGGCGAACGGGCGCGAGCCTGTTCGCCGCGACCCTGCGCCTCGATCCGGCCGACCCGCAGGCGAACCTCGTCCTCGCCAACGAGGCCGGACTCGCCGGGCGGTGGACCGACGCCCGGACGATGCTGGAGCGGGCCCAGCGGCGCGACCCCTCCTCGCCCCGCCTCGCCAACGCGCTGGCGAGGGTTCTCCTGGAGCAGGGCGAGACCGCCCTCGCCCTGTCCCAGGCCAGCCGGGCCACCTCCCTCGATCCCGACCGGCCCCAGTCCTGGCTCTACCTCGCCTGGGCTCACCACCTCGCGGGCGACCACGCGCGCGAGCTCGCGGCCCTGGATCGGGCCCTCGATCTCTCCCCCGACTACCAGGAAGCGCGCGCCGCACGCGAGCGGGCCGCCTGCGAGGTCGGGGAGGGGCCGAGGTGCTCGAGGACGCGGTGATGGCGAGGCGCTTGCCCGCCGCGCCCGGCAAGCCCCGGAGGAGCCGGCCCCCGCCCGGCGGAGGCCGCGCGCCGCGGACGCAGGTGAGCGCAGCGGAGGGCCCGCCCTTCGGCCCTCGGCCTTCCGGGCCTGGCCGGGCCTTCCTGAGGGTGAACCCCGACCTCGCCATCGCCGTCGGGATCTTCGCCGCCCTCCTCGCCCTGTACAGCGCGAACGGCGAGGTGCTACCGGGCCACGACGCCACCCCCAACGTGTACCTGGCGGCCGCCATCCTCGACGAGGGACGCCTCGGCTTCACGCCCTCGCGCTTGCCCCGGCTCTTCACCTGGGAGCTCGCGACCGCCTCCGGGCCGAGGCGCCTGCGCCTCCTCGATCTTTCGGAGGACGTGAACGGACGGGACGCGGCCTCGCTGTACGCCGAAGGCCTGCTCGTGCCCCACCCACCGTACTTCCTCACCCGCTCGAACCGGCTCGCCCCCGCCCACCTGTCGACCCGCTTCGATCGCGTGGCGGTGGAGGATGTCTACGTCGGGGTCTTCGGCCCGGGGGCGGGCCTCTCTGCGGTGCCGGTGCTGGCGCCGCTCCGCCTCGTCGCGGGTCCGCTCGCGTCGAGCCCGGAGATCCTCTGGCTCGGGGCCAAGTTCGCGGCCTCCCTGTACACCGCGCTTTCCGCGTCGCTGGTGTTCCTCGCCGCTCGCCGCTGGCTCGCCCGCCGCCCGGCCCTCCTCTTGGCGCTCGCCTACGGCGCCGCGACCTCGGTCTTCAGCACGAGCAGCCAGAGCCTCTGGCAGCACGGGCCGAACGCCTTCTTCCTCTCGCTCGGAATTTACGGGCTCGCCCGCGAGAGGACGCGCGCGACCTGGGCCGGAGCGGCCTTCGGGGCCGCCACCCTGTGTCGCCCCACGAGCGCGCTCTTCGCGGTCGCGGCGGCCGGGTGGCTCCTCTTTTCGGAGAGGCGCGCCCTCGGGGCCTTCCTCGCCGGAGCCCTCCCGCTCGCGCTCTCGCTCGCCGCTTACAATGCGTACTACCTGGGCTCGCCGTGGGCTTTTGGCCAGCTCGCGGTCGCGCCGGCCCTGGCGCTCGCCAAGACCGGCTCGCCCGCCGTCTGGCAGACGCCGCTCCTCACCGGGCTCGCCGGCCTCCTGGCGAGCCCGTCGCGCGGTCTGCTGGTCTTCTCGCCGTGGCTCTTCCTCGGGTTCGCCGGCTCCGTGGCGGCCTTTGGCCGCTCCGGCTTCGAGCCCCTGCGACCGGTCGCGCTCGCCAGCGCGATGATCATGGTGCTGCAGGCCAAGTTCTTCGACTGGTGGGGGGGATGGGCCTACGGGTGCCGGCCGCTCGTGGACCTGGCGCCGGCCCTGGCGCTCCTGGCCGTCCCGGTCGCGGGCCTCGCCCTCGCCACGCGCAGGCGAGCCGCCGCCCTCGCCCTCCTCACCGCCTGGTCGCTCGTGGTCCAGCTCGTCGGGGCCCTGACCTACGACGTGGAGGGATGGAACGCGCGGAGGGTGGAGCGGATCTGGTGGCCGTCGGGTGAGGTGACCGTCGTCGACGGCGCGGACGCACCGGCGGCGAGCGCGCGCGGCGGCCAAGCTCTCGAGGAGAGCATGCTGGACGTCGACCGGAAGGACCACCGCGACCGGCTCTGGTCCCTGGCCGACAACCAGATCGGCTACTACCTCAGCCACGCCGTCCCGTCCTTCCGATCGAAGGCGGCGGGTGCGCGGGCGTGGGTGGAGAGCTTTCGGAGGCCTCGACGCCGCTGAGGGCGCGCGCTCGAGCTGCGCCCTTTCCCGACACCCGGGCAGGCTTCGGGCGCCGCGACCGCCGTGCCATACTCGCACCCGTGCGTGCGCGCGCCCTGGCCCTCGTCCTTCTCCTCGGCGCCTGCCGCGACTGGCGCCAGCACGTGGACCCGTCGCGGGCGGCCGCCGAGCCGGAGCAGGTCCCGCTCGCGGACGCCGCGCCCATCGAGTTCGAGCTGAAGGGCTACCACGTTCGGCTCGATCCGAGAGCGAGCTACCGGATCACCGGCTACGCAGCCGAGACGAGCCGCCAGCTCCTCGACCGCTGGGACTTCGTGATGCCCATGGACCTCGCGCTCGTCTGGGGCCCGGTCGCGAGCCCGGAGGTGCTGAGGCACCTCAAGTTTCACCTGTCCGAGCGCTACGTGAGCTACTGGTACGACGCCGGGACCCCTTCCCCGGCGGTGGGCCAGCTCGCCTCCCACATCGCGAACAACCATCTCATCCCGGCCGAGGAGGAGGTCCTGAAGACGCTCGGGCGGATACGCATCGGCGACCTCGTCACCCTCCAGGGCAAGCTGGTGGACGTCGAGATCCGGGACCGCGAGGGGCGGGTGGCCCTGCGATCGCGCACGAGCCTCACCCGCGACGACGTGGGGTCGGGCGCCTGCGAGCAGATCTGGGTGGAGTCGGTGGAGGTCGAGCGGCCGGAGTGACGGGCCGGTCTCCCGGCCCACTCGAGGCGGCTGGTCCGGGCCTCAGGCCTTCACGGTTCGCAGCGCCCCGTTCCGCACCGCCTTCTTAAACCGGGCGTGGTCGGCCTCGGTCTGGTCGGCGTAGGCGCTCGCGAACCGCACCATGGCGAGGTCGAGGACCTCGCCCTTGCCGCAGTAGCCGGCCAGGACCGCCGCGTCGCCGGTGCGAGCGTGAGCCTTGGCGAGCACCTCACCGCAGAGGGTGGCGTAGTCCAGGAAGGCCCCGCCCTCGGCGAGGAGACCGACCTCGATGGTCGCCTTGTGATCCGACCACTGGCGGACGAGGAACTCCTTGCCCCGAAGCTGCGTCCAGCCGAGGAACGGGTCCACCACCGTCTGGGTGCGCTGCTGCCCCTCGGCCACCCGCCGGCCCTGGTGCACGGGGGCCACCGGCGCGCGCCGGCCCTTCCTCGCGTAGGGCTCCCAGCAGGAGGCGTCGGCCTCCTTCACCTGCAGGAACAGGGGATCGTCCGCGCTCGTGCCGTAGAGGAGGACGAGGTAGTCGTCCACTCCCACGCTGCCGGTGCCCACCACCCGGAAGGCGAGGTCCCAGGGCACGTAGGCCTCGAGCGCCTGCTGGCGGGCCGGCCCCAGGCTGGCCCGGTAGTCGCGGAGCCCCGCGAGGACGCTCCTCGCCTCGGCGGCCCCGAGAGGGATCATAAGCGGAGGCCTCCGCTGGAACCGGGCGAAGCCGGCGGTC
>Ga0335081_10019547_pt1 | contig 10955 bp, 12 predicted proteins | sample Lox_Sample_35_FD_206713 | JGI IMG/M metagenome (GOLD analysis project Ga0335081, IMG submission 206713) | Soil microbial communities from Loxahatchee National Wildlife Refuge, Florida, United States - Lox_Sample_3.5 | ecosystem: Environmental > Terrestrial > Soil > Wetlands | place: USA...
CGGCGGCGATTTCGGTCACGATATCGGTAACTCTCTTGACCGATTGCACGATTTCTTCCAGGGTTTGACCCGAGCGGTTCACCAGCTCGGAGCCATTCTCCACCTTGCGCACTGAATCCTGGATGAGGCTCTTGATCTCCTTGGCGGCCGTGGCGCTGCGCTGTGCCAGGTTGCGCACCTCCGCGGCCACCACCGCAAAACCGCGGCCCTGCTCGCCGGCGCGCGCGGCTTCGACTGCCGCATTGAGCGCCAGTAGATTGGTCTGAAAAGCGATTTCGTCGATGGTGGTAATGATGTCGGCAATGCGGCTGGAGGACTGATTGATCTCGGTCATGGCGGCCACCGCCGCCCGAACCACCTGACCTCCTTTTTCCGCCCCATCCCGAGACCCGGCTGCCAGTTGGCTCGCCTGGCGGGCATTGTCGGCGTTCTGCTTCACCGTGGCAGTCATCTCTTCCAGGCTGGAAGCCGTCTCTTCGAGACTCGACGCCTGTTCCTGAGCGCCGCTCGAAATCTCCTCCGAGGCCGCCGAAAGCGCCTGGGCAGTGGACGATACATTGTCTGCGGCGCTGCGGACATCGACGAAAGTCTCGCGCAGGTTCGCCACGGCGGTATTCAAGGAGTCCTTGATGGTGGCGAAATCTCCCTGGTAGTTGCCCTCGATTCTTGCGGTCAGATCGCGATCGGCCATTTTGACCACCAGCCGGCCGGTTTCTCCGATCAGTCCTTTGAGCGTCCCCGCAAGGCCGGAAAACGCTTCCGCCAGGAGTCCCGTCTCATCTTTGGCGCGATACTCCACCCGCTGATCCACATTTCCCGCGGCAATCTTGCCGGCCACGTCGACTATCTGGCGCAGCGGGGTAGTGATCATGCGCGCGATAACCAAGCCAAGAGCAAGCGCTACCAACACGGCGATCACCACCAGGACGGTCGAGGAAGTTTGCGCCGAACGGGCGCTAGCCGCCACTTCATCCGCGGCCTTTTGCATGGCGCCCATCTCATCGCGATTGAGCTCTGCAATGAGTTCATTGCGCCGCTTACCTAGGTTGTTGAGGATTTCCAACTGGCCGATGGCTTGTTCCCGCTCGTGGCTCCGCACCAGTGCGACGATTTTGTTCTGCTGCTCGGTGGTTTTGCGAAACTCGGCCGTTAGCGATTCGGCCTTGGCCTTCGCAGTTTCTGAAACCAGGCATTTCTCAAAGGCGGCCAATTCCGCCATGAAGGTGTCTCGAGCCGTCTCCACTTCCCCTACGGCCTTTTCGACCTCCTGAGCGTTCTGCGCCAGTAGGGCGTTGCGCAACGACCTTCCGGCCATCTGCACATTCAGGTCCGCATCCTTCAAATGTGTTACCGCCAGCACGTCGTGTTCGTACATGGAGCGCGTAGCCCCACTGAGGGCCATGAGATTCCGGATGCCCTCGTACCCCAAAATGGCCATAAAGGCCGCCATGATGCCAAACCCGATCATGAGCTTGGTCGCCGTTTTTCGATCTCGAAACCACTGCATACTCTTTTCTCCTGAATGTGATGCCCGAAGGCTTCCGCTGTGTTAGAACTCCTCGACGTCGGCCTTAACTTGACCGGTGGTGTGCCGGGCCAAGGAAGCCAGGGTGGATTCCATGCCCGCTGCCCGCAGTGGAGAAGCCTTCTTCTTCACCGGGCGGGCGGCAGGCACCGGCCGCTGCGCAGCCGTCGTGCTGGCGTGGAGGTCTTGAGCGCCAAGATGGAAACTTGCCACCAGCGACTGCAACTGTTCGGCATTGGCCGAGAGCCCCTGCGCTGTCGAAGACATTTCTTCGGTTTGCGAAGCGTTGGCTTGTGTTACCTGGTCCATCTGCATGGTGGCTTTGTTTACCTGCTCGATGCCGGTGGACTGCTCGTGGGATGCCGCGGCGATCTCGGTCACGATGTCGGTCACACGCTTCACGGATTGCACGATTTCTTCCAGGGTTTGACCCGAGCGATTGACCAACTCCGAGCCGTTCTCCACTTTCCGCAGCGAGTCCTGAATAAGGGCCTTGATTTCCTTGGCGGCTGTGGCGCTGCGTTGCGCCAGATTGCGTACTTCGGCCGCCACCACCGCAAATCCGCGGCCCTGCTCGCCGGCGCGCGCGGCTTCGACCGCAGCATTGAGCGCCAGAAGATTGGTCTGAAACGCGATCTCGTCAATCGTGGTGATGATGTCGGCAATCCGGGTGGAGGACTGGTTGATCTCTGTCATCGCCCCCACCGCCGCCTTCACTACCTGCCCGCCCTTCTCGGCCCCGTCGCGCGATGCGCTCGCCAGCTGGCTGGCCTGCCGCGCGTTTTCGGCATTCTGTTTTACGGTTGCGGTCATCTCCTCCAGGCTGGAGGCGGTCTCTTCCAGGCTCGAGGCCTGCTCCTGTGCGCCGCTCGAGATCTCCCCGGATGCTGCCGATAGCGCCTGAGCGGTTGTCGCGACATTGTCTGCCGAAGTCTTCACCTCGCCCAGAGCGTCGCCCAGGTTGGTTACGGCCGTGTTCAACGAGTTCTTGATCGTGGCAAAATCGCCCTGGTAATCACCTTCCATCCGCGCGCTGAGATCGCGCGCAGCCACTTTTGCGAGCACAGCCGAGGCTTCCTTCACGGGCGCGGCGAAGGCGTCCACGGTTTCATTGATGCCTACAATCAGATCGCGAAACGCGCCGGAAAATTTGCCGTCGTTCCCCCGCCGCTCGAGGTTCCCTGCGCGAGCTGCGCTCACCAGTTGGGATGTTTCCCCGATCAGCCCTTTCAGAGTCGTGACTACATCCGTCAAGGCCGCGCCCAGCTTGCCGATCTCGCTCTTGGATTTGTAGTCGAAGTCCCTGTCCAGATCGCCCGCCGCCAGCCGCCCCGCCTCTTCCACCATCAGGCCCAGCGCGGTGGTGATCATGCGCGCAATTCCGAAACCCAGGACGAGCGCCACCACGACCGCAGCCAGCATCAGGATCATGGACGAGGTTTTGGCGGCACTGGCAGTCTCGTCCACATCGGCGGCTGCCTTTTTCATCGTGTCCAGCTCGTTCCGCGTGAGCTCGACCATTAATTCGGTGCGCCGCTTCTCCAAACTGTTCAAACCGGCAATCTGGGCGATGCCCTCTTCGCGGTGGCCGCTTTCGAGGATCTCCACCACCTTGTCTTGGGCTCGTGCGTTCAGCCGGAATTCATCCATTAACTCGAGGGTCTTGGCCTTCATAGCCTCCACCACCAGGCATTTCTGAAAAGCTTCGATGTCCTTTACAAACATGTCCCGATTCGCACGCAGTTCTCCAACGCGGAATTCCATGTCCTTGGCATCTTTGGCCATAGCGGCGTTGCGCATAGATTTCCCCGCCGCCGTCAGTTGCAGGTTGGCGTCTTTGAGATAATTCAGCCCCAGTACGTTGTGTTCGTACATGTCGCGCATGCTGGTATTCAACGACGTAATATTTCGGATGCTCTCGTAGCCCAGCACACCCATAAAAAGCGCCATGATGCCGAAGCCGATCATGAGCTTGGTAACGGTCTTGCGATCTCGAAACCACTGCATTTTCCCTCTCCTTTAATGCCTGTTTCTCTGCCTACTAGCTTTCGCTTCCTGCCGCCAGTTCTTCTTCGCCGAGGAGCCGGTCGACATCCAGCAGCACCGTCAGCTTTTCTCCGCTGCTGGCCATGCCCGTGATGAATCTGGTGTCGGCGCGCGAACCGAAGTCGGGCGCGGGGCGGATCTCGGAAGACGGAATGTTGAGCACATCCGAAACCGCATCCACCACCAAGCCGGCGATCTTGGCGCCGACCGTCACCACGATGATCACGGTGAACTTGTTGTATTCCATGGCCTCCATAGAGAATTTCGACCGCAGGTCCACCACCGGAACCACGGTGCCCCGCAGATTCATCACACCCTTCACGTGCGCGGGAGTGTTGGGAATCGGCGTGATGGCCGAGTATCCCTTGATCTCCTGCACCTTCAGGATTTCGATGCCGTACTCTTCCTGCCCCAGGCCGAACGTCAGGTATTGGTCCACATCGCTGGTGTTGGCCTTCAGGCCCGCGGCCGCTCCGGCTGGTTGTGTCGATTGCATTTCGATAATCTCCTCTTAAGCTGTTTCCTCGTTCGATATGCCGTGGGCGGCCTCGGCCAGCCCCGCGGCATCCAGGATCAACGCCGGCCGGCCATCGCCCAAAATGGTGGCGCCCAACACGCCCCGCACTTTGCGGTAGTGCGCCTCCAGGCTCTTGACCACAACCTGCTGCTGTCCCAACAACTCATCGACCAGCAACGCCGTCCGCTGGCCGCCGGACTCCATAATTACGGTCAGTCCACAGCAGGGGTCGGTTACGGCCGCCGGGATGGCAAACAACTCATGCAGCCGCACCAGCGGCAGCACGTCGCCCCGGACCGCTACCACGTCTCCCTTCCCCGCAACGCCGCGCACCTGATCCGCGCGCGGGCGGATCGATTCAACAATCGAGACCAGCGGCATCACGTACGTCTCGGCGCCCACCTTGAGCAGCAGCCCGTCCAGGATCGCCAGGGTCAGCGGCAGCCGGATGGATACCGTGGTGCCGCCGCCGGCTTGGGTGTCGACTGCCACCGATCCGTTGAGTGCCTGCACATTGCGCTTGACCACATCCATGCCGACGCCTCGGCCCGAGACATCGCTGACCTTCTCAGCGGTCGAGAAGCCCGGCTCGAAAATCAGGTTGTAGGCCTGCTCGTTGCTCAACACGGCGTTTTCTGCAATCAGCCCTCGTTCGACGGCTTTCTGCCGGATCCGGCCGGCGTTCAGTCCGCGGCCGTCGTCGGACACCGCCACCATCACGTTTCCACTCTGGTGATAGGCTTCGAGGCGCAGCAACCCTTCTTCTGGCTTCCCCAGCCGCCGGCGCTCCTCGGGAGTTTCGATGCCGTGGTCGATCGCGTTGCGAACCAGGTGCGTCAGTGGATCGCTCATCCGTTCCACCACGCCTTTGTCCAATTCCGTCTCCTCGCCCGCCATCTCGACGCGCACCCGCTTGCCAAGTTGCGCAGCCACATCCCGCACCAGGCGCGGGAACCGGCTGAAGACCTGTCCGATCGGCAACATCCGCACGCTCATCACGCGCTCCTGGAGCTCGCGCGTATATCGCTCCGTTTCCGCCATGGCTTCGCGCAACTGATGCAAGCGCGACGGCTCGAAAGCGTCGACGATCGCTTTGGCCATCGATTGGGCAATCACTAACTCGCCCACCAGGTCGATGAGCTTGTCCACCTTTGACGTCGCCACCCGCAACGACGCGGTTCCGGCAGGCGCCGCGGCGCTCTTTGGTTCGGCGGCCGCGACTGGCACTGCCGCCGGCTGCGCTTCCAATGCCTCCGGTTCCACGCCGATTTCGGCGCTGTCTTCGACGAACGCAAACACGTCGCGGATTTCTTCGGCTGTTTTTGTGGTTTCGAGCCGTACCGTCCAGCCCAGGTAACACTGCTCCGGATCGAGACTGGTGAGCGGCGGAAGCTGGCTGGCATCGGCGGTGGCCACCGCGTGGCCCAGGGCGGCCAGGTCGCGCAGGATTAACAGCGGGTCCATCCCCTGCTGGAACAGGTCGATGGAAGGGCGAAAATGGATCCGGTAGGCCTTGGCCGTGGCGTACTCAGGCGCCCCGGTGCGTGCCGGCGCGGGCGCTGGAGCGGAGGCGGCTCCTCCACTGGCTCGCTCTAATTCCGACAGAAGCGCGGCCATCTGCTCGGGCGCCGGCGTACCGGCTGCGGCCCTGGCGAGCAGTTCGCGCAGAAGATCGCCCGATCGCAAAAGCGTGTCCACCAAAGCATGCGTGACCGCGATCTGACCGGCGCGCAACCGGTCGAGCAGGCTCTCCAGACCGTGCGTGAAGCGCGCCACGTCTTCGAATCCGAAGGTGCCGCTGGCGCCCTTAATCGAGTGGGCGGCGCGGAAAATGGCGTTCAGCAGTTCGGTATCGTTCGGCTCCCGTTCCAGACGCAGTAGCCCGGCCTCCATCTCCGCCAGGTGCTCGGCAGACTCCTGGAAAAACGTGTCGCGAAAGCGGCTCAGATCGATCTGCATGGGTTCCCCTGGTTCACGGCAGCACCCGGGCGATCACCGCCAGGAGCTTGTCGGGCTGGAACGGTTTCACGATCCAGCCGGTGGCCCCGGCCGCTTTGCCCTGCTGCTTCATCGTCTCGTGCGACTCGGTGGTCAGCATCAGGACCGGCGTGCCCCTCAGCTCTGCCCGCGTGCGGAGATTTTTGATGAACGTGATGCCGTCCATCACGGGCATGTTCAGGTCGGTCAGAATCAGATCGACTTTGCGTCCATCCAATTGACCGAGGCCCTCTTGTCCGTTGCAGCCTTCCACTACGTCGAAGCCACCCTGCTGCAAGGTGAAGGCAAGCATTTGCCGCATGGACGCGGAATCATCCACGATCAGCACGGTCTTGGCCACGTTTCTCCTCCTCGCTCACGGCCGGAAAGTGTTCGCTCACTCCGGCCAGGGACAGATAGTTACGGATCTGGGGGCTGGCGCCCACGATGCCCAATCGGCCGCCCGTCGAAACCAGCACCTGTTCGAGGGCCAGCAGGATCTGGATCGCCCAGGCTCCCAGGTGCTCCACACCGGCGCAATCCACCACCACCGGGGCGCCCATCTGGGAGACGCTCATGGCAGCCTCGTGCAATTGGTGGATCCGATCGAGTTGCGGCGTCTCACCCAAAGCCAGCACGTAGGCACCATCGCGGCTCCGGATGGTAACGGTTGGTATCTCAACGGGCACAGCATTTTCAACAGGTGCGGCATTCTCAGCAGGCACAGCGTTCCTTCCTTCTCGTCCAGTACGATACAGTCGGCGTTCCAATACCCATATCGTCCGGAGGGCCGGGTTCATCATGTGGGGAAGGAGAATGGCTGCGGAGCGGTTCGTGAGGCGTTACCGCGGCCGGGTCAGCTGGCCCGGCGCTCGACCTCGGGCGCCATCGCCTCGAGCGGGGAGGCGGTCTCTCTCACCAATGCGAGTTCTTCGCAAGAAACCACCGCATCGACATCCAGGATGATGATGAACTCGTCGCCTCGTTTTGCCATGCCTTGGATGAATTCGGTTCGCCAGCGCATCGCAATCCGCGGCGGTGGGCGGCGGCCGCCTCGGCGACGGCGCCAGCGAGACCCATCAAGCGGAGGTCTTGGCCACGCAACCCGGCGTTCTGCTTCGCGGCATCGATCAATTGCAAAGCTGCTGCATCGCAGCCACCCGCGCCCGAAAAATCCAGAACCGGGTGTGGCGTACCGTAGATGAACTCGCGGAGCCCCTGATACAGCGTTGCTGCAGTGCCGATATCGAGGGTTCCTTCGATCCGGCGCCGAGCGAGTCCGGTCGGCTCGTCCGGTGGTCTCATGCGCGGGTAGCAGGGGCTGCGCGCGTGACTACTTGGATTTCTCGGGCGGAAACGCTGTGTCGAAGCTGCGGCGATGGTGCCGCCCCGCCCCGGCACCGATGACCGATAACCGACGGAAGGCGTTATTCACGAACCACACGGCCACCAATGGGATGAACGGCGCGATGAGCAGGCCGAGAATGGAAAGCTTGAGTCCGACTAAAGTCACCATAACCAGAATTCGGGCCTCCAGATTCCTTATCGGCCCGTCCCGGCAGTTGTGAGATCCTAGCCGGAATTTCTGCCTTTGCCTTCAGGAACACAAAGATCGAACGCAAGCCCGAGGTCGGATGGAGCGGGAAATCGTCGATCTCAGAGTCGCCCGGAACCCGGTCCCCGGGCCTACAACAAGGACGGAATCTTTGGCGTCAGGCGAGCAGTTCGGCGTGCCAGGCCACTATGTCCACCGTGGTCAGGTTCGGGACGTAGAATTGCGTGCCGCCGTCCGGCAGGTTCTTGGTGCCACCGCTGCCCTCACCCGCCTTGCGTTTGGAAGTGCCTCCGGGGTCGATGCGCCGCGTCTGTGCGAAGCCTCCGAAATAGGCGTAGGTAGCGTGCGCCAGTTCGATCACCAGGAGATAGGAGAGCGAATTCCAGTTCTCTTTTATGGTGGAAGTGACGCGGCCTAACTCGCGGATGTCCACCCTCAGGTCCTGCGCGGTCTTCTTGCGCTGCAACCAACCAGGATCCCATTCGTACGGTTCGTACGGACTCCACCACGGACTGACCTTGTCCGAATTCCTCGCCGCCAGGGTGTCGTATTCGTTGAATTTGTACAGCTTGAAGGTTGGATCGAGGAGCACCTTCTTGGCAAAGCCGCCTTTGAACGCGTCGCGGACGTGGCCGTCGCCTCTGGTGCTGATCGCGCCCACCTCTTCCCAACTGACATTCTCGTGTAGCGGCATTCACCCTCCATCGAAAGAAGTATAACGAGCCAGGTCTAGTCAGGAAAGAGAACTTGGGGCACCAAAGAAATGCCTGTGGGTGGGCAGTTCTCAAAGAGGAATCCGGCGTGAAGCACCAATGCGAAATCGTGTAAACTTGGCGGCCAGGGAGATGTTCATGCAACGTTTATTGACCGGTATCGGGCGAACGATCCTGCTGTTCCTGCCGGCCGCTGCCGGTGCGCAGATTCTGGTTGGCGGAGAAGGACCGGTCGTGTACGGACACCACCATCTGAACACGACGAACATGGACGCGCAGAAGAAGTTCTATGCCGACACACTCGGCGGCGCCGTGGCCAAGTTCGGTTCCGGTGACCGGCAGCAGGAGATCATCAAGTTCCCGAACGTGCTGATCGTTTTCCGTCCGATGCAGGCGCCGACGGGCGGCTCGATCGGCACGACGGTGAACCACATCGGCTTTTCCGTTCCCGATCTCAGGCCGCTCGTGGCGAAGATCAAAGCGAACGGATTCAAAATGATCACCGCCGATTCGGTCGCCGCGAACGTGAAGGTGACCGACGACATCGCGGCTGCCAGTCCGACGACGAACCTCGCGTTTGCGCTCGGCCCGGAGGATGTCAAAGTAGAGTTCGTCGAAGTCAAATCGCAGAAGGCCCCGATTCAACTGCATCACATCCACTTCTTCGGGCAGATGAACACCGAGATGCAGGCGTGGTATGCAAAGACGTTCGGCGCGACAATGCTTCCGGCCAATCCGGGGTCCGCGTTCGTGCAGGATCAGCTGCCCGGAGTGTTCCTGAACTTCACGCCGTCGCCGACGCCGACCGTTGGCACGACCGGCCGATCGATCGATCATATCGGCTTCGAGATCAAAAACCTCGAGGCGTTCACGAAGAAGCTCGAAGCCCAGGGCATCAAACTGGATCGTCCCTACACCAAGGTGCCGCAGCTTGGCATAGCGATCGCGTTCATCAAAGATCCCTGGGGAACGAATATCGAAATGACGGAAGGACTCGTCGACATCAAGTAGGGTTACCTCAAATGAGAACGACCATTCTCGCTCTCGTGGCGCTGGTGTCGTGCGCAGCGCCGCCTGCTTTCGCACAGCTCGTGAGTCATCCCGAGGCACCGATCCGCATCGGCCACTATCACCTCAACGTCACGAGCGTCGAAGCACATAAGAAGTTTTGGGCCGACACGCTCGGCGGCAAAGCAATGAAGTTCGGCGACATTGATGTAATCGAGTTTCCCGACGCGTTCATCTTCCTGCACGTGCAGAAGCCGACAGGCCCGACGCGCGGCACCGCCTTCGATCACATCGGCTTCGCAGTGCCAAGCGTACCGGCGATGGCGATGAAGCTGGCAGGCGCGGGATATCAGGAAACCACCGGGCGCGAGCCGAAGCCGGGCGAGCCACCGCCAGCGGCATCGGGCACATCCGCAGTGTATGGACGCTTTGCGTATTTTCTCGGCCCTGACGGGGTGAAAATCGAGCTCGTTACCAGCGATCAAAAAGACGCGGCGCCTATCGTGGCGCATCATATCCACTTCATCAACAAGCAGTACGTCGAGATGCAGCAGTGGTACATGAAGGCGTTCAATGCGACTTTGCGTCCAGGGCAAACCGACTTCTTCATTGGCGCCGACCTGCCGGGCGTCGGATACAGCCTCAACTTCTTCCGATGGGAAGGCGACCAGTCCATCACTCACGTCCCCACTGCGGGCCGCGTTGTAGATCACGTGGGATTTGAAGTGAAGAACTTGGACGCGTTCTCGAAGGCGCTCGAAGCGAAGGGCATCAAGGCCATTCGGCCTTACAAGAAAAGAGACGCAGCCATGAACAACATCGCCACTGCGACAATCGTCGATCCCTGGGGCGTCTCAATTGAGCTGACCGAGGGCCTGGACAAAATCAACTGACTTCACTTTTGAATGCGCGCCAGCTAGAACTTGGGGCGCATGCTTTCCAGACGTCCCGCGATATTGGCGGTCCAGATGATGGGCTTGGGATTTCCCGTGGGACGAGTCCGAAACCGTCTTAATCGCTTGTCCATTTTGTGGGGTCGTCCATGTGTTTCAGATCGCCGTCGTCGAAATAGCAGCTAGCTGCCTCTCGAACCAGTGCCGACAGGAGTTGATTCGGCGCTCCCGCGAGCTTTCGCCGTGCCGATTCTTCCATCAGCTTTTCGTACGCGTCCAGAGGAAGGGTAATCGTAATCTTTCGAAAATCGCCTCTAGCTCCATAGGGCGGATTGGGATCCGTCTCTTTTTTCGCACTTTCTGCTTGCATCTATTCACCCTCCGATAGTTTTGGAGGCAGGGCTACGGCCGCTGCCTCGATTTCCTACTCACCCTGTCGTCAGTCGTTCCAAATATTCATAGACGGCTTCTCGCAGCAGCGCGGATAGTAGCTGATTCGGCTCGCCAGCGATCTTCCGTCGGGCCGACTCCCGAACGAGCCGTTCATACACATCCGGCGGCACGGTGACGGTTACTTTGCGGAAGGCTCCTTTTTCTCCGTAGGGAGGATTGGGATCGGCGGATTCCTCTTTCATTGACCATCACTCCACGCGGATGACTTCCGCTCCCATCTCTGCCTGACCCTCGTCCAACAATTTCCGATAGGCGACTTTAATCAATG
>Ga0335081_10019548_pt1 | contig 10955 bp, 8 predicted proteins | sample Lox_Sample_35_FD_206713 | JGI IMG/M metagenome (GOLD analysis project Ga0335081, IMG submission 206713) | Soil microbial communities from Loxahatchee National Wildlife Refuge, Florida, United States - Lox_Sample_3.5 | ecosystem: Environmental > Terrestrial > Soil > Wetlands | place: USA: Florida...
GTTAAGTTCCACTATTGGGAATGACTTCTGGTCCCTGGCGAAGGCGCTGACGACAGCTTGGTTGTCGACGCTCACCGCAAACCGGTAAACAAAATAATTGATGCTCCGATCAACAGAAGGGGCTCCCCATCCGGGGGGACCCTCATAACGGTCGATCTCCTTGCCGTCAAGGGAGAACTCCAGGTATTGGTCCCCGCTTGTGAACCAGCCGACGCGGTCCGGCGAGGCCTGCAAAATCGAGGTTTGGGTAGCGTCTCCAGGGGTTTGACGCGGCCACCTGAGCCCCGCGACCCGAAGCGATGAAAGGAGCTTTCCGGTAGTGTCGTACCGTTGCAGGACATTGTCAGCGATCGTCCGCATCTTGTAGTCGTCGAACAGCGTGCCGATACTCCAGATGGTGCCGTCCGCCGCCATGGCCACCGTCTCTGGTACGAAGGGATACGCCTGGATCACGGTTTGTTGCTTGCGGTCGGGCTGTATCCAGGCGATGAAGCAAGCGCCCCCATTCTTGCCGCGCAAGGCGGTACCGGCGGCGACGATGGAGCCATCCATCCCCGCGTTGTATTTAAGCGCCTGGATATAGGCGGTGTCCGGGAGTTCGAAGGGGACTCGCTCTATGTTTCCATCTCTATCCGTGAGCTCAAAGAGTGGCGACTTCGATTCCCGATCCCGCACGTTCACCAGGAACTTTCCCAGCCACATGGGCTGCTGCGTTACGTCGATGTAAGATTCGCCCGCACGCTGAAACACCACCGATTGGGAGGAGGGCTGCGATGGGGCCTGAGCAGATAAGACCGCTGCCAAAGCCAGCGCGATAAGCAAGGGGCCCGCGGCCATCGTCAATGCCGGTGCGGACGCTCGAGGCCGCCGGAGGTGACGAGTTAGCGCCGTCCGACAATGTGTCCTCGTGAAAAAACGACATACTGAGCCTCGACGTCCCGACATGAGTTCCTCCGTGGTCTGTACTCCTGCTGATCCGACGGCCCGAACGGTTCTCATGTTGACCTCCTTTTATCAGCCGCCTGACGGTCTCTGGCGCCCGGCCCAGCGGCTTCGTCTTCGATCCTACGCGCGGCTGACCATCGGTTCAATACCCTCCGCGGATTAGTACTCCACACCGCCCGCGGCGCGCGAGGACAGTCTCGCGCAAAAGGCCACCAGCTCCGCTGTGGAGTGCAGATGAAGCTTGCGACAGATATTCCGGCGATGCGCGCTGACGGTTGCGGGACTGAGATCGAGCAACTCTGCGATTTCCTTTGTCACTCTGCCCGCGCCGGCGAGCGTCGCGATTTGCAATTCGCGTTCCGACAGGGTCGCGGCCCGATCCTCGCTCTCCGGCTGATATGACAGGCGGCGGGGTGGGTCATTCAGCATGACGGCCCTCACGTGGATTGACGTCCGCTGCAGCTAGAAAAGACGGAGAAGCGGCCCGGCCCGTTCGCCGATGGAGGCCCGCACTGGGGGGGGCGATACGAACTGCTTCTTGGGTTCCGCCTTCACTTCGGACGGGCCTATCCGATACCCCGCGGAGGTACTATGGGTATGTCAAGTACTAATCAAATAAATATAGGATGATGAGATCCCATTTCCCGCCGGAGCCGAGACCACCGCAAGTAATTAGACACAAATCCCTTAGTTTCGGCGTGATGGGGGCTGCCACCACAGGCATCTCTTGTCAACATTGTCTTATCAACTCGGGCCGTGTCTGTCGTTCCAACGACGGAGATAGAGCCACCGACATCGCCGCCAGGCCGGCGTATCTGAAAGACCCACCCGATGGGCCGCCGCTGGGAGCAGACCAGACGAAGCAAATTGAATCAGCCCTTCCGGACGGATGGCAGCCCCCTGCAGGCCATCCCGGACTATGCCCACATGAACCGCGCGCAGCCGGCCCCTGCTCCAACCCAGCAGACGAAAGCCGGCGTTTCCGGCAGCTACCAGCCCCAAACCGGCGGCGGCCGCGGCCAGCGCCCCGCACTCAGCTCCGTAGTCTGGAATTTTTCCCCTATGGATCTCCGTCCCCAAACACGCTACAATAGATTTTGAATGTCGAACCCGAAGAGTGGGCGAAAGCCCACTTTTTTATTGGCGTCGACATTCTCGCGGCGATGCAGGAACAAGTGTCAGCCAGAATCGAAGCAATCGCGCAGCGCGTGGCGGAGTCGGAAGGCATGGAACTGGTCGAGGTCGAGGTCAAGGGCGGCGGCAATAACCGCCTCGTCCGCATCTCCATTGACAAGCCTGCCGGCGTCACCCACGGCGATTGCGAGCTCGTGTCCCAGCAGGTCGGCACAATCTTGGACGTCGAAGACGTCGTGCCCGGCGGCCGGTACACCCTCGAGGTCAGCTCCCCCGGCATCGAGCGCAAGCTGCTCAAGCCCCAGGATTATCAGCGGTTCCAGGGCAAGAAGGCCAAAATCACGCTGCGCGATGCGGTGGAGGGACGCCGCAACTGGGATGGCACGCTCGCCGGATTCGAAAACGGCGAGGTGGCGCTGGAAACCGCGCCGGGAAAGACCATGCGATTCCCGCTCAACCAGGTTCACAAGGCCAACCTGAAGTTCGAGTGGTAAAACCCGCCTGGAGAAACTCAGCCAGAAAACCTATTGGAGAACGAGGGCACCTTGGAAACGATCTTTCAATCCATCGAGATACTGAGCAAGGAAAAAGGCATCGATCCGCAGATCGTGCTGGACGCCGTCAAGGACGCCATGCTGATCGCCGCCCGGAAACATTACCGCACCAATGAAGACTATGTCGCGGACATGGATCCGAAAACCGGCGCGATCACGCTTTACGCCGTGAAGAAGGCCGTCGAAACCGTGGAAGACCCGGTGCACGAAATGACTCTGGTCGAGGCCCGCCGCATCAACCCCGATATCGAACCTGGCGGCGAAGTCCGCATCCTCAAGAACACCGACGCCCTGGGCCGCATTTCCGCTCAAACCGCCAAGCAGGTCATCTTTCAGAAGGTCCGCGAAGCCGAGCGCGAAACCGTGTTCAACGAGTACTCCGGCCGCACCGGTGAGCTGGTCAACTGCACCATCAAGCGCGTCGAAGGACCGGAGTACATCCTGGATCTCGGCAAGACCGAAGCCAAGCTGCCCAAGAAGGAACAGTCGCGCCTGGAAAGCTACAGCGTGGGCGATCGCGTCCGCTGCGTGATTCGCCTGGTGGATAAGTCCAGCAAGGGCCCCGGCGTCCTCGTGTCCCGCGCCGCGCCCGAGCTCGTCATGCGCCTGTTCGAGCAGGAGGTGCCCGAGATCTACGATGGCACCGTGTCCATCAAAGGCTGCGCCCGCGAAGCCGGCGAGCGCACCAAAATCGCGGTCCAAAGCCGCGATCGCGACGTGGACAGCGTCGGTGCCTGCGTCGGCATGAAAGGCATGCGCGTGCAGTCCATCATCCGCGAGCTGCGCGGCGAGAAGATCGACATCATCGAATACTCCGACGACCCCGTGGTTTTCGCCACCCACGCCCTCAGCCCCGCCAAGGTGAGCCGCATCACCATTCTCGATCCGCTCGAGAAGCACATGGAAGTGATCGTGGACGATTCGCAGCTCTCGCTCGCCATCGGCAAGAAGGGCCAGAACGTGCGGCTCGCGGCAAAACTGCTGGGCTGGAAAATTGACATCAAGAGCGAAGAAGAGAAGCGGCAGGAAGTGGAATCGCAGATGGCCGCTCTGGTTGCGCCGGGCGCGCCGGTCTCGGTGCTCATTGATTACGGCCTCGGCGAAAAGGTGGTGGAGAAGCTGCTCGAAACCGGCATCGGAACCATCGAGAAACTGGGCGGCATGACGCCCGAGGAACTGGAGACCATCCAGGGCATCGGCCCGAAGATGGTCGAGAAGATCCAGGAGGCGGTTAACGCCTACTACAGCCAGTTCGAAGAGCAGGGCCCGGAGACCGCCCCGGCGGAAGCCACAGAAGCGGCCGCGGCGGCGGAGCAACCGGAAGCCCCGGTCTCCGGCGCGGAAGGGGATCAGCTTGAGTCTATCGCCGAGGTCAAAGCGGTCGAGGCAGTCTCCGCCCCCGAAACGCCGGAGCCGGCTGAAGCCGCCGCACCCCCCGAGCCACAACTCGAAGCGGCAGCGGAACAGTTTGGTACCATAGGAGACGCGGGTTCCCCCACTCACAATCCGTCGGAAGGAACGGGGCCTGAAGCCACCGGTCCGGAAGAGGGCACGCCGGAGGGTAGCGGCCAGTAATCCGCTCGTTGGGGCTGTAACGCGGTAATACCGCCTGTGCGGTAGAAGCAGATTAGCTTTCTATGAAGAAGATTCGAATCAACGAGCTGGCTCGCGAGCTGGAAGTCAAAGCTCATGAGATCATCGAGCGGCTCCCCGAGTTGGGCGTCACGGAGAAGAAGACGCACTCCAGCTCAATTGATGAAGACGTGGCGATCAAGCTGCGCCGCCTGTACGGGTTCGACGTGCCGGAACCGGAACCCGCGCTGGCCGCGGCGCCCGAACCCGGCCTGTCGCCCGGCGTAGCGGAGGCCCTGGCCCCCGCCGCGCCTGCCACACCGGAAATGGCCGCCGAAGGGATCGCCCTGTCGCCCGGCAGGATTCCCACCGAAGAGGTTCGCCTGGCTCCAGTTGCTGCCGCTCCCATCCGGCCGCCACTGGCCGCCGGCCGGCCCATCCACCCGCCCGTTGCCGGCCAGCCCGCGCCAAGGCCGGAAGCGCGTGCCACACCAGCACTGCCTCCACAGGCTCCGCCCATAGCGGTGATCGCGCCTGGGCGTCCGTCTGCGCCATCTGCCAAACCACTGCCGGCGCCGGCGGCCGTCGCGCCCAAACCAGGGCAGATTCTGTCCGGTCCACGCCAGCCGTTCCCACAAACCGGCGTTGCGGAAACCGTTCGGGTCTCTGGACCGGGCGCGCCCATGCCTGGTCCGGCGGCGCGCACCACCGTAGTTGCCCGCGCCCGCGCCGAAACCGCGCGAACAGCCATGCCACAGGCCCCCGTTGCGCCCATGGTGACGGTTCCCCCGGCGGCGGCCGGCGGCTCCATCCCCCCGGCCGCGCGCACGCTGGCCGGCCAGCCCGCGGCCAGGCCGGTAGTACCGCCCCGGCCCGACTTGGTCGCGAAACTTGGCACTCCCAAGCCGGCTATGCCCGCCCAGCCGGGCCCGCCGCGGCCTGGCATCCCCAAGATGCCGAGCACGCCCGTTCCCGGCCAGCCCATCTATCGCGGCCCGATTCGTCCCGGCCAGCCCATGGTTGCCAAGACCGGCGTTCGCCCCGGCGTTCCAACCGGACGCCCTGGGGGTCCGCGGCCCCAACATCCAACATCGCGCGGACGCCTCGAACCGGGTCTCGTGCCGCCACCCGTCGAACAGCCGCGTGGACGCGCCGGCGAGAAGCGTCCGTCACGGCCGCAGCCGCGTGAGCGCCATGAAGAAGAGAAGATCCTCAGGCCGGCACGCCGCCAGGTGGAAGCCGGGCCGCCGCCGATCAACCGCGAAATCACGGTTTCTGAGGGCATCACGGTCAAGGAGCTTTCCGAAAAGCTCGATGTCAAAGCCGCCCTGGTGATGAAGAAACTCATGGACCGCGGCATCTTCGCCACCATCAACCAGACCCTCGATTCCAAGCTGGCCACCGAAGTAGCCCGCGAGTTCGGTGCTTCCACCGCTACCGTGAGCTACGAAGAAGAAGCCATGCAGGCGGTGGAAGAAGCCGAAGAGTCCAAAGACCAGCTGAAGCGCGCGCCCGTCGTCACCATCATGGGCCATGTCGACCACGGCAAGACCTCGCTGCTCGATGCCATTCGCGAAGCCAACGTGGCCGCCCGCGAGGCCGGCGGCATCACCCAGCACATCGGCGCTTATCAGGTCGAGATGAGCGGTAAGAAGATCGTGTTCATCGATACCCCCGGCCACGAAGCCTTCACTCGCATGCGCGCCCGCGGCGCCAAAGTCACCGACATAGTTGTCCTGGTGGTGGCGGCCGACGATGGGGTCATGCCGCAAACCCTGGAAGCCATCGACCACGCCCGCGATGCCAAGGTCCCCATTGTGGTCGCGATCAACAAGATCGACAAGCCCGACGCCCAGCCCGAGCGCATCAAGCAGCAGTTGGCCGACCGCAAACTCCTGGCCGAAGACTGGGGCGGCGACGTAGTCATGGTGCCCGTCTCGGCCAAGACCCACCAGAACCTGGACCTGCTGCTCGAAATGATCCTGCTGGTCGCCGACATGCAGGACCTTAAGGCCAACCCCACCCGTCCCGCCACCGGTACCGTCATCGAAGCCCAGCTTGACCGCGGACGTGGCCCCGTCGCCACCGTGCTGGTGCGCAACGGCACGCTCTCGGTCGGCGATTTCTTCATTTGCGGCGCGGTATTCGGCAAGGTGCGCGCCATGCAGAACGACCGCGGCGCGCAGGTTCGCAAAGCCGAACCCTCGACGCCCGTCGAAGTCCTCGGCCTCGATTCCCTGCCCGAAGCCGGCGACGATTTCCAAGTCGTGACCGACACCGCCAAGGCCAAGCAGATCGTCAATTTCCGCGATCAAAAGGCGCGCGAAGTGGCGATGGCCAAGTCCAGCCGCCTGACCCTCGAGCAACTGCATCAGCAGATGGAGGCCGGCGAGGTTAAAGAACTGCCCATCATCATCAAGACCGATGTGGGCGGCTCCGCCGAAGTGCTGAGCGAGGCGCTGCAGAAGCTCTCCAACGACAAGGTGAAGGTGCATGTGCTGCACGCCGGCGTGGGCGCCATCAATGAATCCGACGTGCTGCTGGCCTCCGCCTCGAACGCCATCATCATCGGGTTCAACGTGCGGCCGGAACGCAACGCCGCCGCGCTCGCCGAACAGGAAAAAGTGGACGTCCGCCTCCACACCATCATCTACAACCTGACGGACGAGATCAAAGCCGCGATGAGTGGCCTGCTCGCTCCGGTCTTCAAGGAAGTCTACCGGGGCAAGGCCGAAGTGCGCGAAACCTTCCGCATCTCCAAGGTCGGCGCCGTGGCCGGCTGCGTGGTCGCGGACGGGGTCATCACCCGCGATTCCGAGGTGCGGCTGCTGCGTGACAACGTGGTAGTGTACACCGGCAAGGTGGGATCGCTCCGCCGGTTCAAAGACGACGTGAGCGAAGTGAAAAGCGGCATGGAATGCGGCATCACCCTGGAAAATTACTCCGACGTAAAGCAGGGCGACGTGATTGAAGCATTTAAGACGGAACGCGTCGCCAACGAGGCCGCCTGATGTCATGGCAGCGATCGGCGTCCTGACCCTGGAACTGCGGCTGCAAAATTCGCACTCGCTCAAGGAGAAACGGCACGTGGTGGCGGGCCTGAAGGATCGTCTGCGTCACAAGTTCAACGTGGCCGTGGCGGAGATCGATTACCAGGACCTTTGGCAGCGCGCGGTAGTAGCCGCCGTCACCGTTTCGCCGGATCGTACGCACGCCGAGAAAGTATTGCGATCGGTGGAAGACGAAGCGGAATCGCTCCTCGGCTCGGACCTGGCCGCCGCCAACGTAGAATGGCTAGCGTAACAAAGCTAGTGGCGCAGGCTTCAGCCTGCCGGGTCGAGACTCGTCTCGACCCTTGCTCGGCGCGCGAGTTCCAAGCTGATCGCTGATCGCCTCTTTATGGACGAACATCGCACGCAACGCATCGCCGAAGCCGTCAAAGAAGAGCTCTCCGAGATCATCAGCTTCGAAACCGCCGACCCCCGCCTGCTGCCCGTGGAGGTAACCGACGTGGAGGTCAGCCCCGACGGCCGGCATGCCCACGTCAAGGTGTCGGTCGAAGGCGGCGACCGCGAGCAGAGCCAGTCGATGGCCGCGCTGGACCACGCCCAGGGCTACCTGCGGCATGAATTGGCCACCCGCCTCAGCCTCCGCCGAGTCCCTGAACTGCATTTTGAGCGTGACAAGAATCCTGACGCCGACAACCGCATTGACTTTTTGCTCAAACGGGCTAAAAAAACTCGCGGAAAAACCGAAAATTAGCTCTAAAACCAAACAAACTATGGTAGTTTTGGTTTTGTTAGACAGGATGATCAGCCATGCGCGTGGCTCCCATGAGTAGCCGTTTTCTGGACGCCTGCCGGCGCCGTCCCACCGACGTGCGTCCGGTGTGGTTCATGCGGCAGGCGGGCCGGTATATGAAGCAGTATCGCCAGATCCGCGACAAACACGGGATTCTGGAAATCTGCAAGCGCCCCGATCTGGCGGCCACCGTGACGCTCCAGCCGGTGGAAATCCTGGACGTGGATGCGGCCATCATCTTCGCCGACCTGCTGCTGCCCATCGAGCCCATGGGGCTCAAGCTCCGATACGAAAAGGGCGAAGGACCGGTCATCGGCAACCCCGTCAGGACCTCCGACGACGTGGATTCCCTCGCGACCACCAACACCGACGATCTCGGCTACGTCGGCGAAGCCATCCAGAACGCGGTGCGCGCCCTGGCCGGCCGCGTTCCGGTGATCGGCTTCGTCGGCGCGCCCTTCACCATGGCCAGCTACATGATCGAAGGCGGCGCGTCTCGCAATTTCATCCGCACCAAGAAACTGATGTACAGCGACGAAACGCTCTGGCGGCGTCTGATGGGCAAGATCGTCGACGTCCTGGCTCCGTTCGCGCACCTCCAGGTCACCGCCGGCGCTCGCGCCATCCAGGTGTTCGATAGTTGGGTGGGCGCTCTGGGTTCGGACGATTACGTGCGCTTCGCCGCCCCGTATTCGCGCGCGCTCATCGAACGGATCCGCTCCACCGGCGTTCCCGTCATCCACTTCGGCACCGGCGCTTCGGGGTTCTTCAAAGAACTCCACGCCGCCGGCGGCGACGTCATGGGCGTGGATTGGCGCATCAACATCGACCAGGCCTGGATGGACATCAGCTACCGCTCCGCCATTCAGGGCAACCTCGATCCCGTGGCGCTGTTCGCCCCGCTTCCTGAGCTGAGGAACAAGATCCATGAGTTGCTGAAACGCACCGGCGCGCGCCCGGGCCACATCTTCAATCTCGGTCACGGCATTCTGCCGGAGACGCCCGTGGAGAACGTGCGGGCGGCAGTGGAAATCGTCCGGGAATTCAAACCGTGAAGCAAGGGGTTCTCCTGCTCGCCCACGGCGCGCCGGAACGCCTGGAAGACGTGGAGCAGTACCTGGGCTTCGTCCGTGGCGGCCGGCCCCCGAATCCCCAAATCACCGAGGAAGTACGTCACCGCCTGGCTGCCATCGGCGGGTCATCGCCGCTGTTGGCTTGGACCCGCGCCCAAGCCGACGCACTCCAGCGGTTGATGGGGGTTCCCGTCTTTTTCGGCATGCGCAACTGGCGCCCCTTCATTGCCGACACCATGGGAAAGGTGCGTGAATCGGGCCTGGAACGTATGGCCGCGGTGTGCCTCGCACCGCAGTTCTCCGAGCTGAGCGTGGGCCTCTACATCAAGCGCACCGAAGAGGCGAAGCTGAAGGCCGGCGTGACTGCGCAGATCGTGTGGGCCAAGAGTTATCACCTCGAGCCGCTGCTCATCGAGGCTTTCGCGGAAAAGCTGCTGGCCGTCACCCCGGCCACCAAGGCGCTGTCGCCACAGGTGCTGTTCACTGCGCATAGCCTGCCCGAGAAGGCGTTGGCCAGTGGCGATCCTTACGACCGCGAGACCCGTGCCACCGCCGCTGCCGTCGCCGCGCGGGTGGGCCTCGCCCGCTGGGATTTCGCCTACCAGAGCCAGGGTATGACTGACGACCGCTGGCTCGGCCCGACCGTTGAATCCTGCCTCGATCGCTACGCCGCCCAGCATGTCCACGAGGTCGTGATCCATCCCATCGGCTTCGTCTGCGACCACATCGAAGTGCTGTACGATATCGATATCATGTTCCGCGGATATGCACAGGAGCGCGGTATTTCCCTGCTTCGGCCCGAGTCGCTGAACGGTTCGGCCACGTTCACCGCCGCGCTGGCCGAGGTAGCGAACCGATGCCTCGCGTAGTCGTCATCGGCGGCGGCATCTCCGGCCTCTCCACCGCGTACTACCTCGCCAAGGCTGGCGTCCCATGCACCATCGTCGAATCGCGCCCCCGCCTCGGCGGTGTCATCCAGACCGACCGCGTGGAAGGTTGCACGCTCGAAGCCGGACCCGACAGCTTCCTTTCCATCAAGCCGGCCGCCCTGGAGCTCATCCGCGACTTGGGCCTTTCCGGCGAGGTCATCGGTTCCAACGACCATCTCCGCATCACCTACGTCCGCAAAGGCGGCCGCCTCATCCCGCTACCCGACGGCCTGATGATGATGGTGCCCACCAAGATCCTTCCGCTTCTGACCACCGACCTCGTGAGCTGGGGCACCAAGCTGCGGATGGGCACGGAACTGCTCCGCGCACCCAAACCGAGGAACGGCGATGAATCCGTGGCGGAGTTCATTGAGGAGCACTACGGCCGCGAGGCCGTCGATTACCTCGCCGAGCCGCTGCTGTCCGGAATCTACGGCGGCAACCCCAGCGAGCTGAGCGTCTCGAGCGTGTTGCCGCGCTTCGTCGATCTGGCCACGAAGTATGGCAGCCTCACGCGCGGCGTCCTGGCCGAACGCGCCAAGGCCGCCACCCACGCGAAAACCGCACCGCCGCCCCTGTTCCGCACGCTGAAAGGCGGCCTGAGCCAGATGGTCGAGGCCATCACCGATTCCATCCGCGGAAAGACCGAAGTCGTCCACGCGCGCGCGGAAACCGTGGAGTACTCCGGCGACGCGTTCCGCATCAAGGCGGGTGGCGGCTGGATGGATGCCGACCACCTGGTGATCGCCTGCGAAGCCCACAGTGGATCCGCGTTGCTCGCCGATGTCGACATGCGCCTCGCGGAGTTGCTCGGGCGGGTGCCGTACAGTTCCTCCATGACCGTGGCCCTCGGCTTCGATGCCGCCGATTTCGCCCGGCCGCCCGATGGTTTCGGCTTCCTGGTGCCTCGCAAGGAGCGTCGCCGGCTTGTAGCCTGCACCTGGGTC
>Ga0335081_10019549_pt1 | contig 10955 bp, 11 predicted proteins | sample Lox_Sample_35_FD_206713 | JGI IMG/M metagenome (GOLD analysis project Ga0335081, IMG submission 206713) | Soil microbial communities from Loxahatchee National Wildlife Refuge, Florida, United States - Lox_Sample_3.5 | ecosystem: Environmental > Terrestrial > Soil > Wetlands | place: USA...
GAGGTATTCGCGGATCACTCCCAGTGGCCCCATCGCTTCCCCCACACCGGTTACGCCGTCGCTCGTGGTCAGAGTTACGATGGAGCTCGCCCGGCGGTGGTTGAGGCCGCGCGCGTTACCATAGGCCTTGCCGCGCTCCATGACGTATTCGAGCGACGTGATCTCGATCCGCTCGATCTTCGGTGCTTGTTTCACGATGGCATCCCGGTTGTCGACTGAGCTTACGGCAGCATATCCTTTTCACGGCGGACCGCAGCGGAAGCTGCGGCGCACGGAAATACGATGCGACGGCCATGAGAGCGGTTCATCTAATTCGCCCGCGCCCGGATCGCAGCATCGACCGCCTTCCAGAATTCGAGTGCGGAACGCTCGGGGGTCGCGCCAACTCGAATGCCGTCCTTGATAAGTAGTGTGGTGTCGCGGCCCGCATCGTAGCGCGGCCATGCGGGCAGCCCGGCACTATTGGGGTCGCCGCTCGCCGCAAAGTTGATCCAATAGCGCGCCATCGTATCCGACAGTTCGCGGTCAATCGTCCGCCACGGCCAGCTGCGCGCATCGAGCGTCTCAAACACGTAGGGAATGTCGGCGGTGTGGAACGAGCCGATCGAATGTTCGAGGTCGCCGCCGCGTCCCGGATAGTCGGGCTTCGGTGGCACCTGCCCGAAGTGATAGAAATAGACCGGCGAACGGCCGGTTTTGACCTGCATGTTCGCCCAGGTCCAATTCTCCCAGTTGAAAATGCGATTCCCGATCATGCGGCGGCTCGAGCGCACCGCCTCGGCATCGGAATTGGCGGGATAAACGCGGAGGAATTCGCTCGCCATGTCGCCATAATCGGCGCGCGCGCGCCGCTCGTATTCGGCGAGCGTCGAAATCGGCGGCTGCGTCGAGCCTTCGTCTGCGGTCGACCCGGTGAGAAGCGGAACGTCAATTTGCCGGCCCTCGGCAAATTGGTCCATTACCACTTCCGGGATGACATAGCCGTCGATGATCGACCAACTGTTCTTGCGATCGATGCCCTTCGGGTCTGAGGAATCGTAGACGTCTTTGACGCTGTTGCCGTCGTCGGGACGGCGAAACTGGATTTCGCGGACGGGAAGCTCGCGGAGGCGTTCGATACTCGAAGCTCTCAGGGCGCACGCGAGTTCCGACCCCGCCTGTTCGGCGGCCGCCAAGCGCTGCAGGATGCGGCCGAAAAAGGCTCCGCCGCTTTGGCCGATCGCGCGATGAAACAGTCCCTTGGCGAGCGGCGAGGTCATCAGCGAATTGACCGAAGACGAGCCCGCCGATTGGCCAAAAATCGTGACACAGCTCGGATCGCCGCCGAACGCCGCGATGTTGGCCTTGACCCAATTCAGTACCGCAATTTGGTCGAGCAACGCGTAGTTGCCGGATGTGCCGTGCGGCTGCTCCGCGCTCAACGCAGGATGCGCCAGAAAACCGAGCCGCCCCAGCCGATAGTTGAAGGTGACCACGACCGCTCCGCGGCGCGCGAGCGCTGTGCCATCGAAGATCGGCAGCGAACCCGATCCGACCGCGAACCCGCCGCCGTGAATCCACACCATCACCTGCCGCCGCTCCTGCGCCGAGGGCGCGCCGGTCCAGACGTTCAAGGAGAGGCAATCTTCGCTTTCCGCTTCAGGACCGAAATAGCCGACCGCATTGTCCGGCCGGTTCGGCTGCACACAGCGTGGGCCGAAAGCGAGGGCGGGACGCGTCCCGCCCCAACGCTCGGCCGGTTGTGGCGGACACCAACGCAACGAACCAACCGGCGCATGCGCATAGGGCACGCCCTTGAAACTGCAGACGCTGCCGTCGGCGGTCCACTGACCAATCAGACGGCCGGTCTCAATCAACACTTCGGCGGATTTCATCACAACGCTTCAACCATGCCATCGCCGTTGGGAATCGGCGTGCGCGCCTCACATGACCGAAACGAAGTTCGATAGCAAGCCGGGGGCGGCGACATGTCGGAGCTGGAAGATCCGGCGGTCTCCGTGGCTGAAGCGAAGGACTATCGAGACATTTCGGCGATGCTGGCTGCGGGCGTTGAGAGAGCCTTGGGCGCCTTTACCGTCATGTACGGTGAAGATGCAGCTTTACCCTTGAAAGGAATCGGTTACTTCAAAGATGGCGATTTACCCTCGCTCCCGGAAGGAGGGTCTTGGTGGCAGGTCAAATATTCCTCCGCAACTTGCTCCGAATGCATTGTTTGGTGGTGCCCGTGGAGGGAATCGAACCCCCACTCCTTGCGGAACACGATTTTGAGTCGTGCGCGTCTACCAGTTCCGCCACACGGGCTGCGCGCCCTCTATATCCGCCGCCAGCGCACTCGGCAAAAAGAAAATAAGATCGCGGCGGCTGCGACATAAGTCGCCCCGCGGCAGCTTGGCCAGAACCGCGGCCTTGCTTCCACCCTAAAGATCGGCAAGTTTCAAACATCGCAAACTTCCCCGGCGCAAGGGAGCCCATCCGCATCATGGCCCGGACGTCAACGATGAAGCTGACGTGGAGCGAGCGGTTGCGGGACAATCCGGCCGCTACCGCGGCGCTTGTGCTGTTCGCGCTCAGCGCCGTGACCATCATGGGCGCCTGGTATTTTGAATTCGTGCTGAAGCTTGCGCCCTGCCCGCTCTGCCTCGAGGAACGGCTGCCGTATCACGTCATCATTCCCTTGTCGCTTCTGCTCGCGATCGCGGCGCTGGTGCGCGCGCCGGAAAAGCTCATCGCGGTCGGCTTCATCGCCATCATGGTGTGCATGCTGTGCAGCGCCGCGCTCGGCGCTTATCACGCCGGCGTCGAATGGCGCTTCTGGCCGGGACCCGCCGAGTGTTCCGGCCCGATCACCGATTTCCGCGCCCAGGGATCGATCCTCAACCAGCTGACTTCGATCAGCCTGGTGCGATGCGACGAGGCGGCTTGGCGCTTCCTCGGCCTGTCGCTTGCCGGCTACAACGTGCTGATTTCGCTCGCGCTCGCGGCGGTCGCGGCCGTCGGCCTTTATTTGCGCGATCCGAGCGCCTGATCGGCTACTTGCCGACCATCACGTCGGATGCCTTGATCACCGCCCAGGCCTTGTCGCCCCTCTTGAGCTTGAGCTCGGCAACCGCCTCATTGGTGATCGACGCCATGATGATGACGCCGCCGCCGATGTCGATGCGCACATGCGAGGTGGTTGCGCCTCTCTTCACTTGCACGATCTTGCCCAGGAGCTGATTGCGCGCGGAAAGCTTCATGACGGATTCCTCAGGTTGTCAGGGGACAGTTCCGCGCACGGCCCAGGCCGTTGCGGTCAACGAGCGCTCGCCGTCGGGCAAGCCTGAACAATAAGCGCGACGCACGGCCTCCTCTAAGCGCCGGCGCAGCGCGTGATCGCGCGACGCAAGATAGCTACCGACCGGGCCCTGCCCGCCCAGCAGCGGACCCCAGTAGTCGCCGAAGTTCGCATAGTTCATGCGGATGGTGAGCGAGCCGCGCTCGATGCGGCGCAGTCCGACTTTGCCGAACAGCGCCAGCAAGCCGTCAGGCAGCGCCAGCGCCCCCGAGAACAACCGGTCGCGCGCATCGGCCGCCGCAGCGTCGACCCCCGCTGCGGGGTCCCAGAACAGACGCTGATAGACGAGCCCGCCGCGGAAATCCCACACCGCGGCAACAATCGTTCCACCGGGTGAGGTGACGCGACGCATCTCGCACACCGCCGCAAGAGCGTTCGGAATGAAATTCAGGACAAGCTGCGCCGCCGCGCCGGCAAACACGCCGTCGCCATAGGCAAGCGCGGTCGCATCGCCAACCGCAAAGGTCGGCTCCGTGCCGGCGCTACGCCCCTTGGCATATGCGATATAGGGCGCAGCGACATCGAGACCGACGATCGCGCGTCTTGGCCAGCGCGCCGCCATGGCATTCGCCAGGCTGCCGGTGCCTGTTCCGATGTCGATCAGCGGCCCGTCCTCGGCGAAGCCAGCAAAATCGAGCAGCCGCGGCGCGAGCTCTCGGCTCCACCGCCCGAGGAAAACCTCGTAAGCCGCACCATCGCTCGCGTGATAGGTCGAAGCCGGCAGCATGGCCGTGGCGCCTCAAGGCCTCGCAGTATCTGATGAAATATAGCGGATGGCGGCGCGACGGCCAACAACACGTCCGATAGGTTGGCGCTCAGCGCGCCACGGCGGCGCGGATCGAGGTCTTCAGCCGTTTCGACGGGCGGCGATCGCGGCCGCGCAGCGAAACTTCGAGCGCGTGCAGTTGCGGCTTCGCCGCCGCCATCGCCTGCGTTTCGATCGCACGGTATTTGTCGATCAGCTCGATACCGAATGGCGTCAGCGTCGCGCCGCCGCCCTGCGCGCCGCCAGGCTGGGTGACGACGACGGGCTCGCGGAAGCAGCGGTTGAGATCGTCGACCAGGAGCCAAGCGCGCCGATAGGACATATCGAGCGAGCGGCCAGCCTGCGAAATCGAGCCGGTCTTGCCGATGGCTTCGAGCAGCCGAATCTTGCCGGGGCCGAGCGCACGGTCGGCGCCGAAATCGACCCGCACCGTCAGCCGCACCGTGTCCATTACGCACCTCGCACCAAGTCGGCTCGCCACCAACCGGCGAACGGTGGTCAGCCTAGCATAATCGGGTGCTCTCGGCCGCCTTTAGAGCGGGGCCACGGCGGCGCCGTGCGGCAGCGCCGCCAGCGCGGAGATCAGGCAGGCGAGGCTTGCGGTGCGCAGCGCGACAAAGGGCTTGCCGAGTTGCGCGCAGGCGCGCTTGAGCGCCGCCACCGCATCGTGACTGACGCAATCGACCGGGAACACAGCAAGATCGGCGCGGCTTACCAATCCCGGAAGCAGCGCCGCGTTCTGTTCGAGCCCGCCATCGTGATGCAGAAAGCGGCCGTTGGCGCGCTCCACGAAAGTCTTCAATTGCGGCGTGAGGCGGGCGCGACCGCCGACATAAAGGACCGCCAGGCCTTTGAGGTCGAGCCCTTCGCCACCTTGTGGCTCGTCCTGCTGCAACAGCGCCGCGATCTGGATTTCCAGGGCGGCAAGCTCGGCACGAAGCGCTCCGCATTCCCGCTCGGCAACCGCGAGCACGCCGCGCGCAGCATCGCGCTCCTCGGCCAGATCGGCGACACGCTGCTCGAGCCGATGACGGCGCGCGCGTTCGTCGTTGAGATGAGCGTCGCGCTCGGCAATGCCGGCTGCAAACTCAATCTGGGCATTCTCCGCGACCGGGACGCGGTCGGTTTTCGCCTGCGCGAGGGCTGCGGTAAGACGGCGGATCGTCTCGTCACGCGTCGTGAAGCCGTCGCGCAGGTGGCGCTGCTGGCGTTCGAGCTTGGCGCCCAACGCGGCATTCTCAGCCTCAAGCGCGCACAATCGCCGAATGTCGGCACGGTTCGCGGCGCCGACGAGATGCGACAGCATGTGCACCTCGCCGAAGGCCCTCTTCACCATGACGTCGCTGGTCATCGGATGGGTCAGCAGCGCCCAATAGGCGCCGGGCACATCGCCGCGACGCCTCGCGTCCTGCCACAGCAGAGCGACCGCATCTGTACTCTTCGCCTTGGCAAATTGATCGAGCGCGACGCCATGGCGTCGATCGAGCGTCTTCTGCAGATGCTTGCCGCCCGCATGCGGCCGTGCCGCAAGCAGAACGCCCATCATGTGCAGATCATGGTCGTCGGCCGCGTCGGCGCCGGCGACCTTGAGGCGGATCAGCAGTCGGCGCAGCTCCGCGCTCGTCAGGCAGGTGCCGATGATAGAGCAATGCAGACTGGTATGCAGGTCCCAGATCCGGGTGCGCTGCTTGGGCGCCGCCCCAAGCTTGACCGTCACGCGCTCGGCGAAATCGGCACGCGGACGCAGCGTGGCAATGTCAGCGACCGATGCGCGCTTCGCCGCATCCTGCTGCAAGGCCGAAATATCGATCGCCGGGATTGGTGCGGAAGACGACATCGCTTTCGTTATATTCATTTGGATATAACGAATGTGGCACAACTCGCGCCGGATGAAAAGGGCCTCGCGGCCCGGCTTCCGCCGGACACACCTCTCTGGTGCCGGTCGATATCACGGCCTAAGCTTTCGTCGCGATTTTGACACGACTTCGGCGCAGTCTCGCGCGACGGGCGAAACGGAGGCACATCATGGGTCTATTGGACAGTCTGAAAGGCGCGTTGGGCGCGGTCGAAAGCTCGGCGCTCCCGGCCATGATCAATACGGTGCTGGCGCAAACGCAATATCATGATTTGCCCGGGCTCGTGGCCGCTCTGGAGAAAGGCGGCCTCGGCCCGCAAGTGCAATCCTGGCTCGGCAACGGCGCCAACATGCCGGTCTCCGAGCCGTTCTTGGCAACGCGCAGGTTCAGGAACTGGCGCGTCACGCTGGCCTTCCGGTCGATGAGATCCTGAAGCTGCTGGCGCAGTACCTGCCCGAAATCGTCGACAAAGCGAGCCCCAACGGCAAGCTGCAGGCGGCGTAATCGGGCGCCGGAGGCGCTGCTTCCAGTCAACGAAAGATCTACAGGAGAGGAAAATGAAGACGATCGCCATTGTGCTTGCTTCGTTTTGCCTCGTCGGCGCAGCCGTCGCCGACGATAGCTGCGCGGTTCAGGCCACCGGCAAAAATCTGCACGGTGCTGCGCTGACGAGTTTTGCCAAGAAGTGCTGCGCCGATCAGGCCAAGGCGCAAAATCTGCACGGCGCGGCGCAGACGAGCTTCACCAAGAAGTGCCTGTCCGACGCCGGCGTGTCCTGAACGTCAGCGCCGCGACGTTACCGGAACAAGAAACAGCAACGGCCGCCGCGTCGGCAGCCGTTTTTCGCGACTTTTGTTGCATGGTGGGCGGTACAGGATTTGAACCTGTGACCCCTTCCATGTCAAGGAAGTGCTCTCCCACTGAGCTAACCGCCCGGGCCACGCGCCGGATGTAACGTTGCAGCGCCCGCGTGGTCAAGCCTGCGCGGCCTTACGTGTCAAAAAGCGGCGCGGCGCGACGCACCGTGCCGGAAAAACGCGGCGGAATCAGAATTTCACCCGGTCGGCGCCCTTGAGACTGAGCATTTTGCGCGCCTCATCCGGCGTCGCCACCTCGTTGCCGAGTTCCTCGACGATGCGGCGGATTTTCGCCACCTGCTCGGCGTTGCTCTTGGCGAGCTTGCCCGGGCCGATATAGAGCGAATCCTCGAGACCGACCCGGACATTGCCGCCCATCATCGAGGCCACGGTGCAGAAATTCATCTGATGGCGGCCGCCCGCCAGCACCGACCAAAGATAGTCGCCGCCGAACAGCCGATCGGCCGTGCGCTTCATGAACAACAGATTGTCGAGGTCGGGGCCGATGCCGCCGAGGATGCCGAAGATGAGCTGCAGGAACACCGGCGGCTTGAACAGGCCGCGGTCGATGCAATGCGCCAGATTGTAGAGGTGGCCGGTGTCGTAGCACTCGTGCTCGAATTTCACGCCGTGGCCTTCGCCGAGCGTGCGGTAGATCTTCTCGATGTCGCGAAACGTATTCGGGAAAATATAGGCGTCCGAATTGGTCAGATAGCTTTCCTCCCAATCGTATTTCCATGTCTTGTAGCGCCGCGCCATCGGGTAGAGCGCGAAATTCATCGAACCCATATTAAGCGAGCACATTTCCGGCGACAGCGTCGTTGCCGCCGAGATACGCTGCTCGACCGTCATCGTTACGGCGCCGCCGGTCGTGATGTTGACCACGGCATCGCACGCCTGCTTGATGCGCGGCAGAAATTGCATGAAGACGGCGGGGTCGGGCGAGGGTCGACCATCCTTCGGATCGCGCGCATGCAAATGCAGGATCGCGGCGCCGGCCTTGGCGGCATCGACCGCCTGGGTCGCGATCTGGTCCGGCGTAATCGGCAGCGCGTCAGACATCGTCGGGGTGTGGATCGAGCCGGTGATCGCGCAACTGATGATAACCTTCGCCATGGTTCGTTTCTCCCTGTCGCCCTTTTGCAGCGATCTTGATGTGCCTGCGCCGTGATGGTCTCGTCAAGGACGATGAACGAGCCCGCTATTCGTGCCGATGCCCGTCCGGCATGATGGCGGCATCGAAGGACGCGCCGTCGAGCTTGGCGTCAGTGAGGATGGCGGTGTTGAGGTTGGCGCCCTCGAAATTGGCGCCGGTGAGATCGGCGCCGTGGAGATTGGCGCCGGTGAGATCGACGCCGGCGAGCTTGGCGCCGTGCAGATCGGCGCCGGTGAGGTCGGCCTCGACCATGTCGGACATCGTGAAATCGATGCCGCCGAGCTTCATGTCGCGCAGATTCTGGCCGTCGAGCTTGACGCCGCGCATGTCGACACCGGCGAGCTTGGCGTCGGCGAGCCGCGCCTCGCGCAGATCGGCGCCAGAAAGGATTGCACCCTGCAGGTCGGCTTGGTTGAGACGCGCCCGGCCAAGATGCGCGCCGTCAAGCTTCGTGCCGACGAGCTTGGCGCTCGACAGATCGGCCTCATAGAGCAAGGCACCGGTGAGCACTGCCTTGCTGAAATCCGCCCATTTGGCGTCAACCAGGTTGAGATTGGCCTTGTCGAGCGTGGCGCCGCTGAAATCGGTGTGTTGCAGCGTAGCGCGAAACAGGCTCGTACCGTCGAGATTGGCATTCTTCAGCACGGCGCCGTCGAGCCTGGCGCGTTTGAGCTCGCGACCGTGCAGGTCGGCGCGCGTGAGATCGCAGCCGGCACAATTCGTGGTGCTGCCGGCGATAAAGGCGCCGACGTCGTCCGCGAACGCCCCACCGGCTGCCATCAGCACAGCCAGCGCCATGCCGAAGCCCCGGTACGGCGCGTCGATCCAGCCACAGCGATTGCCCATGCGTCGTTCAACTCCGTCTCGTGCCACATTAGTGCCACGACGCCCGACCTGCTACTGCGCGACACGCTCGTAAGGTCGCAGCGAATCCACTAAGCTCATCAATTCGCTCTTGCCGTTGCTCGCGTTTTGGCACGGCAACGACCTGCAATGAGGGAATGCGAAAGCCCATGAAGACCATCGTTTTGGTTGCCGCGAGCGTCCTGATCGGCGTCACCGGCGCGGCGGCGCAGAGCCTCGATGACCTCAAGAACGACGGCAAGAATACCGACAACGTTTTGACCTATGGCATGGGCTACGCGCAGCATCGCTACAGCGCGCTCAATCAGGTCAACACCAACACGGTGAAACGGCTGGTGCCGATCTGGAGCTACACGCTGGACAATTCCTGGGGCGAGCAGTCGCAACCGATCGTCTATGACGGCGTGATGTATGTGACCAATGCGCGCGAGACGGTGGCAATCGACGTCGGTACTGGCAAGCAGGTCTGGAAAGTCGCGCTCGACTGGCCGCCGGAGACACCGCGCGTCGTTTGCTGCGGCGTCTCCAACAAAGGTGCGGCGATCTACAACGGCAAAGTGTTCCGCGGCACGCTCGACGCCCATGTCGTGGCCTACGACGCCAAGACCGGCAAAGAAATCTGGAACCAGAAGGCTGCCGAGTGGAAAGACGGTTATTCGATCACCGCGGCGCCGGTCATCGCCAACGGCGTGCTGATGACCGGAATTTCCGGAGCCGAGTTCGGCATTCGTGGCTTCATCGACGGCTGGGATCCGGACACCGGAAACCATCTGTGGCGCCGTTACACCATCCCGGCGCGCGGCGAATCCGGCAACGAAACCTGGCCGCAGAACAACGACGCCTGGCAACACGGCGGCGGCTCGACCTGGGTCCCCGGCACCTACGATCCCGATCTCGACATCAGCTACTGGGGCATCGGCAATCCGGCGCCGTGGGCGTCCGAGCAACGGCCGGGCGACAACCTGTTCACATCCTCGGTGCTCGCGATCAAGCCGAAGACCGGCGAGATCGTGTGGCACTACCAATTCACGCCGAACGACGCCTACGACTACGACGCCTGCTGGGAGCTGATCCTAGCCGACATCAATGTCGACGGCAGGCCGCGCAAGGTCGTGATGCAGCTCAATCGCAATGGCTTTCTCTATGTGCTCGACCGCACCAACGGCCAGTTGCTGCGGGCCAATCCCTACGAGCGCGTCAATTGGGCGAGCAGGATCGACATGAGAACCGGACGGCCGGTCGAGACCGACATCGCTCGCGATCTGCGCAACGGCAAGGCGATCGATCTGTGGCCGAGCACGACTGGCGGCAAGAACTGGCCGCACGCCGCCTACGATCCGACGACTGGTCTCCTCTACGCCAACACAATCCATCAGACGCGGCTCTACCAGCATCTCGAAGTGAAACCCTACGTCGCCGGCGAGCGCTACACGTTCGTCGAGAACACGCCGATCATCCTGCCGCCAGGCGATCCGATCGGCCATATCGATGCCATCGATCCACTCACCGCGCAGCAGAAGTGGCGCGTACCGCTGCTCGATTTCCAGATTTGGTCGGCAATGCTGGCTACCGGGGGCGGCCTTCTCTTCACCGGCAAGGAAACCGGCGAGTTCATCGCGCTCGACGAGGCGACCGGCCGCCAATTGTGGCAGTTCCAGACCGGATCGGGGATCAACGCCATGCCGATCACCTATACGCATAACGGCCGGCAATATGTCACCGTCCTGTCAGGCATCGGCGGGCTCTATTGGAACGTGCAGCGAAGCCGGCTGCAGAAGCTCATCGAACCTGGCGGATCGGTGTGGACATTCGCCTTGTTCGAGGACTGATCGCGCAGCGCATGAGACTTTCGGTGTTGGCACTCGCCGTCGCGTTCGGCGCGGCGCCCGTGGCGGCTCAGACCTCATTTCCTCCGGAGCAGATTCGCACCGGCGCCGAAATATTCTCCCGCAATTGCTCGCCTTGCCATGGGCCACACATGCGCGACCCGGAAGCGGCATTCGATTTGCGGCAATTTCCCCATGACCGGCACGACCGCTTCGTCAATTCAGTCACGTACGGCAAGGGTCAGATGCCCGCCTGGGGCGACATGTTGAAGGCACCCGATATCGAAGCGCTCTGG
>Ga0335081_10019550_pt1 | contig 10955 bp, 5 predicted proteins | sample Lox_Sample_35_FD_206713 | JGI IMG/M metagenome (GOLD analysis project Ga0335081, IMG submission 206713) | Soil microbial communities from Loxahatchee National Wildlife Refuge, Florida, United States - Lox_Sample_3.5 | ecosystem: Environmental > Terrestrial > Soil > Wetlands | place: USA: Florida...
CGAAGCATGCAACTGCCGCACCCACGCTTCTTTCTTCCAAAAATCGTCATAATCAGGATGATCGATGGTCGAATTCCAGTACGGAATCGATCCGTGCAGATATTTCGCATTGATATTCGACAGCGGGCCCAGGTCGAGATACCACTGATACGTATCGTAGGTCTCAAACTCGAAATGCGTGTTCTTGTTCTTGTCCGACTGCTCCATCACGGCATATTCAAAGTCGTAGCTCTCGCGCAGCGCGCCATAGCGATGATCGTCATCGTTCATCCATTGGTCCACCGGCGAAGCCTGCTCGCTCATCGCCTTGAGCGCCGGATGCGGATGCAGCAGCGCCAACGCCGTCGTCAGTCCGTCGTACGAAACGCCGTACATTCCGACCTTGCCGTTATTATTCGGAACGTTCTTGATCAGCCACTCGATGGAGTCATAGGCATCGGTGGTCTCATTCGTCGCCTTGGCATCGTTCAAATCCACCCACGAAGAAAGATTGAATACTCCTTCTGACTTGAAGCGTCCGCGCAAATTCTGGATCACAAAGATGTAGCCATCCTGCGCCAGTTCTTTGATCGACGATGGCATCTCCGCGGGCGGCTTCTCAGGAGCTCCGTAGGGCGTGCGGCGAAACAAGATCGGCAAAGGTCCGTGCTGATCGACTGGAGTCAGGAGCACGGTCTGAAGATGAACGCCATCGCGCACGGGGATCATCACTTCTTTGAGCGTAAACGGCGAGGTCGGCGCTTGCGGAAGCGCCTCTTGCGCAGCGCAATGAATGACGCACAGGAAGGCAACGAATGTGAACCATGCAAGTTTCCGCACCAGCAATCCTCCATTAACCGAATCAAAACGGAAGCGCGAAGTATATCAATCCGAGTCGTATTGACGGAAGCGCCTTATGCTCGCAGCTCGCGGCTCTTGGCTCGAAGCTCGCTAAAACAATTTTCCTATCGAGAAGTTCACGCGGCTTTGCCCTGTCGGGCTCACGCTTCCGGCCAGCGCAATCGGCCCGACGATCGTATCGGCAATAACGCCGAGGTTGAAACTTCCCCGGACCACAACTGGCCCGGGATCCTCTGTCGCAGTTCCGAACGCGGTCCCCGCTTCATACCATCCACCCCAATAGATTCTCTTTCCGACCAATTGTGGCAGCTTGTACCACTCGCGCCTGAATCCGAGCGAAGCGTAAGCGTAATGATTTCCCAGGAATTCTTCCGGCAAGTAAGCTCCCAAGCGAAAGGGCCCTCCTAACCCGAACACCTGAAAGGGACCCGCCGAACCGCCACGCGTAGTGCCTCCTGAGGCATTCATAAAAAGAGAAGCCTTGTCGCTGACTGGCACAAAGTTCGAAGTCCTGATCTCGAACTGGTCGATCGGATTCGCCAAATCCGGGCTTTGCAGCACGCGCGCGGCCGTTGCAACGACAAGACTGCCGCGGCTCGGGACCGACGGGCTGTCTTGTCCATCCCACACGTAGCGCGCACGGACCTGCCCTGTACTTCCGTGAACAATGGGCAGACCGGCCGCTCCGGCCAGCGGACTCAGCTTTCCCTCGAATATCTGATATCCAATGCGGAACTCGCTGCGGCGGCCTGAGTCGTACCCGATGTCGAGTCCGCCTCCGGCCCGCTCGTCGCCGAAAATTGCAACCCGGGTCAGACCGCTAAACGAATTCCGCGCGTACTTCGAGGCGAAAAGGTAGGGGGCGAGGAAAACAGGCGACTGCGCAATCGGCTGATAGAACTCGGTGGCCGCCAGATTGCTCGAGCCGAAAAGTAGATCATTGCGCCATTCGCCTCCGTGATGCGCGATGTCCATGAAGGTGATTCGCGCCCCCGCGGAAAAGTCGAATGCCGCCACTCCCGAGCCTTCCACATTCACGCCCAAATCGACAAAAGGCGGACCATACGTCTTCTCATGCGCCGTGACCCGCAACCCGGGCACGCCATTTTGCATGAATCCCTCATAGCCGAGATCGTCGAACTGGCCGCGACCGGCAATGCGCGTCAGTTGCGTATCAAGCGTATCCACGTCGAGCGGGCGGCCAATATCCTTGCTGAGCTGCTTCTCGATTCGCCTGTCGGTGTCCGGATCCGCGCCGGCAACCTCAATCGTTTCCACTTTCTGGATGGGAGATTTTTTTCGCGCGGCGCGCTCCTCCAGATACTGCTGCCATTCGACAGGATCCTGAATGGCATAAGGCAGCAGCGTGCTGGATTGGCTGGCAGCAGATTTGTATCCCTGCTGAATCAGTTCGTCGACCCGGCTGTAATCGGTCACCCAGAAACCTTTCATGTCGACGCTGACTCTGGCCGTTGCCAGCGCCAGCGAGAGCCGCTCGTTCTGCGTGATCATTACATCGACGGCGCGCGACAGCACCCCGGTGAGCGACCCTAACTCAGCGATGTCTCCCGGAGGCAGCCGCAGTTCCACTCCGATCACGACGTCCGCTCCCATGGCGCGCACAGTTTGCACCGGGATGTTTTGCACCATGCCGCCGTCGGCCAGCATGCGTCCATTCAATTCCACCGGGGTGAATACGCCTGGAATGGCCATCGAAGCTCGAACTGCCTGCGCCAGCGACCCATCATGCAACACGACGGCCTCGCCACTCTGCATGTCGGTAGCAACGCAGCGGAACGGAATGGGAAAATCGTCAAAGCTAGCAACGCCTGACTCCGGAAATGCGATCCGATCCAGCAACAGGTCGACGCGTTGTCCGGGATTAAGGCCGTTCGGCCCATTCAACCCATGTTTCACGCCGAGTGGAGCTTCAACGAGGAAGTCGCGGCGATCCTGCTTGCGGCGATAGGAAATCTCCGTGTAGACAGGCTCGGGCAGCAACGCTTCGTCCCAATTCACTTTTTCGGCAAAGTTCTTGATTTCTGCCGGCGACATCCCCGTCGCATACATTGCGCCAATGATGCTGCCCATGCTGGTCCCGGCCACTCGATCCACGGGAATATGATTTTCTTCCATCCACTGAATCACTCCGATCTCGGCGAGCCCAAACGCCCCGCCGCCGCTGAGCGCGAGACCAATTCGCGGACGCTGCGAAGGCGGGCCTCCGGCCAACTGTTGCGCTGCGGCACTCGCCAGCACCAAACACATCATCGAGAAGAGAACAACGAATCCGCGCCGACAATGCGAGTTCATTCGACACTCCTGCAGCAGGCAAAACGTTTGTCTTGAAAATTCTAAGGCCAGAGAAATAATCGGGAGGTTAGCAACCTGAGTCAGCCTGACTTAGAATCAATGGGAAGTTGTGCTTGCAGAGGGTGAACTTCGCCGAACCTCATCGACCGTTTTGCGCACTGCCTCAATCACAACATCGGGCTGGTCGAATTGTATGTAATGCGAACTGTTTCTCACGATCATCTGGCTTCCACGCGTTGAAAGATGTGCCAGATCTTCCTGCATCTGTTCCCAAACTTGATTGAGGGACTTCGCAAGATCGGGAGCGAAATAGCTGGACGCCTTATCAGGATCGTGGGAAAGGACCATCAGCGGAAGATCGCCGAGCGAGCCCGTGGCCTGGGTCTGAGCTGCGCTTGCAGGAAAGCTCTTCATCTCCGCTACCTGCTCGCGGGCGCTGTGGGGATTGCAGTCGGCGGCTCGTGCTGGCGGAGAGTCGTCGCACACTCCCAATAGCCGAGGAACGCCGAACGGCATCGTGTATTCCAGGAACTCAGCCTCCCTTTGCCAACTGCCTTCCATCTTTTTCAATTCGGCCGGGAAACGACTCTCCTGATCCGGGTGAGATGAATCCACCAGCACGATGCCCGCCACTTCCCTGCGATAAAGACTTGTGAACAGGCGTACGTCGTATCCACCCATCGAATGGCCAACCAGAACGTAGGGAGGTAAAACGGCTGCTGTCTGCAATAGCGCGTGCAGTTGCTCGGCAATCACCCTGCTGGTGCGAGGTTCGGGGCTGGGATCGCTATAACCAAGTCCGGCGCGATCGTAAGAACAAACACGAGTAAACTTGGAGATCTGCAGCTGCACCTTGCGCCAGGAAATATAAGAGTCCCCCAACCCTGATTCGAGAATCACCGTTGGACTCCCCTCCCCCATGCAGTAGATGTGCATGTTTCGTCCGCCCACATTCACAATCTTGCCGGGCATGGGATTGAACCGGCGGTCGCGCGCCTCGAAGATGTTTTCGTAGATAATGCCCGCCGACGCCAGCAGCACTACGATCACAATCGTCGCCCGCACAATCCGGCGCAGCCACGTACGGAAGCGTGAAGGTTGAGAATCAGAGCTTCCCATCTTGTCTGAGCGGGCCCCGAGCACCGCTACCGGATGGCACGCATTCTACATCACCGGCGGTACTGTAATGCCCATCACGCCCAGCGCACGAATCAACTCGCGTCGAACCACTGCGACCGAAGCCAAAAGGAACAGTTTCCGCTGGTCGTCAGGTTCGCTGAGGATCGGATGGCGATGGTAGAACGTGTTGAACAGCTGCGCCAACTGAAAGACGTGCTTGGCCAGATAGGCCGGCTCCGTTGCCGCAATGCATTGCTCGATTACATACGAAGTCTTCGAGGAGGCAAGCCACAGCTCCCAAATTTCGTTGCCGGGTTCGCCGGAGAGATATTTCGCTAGATCGGCTGACGACAACTTTCCGCTTACTTCTTTGCTGAAGGCGTCGGCCTCCATTCCCGCCTTGCGGAAGATGCTGGTTGCCCGCACAACGGCATATTGCGCGTACGGCCCGGTCTCGCCCTCGAAACTGAGTGCGTCTTTGAAGTCGAAGGCGATCACGGATTCCTTCGTGAACTTGAGCATGAAATAGCGCAAAGCGCCGATGGCAATCTGCGTGGCAATTCCCAACCGGTCCGGCTCACTCAATTGCGGATGGCGTGAATCGACTTCGCTTTTTGCCGAAGCGATCAGCTGATCGAGCAGGTCATCGGCTTTCACACCGAAGCCCTTTCGTCCGCTCACGCCGATGAAAGGTTTCGTCTTATCCTCTTCGCTTAGCTTGTAGCCGAGTTCGGCCGCGCAGCGTGGAGTCAGCACGACCATCCCGTAGGAGAAGTGGGTGAAATGGTCGGCAGCCTCCCCGTGACCCAGATCGCGCAGAGCTTCCTTGACCGTATTCTGCGCTTCCGACTGTCTCACGTCGATGACGTTATAGTTTTCAGCCACGCCGCCAAAGTGCGGATGGTTCTTCTCGCCGTCGGTCGTTGAGATCCAGCAGTCGTGCTGATTCGGATAGCGATAAAACTTGCGGTATCCGAAATCGAGCCCCAGCAGCCCGAACTTCCACATGTGGTAGGCGATGTCCTTGCCGACGTAACCGACGGTTCCATTGGAGCGGACGATCACTTTCTGATCTTCTTCGGCCACTCCTTCTGACTGGCTGTCTGCCAACTGTGAGCGCAGCAGCTCCATGGCCCGTGCGCGGTTCTTCTGTTGCGTATTCTCAGTGTCAGAAATCACAGCGATGCCGGTCGGGACATGCGTTATCCGGACTGACACATCGGTCGCGGATGAGGCATGAGTGTCAATGCGGAGATGTTTAGCATCCATCTCCTTCTCGGCGTTCTCTGCGTCCTCTGCGGTGAGATCTGCCTTTCCTGTCCCCGCCCGCCGCATCACCCAGCAGCCTTTATTCTTACCTCCCGTCTCGAAGGTCAGAACTCCAGCCGCTTTCAGCTTCTCGAAGGCGGCATTCCAGAAATGCAGATGCAGGATTTCGTTCTCACGTGGAAGGAAGTCGTACTCGATATCGAGCCGGTCCATCGTCTCGAGATGGCGGCGCAAGACCGCGGTCGAGATCAGGTCAGCAATGGCCGCTGTCTCGCTCCCGGCGTCCTCGATGTGATGCAACGTGTCCAAACGCGCCTTCTGATTCTGTTTGTCTTGCTCATACCACTGCGACACGCTGGCGTAGAGATCCCAGCAGTAGTAATCAAATCGAGGCTGTCGCGCGAGAGCCTCGATTTCGGCACGGGACTTCTTATCCAGATGAGTAAATCCCACCACCACGTCTGCCACCTGCACGCCGGTGTTGTCGATGTAATTCTGGATATCGACATCCCTGCCTTCATAGCGCAGCAGGCGGACAAAGGTGTCACCCAGGATGGCATTCCGTAAGTGTCCGATATGCGCCGCCTTGTTGGGATTAATGCTTGAGTGTTCAACCAGGATTTTCCCCGCCGGAGTATCGGAGCTTGGTTTCCGATCGGCCGTCAGTTCGGCCGCCATCCATCCCCGGTCGATTTTGATATTCAGATACCCGGGAGGAACTACGCTGATCTCCCCAATCCCCTCCATCGCCCCAATATCTTTTCGAATCGCCTCGGCAATTCTCAGTGGCGCCGATCGCAAAGCCTTGGCGAACGGAAACGTGGGGACCGCAAAATCCCCTAGTTCAACTTTCGGCGGCTGCTCAATCACAACATCAGGCAACGCTACATTCGGATGCTGCGCCTGCAAAGACTCGTGCACCCGCTGGGCTAATCGACGCTCAAGATGACGGTACAAGGAATCCTCTCTAAGCTGTTGAAGAAACAGTGATTTTAACAAAGACCGCGCACCGCCGACGTTTGACCGATACTGCCGCCCTTCCCTATGATGAAAATTCGGTCGATTCCATGCGGATTGCCTACCTTGAGTGTTTTTCCGGTATCAGCGGCGACATGTTCCTCGGCGCTTTGGTCGACGCCGGAGTGTCGCCACAACTGCTGGAGAAAACCGTCTCGGCGCTCGGGGTTCGTGCAAAGCTCGAAATCTCGCGGGTCAATCGCAGCGGAATTTCCGCAACCAAGGTCGATGTCTGGGTCGACGGGCAGAAGGACATGCCGCGTGAAGAATTCTGGGCAAAGCAGGATGCGGCTCGCGCGCACGCTCATCACGAAAACGATCATTCCCATCCCCACGAGCATTCTCATCACGAGACCTCACATAGAGGAACGACCGCGCCACACAAACATGAGCACTCCCATCGCGGCCTGGTGGAGATCAAGCAGATCATTTCCTCCGCAGATATCTCGGATTCGGCCAAGAAAACGGCGATTTCGATCTTCGAAGCCCTCGGAGCAGCCGAAGCCAGGATTCACAATGTGCCGATCGACGAAGTGCATTTTCACGAGGTCGGCGCGGTCGATGCCATCGTCGATATTGTTTGCGCCGCCGTTGGAGCCGAGGCGCTCGGCGTAGATGAGATCATCTGTTCGCCTTTGAACGTCGGCGGAGGGTCGGTTAAGTGCGCGCATGGAACATTTCCTGTGCCAGCGCCGGCTACGCTCGAACTGCTCAAGGATGCGCCGGTTTACACTTCCGGTGTTCAGGCTGAATTGGTTACTCCCACCGGCGCTGCCCTCATCAAGACTCTGGCCCGACGCTTCGCCGCGTTTCCAGAGATGAAGATCGAGAAATCGGCATATGGCGCCGGATCGCGCGATTTTCAAGGCCATCCGAACGTGTTGCGCCTCGTCATCGGTGACTCTGCGTCGTCGAAACTAGCAATCCACACTGCAACCGAAACAGTTTCAGTCCTCGAAGCCAATCTCGACGATCTCAACCCGCAGGTCTTCGGATACGTGATGGACCGCCTGCTCGAAGAAGGAGCGCTAGACGCTTTCGCCATGCCGGTGCAGATGAAAAAAAATCGTCCGGGCACTTTGCTGACGGTGCTGTGCAAACCGGAAGATGCCAGCACGTTGACCGAACTGATTTTTGCGGAGACGACAACTCTGGGCGTCCGCCGCCGCGACGAACTCCGGCAAACTCTCGCGCGGCGTTGGGAGCAGGTGCGCACGCCCTGGGGAGAGGTGCGGATCAAGATCGCCAGCATGAATGGGATCGTGACGAACTATGCTCCCGAATATGAAGACTGTCGCCGCATCGCAGCCGAGCATCATGTACCGTTGAAGACCGTCATGCAGGAAGCGGCGCGGCTGTACTTAAAAGAAGAAAAGCATTAATCACAAGGGCAGGCTCAGAATTTCCCTCTGTTCCCCTGTGCTCTCTGTGGTTGAAAGAGTTTATGGCCAGGAAGTTCTACATCACGACCCCGATTTACTACGTCAACGCGCGCCCGCACATCGGACACGCATACACCACCATCGCCTGCGACACCATCGCCCGCCGCCATCGGCAGCTTGGCGACGACACCTTTTTTCTCACTGGGACCGACGAGCACGGCACCAAGATCGAACGGGCGGCCGAAGCGGCAGGCAAGACTCCGCAACAATATGCCGACGAGATCTCCGGCGAATTCCGCAAGCTTTGGCAGCGGATGGGAATCTCCAACGACGACTACATCCGCACGACGGAAGAGCGCCACAAGAAGCGTGTGCAGGAATTCTTCCGCCGCATCCGCGACAACGGGTACATCTATAAAGGCACCTACACCGGCCAATACTGCGTCTCAGACGAGCTTTATGTCGATGGCGCTCAGCCCGGCGATCCTTGCCCGACTTGCGGCCGCATCACAGAAACGGTTCACGAAGAAAACTACTTCTTCAAACTCTCGGCATTTCAGGACAAGCTGCTCGAACTGTATGCCAATCCTGAATTCATTCGTCCCGAAACGCGTCGCAATGAAGTGATCTCATTCGTGCGCTCGGGGCTCCGCGATCAGTCCATCAGCCGGTCAACTTTTTCGTGGGGCATTCCGGTCCCGGACGATCCCAAACACGTGATTTACGTCTGGTTCGATGCCCTCGCCAACTACATCACCGCAATCGGCTACGGATCGTCGCATGCCGGCGCCCAGGAAGCCTTCAAGAAATACTGGCCTGCCGACGTCCACATGATCGGCAAGGAGATTGTCCGCTTTCATTGCGTCTACTGGCCGGCATTTCTGCTCGCGGCCGGATTGCCTGTGCCGAAAGCCATCGTGGCGCACGGATGGCTCTTGTTCGAAGAGAGCAAGATGTCGAAGTCGCGCGGCAACATCGTGCGCACCGAGACCATTCTCGACGTGCTTGGTTCCGACGCTCTGCGCTATTTTTTGCTGCGCGAGGTCGTTTTCGGACAGGATGGATCTTTTTCCTTCGATGCGCTCGTGCAGCGCTACAACTCGGATCTCGCGAATGGAATCGGCAATCTCGCCAGCCGCACGCTGACGATGATCAGCCGCTACTTTAAAGGCGAAGTACCGTATCCGTCGCACACGGCCGCGCGCTCGTCTGCTGATGATGCCATCGCCGAAACAGCGCGCAAAACAATTCGTGAGTTCGCGTCGTTCTTCGATCAGTTTCAGTTTTCTCGCGCGCTCGAGTCCGCGTGGGGACTCATCGCCGCGGTTGACAAGTACATTGTCGACAACGAGCCTTGGGCTCTAGGCGAGAAGCAGGACGATGAAAGCCGCGCGCGACTCGCCACCGTGCTTTATACGTCAGCCGAAGCGCTGCGCATTGCCACCGCACTCGCCCATCCGGTCATCCCGGACGCGACCGCAAAGATCTGGCAGCAGATGGGACTGGGAGAAATCAAGAAGCTCGATCTGACGAATCTCGCCTGGGGACAGCTTCCGCTCGGCACCAGGCTCGGCGACGTCAGTCCGGTTTTCCCGCGCGCGGACAAGAGCGCCATTGAAAGGATGCAGCAGATGGAAGATCAAGGAAGAGGGCCGACGGTGGAGGAAGTCAAGACTCCGCCGCCCCAGGCCGCGCCCGTGAAGGCTCCGGCCGCTATAGCCGTACCAGGAGCGCCCGCAGCCAGTGACGGCAAAATTACCATCGATGATTTCGCGAAGGTTGAACTGCGCGTCGGACTCGTCAAGGTGGCCGAGCGCGTGCCTAAATCCGACAAACTTCTGCGCCTCGAAATCGATATCGGCAGCGAAGTGCGCCAGGTTGTCGCCGGCATCGCCGAGGCTTACGCACCCGAGACTCTCGTGGGCCGCAAGGTCGTGATCGTTGCCAACCTTGCTCCGCGAAAGCTACGCGGCCTCGAATCGAATGGCATGATCGTCGCCGCCTCGCTCGAAGGCGGAAAGCCGGTTCTGGCAAGCTTTCTGGAGGATGTGCCGGTGGGGGCGCGGCTGAAATAGGAAGCGATTTTTCTTTGCGTTCTCTGCGAGTCCTTTGCGATCTCTGCGGTTAAGATTTTTGACCACAGGCGCCCCGAAGCACCGGAGAACACGGAATAGTAACCCAAGGACTCAGGACTCGCGACTCGGACTAACCATGTTCGTTGACTCTCACGCCCATCTCGATGGCAAGCAGTTCGAATCCGACCGCGAACAGGTCATCACTCGCGCTCGTGACGCGGGTGTCCACACGATTGTCGCAATCGGCAACGGAGATGGCCCTCCGAACCTTGATGCCGGCATCCAGTTAGCCGAGAAATATCCATTCATCTACGCGACCATCGGCATTCATCCCCACGAAGCCAGTCTCGCCTCCGATCACGCCTACACTGAAATGGAGCGACTGGCGCAGCATCCCAAGGTGATCGCCTGGGGCGAGATCGGCCTCGACTATTACTACGACCACTCTCCGCGCGAGACCCAAAAGCAAGTCTTCATTCGCCAGATGGAACTCGCCGCCGCTGCGAAGAAGCCCATCGTCATTCACTGCCGTCCTTCCGACAACAGCGACAACGCATGGCAGGACTTCTTCGAAATGGTGCAAGAGCACTGGGCATCCAAGGGTATCGGCGGCATTCTGCACTGCTTCACTGGAACCTGGGAACAGGCCAAGCGCGGCCTCGACCTCGGATTTCTGATCTCCTTCGCCGGAAACGTCACCTTCCCCAAGGCTGAACAGATTCGCGACGCCGCTTTGCAGGTTCCACTCGACCGCATGCTGATCGAGACCGATTGTCCCTATCTCGCGCCGATCCCCTACCGCGGCAAACGCAACGAACCGGCATATGTCAAGGAAACCGCTCGCCAGATCGGCGAACTCCGTGGGCTTGCGACCGAAGCGCTCGGCGAGCAGACCACCCGCAATTTCTACAATTTTTTCAAAATCTCTGAAATGGCTGAA
>Ga0335081_10019552_pt1 | contig 10954 bp, 8 predicted proteins | sample Lox_Sample_35_FD_206713 | JGI IMG/M metagenome (GOLD analysis project Ga0335081, IMG submission 206713) | Soil microbial communities from Loxahatchee National Wildlife Refuge, Florida, United States - Lox_Sample_3.5 | ecosystem: Environmental > Terrestrial > Soil > Wetlands | place: USA: Florida...
GGTACGTTCGGGTCGACTCCGACTGTGATCTCAAACGCACCGTAGCTGCACGGGGCGTTGGCCACCACCATTTCGTCGCTGCTCATACCCGCGCCGCACTCTCGAGCTGGCTGGGGGCGACCGCCGCCTCGCCGCTCATGTGAACCCGAGCGATTGAGTGGCAGAGGGTGACGTCGTGGAGTCCGTCGATTCCGTCGGTGCGTGGCGCGCGCTCCTCGCGGATCGCCGCGTGAAACTCGACCAGCTCGCGCTTGAAGGCCTCCTCATACGAGACAAGCTCCACGCGCGACCAGGAATGGGCGCCTGGAGGATCACCTCCCTCGATGGTGAGTTCGCTCGGCATGTTGCGCAGGTACGGCGAGGGCAGGGTCAGCGTCAGACGCTGGTCGGGAGCTAGGAACATGAACTCTTGCCGGTAACGTGCGATCCCCGGAAGATCGACCCATGACAGGTGACACTCCACGCCCCCGAATGTCATGTTGATAGCCACGACACGGCGGGAGAGCTCAGCGAAGGCCACGCGGTCGGGCTCACCCAGCGCGCCCCGGAGCGCGTTGAACTCGTGGACCAGATTGTCAAGCAGCATCCACCGATAGCAATACCGAGTTTCCTCGTCCGCTCCCGGCAGCGCGTCCTGGAGACGTCGCTCGTCATCCTCCCGAAGCGCTTCGAGCACCGCGGGAGGTACGCCATCCGGCGGTAACAGCGGATAGTGGCGCACGTAGGGTTCAAACGGCGACTCGAGCGTCGTTACGCGCACCAGCCGCAGATCGCTGACCTCGGGTAGCAGCTCGAGCAGGCGCTCGTATGCGGGGTCGTAGCGCTTCATCGTCCCCACCATCAGATGTACTCCCGCACTGCTGGCAGCCTCAATCATCGCCCTGCCCTCGGCAGGGCCCAGACACATCGGCTTTTCCACGAAGACGTGGGCGCCGGACTCGGCGGCGGCGATCGCGATCGGCGCATGGCTACCGGACGTCAATACGAGCACGGCGTCCAGGCGCATATCCAGCAGATCTTGCCACTGGCTCACCGCCCGGGCGGCGCCGAACTCACGCATACATGCTTCGGCTACGGTCGTGGAGATATCGCAGATTGCGGCCAGCTCGTACTCATCGTCGAGCTCTCGCAGATGAGGAAGGTGCATCACCTGTGCGATCACCCCGCAGCCTACGACGCCGACTCTAAGGCGTTGTCCCACGTTTACGACCCCCTTGCGCTCGTTCTGAAACGACTGGCGATCACTGCTCGCCCGGCTCTCACGCGGGGCTCCGCGCAGCCGGGGTCCCGCGGATCTTCTGGGCACGCCTGCTCCGTACGCGGCGGACCGGCACACGGACCAAACGCGGGACGACCAATCCGAGGGCGGTTATCCCGAGGGAGGTGACGATCAGCAGCGTCGCGACCGCATTGATCGCGGGCGTGATGCCGAACTTGATCTGGGTGTAGATGTAGATCGGAAGCGTCACCTGCGCGCCGATGATGAAGTACGTGATCACGAATTCATCCAGCGAAAGCGTGAAGGCGAACAGCGCCCCGGCAAAAACCGCTGAACTAATGAGGGGCAAGATCACGTAGCGGAATCGGCGGAACGCGTTCGCACCAAGATCGCTCGCCGCCAACTCGAGCGACCGATCGAAGCCCTCTAGGCGGGCAGCCACAATCAGCAGGACGAACGGTGTTGTGTAAACGGACTGGCCAATCACAACCGTCCCCGTCGACAACGGCACGCCCAATCCTTGACGCAAGAACGAAAGAAGGCTGACCCCGATCAGCACGCCCGGGATCATGATCGGCAACGTGAACCCGATCCGGAATCCCGACCGGAAGCGTAGGCGGCTCCGCACAAGTGAGAATGCGGCAGCCGTTCCGACGACCGTGCTGATCAGCGTGACCTCCAGGGCCACTCGTATCGACGTCTTGATCGCGGATTGCAGGTCGGGGCTGTCCGCGATGCTCGAATACCAGTGGAACGTCCAGCCCGTGATCGGAAATGACCCGTACCGGTTCTTGTTAAAGCTCAGGAGTATGAGCAGGACAATCGGGCTGAATAAGAATATGTAGATCAGGCAAGCCCAGCCGGCGAGGGCGCGTCGGACCAGTCGACCGCGGCGCGCGACGACGTCGAGTGCTCCAGCTTCAGCGGCCATACATCTCACCGACCTCAAGCGAGCGGCGGAAGATCACGAGCAGGATAATCACGACCGCCGCGATCAGGATCGCGATTGCCGCGCCAACTGCGTACTGAGCTTCCTGGAAAAAGTTATCTACGAGGTTGCCGATCATCACGCCTCTCGTCCCCCCGACTAACTCCGGCGTGAGATATTCGCCCAGGATTGGAATGAAGACGAAAATGACAGCCGTGGTAATGCCCGGCTTTATTTGAGGCAACATGACGCGCCGAACGGCTTGGATCTGAGTTGCTCCCAGATCCATGGCCGCGTTCAGCTGTCGCCAGTCGAACCTTTCCAGCGCGGCGAACAGCGTCAAGGCAGCGAAGGGGAAATAGAGGTACACGAGCACGAATATGACCGCCGGCCGGTCGTATAGGAGCCACGAGGGGGTGCTGAGCCCGACGACTCCTAGCAGCCGCGAAAGCGCGCCGTTGTTGCCGAGGATGATCGTCCATGCCGTGACGCGGAGGAGGTAGCTGACCCAAAACGGGAGGATCACGAGGAATAGGAGGGGCCGCCGCCAGCGGCGGCTGACGTATCGCGCCAGCCAGTATGAGAACGGGAACGCGACTGCGAGAGTCAGCACAGTGGCTGCGGCCGTCATCCACAGGGTTACCAGGAAGGTATTCACGTAGACCGGCGTGCTGAAGACTTGCCGGTAATTCGCGAACGTCCAATTCGCCACCACCTCGTAGCCGTCCTGCGTCCAGAAGCTGTACGCCACGATCAGCGCCATGGGAGCGGCAAAGAACAGGCCGAAGAGGACCATCGCGGGGGCGAAGCCCGTGTACTGCGACAGCGCCAGCACACCCCGACGCAGGCTCAGCCTACGGCGGGGCGTGGCGGGGACGGCCGTCGTCGAGTCGCTCATGATCGGTGTCGTCGAGGAGCTCATGGGACGGCCGTCCTTCGGTTCGCTGCGAGGCGCATAGGGGTCAGGCTGGGCGGCGGCGCACCAGGCTAGGCACCAAACACCGAATTGAATGCGGTGACATACGCGTTGGGGTCCTTCTGCGGACCCTTCAGGTGCGCCTTGAGTGCTTGCTCGGGCTGGTTGTACAGGAGTGCGTCGGCAAACTCTCCTTGACCCTGGTTTACCAGCATCTTGTACGCCTTCTCGTTGAACCACGCCTCCCGGAACTCCTTGAACAGCGGAGGAATGAACTCCGCTTGACCCCAGGCGTTGATGAACTGGCTGAAGCGGTCGGCGTTGGCTGTTTTCATCTTCATCTCGGCGTCCAGCCATCCGACGACGCCTTCCTTGGGCACGGCGGCTTTGATCAGGGGGCCACCCGCCTGCTTTACGCGAAAGTCGGTGCCGAGATTCTCGGAGGTAAACCAGGCTGACTCGTTCGTGAGCGCCTGCACGACCCCAGTGTTCTGCGAAACGAGTGTGAGGAACGCCGGCTTGGCAGCCTTGAGAAACTCGGTCGCGCGGCTGAGCTCGGCCGGCGTCATGTTGTAGGGGTCCTTTGCGCCGGTCGCCAGACCGGCCTCGGCGACGATGTCGGTCGGCTGGTTCTCGCGAACGAACTTGCCGTGATACTTGGGATCCAGCAGCACCTCCCAGGACGTGGGGGCCGGCGAGACGAACTTCGGGTTGTAATAGATGCGCAGTGCCGACCACGCACGCGGATAACCTAGATAGCCCGCGCTGTTCTGCCAGATCGAAAAATCGCGCGAGACGGAGTACAGCTGCTGAGACACGGGGATCGCATCGATGTCGAATGGCTCCGTCAGTCCCTGCTGGAAGTAGTAGGGAACCCAGAGCGCATCCGCTGAGACGATGTCGAACTGCCCGCTCTGCTTGGACTTGACGAACATGCCGGCGTCGTCGGAACCGAGCGTGACGTCGACAGTGATCCCAGTCTCCTTCTTGATTGCAGGGAACTGGCTTTGCGGATCGTAGTGATCGTTCCACGTAAGCATGTTCAGCGTTACAGGAGTCGTGGTCTTCGCGACGGTATTCGCGGCGGCGGTCCCACTCGAGCTAGAAGAGCTGGTGCTCCCGCACGCTGCGAGCGAGAGTGCTCCCAGGCCAAGCGCCCCGGCTCGAAGAGCGTCGCGTCGGGTGATCATGCTGTTGTTAGTCATCTGTGCTCCTCGCCTCTTCGTTCACTGCGCCTTGAAATAACACCGCAGCTTCGGCCTCCCAGCGGAGCTGGACTAGTGCGCCCTCTCGTACCTGCTCGGTTAGTTCGGTCGGCATGTCGACGATAATCGGATCATCGAGTGCCGGGCAGGCGACGCTGGCTCGGGTGAAGCTTCCGAGAAACGACACCTTGACCACCTTGCCCACAAGACCTGGATCGTTAGGGGAAGCTGGAGCCAGGTGGACCGATTCCGGACGGACCATCAGGTTTCCGCTTCCCGAGTGCTTTGGGTGTGGCGACGCCAGGGGGATCCTGTTACGTGACGTCACGACCGAGCCGGCCTGCCACTCGGCCGGAATGAAGTTCGACTCGCCGATGAAATCGGCAACGAATCGCGACGCCGGATGTCTGTATATCTCGCTCGCTGTCCCTATCTGCTCGACGCGTCCCTCGTTCATGACTGCAATGCGATCCGCCATCGCCATCGCTTCGCCCTGGTCGTGGGTCACGAAGACGAACGTCGTCCCGATCTCACGCTGGATCTGCGAGAGCTCGACCTGAAGGCGCTTCCGGAGCTTCAGGTCCAACGACCCCAAGGGCTCGTCGAGAAGCAATACCGCCGGACGGTTGACCAGGGCACGAGCCACGGCAACGCGCTGCTGCTGGCCTCCGGACAGCTGAGAGGGATAGCGGTCGGTGTATGCCTCGAGTGCCACGAGCTGCAAGGCCTCGAGGACGCGTGAATCCGCCTCGCTGCGCGGCACTTTGGCCATGCGGAGCCCGAATGCGACGTTGTCACTGACGTTCAGGTGGGGAAACAGCGCATATGACTGGAAGACGGTGTTGACCTTCCTCTTGTGGGGAGGGGTCTTGTTGACCAGCTCGCCGCGAATCCGGATCTCACCCGTGGAGGCTTCCGCGAAGCCACCGATCAGATTCAACGTTGTTGTCTTCCCGCAGCCGGAGGGGCCGAGGAGGCAGAAGAACTCCCCCTCTTTGATCTGAAGGTCGAGCGACTCAACTGCCGTGTGTGCGCCGTACTTCTTGGACACGGCACGAAAAGTGATAGCCGGCGGTGCATCCACCGTCCGGTGGCCGACGGCCGTCGCTTCGGCGGTTACCAACGTGGGCCCATGCCGCTCGGCTGACGTGCTCATGCAAGCACCTCAATCATCGCCGCGTCCGGATCGCGCTCGCAGCCGCACGATCGGCGCCTGACCAGCTCGACGTCTATCCGCAGCTCGCTCTGGGGCGCGGGCTCACCGAGGATCGCTGCGAGCAGAAGCCGGGCGCCGGCCTGACCGACTGATGGAGTGTCATACGCGATCGCTGTCAGCGACGGCTCGAGCAACGGCGCGAAATAGAGGTCGTCGAATGAGGCAAGCGCGAGGTCTCCCGGTATGGATAGGCCCGTTCGCCTTGCGGCCACGAGCGCGCCCAGCGCGAGTTCGCCGCTGGCGGTGATCAGGGCGCTGGGCCGGCGATCGTCGGCGAGGAGCGCCTCCGCGTGGGCAAACCCGCTCGAGATCGTCCAGTCGCATTCGCCCATGAGCTCGGGGAAGACCTCGAGCCTGTTGCGGCTCATCGCTTCCAGGAAGCCGCGGAGACGCTCTGCCCCGCTGGTCCGGTCGGTGGGACCCCCGAGATACCCGATCCGCTGGTGACCGTGGTCGGCGATGTGATCGACGAGCAGTTCCATGCCCCGCTCGTTCTCCAGCACCACGTTACCCACGCCCGCGCCGGGCGCCAGCTCATCGATGAACACGCACGGCGTCCCGTCGAGCAGAACATTGAACTGCTCGGCGCCGACCGGGGCGGTCGACATCAGAATGCCGTCGACCTCGTGATCAAGCAGCGTCTGCACCGCGGCGGTCAGGGTCTTGGGGTCCTCGCCCGAGTCGATGAGGATCAGCCGATAACCGTGCTCCTCGAGCGTCCGCTGCGCGCCGTTGGTCACCGCCGCATAGAAGCTGTGCGCGACGGTCGGAACGACCAGCCCGACGGTCCTGGACCGGCGGGTGCGCAGCGTGCGGGCCAGGGGCGAGGGACGGTATTGAAGGTCCTGCGCGGCCCGCGTGACCGCGTCGCGGGTCTCGTCGGAAAGCTCCCCGATCCCGTTCAGGGCGCGCGACGCCGTGGAGCGAGACACGCCCGCTCTGCGCGCTACGTCGTTGAGTTTGGCTCTCCTCATGGCCGCAATCGGTTGCGCAATCGATTTCGGAGAGCCTAACCATCTTGTGCGGTTCGTGTCAATCCCGGCGGTCGCGGCTCCGTCGCGCCGGCCGGAAGCGGCGGGAGCATCCAGCGGCCGCCTCGTAGCGTTCCAGGTCGTCTCAAGCGGCAGCAGGGCTTAGCTCGAGACGAGCAAGCATCGACGAGCCGGCTGCCCCGCGCAAGAAAACGGCTTGTCTCGCTGCTCGACGGCGCTGTCGAGGAGGGGAGGAGACCGTCGATCGCAGGCGCGTGACGCCCGTGAAACAGGTCCGGTTAGCCCCCGGGCGTGGGAGCAGAGACAAGCCCGAGCTGTTCGAGCATCAGCAGCCGGTCAAACATCAAGTGGAACGAGGCGTGCTTGCCGTCGCGGAAGCGAAGCACCTGGATGTAGTCGAGGCTGACCGCGCGACCTGTCGGCGGGATGTCCCCGGTCGGGGTATGGAGAACGCCGTCGTGGGTGCCGGTGAACGTGCCTTCCTCGACGGCGATGTCGTCAATGAAGTGAACGTCGTGGACCTCGACGTGCGCATCAGGATAAGCGCTCTGCCAGCTGCCGTAGAACTCGACACAGGCCGACTTTCCCTCGCCACGCATCCGGCCCGGCGCCTGAAAGACGGCGTCAGCGGCGAGCACCTCGGCGAACCCATCGATGTCATGGGCGTTGAAGGTGTCGGTGCCCCTCTCGAACGCTTCTTGCATGGTCATTGTCATAAGTAGCTCCCTTCGTTGGTTGAAGCGCGTCCAGAAGGGTCGTCCGAGCGGCCGGTCGTTCGCTAGAGGGTGGGCACCCTGGTCTTTTCTTCATCAAGCACCCCCTTGAGCTCGGCGCGTCCCCCGATCCCGAGCTTCGTGTAGGCCCGGGAGAGGTGGCCTTCTACCGTCTTGAGCGTCACGTACAGCTCGTGGGCGATCTCGCGGTTGGTGCGGCCCTCCCCTGCGAGGCGCACGATGCGCAGCTCGCTTGGGGTCAGCGCCTCCACCCCCGTGCGCCACGCGCGTCGCGGGCGGGCGCCGGTGGCTTTGAGCTCCTCGTGGGCGCGGCCAGCTAGCCGCCGAGCACCACACCGGACCGCCCGTTCAAGACCCTCGGCGAGCGGATCGCGGGCGGCGGCACGATGGCCAGCGCGACGGAGTGCGGCCCCGAGTTCGGTCAGCGAATGCGCCAGCTCGAGCCCTGCCCGCGAACTCCTGAGGCTGGCCACAGATTCGGAAAGCAGCTCAAGCCCGTGCTCGCCGCCCTCGGCAAGTCCAGCAACGCGTGATGCGATCCCTACCGCCCGCGGGGCGCCGAACACGCGCACGTCCGCCAGCTCAGCCTCTGCCAACTGACGCGCGGACTCACGCTCGCCCAGCTGCAGGAGCGCAAGGGCGGCCCCGGTACGGGCGTGCAGGTATCCCACATCACGCATCTCCGCGCCCCAAACCTCACGACTGAACATCGACGCGCAGGTCTGGAAGTCCGCCAGGGCATCGGCCGGTCGGCCCTGAGCGAGCCGCAGCCGGCCCCGAGCGGCAGGGATCAGCACGGTGCCAACACCTGCCGGCCAACCCTCCTGCGGAAGCAGCCCGATCAGCGCCTGCGCGTCGTCGAGTTCACCCGCCTCGACCGCGACGTCGGCCAAGACGGTCGCTGCGAACGCGAGCCCGGGGGCGAAGTCGCCCTCCTGCAACACGCGCAGCGCGGCCCGTGCAGCCGCGTCGGACTCCGGCAGCGCCCCAAGGCGCAGCTTGAGCAGCCCCAGCGTGCTGTAGGTGGCGACGAATCCACGTGCGCTCCCGGATCGATGTACCTCGGCGAACATCGGCCGCAGCGCGATCTCGACCGACTCGAAGCGTTCGGCCGTGACCAAGCTCCACAGCAGCGCGGCCCTGGTGTCCCAGTTCTCCGCGCGTGGCGCGGCGCGTGAGAGTGCGTCCTCGAGCGGGGCGGCAGCCTCCTCGGCCGGGCGACCCGCCAGCACCATCGCCATCCCCTTCGCAACGGCGAACGCCTCCAGCGCGGTTCCCGACAGCGAGCGCGCTGAGAGACGATCCAGCACCGGCGCGACCCGGGACGCACGACGCGCGTCGTGAAGACCGCAGACCACGAGCTCGCCCTCGAGCCGAGCCACCAGCTCCTCCTCGGCATCGCCGAGCTCCGCCAGCGCGCGCTCCATGACATCCACAGCATCCGCCCACCGAAACAGGGCCGCGTACGCCTCGGCGACGTCAAGCGCGATCTCGGCACGCTCCCGTGGATCGCAAGCCAGGCGCAGCGCCTCCTCCAGCTGCACGCACGCGGATTCGCGCCCGGCGCTCGCCTGCGCCTGGGCGCTCTCTCGGAGAACTTCGACTCGCTCCTCATTCGAGGGAGGCTCTGACAGTGCGCGCCCCAGCAGATCGGCTGCTGCCGCCGGTGCGCCGCTTCGCATCGCCGTCCGTGCCGCCTCCCGCAACCGGGCCAGCACCCAGCTATCGGCCGCAGGCCGCACTCCGACCAGATGCGCCGCGACCTGACCCGGCGGGGCCCTATCGGCGTGCAGCAGGCCGGCGGATGCGCGGTGTAGTGCGTCGCGTGCATCGCTCGCCAGAGAGCCCTCGACCGCGTCGCGGACGACCGGGTGAACGAAGCACGGAGGATTATCCGCCGCCAACACCTCCAACCGCACCAAGCCCGCACCCAGCGAGATAGCCTCGGACATCTCCACACCGGCCAGCGCCGCCGCGTGGCGCAGCTGGCAGCCGTCCCCGAGCAGCGCGATTGCCTGCGCCAAGGGCAGCGCGCGGGGGTGCAAGCCGCGCATCCCGGCTGTCACTCGCCGCGTTACCCCCGGAGCCCCGCCGGCGAACAGGTCGGCTGGATCGAACTCGCCCAGGGACCGATCCTCTGACTCGATCGCTCGCAGCAGCTCGGCCAGATACAGAGGATTGCCTCCGCTCGCAGCCCACGCCGCTGCACACAACCCGTCCGTTGCCCCCGGCCCGAGCGCGCCGCGAACAATCGCGCCGACGGCTCCCTCACTCAACAGCTCCGGGCGCACCACCGTTCGCGCCTCAGCCAGCAGCGCCTCAAGGGGGACCTCCACGCGCGCTGGCACGGCAGGACGCAGCGCGACCAGCAGCGCTACGGCCGCGCCCTCAAGCCGCGGGGCGAGGTGAGCCAGCCAGCGCACAGACGACTCATCCGCCCAGTGCGCGTCATCAACCGCGATCAGCAGCGGCTGGCGGTCCGCCAGGTTGACGGTCAACCAGTAGAGCCCGTGCAACACCGCAAATGACGTGTCGAACGCCCACGTCTCCGCATGCGCTTCCAGCAGCAGGGGTCGCACCGCGTCAGCCTGGCCCGCCAGCAGCCCGTCGCGCGCACTCTTCTGAGCGCCCGCCAAGCGCCGCTCGAAGAGCTGTCGCACCACTCCGAACGCGAACCCCGCTTCAAGCTCCGAGCCACGCGCTCGCAGGACCTCTCGACCGAACCCAGCTGCACGCCGGCACGCCGCGTCCACAAGCGCGGTCTTGCCAATCCCAGCCCTGCCCTCGACCACCAGCCCTCCGCCCCGCTCAAGCACCGCATCCAGTGCCGCCAGCTCACGCTCACGCTCAAGCAGCCTCTGCACGACAACACTCTAAGGGTCGCAGGAGACCCAGCGTTGACTGCTGAGGGCGTGAACGGGCGTGCCGTGTCGACCCAGCTGTCTGCCGGTCTTATGGAGCGACAGTGAGCGCTTCGCTTGCTCGGCTGGCTCCTTGTTGATCCTGAGCAAACGCCCAGGCTGCGCCCGCCCGGGGCATCAAGGCGTCAGTGGGGGCGTCGGTGTTAAGAAGGCTCCGATCGTGCACTGAACGAAACCGAGCCCTGCTAGCCACCGCTGTGCGTACGGGTTTGTTCGGAACCCAGCAGCACCGGCAAGTATCGAAAGAAAAGCCCTGCAAATAACGATGCCGGAGGAGGGACTCGAACCCCCGACACGCGGATTATGATTCCGCTGCTCTAACCGACTGAGCTACTCCGGCGGGGCTGTCTTCCGCCTGCAAAGCGCCATATTTGCCCGGTCTAGCTGGCCACCCGCTAACTGGCTGTGTCCCGACGGAAACCGACCAGTTTGCAAGAAGTGCCCGTAGTTTGCTAGAAGATCACCCGAGTTGTTAGACGCGTTTGCTAGAGGCTTCCGACAGGGTTCGCAGGGTACCAACCGCCCGTGGCCCTACGACCTGGCGGCCGAGGTCGAAGAGCCGGGATTGCCGCAGGCGCGACGAGAACTGGAGGCCCGGTGGGCGCGGTAGCCGATCAGCCACGTCGTCCCCGGGGATCGGGCTCGATCCAGTGGAAACACGGTCGACCGTACGCCGTCTTTCGAGATCTGATCACCGGCAAGCCGAAGTGGGAGGGCTTCGACAGCGAAGAGGAAGCCGACGCCTTCCTGACGCAATGGGCCGCAGACAAGAAGGCCGCCAAGCTCGCGGCCAAGGCCGCCCGCGCGGAGCACGAGGCACGAG
>Ga0335081_10019554_pt1 | contig 10954 bp, 4 predicted proteins | sample Lox_Sample_35_FD_206713 | JGI IMG/M metagenome (GOLD analysis project Ga0335081, IMG submission 206713) | Soil microbial communities from Loxahatchee National Wildlife Refuge, Florida, United States - Lox_Sample_3.5 | ecosystem: Environmental > Terrestrial > Soil > Wetlands | place: USA: Florida...
AGAGCGATCCTTCCGATGTTGTCGACGTAGCCACTGATAGCAATCCCATCTTCATCTTCGGACAGCGGGCTGAATTCGTTTCAGGTAGGAGGCGGCGCGGACGACCTCCCGTTCCCGAGCAGGCGTCGCTATTCAGCTAAGCCACTAGGGCGTTGCACCGGCAAGCGTAGTTCGTCACGCAAGAAGATGCTCTCACACTGGTCGTTCGACGCTGACGACCTTGGCGCGATCTAGGGACGCTCTGTCGCACAAGCACGTTACTTAACCTCAAAAGGAGAAAAAGAAGTATGTCTGAAACAAGCACATTAATTGGCTATAGCGGCCGGACGATTGGCCGCGAGGAACTGGCGCTGGTGCCCACACCACCGGCGACCGAAACGCACCGTCCGATCCCGCATCACGAGATCATTCGGGCACTGATCGAAACTCTGGGATTCCGCCACATCGGGGTCGTCCACGATGAATACGCCGTGTCGCCCGACGGCATGAAAATGTTTGGCGTCCTCGACCTCGCAACCGAAATGAGCGGATGTCGTTTCTCAATAGGCTTGAGAAATTCACATGACAAGAGCATGCGTCTCGCGATGACCTGCGGCTATCGCGTATTCGTCTGCTCGAATATGGCGTTCTCGGGAGACTTCACTCCCGTACTTGCCAAACACTCAAAGTCGTTTTCCCTGGTCGACTGCATTTCGGTCGGCGTCGACCGAATGCAGCGGAATTTCGAGCCGATGCGGAAGCAGGTGGAAACCTGGCAGAGGAGCGAACTAACGGACGTGACTGCGAAGGTGGTGATCTACGAGGCATTCGTAGAGGGCAGACTCGAAGCTCCCAAACACCTTGCCCGCACCGTCCATGACCTGTACTTCGAGCCGAGGTACGAGGAATTCCAGCCGCGAACGATCTGGAGTCTTTCCAATGCGTTCACCTCGGCATTCAAGGAGCTGGAGCCGATTCCCCAATTTAAGGCGACAGCTAAGCTGGGCGAATTCCTGGAAGCCCGGTTTTCACAATCGTTCTAGTTTTGCCGAGCGGCATCGGCCGGCCGCCGCTTTTCGAATCGTAGCTGCTTCAGGATTCCTCGAAACCCTGATTCTGGAATTTCAGAGTGCGGCAGTTCTCAGTTACCGTTCTGACAACCTTCTCTGGTACTCCTCCGGGGACCTCAGCTTCAACCTCTAGCGTTACCGTAACGCTGGAATTCATGAGTCCACTGAGGTGAGAGATCACTTCGTCAGCGATACGACCAGCATCACGTCCCACGCGGGTCGGATCGAGGGAAATGGTTCCGTGGAATCGGTTGGGCCGAGATGCGGCCATGATCCCCGGAGTAGTTGCCGTCCCCACCGCTGTGGCCGTTGATCCATCGCCGCCGGTTACAGGTGACGCGCCAGTGACTGTTGAAGCACCTACAGGCGTTTGCGCGGCCGTCTCGGCATCCATCTGCCGACGTGCTGCTTCAGGCTTCACAAGAAGACCAGTGCTGCGATCCAACATCATCCTGGTTCCAGCACGCAATCCGCGATAGCGCCCTTGAACTTCGTCGTGACTATCTGCGTAGGCAAATGTGTCCTGCTCCCATGTGAGCAAAGACAAACCATCTGCAATCCCATCGAGGAGCACTTGAGAATCGGCCAGTCGTGGCAAATACACGTAGCGAGCGAAGTCGTCAACAAGCTGCTTGATCGCGACGTATTCGCCGCGCCAGAGTGGCACTTTGTCCAGTTCCATGCGGAGGACCGACCCGGCCATGACAGCTAACAGCAAATCTCGCTTCCTCAATTCTCTGCTCGCCCGCACCGCTAAGCCTTCTTGTCCAGAGAGTCTGAAGGCCTGCCACTCAATATTTTCCTGAGGCGATTTCTGCACCGGCACGAGCAACCATTGGTACGCCTCCGGGAGACGGGCGGTCACCGCCGTATCTGCGGATGTTCTCTGGTTCTCAGCTTGCTTAACCTGGTTCGGGGACAAATCCAAGGTTTCACTTTCCGCAACAATCGAGTCCCAGGCTAGAAATCGGCGAACAGCTTCGTCGAGGTCTTGCAGCCGACTCTGATCAACCGCCAAAAAGGCTAGACTGTTGCGGAACAAGCGCGGCGCATTGCCACGCATTTCAAGAATCGATTTGGCTTCCACCAGAGCAGCACTGCTCGGATCCTTTGTGTACGGATGGTCAATGCTCAGGACGACCAGTCGCGCATCGGTTTCATCGGGAACGTCTTGACTGGAAAGCGGCAGCGGATGAACACGCCGGAAATCGCCAACCTGCCGCACCTCAACGCGAATTCGCTTTTCGATCTCATGAGCGACCTTGTCCGGCTCTCGCGTGAGCTGTTCCGCACGATCCTCCGCGATCTTCGTGACCGTCGGTTGAGTCGAATACCAGTACCGCGCACCATCTTGGTAGAGGTATGTAGCAGCTGTTGCTAGACGGCGTAGAGCATCACCAAATACGGCTGGTGCTTCGCCGGGCATCACGCAGCCCAGCCTGATTCGCCTGTCTTCAATTCCTCGATGTGCGGCGGTGGCAGTCGGAGCAGAACCCAAATAGATTGTTCTTGCTACGCGACGGCATGCGGCATACTTTCCCAAATTCTGTACTTCGCCGTCGAGGCGAAACGGCAATGCGCTAGGGCCGTCCACATCTTTTTCAATCACCGGGACCCAGTTGTCAGACAGATACCGCGTCAGCTCGAATTGCACACGCGGATCGTCGATGGGAATAGTGGACGGCAGAATGAGCGGATTCCGGTCTCCTTTTGCCCAAAGACTGTGGATCACCGCTGCCATCAATCGCAGCACACCGCGGGTGCGCTGGAACTTAACCAGTGTGGACCAATCGGTGTAAAGCCGATCGAAAATCTCTGGATGAATCGGATACGCGGCCTTGATCCGCTTCTCGTAGTCGGAATCACGACACTCGGGCGGAAACTCCTGGTGCTGTGTCCGGTAGACGTCATAAAAAGCTCGGGCCACTGTGTCTCGCGCCACGAATTGAGGCTGGTCCACGAGGGGCTCAAATAGCCTGCGTCGCACAATCTCAAAGCTCTCTTCGGCACTAGCCGGGCGCCATGATGCCTCTACGCGACCAACCGCGTTCCTTAAACGGTCGAGTGCGGCCCTACCACGTTCGCCCCCAACCTCGACATCTTCAGCGATAGCATGTGGTGATCCGGTTGTGTCCGAGGCCGGCAAACTGATAACGAGCAGGCACTGCTTCGCGAGCTTCGCGGATTCAGTTAGAGCCTGTGCGAATGTGAAGTGCGTTTCAAAACTTCCCGCTGGAAGGTCGCTTTGATCGTGCAACTGGCGTGCGTAAGCGACCCATTCATCAATCAGAATTAACGACGGGCCATAACTGTTCAATAACTCTCGGAGGATATCTCCTGGACACGTCGCGTTCTCGTCGTCAGCCTTGATCCGCTTGAATGCTTTTGCGGCTTCTTTAATGCCACCTGCTGCATAGCCCAATTGCCAGACTAGTTCGCCCCACAGTGTCCGCACTACAGTGCCGTCAGCTTTGGTGACAGGGTTACCGGGTGAAATCCTGTTACCGACCAAAACAACGCGCTTGACGCTCGGCGGCTTCGAGATCTTGGCGCTTTGCAAGATTGCATCGATACCGAGAAGCTTGGCCGGTGCCACTTCCGAAAAAAGGTGATAGAGGGCGAGCATAGAGTGCGTCTTGCCGCCACCAAAGTTCGTTTGAAGCTGAACCACCGGATCGCCGCCAACTCCGGCAAGCCGCTGAACTGCGCTCGTCAGGAGCTGCTTCAGACTTTCGGTCAGGTAAGTGCGGCGAAAGAATTCTGCGGGGTCTTTGTATTCGGCGGAGCCCTCGCCCAGATGAACTTGCCAGAGGTCGGCCGCGAATTCGGCCTGCTGGTATGTTCCCTTTGCGACATCAGAGTGAGGATCTATCACCTCACGCCACGGTTTCAGCGCGCCCGTGACTTGGCTCTCAATGGCCGTGCCCACCGACTTGCGCTTTTCGGTTCGCACCTGCTCGTCGAACCGGACCCGCAACAATTCCATTTTTAGCTTTTCAACTTCTTCAACTTGGGGTGCCGACACGGCGGTTAAGAGTCTGCCAGCAGAATCGAGGCTACGGTAAGCGTCATCGGTCGAGAACGGTTTCTGATGCGCCCAGCGATTGCGCACATCTCGCAGTTCGCTCACCAGTGTGCGTTCTGCCTGCCCGAGCGTCTTTCTGAATAGGTCGTTCCACTGGTTCCACATCACGGCCAGCAGCGAAGCAGAGTCCCACTGCGGCTCGGCACCGCGAAACTGGGCGGCAAGCGCGTCCCCAGCCGAAGCTCGTGCTGCACTCATCCACTGCTCCCGATAGTGGGCTTTCATTTCACGCTCGACAAATGGGGCCAGACCATCTTTCAACAGATCGAGGGCCTTGCCGACGCGCTCGTGATTCGTAATCGCCATAGAGAATTAGTCCTCAGGAAAACATTCCTGCTTGTTGTGGGCGCGCCTTTGTCCCTTCCCGGGCCAGACGCGTAATCTCCGGCCAGCTCTGTACCAGTGCGTTGTAGGAAAGCGCTTCTTGTGCTCGCTTCTTGCGTTCGCAGATCGTGTAAAGGCGGTATGCCAATTCGCGGGCTGTCTCGGCCATCCCACCGAGAACACCAGCAAGTTCCGCGGCTGCAGCCTCTCCATCCTTCTCAAGCCTGCGTATGAGGTGATGGACTGCTTCCCACACTGTCAGCCGGGAATCATTAACAGGATCCCAATCAACCGAAAGTTCGTCAGGACGTAGCAGCCGAACCTTTCCGGCTTTCGATTTCAGAATTCCGACGTGTTCAAGGCCAGAAACGCTTGTGTTCTTCGCCTTCGAAAGCGTCTCTGCGATGCCGTACTCGCCATCCGCAAAACCGGACTGTTCGAACCACGCCACTGCCCAACGTGTGTGTGCATCAAAATCGCCTTCCTGTTCGGCTAGAACTTCGTCTAGCGTCTGGTTGATTAGGGCGAGCGCCTCACGGACCGGCAACGGCTTGCCCTCCGCATCCACTACTTTCGAATACCGAGTGTAGATCGCCATGCCAGGCCCGATGGCGGCTTGAGCAAGGTCCACTGGAGCAATGTTGCTTTTCTGCAGGTGCGCGACTGCGGCCGGAAGATTTTCCTCCAGCTTCTGCCTTATCAATTGCCGTTCTATTGCGGACAAGTCAGAACGTCCGAGTTCTTGAACGAGCCTCTTCTTTTCCTCTGGTATAGGTCCTCTCAGCGCATCGATGAATTCGCGACGTGTGGCAATTGGCGCAGTAGCGACTCGCGGACGGCACGCAAGCACAATATACGAAGCAAGCGCATTTGAGCCCATAGCGCGCATCCTCCACGCTTGCGAGGCACGAACGGGCCAAGTGGCTGTGATTTGAAAGCCAGTGCCGATGAGTGCCTCAAGCATAGTTTCCCAGCCCGTCGTTCGGTCGATCTTCGTACCGCTGCTCCCACTGCCGACTTTTTCAGCAGAATCGCTCTCCTCATCGTCTTGCTTGAACGCGTAATAAACCGTCAAAGGAAAGCGAGAGTCCATCTTTTCTCGCAGCCGCCCAAAAGCTCTGCGGAACCCCGCCTGAAAATGTTCCTTCGCGTTGTGCTTGTCACCGCCGAAGCGTTCGGGTGCGGCCACTAGTTCGGGGTCTTTGGGAACGAGGATGGTCTGGAATAGATCGGGATGGAGTTCACCTATTGTGCGACGGAGCCAAACGTAGAAAAAATCGGAGAGATTTGAATAAGGGATATTGTCGTAATACGGTGGATCAGTACTGATCAGCACGTCCTTCACGCCGTCCCATGGACTCGCAGCATCTATCGGGCGAGCTCGACCAGGAAGCGCCGGGAGCGTGCACAGGGTTGTGATGGATTCCGCGCAAATATCAACGGCGCTAAGCCAGCAGACAGACGTCTCACCTAAAACATTCGCCTCAGCAAAGTCCCAAATCATGGGGATGGCTTGTCGACCAAAGAGATTTTTGACTCTTTGACCAGCCGCACTGTTGTCCCATCGACACAATGCGTTGCTTAAGTCGGCGCAGCGGTCTAGCGCAAGAGCCAGGAAAGTCACAACCGTACGCGCGTACTCCTCTGCCTGTTGTTTCCCTAGCTGTACCAAAACCCCATCACGCTGGAGCTCAGCCAAAGTTTCCTTCACGAGATCGGAGAATGTGGTTAACGCCGTGAGCTGGCGCGGCGTGAATAACTGAAAGAGTTGGTCCATTCCGTATGGCTTGGCGCCAAGATACTGCGTAGTGCCCTGGATCACGAACTCTGGCCTCCAGCCAGAGTTTGCTTGCCGCGCAGCGTTCTCATGCTCGATCGTAGCTGGCAGATAGACTCGGCCCCGCGGACCCTCAGCAACAACGGCGAGAAGTCGACTACCCATTCGGCCCGCTCGGCCTTCGGCCTTTATGTAGTCGTCACTCATTGGCGCATCTGTAAGCAAACATCTGAAAGTAGCACGTCCTATCTTGGTGCCAGCTTTAACGAGAGCGGGGTCTTGAGGCGCTCCCGCCCCAACCGCGAACTGCCATGTACCTGCACGACGGTCTATGATTGGAGCAAGCCACCTCTCACCACCTCCCTTATTTGACAGCCAAAATGTGCTTACGAGTGGAACGTGCACTGAACGGGCCGCAGGATCAGGACTTGCCACGGTGCGCGCCCAGATCCAAGCGATCACAGGCAATCGCTTACCAACGTGAGCCTGTAAATCCGGCCGATTGTCTGCCATCTCTGTATCTACCTTTGCCAATGGATAGAAATTACCTATTCTCTTCCGCGCCTCTTCGAGAATGTGTTGTCCGTAGTAACGAACATCAGATGCGAGTCCGGCAGAGCCAAACCAACCGTCGGTCCCACCGATTTTTCCCCTGGCCTCGGGATTAACCGGTGGGCAGTCCGCCCATCGAGGTGCTAACTCTAGTGTGCATTTGTTGAGCAGCACTGCGACTGGATTAAGGTCTCCAGCATGAGCTGCGAAACCCAGACGCTCTGCTTCCAAAGGAATAGAGCCGCCCCCTGCGAAAGGATCGAGAACCTGTGGTAGTCTTCCGTCGCAGTGCTTCAGCATTTCCGTTCGTGCTTGAATGTATACTTCGGGGTGTCTGTGCAGTTGCTTCTGCATCATGCGGCGGATGACTGCGAACAGTCTTTCGCGCTCGGCATTTTGTGCCTCCTCATCTGGGAACATCTCTGGATTGGCACTTGGATCATCGATTACCGAAGCGAACAATACCGCCCGCGCGACGGGGAGCGGCAGCCGCGCCCACCAGTGATGAATCCCCTTCGGGTGCGGACCGATCCCTGGTCGCTTGTCAAATGCGGATGCATCGTTAATTTCCGGTAGAGGTACTGCGACCTCAATAAGCTTCTTGCGATAATTCATCATTACTCACTTGTTCTCGCGGCCAAGTACAGCAAAGATCGCGCCCCCAGATCTGCCAACATCTTTTCGCTAGGCTCGTTGATTCGACGATCCCCGATGAAGCACTCAAAATGCTCTTCATAGAATCTACTCAGTTTGCGGGAGTACAAAGCATCTGGATCAAATGCAATCTCTGGAGCGCTAGCCCCGACGACAGCAATCGCTGGAATCACCCGAATACCATCAAGCGACTGGTGAAACACAAAAGCATCAGGGGAGAGTTCCAGCATCCGTTCACACTGCCCGAGCAATCGTCTGAACTCGCGACTGCTCATTCGACCTGATTCCAACAATTTCGCTTGTGCCAGGAATCCTTTTCTCACTTTGAATTCGGGCAGATCGATGTCCAACACACCCACGAAGTCAGCGCCGTATTGTTTCTCCTGAGTACCAGGTCCGTGATCCGTGAGTGTCTTTGCTCTCCACGTAACTCCTTTCGATCTGTATCCGTCAATTGATTGCATGATGCGGCCCAACAACCTGTCCGTGAGATGTGGCTCTTGCTCAACCAAACCGTCTTGCAAGTCTGCAACAGCCGCATCGGCTGCCTCCGCGATTCGCCTTGCAGCGCCGCGAATGAGCCTGCGGTGGCTTATCACGAAGGAGCACCCGCCCGCGCAATAAGTTCCGCAAGGTCGTAATTCACACTAGTAACGCCGAAATCTGGCTCGCGGCGAAACGGTTGCCGGATGTAATGGACGCGATGGCTATCGCCTGGCACGAACTCCACGATAGCGAGAATGAAGTCATCCGGTTTGTTCAATGAGTACAGAATTTCGTTCTTTGTCACCGTAACCGTGCTTGCATCCGAATCGCGACCTTTCACCTCGATAAACCGCAGCTTGCCAGTTCCGGGAACTCGACTCTCGACGTCATAGCCCTTCTTTTCCTGTTCGCAATCTCGCGGATCGAAACCAAGCTGGCGTTCGATTTCCATAATGATTGCTCGTGCACGCGCCGCAACAGCCTGCCTATCTACTTCAGCCACAAGGCGCTTCTCCATTGGCTTGCCGGTCATTGCGGCAATGAGGCCAGCAGGTACAACTAGCACGCCGCCGAGGACAACCGGAGGAAGCGGCGAAATCTGTCGTTCTAGCTTCAACTCCTCCATACGCTTTTGAAGACGAGCTTGCAGGGAATCAGCACGCTTGCGTGCTTCGTCAGAATTTAGGCGCGCGTTTGCCTTGCCGGCTTGCTCTTGAAGCTTAAGCTCTTCGGCACGGTGATCCCAGTAGCTGATTTCCTTTGTGAGGCGCTCCTTTACAGCCGCCTCTGTTTTGGTGATTAATTCCAGCTTGCGCGACCTGATCTCATCGAGATGTTCAGGGACAACGTGCGAAACCGCATAGCTCTGCGCCCTTTGCTCAAGCTCCCGACCGACCCACGCGCATTCCGATCTTGCAAGGAAGGCATCCACATCCGGCTCATCATCTTTTAGTGGCCGGTAATCCAGATACGGCGCATATTGCATGTGCCGAGCATGACCATCGGCATCCAATTCGACGTAGAGCATCCGCTCTGACACAACGCGCCGTTGACCAGAGTGTGTGACTGCCGCATCCTGAATGGAATGCTCCAAGTAGAAAAGCACACGCGGCTTTATTCCCGGATCTCGCTCATCGACCAGGACTGCTCCACGCCGCAGCAGATCGCGATTGCGTTCGAGAGTCAGATCGATTGTCGCGTCGAGGAGTGGATGGCCAGGACAAACGAAGGCGGCGAGCACCTGCCCCTGTGGCGCGATTAGACTCTTCTCGAATGCAACCCGCTCGTATCGTTGCAACACCGGCTCCCCGATTCCGATCAGGCGGTCACGATTGCGGATTGTCGCTGGAACGTGAGTGATCTCGTACCGCCGTGGCTCGCGTAATTTGATCGAGCCGCCCAATTGCTGGAACGCTTCCAGGAAGAACGACTCGATGTAATGAGGTTGCAGGCGCCGAGCTTCAGCGCGCTCCATCTCTTCGCGTATCTTGTGGACACGGCTGGCATCCATCGCGTCGTGGGCGAGCGCGCGTTCCTCAATAAGTTGTTCCAGTTGGCTGCGGTCGAATGCGTGAGAAACGACGCTCGTGAGGCGAGAGCGCACTTCCGGCAACTCTCCGTATCGGATAGCCTCGATCAGCAGCTCCCGGAGGGGTTTACCCTCAAACTGCACCTTGCCGAGCACATCGAAAACCTGTCCACCCAGCGTTTCGCGTGCTTCGGCTAACTTTTCAAGCAGGATGTGATAAACGTCGCCTTCTCGCGTTTCTTCAGCGACAAGATTCCACAGATGGCAGACCTCCGTCTGTCCAATACGGTGAATGCGGCCAAACCGTTGCTCGATGCGATTGGGATTCCACGGCAGGTCGTAATTCACCATCAGGTGGGCACGTTGAAGATTGATCCCTTCGCCCGCGGCATCGGTCGCAACCAGCACCTGCACTTCCGGGTCATGCTTGAATGCTTCCTCTGCCTTCTTACGGTCCTCACGACCCAAACCGCCATGAATAATGACCACGGCCTCTTTCCGGCCAAGCAAGGTCTCGATCCGGTTGTGCAGGTAGTTGAGCGTGTCGCGGTGCTCTGTAAAGATAACGATCTTCTGATGAGGCGATGGTGTTGGCGGCGGAACGGCGCCTGACACGTGGGGAGGATTTCCCGCAGACGCGGAAGCCGTAGTGAAAATCGCAGATAAAAGGCTGGCCAGCTCACGCCATTTTGTGTCGGAACCGCCCCGACGCACCGACAATGCCAGCGCTTCCAGCCGTCTGAGCGTGTCGATTTCTGCTTTCAGTTCTGTGATGGTACGCGCCGCAGTCGCCTGGTCAAGGATTTCTTCCTGTGCGGCTTCGACCTCGTTGTCGGGAGCCTCTTCCAAGTCCTCCACATCTTCGGCATCAAGTACGGGATAGGCGGGCATGGACTCAGCGATGACAGCCCCGCGCTGCAAAACCTCCAGCTCCCGCAGCCGACTCTCCATCCGTTCGCGCCGCCGCCGCAGCGATTGATAAATGGCCTCCGGCGAAGAAGCCAACCGGCGTTGCAGAATCGTCAGTGCAAAACCGACTGTACCGGCCCGTTTGTCGTTCTCCAGAGCTTCAGCACGGTTGAATTCCTCTCGAACATAATCAGTTACAGCCTTATAGAGCGCGGTCTCTGGATCTGAGAGCTTGTAAGGAACGGTGTAGGCAATTCGCTCAGGAAAAAGCGGAGTCGCGTCAAATTTGAGCAAATTCTCCTTCACCATGCGCCGCATCAGGTCAGAGACATCGACCGCATGTGTGCCGTCCCGGAACCTGCCCTCGAAGCGATCGCCGTCCAGGAGCGCCATGAAGAGCTGGAAATCCTCTTCTTTGCCGTTATGTGGCGTCGCTGTCAGTAACAGGAAATGGCGGGTCAGCGTTGAGAGGAGTTGGCCCAGCTTGTAGCGCTTCGTGTACTTGATCTCGCCACCGAAAAACGTGGCCGACATTTTGTGGGCCTCGTCGCACACGATCAGATCCCACCGGCAATCCGGTGCCTGCAATT
>Ga0335081_10019555_pt1 | contig 10953 bp, 8 predicted proteins | sample Lox_Sample_35_FD_206713 | JGI IMG/M metagenome (GOLD analysis project Ga0335081, IMG submission 206713) | Soil microbial communities from Loxahatchee National Wildlife Refuge, Florida, United States - Lox_Sample_3.5 | ecosystem: Environmental > Terrestrial > Soil > Wetlands | place: USA: Florida...
CCGACGCGCTGCTCGGCTTCGGCGAGGTCGGCCTGCCGCGGCCGGCCGGCAGGCGCACGCTCTCGCAGGCGGGCCAGATCATGCGGTGGGCGTACTCGCTGAACCCCCAGCTGCCCTACTACGCCGGCGGCTACTTCTGGTGGTACGGGGCGCAGGACGCGCTGCGCAAGCGCGCGCGGCTGCGCGAAGCCCTCGGCCTCGCCTTCGAAGAAGAGGCGGCGGCCCTGCTCTAGCTAGGCCCCGTCGTCGACCAGCACGCGGCCGACGCTGTCGGCCACACAGGCGGGCTTCTCGCCACCGTCGACTTCGACGGTGAAGCGGGTCACGACCTGGTACCAGCCCCCACCCACCTCGTCGACCTCGACGACCTGGGCGTAGCAGCGCAAGCGGGAGCCGACCGGCACGGGGGCCGGGAAGCGGACCTTGTTCCAGCCGTAGTTGACGCCCAGCTTGAAGCCGCTGAAGGTCGTCAGGTCGCGGCGCAGACCGTCGATCAGCGACAGGGTCAGGTTGCCGTGGGCCACCGTGGTACCGAACGGGCTTTCGCGGGCGGCCCGCTCCACGTCGACGTGGATCCACTGGTCGTCACCGCTGAGCTCGGCGAAGGTGTTGACCATCTCCTGGGTCACCTCGCGCCACTCGCTCGGGCCCACGATCTCATCCTTGAGCGCCGTCAGGCCGTCGATGCCGTGCGCTTCACCGTGGGGTTTGGTGGCAGTCAGTGCCATCTTCCGCTCCTTTCGCCGCGAGGGGTATTCCGCCGGGGACGGGGGATGCTAGTTGCTGGGGCCCTCGCGGGCGGGTCCGCGGACGATCAGCACGAGCGCGAGGACCGCGAGGACCATCGCGAGGCGCACGAGCCGGCCACGGAGGGCCCGCCGGCCGAACGCGAGACCCTCGGCTCCCGCCGAGAACGCCGAGAACGCCGACCCGGCCGAGAACAGCGAGCCGACCGAGCCGGCGGAGCCGACCGAGAAGGCCGAGCAGGCGGACCCGATCGAGCCGATCGAGAGCACCGAGCCCACCGACCCGATCGACAGCAGCGAGCCGTCGCTGGCAATCGACAGGAACGAGTCGCGGGAGGAGAGCGGGACCGGCACGGCCTGCACGAGGCTAGCCGAACGCCCGCGGGCGGCCGCTGGGTGAGCCGGACCCCCGTGTGAACGCGCGCACCCTTGGGAGCGCCCCGCGGGGATAACGTTGCGGGCAGATCCGGCGGCGACGACCGGGGCCCAGCCTCCTGTCGTGCCGCCACACGACCCGGGGGTCCCTTGCAGCAAACCAGCACAGCCCAGCTCGCCACCACGGGGGAGGTGTGGATCGGGCTGCTCGGCGGCTTCACCGCGGCGAGGAGCGGAGAGCCGCTGGACGAAACGCGCTGGCGCCTGCGCAAGGGGCGTGACCTGGTCAAGATGCTGGCGCTCGCGCCCGGGCACCACATGCACCGCGAGCAGGCGATGGACGCGCTGTGGCCGGACCGGGACCCGGCGGCTGCGGCGAACAACCTCAACCAGGTGGTGCACGCGGCCCGCCGAGTTCTCGGCCCGCAGGCGATCGAGCTGCGGGAGGAGCTGCTGACGCTGCACGCGGGCGTCGACGTGGACGAGTTCGAGCGCGGCGCGGCCCACGCCCGCGAGACGGGCTCGCCGGGCGCCTACCGCGCTGCGCTCGCGCTGTACGGGGGGGAGCTGCTGCCCGAGAACCGCTACGAGGACTGGGCGAGGACGCGGCGCGAAGAGCTCGAGGAGCTGCGCGAGGAGCTCGAGGCGGAGCTCGGACGACTTCCCCCCGCGCGCGCCGCGATCGGGACTCTGCCCACGCGCACGAGCTCGTTCATCGGGCGCGAGCACGAGCTCGGCGAGCTGACGGCGCTGCTGCGCTCGTCCCGCCTGCTCACGCTCGCCGGTGCCGGCGGCGCCGGCAAGACGCGGCTCGCGCTGGAGCTCGCGCGTCGCAGCGAGAGCGAATACGCGGACGGAGCGGCGCTCGTCGAGCTCGCCGGGGTCCAGGAGGGGAGCCTGGTCGTGAACGCGGCCGCCGCCGTGTTCGAGGTGGCCTCGGTGCCCGGGCGCTCCCCGTTGGAGGGCATCGTGGAGTACCTCGCTCCCCGTACGGCCTTGCTCGTGCTCGACAACTGCGAGCACCTGCTCGCCGCCAGCGCGGCGCTGTGCGACGAGTTGCTGCGGGGGGCGCCGCGCCTGACGATCCTCGCTACCACCCGCGAGCCGCTGCGCGCCGACGGGGAGGTCGTGTTCCGCGTCCCGTCGCTGGCGATCGCCGACCCCGAGCGCATTTACGCCCCGGAGGAGCTGACGCGCTACGAGGCCGTGCGCCTGTTCGCCGACCGCGCCGCCGCGGCCGTCCCGGGGTTCAAGTTGGACGACGAGAACGCGAGCGACGTGGCGCGTATCTGCTTCCGCCTCGACGGGCTGCCGCTGGCCCTGGAGCTGGCCGCGGCGCGCCTCGGCGGGCTCGGCACGAACGCGCTGGCGGAGCGCCTGGACGATCGCTTCAGGCTGCTGCGCACCGACTCCCGACCGGCGCCCACCCGCCAGCAGACGCTGCTCGCGACCCTGCAGTGGAGCCACGACCTGCTGAACGCCCCCGAGCAGGTCCTGCTGCGCCGCCTGTCGGTGTTCGCGGGCGGCTTCGAGCTGTCCGCGGTGGAGACCGTGTGCGCCGACGCGCAACTGCCGCTCGAGACGGTCGCCGACGTGCTCGCGCGGCTGGTCGAGAAGTCGCTCGTGAGCACGGACGGCACCAGCCGCGTGCCCCGCTACCAGCTGCTCGAGAGCGTGCGCATGTACGCAGGCGAACGCCTGGCCGAGGCCGGCGAACGGGCCCGGTTCGCAGAGCGGCACGCGCTCTGGGCATTGGCCCTGGCCGAGCGGGAGGGCGATCACGCAGGGCTCGATCGTGAGGTGGCCAACCTGCGTGCCGCCCATCACTCGCTCCCTCCCGAGCAGAGGCTCCGCTACTGCGTCTCGCTGCTGGCGCTGTGGCTGCGCCGGATCGATCTGGAGGAGGCGCACAAGCGCTTCACGGAGGCACTCGAGGGGGTCCCCGAGCCCGTCCCGGAGCGCGCCGAGGCGCTGCTGGCGGTATCCGCGATCGATTACCGCGCGGGCAGGCTCACCTGTGGCGAAGCCCACGTGCGCGAGAGCCAGGAGATCGCCGACGGGCTCGCCGCGACCGGACTGCAGTCCGCGACCGGGCTGCAGTGGCGCACGCTCCAGCGCCTCGGCGAATTCGCGATCGCCCGGGACATGACGGCGGTGGCGGAGAAACGCTTCGAGCTGGCCCGCCGGCTGGCCCGCCGCGAAGGCAGCCCGGCCGAGGAGGCGGTGTCGGTGTACTCGCTCGGCGTCGCACGGCGCTCCGTGGGAGATCTCGACGGGGCCGAACAGCTGATCGCCGCCAGCGCGGACTCGCTGCGCTCGCTGGCGAGCGACGGGGATTCGATCCTCTCGCCGCTGAACATCTCCGAGACCCGTCCCGGCGAGCTCTCGGCGCCTTTGACGCTACGAAACGTGTTCGAGGAGACGCTGCAGCCGTTCCTGAAGATCTCACTCGAGGCCGCGCTCTCCTACGTGCTCGTCAACCAGGCCACGATCGCGCGCCTGCGTGGCGAGCACGAGCGGGCGCATCTGCTGCTCGACGAAGCCGACGCCCTGTTCGGGCGAGCAGGCGACCGACGGGGACTGGCCGCGGTGCTCGTGGGGCGCGCCTACCTCGAGCTCGCCACCCGATCCCCCGGGCTAGCCCGCGAGCACCTCGAGGGCGCGCTCGAGGCGCGCAGGCAGCTCGGCGACCGGCGCGGCGCCGGGATGGTCATGGTGGGCCTCGGGCTCGTCGGCATCCAGGGCGGCGATCTCGACCTGGCCGAGCAGCAGCTGGGCCAGGCCCGCGAGCTCTTCCGCCGCGCCGGGGACAGGTGGGGCCTCGTCAGCTCGCTGTGGCGGACGGCCGAACTCGCCGAGGTGCGGGGACGGCTGGACGATGCGCGGGATGCGCTCGACACGGCACGAGCCGTGGTGGACACGACCGAACGCCAGGGCTGGATCGACGTCACGACCGCGATGCAGGCCGAGGTGTCGGCGCTGCGTGGAGAGGACGCGCGGGCACGGGCCCTGTTCGAGCAGGCCCGCGAGGGCTACCTGAAGGCCGGCCACCAGGGCGCCGCCGCCGAGGTCGAGCGGGTCGCGCAAAGGACCGTCAAGGGGACGCAAAGCCGGCGCAAAGAGCGGGCCCGTATCACTGAGCGTGCCGCGACCACGAACCAACGGAGGCACCGATGAGCGCAACCATGACAACCACCCTCGGAGAGGCGACAGTGCAGGAGCTCCGCGAGGCGATCCGAGGCGAGGTCCTGCGCCCCGGCGAGGACGGCTACCTCGAGGCCGCGCGGGTCTGGAACGGCGTCTACGACGAGCGCCGCCCCGCGGTGATCGTGCGCTGCAGCGGGACGGCGGACGTGATCGCCGCCCTGGGCTTCGCGCGCAGCAACGACCTCACCGTCGCGGTCCGCGGCGGGGGCCACAGCATCGCGGGGTTCTCGACGTGCGACGACGGCCTGGTGATCGACCTCTCGCCGATGCGCGAGGTGCGGGTGGACACCGGGGCCCGCCGAGCGGATGTCGGCGGCGGAGCTACGTGGGGGGACGTCGACCACGAGACCCAGGCCCACGGCCTGGCGACGACCGGGGGACTGGTGTCGAGCACCGGCGTGGGCGGCTTCACGCTCGGAGGAGGCATCGGCTGGCTGATGCGCAAGCACGGCCTGGCGTGCGACAACCTGCGCGCCGCCGACCTGGTGACGGCCGACGGACGCCTGCTGCACGTCAGCGAGCAGGAGAACAGCGAGCTGCTGTGGGGCCTGCGCGGCGGCGGCGGCAACTTCGGGATCGTCACCCGCTTCGAGCTCGACCTGCACCCGGTCGGGCCCGAGGTGTACGCGGGGCCGATCTTCTTCCCGGCCGCACACGACGCGGAGCTGATGCGTCTGTTCCGCGAGTGGGCCCCGAGCGTCCCGGACGACATCACCGCCGCGCTGAACCTGACGACGGCCCCGCCGCTGCCGGTGATCCCCGAAAGCTGGCACGGCCAGAAGGTGATCGCCTTCATCGCCGTGTCGGGGGGCGCCCCGGAGGAGGCCGCCGAGCACGTTCGGGTCTTCCGCGACGCCGCCGAGCCGGTGGCCGACCTGCAGGGTCCGATGCCCTACAACGCGATGCAGACGCTGCTCGACCCGCTGTGGCCGAAGGGCATCAGCGCCTACTTCAAGGCGACCAACCTCGCCCGCCTCGACGACGCCCTGATCGCGCGGTTGCACGAGCTGCACATGCAGGCGCCCGGTCCGCAGTGCGAGATGCACGTCCACCAGATGGGCGGTGCCGTGGCCCGCGTCGGCGAAGCCGACACCGCGTTCTCCGAGCGGGAGATGCCGTTCGTGCTGAACGCGGTCACCGGCTGGCAGGAAGCGGACCAGGACCCGTCCCACCGTGAGTGGGCGAGGGCCGTGATCGAGGCGGCGCATGACGCCTCGACGGGGCGCGCGTACGTCAACTTCCTCGGCGACACGGACACGGCCCGAAGCTCCTACGGCCGGGAGACATACGACCGGCTGGCGACGCTGAAGCGCAAGTACGACCCGACGAACGTGCTCCGCCTCAACCAGAACATCGACCCCGACGCCGCGGGGGCCTGAGAGCCGCCGGGGCGCCATACGCGCCGGCGTCGGTCCGTTCCAGCGACGGGCCGACGCGCCGGCGCCGGCGACCGAACCGGGGCAGGCACGGCCTCGCTCGCCTCCGGCAGCTACGCCGACTTCGAAGTCCAGGCCGACAGCGGCTGGACGCTGACGATCACCCCGGCCGGGTAGCGGCAAACTCCTGACACACTGGCGGGTGATGCTCCCGCTCGCGCCCGCCTGGGCCACGGTCCTTGCGACCGACTGGGCCACGATCTCCGCGATGATCACGGGCGCCGGCACGCTCGTGCTGGCGATCGCCACGTTCGCCTCCGTGCGCTCGTCCAACCGCTCGGCCCGCATCGCCGAGGCGGCCCTGCAGGAGCAGCGCCGACCCCTGCTCGTGCCCTCCCGGTTCGAAGACCCGGCTCAGAAGATCATGTTCGTGGACCAGCACTGGGTCCGCGCCACCGGGGGGCATGCGGCGGCCGAGTCGGTCGACGGGAGCGTGTACCTCGCAGCGAGCCTCAGGAACGTCGGCAGCGGGATCGGGGTCTGCCAGGGCTGGACGATCAACCCCGGGCTGCGGTACTCGGGATCCGCGCCGGCCCACGCCCCGGAGGAGGACTTCCGCACGCAGACGCGCGACCTGTACGTGCCCGCGGGAGACGTCGGCATGTGGCAGGGCGCCCTTCGCAACCCCGACGACACCGCCCGCGCGTCGGTCGCGGCGGCGATCGAGGCTCGCGAACCGCTCACCCTCGAACTCCTCTACACCGACCAGATCGGCCAGCAGCGGACGATCACGCGATTCGGGCTGATGCCCACCGCCGACTCGTGGCTGCTGAGCGTGACCCGGCACTGGTACCTCGACTGGGACGGGCCCCGGTCCGAGCGGGACGTCGTGGAGGCCGCCGAGACCGTCAGGCGCGACCACGAGGCCCACGTGCACGCCGCCGAATCCCGCTCCTCAGCCCTTGATCACGTTGTGGACGCGGGAGACGCCCGGCTCTGAGAGCTCGATCCCGAGTCCGCTCCCGATCGGGACGAGGGTCGCCCCGAACGCCTCGTACTGCTCCTGGGACTCCCACACGTCGAACACCTGGATCTCGCCGTCGCTTTCGAGCGCGAAGTGGTATGTGCGCCCATCGGGAGCGCCGGCCCCCGCCGCCTCCAGCTGGCTGAGCGTCTGCTGATACTTCTCGGGCGTGAACCCCTTGTTGGCGAAATAGAACCCGAGTGCCATCCGATCCCATCTCCGTCCCGCGCCCGAGGCGCACGAGCTTGTCAGTGGGGGCCACGCTACCCGATCGGTGAACGGCGTCTCGCGCCTGTCCGTCTGCTACCCCACACCGTGGGATGAAGGCAATCGCAGCCGCGATCGCAATCTGCTGGGTCGTCTTCTGGATCTACTGGCTGGTCGCCGCGGCCGGCGCCAAGCGGAGCACCGGCGGACGGCGCAGGCTCCCCCCCGGCCTGCGCATCATCGTGCTCGCGGTCCTCGTGACGCAGATCGTCAGGGGGAGATCCCTGGACACCCACAACGACCTGGTGCTCGGAGTCGTGGGGGCGATCGTGTTCGCCTCCGGGCTGGCGCTGGCGGTGTGGGCGAGGACCCAGCTGGGGCGCAACTGGGGCATGCCGATGACCCAGAAGGACGAACCGGAGCTGGTCACGGACGGGCCCTACCGCCTCGTGCGCCACCCGATCTACGCCGGCATCCTGCTGGGCCTGGTCGGCACCTCGCTGGCGGTCACGCTCTACTGGCTGATCGCGTGCGCGGTCGTGGGCGCCTACTTCGTCTACAGCGCGCGCGTCGAGGAAGAGAACCTGATGCGGACCTTCCCCCGCCAGTACCCGATCTACAGGGCCAGGACGAAGATGCTGATCCCGTTCGTGCTGTGAGCTGCGCCGCGGGGCGCCGCGCGAGCCCCGGCGGCGCGCCCCGCGCGGGCCAGGGGGGCGCGCCCCGCGGGAGCCCCGGCGGCGCGCCACGCGCGAGCCAGGGCAGCCCTATAGCTGCAGGGACTTGAGCACGAGGAACTCCTCGATCCCGTAGGGGCCGAGCTCGCGGCCGTTGCCCGACTGCTTGTAGCCGCCGAACGGCGCCAGCGGGTTGAAGGCCGCGCCGTTGATCTCGACCTGGCCGGTCCGCAGGCGGCGGGCGACCGCCTTGGCGCGCTCCTCGGACGCCGAGTAGACCCCTCCCGCGAGCCCGTACTCGCTGTCGTTGGCGATCCTGACCGCGTCGTCCTCGTCGTCGTAGGGCATGATCGCCAGCACAGGGCCGAAGATCTCCTCCCGGGCGATCGTCATCTCCGGTGTGACGCCGCTGAACACCGTCGGCTGCACGAAGTAGCCGCGGTCGAGGCCCTCCGGCGGCTCGGCGCCGCCGCATACGAGCTTGGCCCCCTCTTCGACGCCGCGGCGGATGTAGCCGCGGACGCGCTCGCGCTGGACCTCGGACACCAGCGGGCCGAGCTGGGTCGACTCGTCGAACGGTTCGCCGACGATGGTCTGGGACGCGGCCGCGCCGGCGATCTGCTCGGCGACCTCGAGCTTCTCGCGCGGGACCAGCATCCTGGTGAGGGCAGAGCAGGTCTGGCCGGAGTTCAGGTTGCACTTCTCGACGCCGTTGACGACCGCCTTCTCGAGGTCGGCGTCGTCGAGGATGATGTTCGGGGACTTGCCGCCGAGCTCGACCGCGACCCTCTTGACGGTGGCGGCGGCGAGCTCGCTGACGCGCCTGCCGGCGCGCGTGGACCCGGTGAACGAGACCATGTCCACGCCCGGGTGGGAGGCGATCGCCTCGCCGACCACCGGCCCGTAGCCGGTGACGAGGTTCAGCACGCCCGCCGGGACACCGACCTCCTCGAAGATCTCGGCGAGGACGAACGCGTTGAGCGGGGTGACCTCGCTCGGCTTCAGCACGACGGTGCAGCCCGCGACCATCGCGGGCCCCACCTTGGCGGCGATCTGGTGCAGGGGGTAGTTCCACGGCGTGATCGCGCCGACCACCCCCACCGGCTCGCGGACGACGAGGGAGTTGCCGATCTGCTGCTCCCACGGGATGTGCTCGGCGAGGTGCTGCATCGAGCCGAAGTCCATGATCGGGAGCCCGGCCTGGACCATCATCGCCAGGCGGATCGGGGAGCCGAGCTCCTGGGCGATCAGGGCCGCGATCTCCTCCTGGCGCTCCTGGAGCTTCGCGGCGACCGCGGCCGTCAGCGCGACGCGGTCCTGTAGCGAAGTGGCGCTCCAGTCATCGAACGCGGCGCGGGCGGCGGCCACCGCGCGGTCGACGTCCTCGGGCGTGCCCTGCGGGACGCGGCCCATCACCTCCTCGGTGGCCGCGTTGACGACCTCGATCGTGTCGTCGGACGCGGGTTGGACCCAGTCGCCGCCGATGAACAGCTGGTCGCGCTCGATGAGCGTCGGGGTCGTGGTCATGCCGTCACCTCCTGTCGGGTCGCGGCAGCGGTCGTGCCCGCCGCCTCGATGATGTTCTCGGCGGTTCGCGAGGCGAGCGCCATGATCGTGATCATCGGGTTGGTGCCCGAGGGCGTGGGGAACGCCGACGCGTCGCCGATCCAGACGCCCGGCGTGTCGTGCAGCTCGCCGTCGGGCTTGGCGACGCTGGTGTGCGGATCGCTGCCCATTCGGCACGAGCCCATCTGGTGGGCGGCGAACATGCGCAGCCCGCCCGCGCGGGCCGGGATCCGCTGGGCGCGGGCGATGAACGACTCGAGGTCGTCGCCGACCCGCCACTCCGGGGAGCCCTGGGCGAGTAGCCACACCCTGCGCGCGCCCGCCGCCACGTGCGCGCGGATCTGGACGTCGAGGGCGTGCGCCGTGTTGCGCAGGTCGACGGGGTCGGTCATCTCGTACCACGGCACGGCCATGCCCTGCTCGTCGATCGTCACCCGCCCGTGGCCGTGGTCGCGGACCAGGCCGATGAAGGTGGCGGCCTCGCGGAAGTCCGCGAGCGCGGACTTGTGCTGGGCGGCGGTGGTCCATGGCAGCGCCGAGGCGCCGAGGCCGGTGGTGTACTGCACGCCCTCGATCAGGAACCCGTAGCCCTCGCCGGTGTTCGCGAACTCGTTGATGAGGCCCGAGTGGGGCGCCCCCCACCACGCCTGCATGTCCTCCCCGTAGTCGCCGAGCGTGGCCGTGCACGGGTGCAGGCGCAGGTACTCGCCGGTGGCCGGACCGCCGATGCCCGAGCGCAGCAGCACCGCGGGCGACTCGAGCGACCCCGCCGCGACGATCACCTGTGGGGCGCGCACCCTCACGCGGGCCGTGGCTCCGCTGGCGCCGCGGTCGCTCCACAGCGCCTCGACACCCGCCGCCCGGCCGTTCTCGACGAGCACCCGCTCGACGAACGCGCCGACGATGATCTGGGCACCGTGCTCGACCGCGTCGAGCAGGTAGGTGCGGTCGGTGGACTGCTTGGCGCCGGAGAGGTCGCCGAAGCCCATGTAGCCGGCCATCGCGGGGTCGTGCCGGGCGGGGTCCCAGTTGCGGTTGACCCTCGCGAACGACCACCCGAGCCGCTCCGCCGCCCGCTGCATCGCCTGCGTCGGCTTGTTGTACTCCGAGCACTCGTCGTTGACCTTGATCCGCTTGCACACCTCGTCGAGGTGGCGGTCGAAGGCTTCGGTGGCGATGTCGTGCAGGCCGTGCTCCTCGGCCCACTGGCTGCGCACCCAGTCCTTCGTGCGCAGCGAGTTGGTCCAGTTGATCACCGTGCCGCCACCGAGCGCGGAGCCCGCCTGCAGGGTGACGTTCAGGTCGGCGGTGGGCGTGGGGCCACCCCGCCAGTAGAGGTTCTGCCACGCCCACAGCTCGAGCTGGTTGAAGTCCGCGTCGGTGTAGTAGCCGCCCATCTCGAGCACCACCACGCGCAGGCCGGCCGCTGCGAGCTTGCCGGCGATCACGCCGCCCCCGGCGCCGGAGCCGACGATCACCGCGTCGGCCTCGATCACGGTGTCGCCGTCCGGGACGATCGGCTCGATCGGCCTCGCCGCCCCTGCGTTGGGCGCCGCGATCGGGCCCGGGTAGCCGAAGCTCGCCCACGCGGGGTTCCTGCCGGTCGCCGGGTCGACGTTCCCATAGGTGAACAGCAGCGTCAGCCCCAACAGCGCGGCGATTCCCGCGGCCGCTTCGGTCGAGGCGAGCGAGATGTTCGTGAACAGCTGCTCGCGGGAGAGCTGGCTGGCGTCGTTGAAGCCCTGGGCGACGAGGGCGTCGAGCAGTTGACGCAT
>Ga0335081_10019556_pt1 | contig 10953 bp, 7 predicted proteins | sample Lox_Sample_35_FD_206713 | JGI IMG/M metagenome (GOLD analysis project Ga0335081, IMG submission 206713) | Soil microbial communities from Loxahatchee National Wildlife Refuge, Florida, United States - Lox_Sample_3.5 | ecosystem: Environmental > Terrestrial > Soil > Wetlands | place: USA: Florida...
GACGCCATCAGGATTTTTCCTACGACACCGTCGGCGGTAATCACCGCCATATCGGGTTTCAGACCATCGTCTTCGCCCTTGTCGATATAAACGATGCGGGAAAGATCACTACCGCTGGAGCCGATCACCTGCGCCGCCACGGTCTTGTCGACTGTCTGCTCTTTGAAAGCCAACAAGGCTTGCAGGCGGTGAGCCTGTTCGGCATCCTGGTTCAGCCGGACCTGCTCCAAACGCATTTGCTCGATCTGCTCTTTGAGTTCGCGGTTTTCGGCACGCACGCCCCGCAGATAGAAGTAGTTGTGCCATAAATTGCCCACGCCGTTCTGTACGGAAACCAAGACGCGCTCAAAAGGGCTGATGGCATCGACGGCCCAGACTCGAATCAGGCGGGTGTTATCGGAGTCGCTGTGCTTAACCTGCAAGGCCAACCCTAGCACCTGGAGAAACAACACGCCCACCAGGATGATGAGGTTCTTATAACGGCCGAATACGGTTTCCATAAAATGCCGGTTTTAAAGTTTCAAGGTTTCAAAGTTACAAGGTCGCGATCACGATCGATGTTGAGTTCCACACTCGACGTGAAACCTTGAAACTCCGAAACCTTGAAACCTGCATAGCCGAACATCTACTCAATCGAAATTTTTCTCAGCAGCTTGAAGTCGCTAAGCATCTTGCCCGTGCCCAGCACCACACTGCACAAAGGATCGTCGGCAATGGAGACCGGCAACCCGGTTTCTTCGCGAATGCGCTTGTCCAGATTCTTCAGCAATGCGCCTCCGCCGGTAAGCACGATACCGCGATCGCTGATATCGGCGGAAAGCTCGGGCGGCGTGCGTTCCAGGGCCACACGAATGGCATTCATGATGGTGGAAACACACTCGCTCAACGCCTCGCGGATTTCGCCATCATCGACCGTGATGGTCTTGGGCACGCCTTCGATCAGGTTGCGGCCTTTGATCTCCATGGTCATCGGTTTGTCCAGTTGATGGGCGGAGCCGATTTCCATTTTGATCTGTTCGGCGGTGCGCTCGCCGATCAACAGATTATATTTCCGCTTCAGGTAATTCATGATGGCCTCGTCCATCTGATTGCCCGCCATGCGCACAGAACGGGAATAGACGATACCGCTTAGGGAAATCACGGCGATGTCAGTGGTGCCGCCGCCGATATCGACCACCATGTTGCCGCTGGGCTCGGTGATGGGCAGGCCCGCGCCGATGGCGGCCACCATGGCCTGCTCCACCAAGTGCACTTCGCTGGCCTTGGCGCGATACGCCGAGTCCATGACCGCGCGCTTTTCCACCTGCGTAATTTCAGAGGGCACGCCGATCACGATCCGCGGATGCACCAGCATCTTGCGGTTGTGCGCCTTCTGGATGAAGTAATTCAGCATCTTTTCGGTGACCTTGAAGTCGGCAATCACGCCATCCTTCATGGGCTTGATGGCGACGATGTTGCCGGGCGTGCGCCCCAGCATCTCTTTGGCCTCCTTGCCCACGGCCTCGACTTCGTTGGTGTTCTTGTTGAGGGCCACGATGGAAGGCTCGTTGACCACGATGCCCTTGCCCCGCGCATAGACCAGAGTGTTGGCCGTGCCCAGGTCGATGGCCAGGTCGCTGGAGAACAGGCTGAACAGCGACCTCAGATTATGCGATCGATTGGAGTGAAATCCGTTGCTTGACATAACCAGGTTTTTCTCGCGATCTTCCTGGATCGCTCGGCTGCCGGGCAAGCCCGTGTTTTTGCCATCCGGAGCAGCTGCCAGCTTTTCCTTATTCTATGGGATGCTGCGCAACTCTGCCGGTCCGAAGGTGCTTTGTCCCACTGGCCAAGCTCGGCTGGGCCAGCTCCCGAACTACTGAATGATGATCTTCTTCTGCTGAGTATTCACTCCGCCCTGTGCCGTCTGGGCCGTCACCGTAATCACGTTTTCGCCCGCCGGCAAGGGAGGGGTAAAGTAGTGGAACGTGCCGTCGCTGGCGATCATCGGAACCTCGCGGCCGTTCACCATCACCCGCGCCCCTACCTGAGTTTTTCCTAATACTTCGATCACGTGCCCGTGCTGGATAAAAGGGTCGAGCTCCAGGTCGATGGCGTCCGTTTGCTTGCCCTTGGGAATGATGGTGAAGCGGTTTTTCTCGCTCTCCATCGATTCCTTTCCCTGACTATCGTATGACTGTACCATCCAGTAGTAGGCCCCTTCGCCCAGACTTGTGACGGTAACGTCAGCCGTATTAACTCTCTTGTCAACCAGCGTAGAGGAAAAGTAAGGATTGCGGGAAATCTGCAGGCGGTAGCCTACCGCGTTGGCCATAGGCGTCCAGGAAAATTCGACGTCCTTGGTGCTGTTCGCGGAAACGAAAATGGGCATCATGTTGGCAGGAGAGATCGGAGTGGGAGGGCCGATCTCTTTGGCCTTTTCCATTGGCGTGTCTTTGCCCTGGAAGGTGACTTTTTCCCAGTTGGCCAGGCGTACCGTCTCGCCTTCGCGGGTAACCTCGCCGGTGCCTTTCTTCACCAAGATTTCGTGCTGGTCGCTCTTGGGATCATTGCGCACCTGCGCGGCCGACTCGGGAGCCAGCGAAGCCGTGGCGCCGGCGACGATCACCTGCGATTTCGACCCCTGCGCGTAGGTCGTGGTGGAAAGATCGACGGTGCCGGTGCTGACCGCGACTGCGACGTTGGTCTGCTGCTGATCATTGGCCGAGTTTTCCTCGATGACGATCAGAGAATCCTGTTTCACGGTGTAACTGGTGCCGTCGTTAAAGACAACTTTCGCCATGCCTTCGGAGCCGGTCTGCACGACGTCGCCTTTTTCGAGGGGAATGTTGTAGTCCGCGGGGATGAAGCTATTGGCGCTGCTCTTTTTCACCCGCACGGTACCGTCGAGGGCGGTGAAGTGAGCCTGCTGCGCGGTAGTCGTGCCCATGCCCGGAGGCGGCGCCATGCCCGCGACTTTTTCCAGAACCTTGCCGGCCAAGCCGTCGGCGGCCTCGATGCCGCTCTGGGTGAATTGCGGGAAAGCCACGCGCATGGCGACAAAACAGATTCCGGCGATGGCCAGAATCAGCAGCGCCACGCTGCGATACGTGACCGTTTTCCACGCGACGTGGATGCCCGGTTTGCGAGTCGTCGAAGACACGAAGAGCGAGAAACCTTGTGCGATTCCCTCTGCGAATCTGTGCTGATTCGAGTACTTTCCACGCTACCACAAGCTCATCGGCAGCATGAACGGGTAATCAGGGGCGAAGGTTACCTTCGTGTGGACCCGAGGAGCGCCACTGATCGGCTGCCATTGTCGAGTATTACTCCTTCTCATCGGTTATCCTGTTTGCCCCATGGATGGCGCAACCTCGGTGGCATCTCCCGTAAGCGATGATAAGCGGTCTCGGTTCCGAGATGGGCTTGCGATCATCTGGCTCATCGCGCTGGCCAAGGTTCTTTTTCATATTTACTTCAACAATCGCTACGGATATTTCCGTGACGAGTTCGATTACATTGCCTGCGGCAATCACCTGGCCTGGGGCTATGTCGACCAGCCGCCGCTGATTCCGTTTCTGATTCACGTCTGCCGGGCCGTGCTGGGCGATTCGCTGCGCAGTGTCCGCTTTGTTCCTGCGCTGGCCACTTCGTTGCTGGTGGTGCAGACGGCAGTGCTGGCGCGCGAGCTGGGCGGACGGCTCTATGCCATGCTGCTGGCCGTGATTTGCGTCCTGATTGCCCCGCAATATCTTTCCAATGGCAGCCTGCTCGGCACCAATTGCCTCGAGCCCAACCTGTGGATGGGCTGCGCCTACTTCGCCATCCTTGCCATCAAGCGGAATCAGCCGCGCTACTGGCTGTGGTTCGGCGTGATCGCAGGCCTGGGAATGGAAGAAAAGTATTCGATTGCCCTTTTCGGCTTTGGTATCGTGGTCGGGCTGCTTCTCACCGAACAGCGGCGCGTGTTTCTGAATAAGTGGATCTGGCTGGGCGGGCTGGCCGCGTTTCTCATTTTTCTGCCCAACCTGCTATGGAACATCAAATACGACTTCCCGTTCCTGCAGCTCATGCACAACATCCGCGCCGAAGGTCGCGACGTCGTCCTGTCCCTGCCGCAATATTTCTTTCAGCAGGCGCTCTTGATTGACCTGTTCGCTGCGCCGATCTGGCTGACGGGCTTATTTGCCCTGCTGTTCTCGGCGTGCCTTAAGCCCTACCGCGTGCTGGGCTGGTGCTACGTGGTGTGCTTTACGGTTTTCTTCGTTCTGCACGGAAAGAATTACTACCTAGCTCCCGTGTATCCCATGCTGCTGGCGGCGGGAGCGGTCGTGATTGCCTCGGCCATCGATCCGGCCGAAGGCCAGGCGGCGTCATCCGCCGGCCCGCATCGCACCTGGCTAAAAGTGGCGATTGCACTGGTGCTGCTGGCTGATGGCGCACATCTCGCTCCGGTCGCCGTGCCCATATATTCGCCCGAGCATTTTATTGCTTTTATGAAAACTCTGCCTTTCAAGCTGCCAGTGATGGAGCACTTTCACACGCGTACCCAGCTGCCTCAGTGGTACGCCGATCAATTCGGATGGAACGAAATCGTGGCCGAAACCGCGGTGGCCTGGAACCGGCTAACTCCCGAGGAGCGCACGGACGAAAACTGTGGCATCTTCGCCCAGGACTACGGCCAGGCCGGCGCCATCGATTTTCTCGGCCGCAGATATGGACTGCCCCAATCTTTGAGCGGCCATCAGACCTGGTTTCTCTGGGGACCGCGCGGCTATTCCGGCAATTGCATGATCGTGCTTGATGATCGCCTGGGGAATCTCGACCGCTTATGGGAGCAGGTTGAATACGTCGGTGTCTCGGCCGACAATCCCTATGCGCAGGAACAAGAGATTCCGGTTTTCATCTGCAGGGGCGCGAAGTTTGGAACCTTGGCGCAACTCTGGCCAAGATTGAAACGCTGGCGATAGGGCCAGACGTTTCCTCGATGTTTTGTTGGCCTGGCTGGGCAGAGTGCGCTTGACAGCTCTTCGCACGTCAAAGAAGAATGATGAGCGCCGCAAATGCAGCGTGCTCATTCGATCTGACCGCACATCATTGGCGAGGTGGCCGCATGGAATTTCTCGGACGCAGTCTTCTGCTTTTCTGCATTTTCGCCGTCGCCGCTACGCTCAGTTCGGCGCAAGAAATAAAGATCTCGCAGCCCACCGTCTGGGCAGCCAAGCCCGATGTTCCCGCGTTCGAGAAAATCGAGAGCGAACGCCTGGGAGCGGCACAGCGCTCGATTGATGCACTGCTCGCGGTGAAAGGCCCACGCACAATCGAGAACACTCTTGCTCCGTTCGATGAGGCAACCCGCGAACTCGACTCTGCCGGCAATTTTGCCAACCTGATGCAGCAGGTGCATCCCGATGCGACCTTCCGTGATCACGCGACGGAAATGGTGACCAAGGTGAGCGCGGCACAGACGGCGATCGCACTCAATCACGAAATCTACAACGCCCTGGCCAGCCTCGATCTTTCCCAAAGCGACGCGGCAACGAAATATTATGTGAAGCGCCAGTTGCTGGAATTCCGCCTGGCCGGCGTAGACAAAGACGACACTACGCGCGCCCAGCTCAAGAAACTGAACGAACAGGCCATCGAAGAGCAGTCCACATTCGATCGCAACATCGCCGACGGCCAGAAAACGATCGAAGCCGATCCCTCGGAACTCGAAGGCCTGCCGCCGGACTACGTCGCCCGTCACAAGCCCGACGCCAACGGCAAAGTGCACCTCACCACCGAGTATCCGGACTCGCTGCCGGTCCTCACTTTTGCCAAGAACGATGCGTTGCGGCGGCGTATGTATGTCGCTTTCCTCACGCGTGCTTATCCCAAGAATGAGGAGGTTCTTACCAGCCTTCTGAAGACGCGCTACCAGATCGCTACGCTGCTCGGCTATGCCTCATGGGCGGACTACAACGCTGCCGACAAGATGATCGCCAAGGGTCACAACATCGCCGACTTCATTACGCAGGTGGACGAGGCGGCGCGGCCCATCGCCCAGCGCGAATTCGAGATGCTGCTGGCGGAGAAGCGCAAACACGATCCGGGCGCGACCCAGATCTCGGATGACGAAAGAGCGTATTTGTCCGAGCAGGTGCGGCGTTCGCAATATGACTTCGATTCCCAGTCGGTGCGTCCGTATTTCCCCTTTATGCAGGTGAAGCAGGGAATTCTTGATGCCGCGGCGGAACTTTTTCATGTGAGTTTCGAACGGGAGCCGAACGTGCCTTCATGGGATCCCGCGGTCGAAACCTGGATTGTGCTCGACCACGGCAAAGCGATCGGCAGATTTTATCTGGACATGCATCCACGCCCGGGAAAGTACAGCCACGCGGAAATGGCGCCGGTGCTGGACGGAGTGCGCGGTAAGCAACTGCCGGAAGCGATCCTGGTTTGCAACTTTCCCACGCCCACCGCGACCGACCCCGGCCTGATGGACTATGACGATGTGCAAACGTTCTTCCACGAGTTCGGACATCTCATGCATCACATTCTCGGCGGGCAGCAGCGGTGGGCCGGGATCAGCGGTATCACGATGGAGTCGGATTTTGTGGAAGCTCCCTCGCAGATGCTGGAGGAATGGATCCGCAGCCCCCAGGTGCTGGCCAAGTTTGCCCGCAATTACAAAACCGGCGAGCCGATTCCGGCCGAACTGGTAGCGCGCATGAACCGGGCGTTGGCCTTCGGACGCGGCATCTGGGTCGCACGGCAGAACTCCTTTACCGCGATCTCGTACGATATCTACAAAGAAAATCCTGAGAGCGTCAATCTCGACGCCGTCACCTTGGAGGATGCGCGGAAGTACACCCGGTTTGCCCCGGTACCGGATACACATATGTGGGCATCGTTTGGGCACCTCGGCGGATATTCTTCTGCCTACTATACTTATCTTTGGGATAAGGTCATTGCCGAGGACTTTTTCGGGCAATTCGATCAGCAGAATCTGCTGGCGGGCGACGCGCCTATGCGTTACCGGCGCCTGGTGCTGGAACCGGGCGGTTCGATGTCGGCCAACGATCTGGTGAAGAACTTTCTGGGCCGACCGGCGAACATGACCGCGCTGCGGGAGTGGATGGGCGAAGAGTTCGAAAAGGACAGCGGAGGCCTAAAGTCAGTCGGCCAGTAACCGGACAGCGGGGGGTCGGCTCAAGAGTGCAGGAGAATCTTGGACACCTGCCCGTGCTACCATTCTTTTGTGCCCCTCTGCGACACAACGCCACGGGCCGCGATTCTGCAACTGACCATTCATCGCTCCGGGGTGGTCGGACGCGCACATTGCGCGTGAGCTTCTCCGGCTCGCTTTCCTCCCCAAACCATTGCCCGCCGGCTTTTGATGAACTTCTTTGATGTCGTGCAAAGAATCGCCATGGCGCTTGAGCGCGTTGGCATACCTTACATGCTCACCGGCTCATTCGGCAGCGTCTACTACGGCTTGCCGCGCTCGACGCGGGATGCCGCGAAGTTCAGCCGGCGTCGACGCGTGGATATGCAAGATGTTTCTCTTTTCGTAGCCAGCGCCGAGGATATTGTCCTTGCCAAACTCGAATGGGCCAAGCTGGGCGAATCGCAGCGCCAGATTGAGGACGCTGCCGGCATTTGGAGAATGCGGGGCGACTCACTAGACCGCTCTTATTTGGACAAATGGATTGGCGAGCTAGGATTGGCCGAGCAATGGAGCCAAGCGTTAGGCATTGCCATGGATTTCGGCGGTCTGGGACCGGAGAAACAATGAAATCGATCCGCCGGCCCGGTGTTCACGCTTAAAGCAGCCTCCGACTTTGCCGCTCGCATCTCCTACCTTGCCGCACCTTCGGGCCAGGCGGTAGCATCAAGAGATAGAGCATTCATAAGGAGGCATCATGGCGACCGAGACTCTTTCATCCCCTGCCATTCTGGGCAGCGGTGGCAAAACCCGGGTTCTGAAAAATTTCATCGATGGCGAATGGCTAGACGCTTCGACCGGGGACACTTTCGAGGACCGCAATCCCGCCGACACGCGCGAGGTAGTAGCCGTCTTTCCGAGGTCGGCGAAGGGGGACGTCGACGCGGCCGTTGATGCCGCCAAGCGAGCTTTCGCCAAGTGGCGCCTGGTTCCTGCGCCGCGGCGCGCGGAGATGGTGTTTCGCGCTGCGGAGATTCTGATCGAGCGAAAAGAAGAGTATGCGCGCGAGATGACGCGGGAAATGGGCAAGGTGCTCGCCGAAACCCGCGGCGATGTGCAGGAAGCGATCGACTGCGGCTATTACATGGCGGGCGAGGGACGCCGGCTGTTTGGCCCGACGGTTCCCTCGGAACTGCCGAATAAATTTGCCATGGCGGTGCGCCAGCCTATCGGGGTCTGCGGCATGATCACCCCGTGGAACTTTCCCATGGCCATCGCTTCGTGGAAGCTGCTGCCGGCGGTGGTCTGCGGCAATACCTGCGTGATCAAACCGGCGCAGGACACGCCGCTTTCCACGTTCAATCTGGTGCGCGCGCTGGCCGATGCCGGTCTTCCAAAAGGGGTGGTCAACATCGTCACCGGCTTTGGCGCGGAAGTGGGCACGCCGCTGGCTGAACATGAGGATGTGCGGGCAATTTCGCTCACCGGATCGTCGGCTGTGGGTCGCATCGTCGGTGGCATTGCTGCCAAGACATTTAAGCATTGCGCCCTCGAACTGGGCGGAAAGAATCCCATGATTGTTCTTGATGACGCCAACCTGGATCTCGCCATCGAGGGCGGACTCTGGGGCGGTTTCGGTACCACGGGCCAACGCTGCACGGCGACCAGCCGCATTATCGTGCAAAAGGGCGTCTACCGCGAGTTTATCGAGAGATATGTGGCGCGAGCCAGGAAGCTGAAAATTGGCAACGGACTGGATGAGACTGTCGAGATGGGCCCGGCCATCAACGAAAAGCAACTCGAGACCGACCTGAATTATGTCGAGATCGGAAAGAACGAGGGCGCAAAGCTGGTGTGCGGCGGGAACCGGCTGGACAAAGGTGAGTATCAATACGGCTGGTTTATGGAGCCGACGGTTTTTACCGACGTCAATCCCAAGATGCGGATTGCGCAGGAGGAAATCTTCGGGCCGGTGGTTTCGATCATCCCCTGCGAAAGTCTGGAAGACGCCGTCGAGATTGCCAACGGCATCGAGTATGGTCTTTCCTCCGCGCTTTACACCAAAGATGTGAACAAGGCGTTCTCAGCCATCCGCGATCTGTACGCCGGGATCACGTACATCAATGCTCCGACGATAGGCGCCGAGGTGCATCTGCCCTTCGGCGGGACGAAGGCCACGGGCAACGGCCACCGCGAAGGCGGAATTGGAGCCATCGATTTCTATACCGAGTGGAAGTCGGTCTACGTGGATTATTCCGACAAGCTGCAGAAAGCGCAGATCGACAGAGCGGATTGACTTGCGGACGGTCGAAAAACTGAGTACCTCGGTAATCTTGCTGGGGGGAAGGCTAACGCCTACCGTGTGGGCTGGGGTTTCAATCTTCTATAGCCACAGGTACCCGTCTTGTTTGCCGGCCAGGCCAGCTACAGGTCCAAGAATGGGGCACGCGGAACGTTCCCGTTTGCCGTCCTGACGCTCGCCCTGCTCGTCACCACCCTGGTGGCTGCTTCGCCGGGGCAGAGTGGGACGAAGGGCCATCGCAAGTTAGTGGTAACCGTCAAGCCGGAGTATCCGATAGCTCTGAGGTCTGCTCAAATCGGAGGCCTGGTCCGACTCAGCGCAACCGTGCTCGCCAACGGAACAGTTTCCAAGGTGGAAGTGCGAGGCGGAAACCCGGTTCTGGCCGAGTGCGCCTCCGCAGCGGTTATGAAATGGAAGTATGCTCCGGCTTCTTCTGAAACCAGCGAAGAGATTTCACTGAGCTTTAACCCTCACTGAGTTCTCGACTGCAGTTGGCAACTCCTCTTCTTCCCTTCCGTTCCCGCGCTGTTGTTACAATCTAGGCGGAAAGCGACCTGTCATGCCCGTTACCCAATCCCGCGAAATCTCCGCCGCCAAACGACTCGATAACGTCCGGTACGCCATCCGCGATCTGGCGTGCGTAGCCGATGAAGTCATCCATCAGGGCCACAAGGTTCTGCCGCTGAATGTGGGCGATCCGCTGAACTTCGACTTTCAGACGCCGGCGCACATTGTGGAGGCCGCATACAAGGCCATGCGCGACGGAAAAAACGGCTATGCGCCTTCGCCGGGAATTCCGGAGGCGCTGGAGGCCATTCGCGGCGAAGCTTTGCGCAAGGGCATTACCACGGTGCGCGATGCTTTCGTCACCTCGGGAGTCAGCGAGACGGTTGACTTGTGCATCTCGGCGCTGGTCAATCCGGGCGAGGACATTCTCACGCCCAGCCCTGATTATCCGCTCTATTCGGCGGTGCTGTGCAAGCTGGGCATTGCGCTGAACACCTACGATCTCAATGAAGAGGATGGCTGGCAGCCGGAAGTTGCCGATATCGAACGCAAGATCACGCCGCGCACCCGCGGCATCGTTTTGATCAATCCGAATAATCCCACGGGTTCGCTGTGCACGCGGCAGATGCTGGAGCAGATCGCAGAGCTGGCGCGGCGGCATAACCTCGTAGTTTTCGCCGACGAGATTTACGACAAGCTGATTCTGGAAGATACCGCACACATTGCGTTTGCCTCGGTTGCGCCGGACGTGCCCTGCGTTACTTTCGGCGGGATGTCGAAGAATTATCTGGTTCCGGGATGGCGCATCGGCTGGGGAATCGTTTCCGGCGAAGCGGCAGCGGTGAAGCCGTATGTTGACGGCATTCATCGCCTCCTGCGGGCGCGGCTTTGCGCCAATCATCCGGAGCAATATGCGATCAAGCCCGCGCTGGAAGGACCGCAGGATCATCTGGTCGAGGCGCGGAGGAAACTGCGCTCGCGCCGCGATCTCACTCAGAAGTGGTGCGAGTCGACG
>Ga0335081_10019557_pt1 | contig 10953 bp, 9 predicted proteins | sample Lox_Sample_35_FD_206713 | JGI IMG/M metagenome (GOLD analysis project Ga0335081, IMG submission 206713) | Soil microbial communities from Loxahatchee National Wildlife Refuge, Florida, United States - Lox_Sample_3.5 | ecosystem: Environmental > Terrestrial > Soil > Wetlands | place: USA: Florida...
TAACATGGGGGTGCTGCGTGGGCCGCGATGGCCCGCGCAGCACGCATCTCACACGATGTTCAATGCCCTGCCAGATAGGTCGTAGTACGACGTTTGCACGGACACACACGATTCTCATGATGAGAACGAAAGGCCGGACGAGGCGTCCGCTCTCCGGGCTAATCAGGCCGGGCAGATTGACATTCGGACGGCGAGCTTTTTAATATGTCTGTACCCCACGACGTTCGGGCGTGGTTCGGACTGACAGTTGCGTATTCTCACTGTTGCAAACAATTTTTATGATTAAAGTTTCAGAACTTACCAAGCGGTACGCGCGCACCACTGCCGTCGATCAGATTTCGTTTGAGGTGGGCAAGGGACAGATTGTCGGATTCCTCGGCCCCAATGGTGCGGGCAAGACGACAACCATGCGCATCCTCACCTGCTTCCTGCCGCCGTCGGCTGGGACGGCTACGGTGGCCGGGTTTGATGTCCTGGAACAGCCACTCGAGGTGAAGAAGCGCATCGGCTATCTGCCCGAGACGCCGCCGATCTATCCGGAGATGGAGACCGCGGAATACCTGAAGTTTGTCGGCAAGTTGAAAGGAATCTCACGCTCCGATCTGCAAAAGCGTGTCGACTACGTTTGCGATCGCTGCGCCATTGCCGATGTCAAGACGAAGCTTCTCGGCAAGCTGTCGAAGGGCTATCGCCAACGGGTCGGGCTGGCGCAGGCGATCATTCACAATCCCGATGTGCTCATCCTCGATGAGCCCACCGCGGGTCTCGATCCGAAGCAGATCAACGAGACCCGCGATCTGATCAAAGATCTGGCGGGCGAACACACCATCATTCTCAGCACGCACATCCTTCCCGAGGTCGAGCAGACCTGCCAGCAGGTGATCATCATCAACAAAGGGAAGCTGGTGGCGACAGACTCGGTGAAAAATCTGCAAGCCCGTGCGCGGGGTGCTGAGTCGGTGGTGGTCGAGATCGCAGTCCGCAACGGCAATCTCGAAGCTCCTATCGTGCAGCACAAACTCGAAAATGTTCCGGGTGTCAGCCGGGTGCTTTGCAAAGAACAGGTCGACAGCCGCGCGCGTTTCGAAGTGGAGAGCGAGAAGGGACGTTTCGTTCGCGGTGACCTGGCGCGAGCGGTTGTCGAATCAGGCTGGGATCTTAACGAACTACGGCCCGCCGCCATGAGCCTGGAAGAGATCTTCCTTCAGCTCACAGGAAGTGAAACTCCTGCCGAGGAAAAGCCTGCGCCGAAGGAGACACGGCAATGAGAAATGTCTGGATCATCTGCCGAAAGGAACTGGGCAGCTACTTCGCGTCGCCGGTGGCATACCTGCTGCTGACCATGTTCGCGCTGATCGTCGGCTTCTTCTTTTGGAATGCCCTCGGCGTCTTCATCATCGAGGGCATGGAGATGCAGATGCGCGGCCAGGCGTTTCCCATGAACGTCAACGAGCAAATTATTCGCCCGCTGCTGGCCAACGTCAGCGTGGTAGGGCTGTTCTTCATTCCCATGATTACCATGCGCTTATTCGCGGAAGAAAAGCGTACAGGGACCATCGAATTGCTCGCGACCTCTCCTATTCGCGATGTCGAAATCATCGTCGGAAAGTGGCTGGCGGCGCTGACCATGTACTGCTGCCTGCTGCTCTTCACCGCCCTGAACTTTGCGTTTCTGTTCCGGTACGGCAATCCCGACTGGAAGCCGCTGGCGATCGGTTATCTCGGCTTGCTGCTACAGGCGGGAGCGCTGCTGGCCATCGGGACGTTTATCTCCACGCTCACCAAGAATCAGATCATCGCCGGCGCGGCCACGTTCGGAGTTTGCCTGCTGCTGTGGGTGATCGGGTGGGTCAGCGGATACGAGACCGCCACCTGGGCGCGCGTGCTCTCCTACATGTCGGTGATCACGCACTTTGAATCGTTCGGCAGAGGCGTGCTCGACTCCAAGGATGCAATCTTCTATGCAACTGTGATTTTCCTGGGACTTTTCTTCACGGCGCGCTCCATGGAATCCCTGCGCTGGAGGTCATAAATGGCAAGCCAGTGGCTGAAGGCAAGGCAAACCAAGTACGCGGCCTACGCGACGATTTACATCCTGATCGTGATCGCAGCGGTGGTCGTGGCCAATGTCCTCGCCGACCGTTACAACAAGTCGTTCGATGCGACCTCGAACAAGCGCTACAGCCTGTCCGACCAGACCGCGAAGATCGTGAAGGGCCTGAAACAGGACGCTGTCATTACCTACTTCAACCAGAGCACGCGCTTTCGCGACGGCAAGGACTTGCTCGACCAGTACGCCAATCTTTCACCCAAGGTGCAGGTGAAGTACGTCGATCCCGACAAGGATCCGCAGCTGGCGCGGGAAGCGGGCATCCGGAGCTATGGGACGGCCGTCGTGCAGGTCGGCGCCAAGAAGGAAGAAGCCAAGAGTATGACGGAAGAAGGCGTGACTGGGGCCTTCATCCGCGACCTGAAGAGCACGACCAGGACGGTTTGCTTTGTCGCCGGCAGCGGCGAGCACCAACTCGACAACGGCGATCGGGAAGGCCTTTCTCACCTGAAAGACTATTTGACCCGCGACAACTACGAAAGCAAGACCATCGATCTTCTCCAGAAGGCCGAGGTCCCCAGCGACTGCACGGCCGTGGTGGTTGCCGGCCCGACGCGGAACTACGAGCAGCCCGAAGTCGATGCCATCAAGAAATATGTCGAGGACGGCGGCCGCGCGCTCCTCATGCTGGACGCGCCCCTCAAAATGGGGCATTCCGACATCGCCGATAATGACGCGCTCGCGAACGTACTGCAAAGCTGGGGCGTCACCCTCGACAAGAACCTGATTCTTGACCTTAGCCCGGTCGGCCAGATCTTCGGACTCGGCCCGCAGGTCGCGCTGGTCAGCAGCTACAGCTCGCAGCCCATCGTGAACGACATGAAAGGGACGGCCACCGGCTTTCCGCTCTCCCGTTCGCTCGAGATCAAGAATACGGACAAGACCACCGTCGAAAAACTTTTCGATTCCTCGCGCACCAGCCTGGCCACGAACAACCTTAGTTCACCCGAGGTCAATGTCAACGATCCCAAAAACACGAAGGGACCTTTGACCATCGCGGCGGCGGGCACCTACAACTCAGGAAAGCCGAACACTGAGGGGCGCTTCGTCGTCATGGGAAGTTCGGCCTGGGCTTCCAACGGGTTCCTCAGCTTCAACGGGAACAACGACCTGGCCCTGAACACGATCAACTGGCTGGCGTCCGACGAGGACCTGATCTCCATCCGTCCAAAGCCGCAGGACGACCGCCGCATCACGATGACCCGCGCTCAGCTGAGCTGGGTGCGCCTGACCAGCCAGTTCCTGCTGCCACTGGTCGTGGTGGTCGCGGGTGTTTCCGTCTGGTGGAAGAGGAGATAAGCAAATTTCTCGACGGGTCGGAGGCCCGTGTCGCGCACTGCCATGAAAATCCGCGGCCTGATTATTGCAGTTATTGTTTTTCTTGCGCTCGCCGGCACTCTGTACTGGTCAGAACATCACAAGCCCGCCGAAGATGCCGCGAAACCGCTGGTTGACGCCCCGCCAGCCATCCTGAAACTCGACGAAGCCGCCATCACTGGGGTCGAAATCAAAAAGAAAGACGCGCAGCCGATCACTCTTGCCAAGGGGCAGGGCGGTAACTGGCAAATTACGGCGCCTAAGCCGTGGGGAGCAGATCAGAGCACAGTTTCGGGCATGCTCTCTTCCCTGTCCTCGCTGAATTCCGAGCGCGTCGTTGAAGACAAGGCCGTTGATCTGAAGCGCTATGGTTTGGACCAGCCCTCCATCGAAGTCGACCTTACAGAAAAGGACAACAAAGGGCAGAAGCGGCAGAAGCTGATGATCGGCGATGATACTCCGGCGGGCGGTGCGGTGTACGCCACGCTTGCGGGCGATCCGCGGGTGTTCACCATCTCCAGCTACAACAAGACCAGCGTGGACAAGAGTCTGAACGATCTGCGCGACAAGCGGCTGCTGACGCTGAACTCCGACAAGATCAGCCGCATCGAGCTCCTACGCAAGAATCAGGACATTGAGTTTGGGCGCAATAAAGACGATTGGCAGATCCTGAGACCGAAGCCTTTGCGCGCCGACAGCTTCCTGGTGGGCGAACTTGCCCGCAAGTTGACCGACGCCCGCATGGATCTTAGCCGATCGGACGCTGACGGTAAGGAGGCGGCTTCGTCCTTTGCCCACGCATCGCCGGTCGCAACCGCCAAAGTGACAGACGCATCCGGCACCCAGGAGCTTCAGGTCCGAAAAAACAAAGACACCTATTATGCGAAATCGAGCGTGGTGGACGGCGTTTACAAGGTTGGATCCGATCTTGGCCAAGCTCTCGACAAGGGTCTGGACGACTTCCGCAACAAGAAAGTCTTCGACTTCGGCTTCAACGATCCCAATAAAATTGAACTGCACCACGGGCCGAAAGCTTACTTCCTCACTCGCAGCGGCCAGGACTGGTGGTCGAACGGCAAGAAGATGGATGAGCAAAGCGTGCAGTCAGTGGTTGCGAAGATTCGCGACCTGGCGGCAAGCAGATTTGTCGATTCAGGATTTGCCAACCCAGCGATCGATGTCTTTGTCAGTTCCGACGACGGCAGGCGCACGGAGAAGGTCTCGATCGCCAAGTCCGGCGGCGGATACATTGCCAAACGCGAGAATGAACCGGCCCTATACCAGCTGGACGCGGCCGCTGTCGACGACCTCCTGAAAGCGGCCGACGCCATCAAGCCTGCGGAGACTCCAAAGAAGTAACCCCTTTCGGGCATCGCGTGCCAATCGCCGGGCGCTGTTCTACACTCTCGACGTGCGCCGCCTCATCATCAATGCCGACGATCTTGGAATGACGCGAGGGGTAAACCGCGCCATTTTTGAGGCGTACGAGCACGGCATCGTAACTTCTGCCACGCTCATGGCGAATGCCCCCGCGTCTCATGAAGCCGCCGCACTCGCGCAAAAAAGTCTCGGGCTGAGCGTCGGCTGCCACGTCGTCCTGATAGGCGGGGAGCCGCTTCTTCCGCCGCAGAATGTTCGGAGCCTGACCAGAAAATCCGCGGGCAACGGCTCCAGTTTTCACAACGCGCTTCCCGGCTTTGCCGCACGCGCTCTGGCGGGAAGGTTGGCTGCTTCTGAGATCGAGGCGGAAGCGACCGCGCAAATCCAAAAAATCCAGTCAGCCGGAATTTCGCCTTCCCACTTCGACACCCATAAGCACACGCACATGTTTCCGGCAGTGCTCAAACCTCTCCTGCGTGCCGCCAGAAATTGCGGGATCGGCGCGCTCCGTAACCCTTTTCCTCCGTCGTCTCCTCTTCCGGCAGGGATGCTGCTCTCTACACCCGTTCTGTGGAAGCGTTACGTGCAAACCAGCTTTCTGCGCCCCTTCGCCGCGGGCTTCCGCCGCGCAGCCAAAGAAGCCGGGCTGGCCACCACGGACGGTACCTTTGGTATTCTTGCGACCGGCACTTTGAATCAAAAGCTGTTTCAGGCCATCGTCGAACACATACCTGAGGGCACATGGGAGTTCGTCTGCCACCCCGGCTACAATGACGCAGATCTTCAAAGCGCGTGCACACGGCTGAAGGAATCTCGTGAGCAGGAGCTCATGATCCTAACCTCCCCGGAAGCGAAGCGCGCGCTGGCAGACCGAGGCGTCGATCTGATCTCTTACCGCGAGCTGCTTTCGGACCGCTAGCCCGCCGATTCCGCCACCCGCATACGAACCAGTCGAGGGTACTTCGGTAATCGCAGGCGAAAAAGCTTCGGGCTGTATGATTGTCTACGATTACAACGACGGGAACACTTCACCCAGGGGCCACCAATCTCTCTATGACCGGCGATCGACCGGAGCGCAACACCAGTGCCAATCTGACCGTCCGCGTGTACGGCATGCGGGCTGATGGGCGTCCATTCTCTCAGCTCGTGCAAGCTGGCAATTTGAGCCAGGAAGGCGCGCTCTTGTCCGGGCTGGAGAACGAGCTCAAGGTGGGGGACACGATTGGCCTGCAATATGGGGACAAGAAGATACGCTGCCGGGTGGTATGGATCATCAACCGGGGGCCGGCGCAGAAACATCAGGCCGGCATCCAGCTTTTGCACAACCAGGAGTGCCCCTGGACCGCGGAGCTCTCTCCCGCCGAACGTTCGAAACCGGCCTCGAAACCGGATCACCTTTCATCGCAAAACCGCCGGCGATTCGAGCGGCACAAGCTTGCATTCCCACTTGAGCTGCGCGACGAAAAGTCGAATGCCCCCATGCGCGTTCACGCGACCGACGTGGGCGGCAATGGCTGCTACATTGAAACCATCCTCCCGTTACCCAAGGGAACTCGCTTGAAGGTGGATTTCTGGATCGATTCGGAGAAGATCTCGACACCGGCGATCGTCCGTACCTGTGATGGCGGAGTCGGCATGGGAGTCGAATTCATAGGGATTGAACAAGAGACGCGCAGACGCCTGCAAGAGCACCTTCACAGGATGGCTTCCGAGGACGCCCCTGCGGAAGCGTCGGCGGAAAACAAGCAAACCTCCTAACCTCCCTCGACAAAACACATTTTGTGTGTGTAAATCCATTCGCCCGTCCTTTTGCCCCAAGCGCATGCCGTGGGGGCAGAATATGAATCCGGAAGCTTCATAAGCCATCGAATCCACAGGGTGCGAACCAGGTGCCCAACGGGGAAAATCTGAATGAAATTGGGAATAACGTGCTACCCCACCTACGGCGGGAGTGGGGTGGTGGCTACCGAACTGGGCCTTGAGCTGGCGCAACGGGGCCACGAGATCCATTTCATTTCCTATTCGCAACCCATCCGGCTGACCGGACCGCAACCGAATATTCATTACCACGAGGTGGAAGTCTCACGCTATCCGCTGTTCGACTATCCCCCGTACGACCTCGCTCTGGCCACGCGCATGGCCGAGGTCGCAGAGCTTTACGACCTCGATTTGCTGCACGTGCACTATGCCATCCCGCATTCGGTCAGCGCATTGCTGGCCCGCCAGATGCTGGCCGCAAGCGGCAGTCGCCGGAAGCTCCCCTTTGTCACCACGCTGCACGGAACCGACATCACGCTGGTGGGACTCGATCGTTCCTACCTGCCGATCACGCGCTACTCCATCGAGCAAAGCGATGGGGTCACTTCGATCTCTCAGTACCTGCGCAATCGCACGCTGAAGGAATTCGATATCAAGAATTCCATACAGGTAATCTACAACTTCGTAAACTGCGATCTCTACCGCCGTGACCCGGACTGGGCCAAGCGGCGAAAGGAATACGCCGAGAATGGCGAGAAGCTGCTGGTGCATCTCTCCAACTTTCGCCCGGTCAAGCGGCTCACCGATGTGATCGAAATCTTCGACCGCGTGCGCAAGCAAATTCCTTCCCGCCTGCTTCTGATCGGCGATGGCCCTGACCGTTCTCAGGCAGAGTGGCTGGCCGTGCAGAAAGGAATCCATGAGGACGTGCTTTTCCTGGGCAAGCAGGATCGGGTTCACGAGAAATTGGCCGTCTCCGACATCATGTTACTGCCGAGCGAGCTCGAATCTTTCGGACTGGCGGCTCTGGAAGCAATGGCTTGCGAAGTGGTGCCCATAGCCACGCGGGTCGGCGGCATCCCGGAGGTAATAGAGCACGAAAAGAGCGGCTATCTGGCGCCGGTCGGCGATGTGGACACGATGGCAGGCTATGCGATCGAACTACTGCGCGACGAGACGCGTCTCCGGGAGATGGCCAAGCAGGCTCGGCTGGTCGCGGAATCGCGATTCTGTTCCAACGAAATCATCCCGCAATACGAGGAGTTTTATCGTCGGGTGATGGAGCGCTCTACGTAGGACGGTTCCAGCAGGCTGCCATCCGCAGTGGGCAGGATCGGAAGCCTTATCCTCACCAGAGTTCCCTTTCCCTCGTGACTGTCGATCGTGAGCTTCGCAGCGTCTCCGTAAAGCACTTTCAGTCTCTCGGCAACGTTCGCCATACCGATGCCCGACCCGCCCAGCCCGCGCCGCGGCTCCAGCATTTGCGCCGAGCCCATGCCCACGCCGTCGTCTTCCACTTCAATCACGACCCTGGAATCGGTCAGGCGGCTGCGCAGATAAATGCTGCCCCCTTCGATCTTGGAGGAGAGCCCGTGCTTGATCGAGTTCTCCACCAGCGGCTGCAAGAGCATGCTGGGAACCATTACATCCAGTGATGCCGGCTCCACTTCTTTCACGACCTTCAGCTTGTCGCGGCCGAAGCGCACCACTTCAATGTCCAGATAGTCATCCACAAACTCGAGCTCGTCGCGCAGAGGAACAAATGCGTCACTGCTGTGCAGGAGCCGGCGCAGAATGTTCGCCAGCTTGATGATCATCTGGCGGGCCGTGTCCGGGTCGAATCTCACCAGCGACGAAACTGAATTCAGCGTGTTGAACAGGAAGTGAGGATTGATCTGATTCTGCAGTGCCTCCATGCGCGCGTGCAGCAGCATCCGCTCCTGCTCTTCCAGCTTGATCTGGATGCGTACCAGGTTGAAGATTTTCAGCTCGGTGCCGATCACCATGATCGACGTCGCATAAATGGCGGACTCCACCCACAGATTCGCGCTCTCCAGGCTGAAAGTGGACCCGGGCAGAAATCGGTTCAACTCCGTGTGAACAAAGCGCAAGGCGACGATGGTCGCGAAGAACATGATCTGCCAATCGAACAGCCGCGGCTTGGGCAGGTTGCGGCGAATCCAGCGATAGATGCTCAGATCGATAAACGGCGAGAACGACCAGATGTCCTCTTTGTCGGGCGCGATCTCGCGCAGTTGGCCGGCGATGAACCCGCTCAGCACGTTGAACGGCAGCGTCGCCCACTGGCCGTGGAGCAATGCCGGCAGCGCGATCAGGGCCCCGCCTAAGACGCCGCCCAGGCGGCCTACGATCACACCGAGAAGAATCGTTGTCTCCAGCGAGAGGTCACCGGCAAAAAAACTGGGTGCGATGAAACGAATCCAGACACCGAGGGCGATCGGAATACCGAACCACAGGACAAGATAAATCTGCTGCTTCCGGCTGCGCTCTTCGCGAAACAGGAGCGACTTGAATTCCAGCGATCGGCCCAGGATGCTGGCCGCCGCGGCCGCCACGCCCAGTTTGATCAGCAAGCTGATGAGGATGAGGCGCTGGTCGTTCATGCCTTCAACCTTGCAGCCAGATCTCTCAACACCTCGTCAAACTGGTCTGCCTTGGGCGTACCACCTTGCGCCATATCTTTACTGCCGCCGCCGCGCCCGCCGAGCTTCGCCATGGCGTCTTTCATCAGAGCTCCCATGTCGAAAGGCATTCCCGGCGCTTGCGCAAAGACCAGCGAGGGCTGGCCGGCGGTCGCGCCCAGCAGGACGACTGTAGTCGAGTCCAGACGGGTCAGCCTCTGCGCCAGAAGCTTGACGAAAGCGACGTCACGATCGGGCAGGACGCGCACGATCATCTTCCGCCCGGCTTCCGCGGCGGTCTCCGCCAGAAGCTGTTTCGCATGCAATTCCGCTATCTCTTCCAGCAGTTGCTCCCGGCCCTTGCGGGACGACCTCACTTCCTCCAGCGACTTTCTTACCTGCTGCGGAACGTCCCATATGTGCGAGGAAAACAGGCCGGCCGCTTCGGAGAGAACGGTGAAGTCGTGCCGCGCCGTGGCGATCGCCCTTTCTCCGGCGACAAACTCCACCCGCCAGCCCTGGCGAACCTTTTCTGTCTTGCGCAGCAGGATGGCGCCGATCTGGCCGGTACCACTCACATGCGTGCCGCCGCAAGCCGTCAGATCAAAATCGCGAATATCGATCAGGCGCAGTTCGTCCTTCTCCACGGGAGGAATTTTCCGCAGCCCCAGATTGCGGGCTTGTTCCTGACTGACAAAGCGGACTTCCACACTTCGGTTCTCGAGAACGACTTCGTTTGCCAGACGCTCCGCCGCCACCACCTGCTCCGCAGTCAAGGAAGGTGCATCCAGATCGATGGAGCAGTAGTCGTCTCCCATATGGAATGAAACTGTCGGCAGGCTAAACAGCCGCACAAACGCAGCCGATAGCACATGCTGGCCGGAGTGTTGCTGCATGTGGTCGCGTCGCCGGCCAGGATCGACGGAGCCGTGAATCCGGCTTGCCTTTACCAGAGCATGTTCGCCCTCGATGAAGTGCACCACGCGGCCATCGTCACTTTCTGCGACCTCTATTACCCGCAGCTTCGTGTCGGGGGCCGCGCCGTCCGGGGCAATCCATCCCGTATCGTGGACCTGCCCGCCGCTGGTCGGATAAAACGCAGTCTGATCGAGCACCAGGCCGGTGCGAGCTTCGGCGCCTGAGGGAGCGACGACTTCCACGATCTCGCCATCGAAATCGTAGAGGAAGGAATCACGATAGTAGAGCCGGTTCGTCATGAACGAGTCTTCAATACGGCCCAATAATGCCTGCGATCTGGCGCGACCCGCGCGACACGTCCTGCGTCGACTTCTTCTTGCCGTCGATTACGTCCAGATATTTCAGGCCGCTGCCGGTATTGAACAGCACCACCACATCCTCAGCGGAGAAGAATCCGCGCTCGCGAAGTTTACGATAGGCGGCCAGCGATGCCGCCCCTTCGGGCGCCGCGAATATTCCCTCCACCTTCGCCCAGCGATGGAAAGCGCTCATGATTTCTTCGTCGCTCACGGCCAGGGCCACGCCCCCACTTCGCTTGAGGATGTCGAGGATTAAGTAGTCCCCATAGGCCTTGGGCACCCGCAAACCGGCGGCCAGGGTCGAGGTACGGGGCCACATCTCAGACTGCGAGGCTCCTTCATCCCATGCTTTAACTATGGGGGCACAACCCGCAGATTGGACGGAAATCATCTGTGGACGTTCCGCGCCGACCCAGCCCAGCTGCTGCATCTCATCGAAGGCCTTCCACACTCCGATCAGTCCCACTCC
>Ga0335081_10019558_pt1 | contig 10952 bp, 9 predicted proteins | sample Lox_Sample_35_FD_206713 | JGI IMG/M metagenome (GOLD analysis project Ga0335081, IMG submission 206713) | Soil microbial communities from Loxahatchee National Wildlife Refuge, Florida, United States - Lox_Sample_3.5 | ecosystem: Environmental > Terrestrial > Soil > Wetlands | place: USA: Florida...
AAGCTACGACGCCATCGTCGACGCCTGCTGTAATGCCTGGAACGCGCTTGCCGCCGAAACGGGCCGCATCCAATCAATCGCCAGTCGCCCATGGGCTGCGGTCAATCTCTGATGCCGTTGGTATGACTCTGCCACAGAAGGCATCGGGCAGGGCGCTTGACAGCAAATGGGGTTCGATTTTGATTTCTTGGCTGAGACTTTTTGAGAAAAACAGAGCAGAATCAACGACGTATTTTTGCGTTGGTGCCCAGGAGAGGACTCGAACCTCCACGCCTCGCGGCGCTAGTACCTGAAACTAGTGCGTCTACCAATTCCGCCACCTGGGCTGCGCCGGGATAGGTACGGAGCGTCCCCGGCGTTGTCAACGAAGCAGGGTTGGATCGTCGTAGGCGGGCCTCAAGGTGGAAGCATGGGACGGCGATGCACTTTTCCCCGCGCCGGCATCGATAATCCGGTCAAGCGCTTAAGGCCCACGCCCGCCTGCCTCTATACAGCGCGAAATCGATCCTGTATTTCCGCGGCCAATGACTCTGAAAAGCGCGGCTGACACGCTTGTGACCGTGTTCGGCGGTTCGGGATTTCTGGGCCGCCATGTCGTGCGCGCGCTCGCCAACCGCAACTATCGGATTCGAGTCGCGGTGCGCCGGCCGGAATTGAGCGGCCACCTCCAGCCGCTGGGGCGCGTCGGGCAAATTCACGCCGTGCAGGCCAATCTGCGCTTTCCCCGATCGGTCGAGGCGGCGGCGCGTGATGCCGACGTCGTCGTCAACTTGGTGGGCATTCTGTTCGAGAGAGGCCGCCAGCGCTTCAATGCAGTACAGGCGGAGGGGGCGCAGGCAGTGGCTCTCGCCGCAAACGCTGCCGAGGCGCGACTCGTCCATGTCTCGGCCATCGGCGCCGACGAGAACTCGCCGTCGCGCTATGCGCGCTCGAAGGCGGCGGGCGAGCGGCTGGTGGTCGCGGCGGAACCCGCCGCGACCATCGTGCGGCCCTCGATCATCTTCGGGCCCGAGGACGATTTTCTCAATCGCTTCGCGGCGCTCGCGTGCCTTTCTCCGGCCCTGCCGCTGGTTGACGGCGGCCACACGCGATTGCAGCCAGTATTCGCCGGCGACGTCGCCGAGGCGCTCGCGCGGGCCGTCGACGGCACCGTCAAGCCCGCCGTGTACGAGTTCGGCGGCCCGGACGTACGCACGTTCCGCGAGGTGCTGGAGCTCATCCTCGCAATCATCGAGCGACGCCGGCTGCTCGTTCCGGTGCCTGCCAGTCTGATGAAGCTTCAGGCGTGGTTTCTGCAGTTTCTGCCCAAGCCGCCGATCACGCCCGACCAGGTCGAATTGCTCAAAAGCGACAACATCGTCTCGGATGCGGCCAAACGCGAAGGCCGCACGCTCGAGGCGATCGGCATCGTGCCCGCTTCGATTCCGGTCGTGGCTCCGGACTACCTGTGGCGGTTCCGCAAGGCTGGTCAATTCAGCGGCCGCACCGCCTAGGCGCGACTGCGACCGTGCCCGCTTGAGGCCCGGTCGCTTCAGGTCTCGTACTTGAACGAGAGCGCGACGCGCGTGCGGAACGCGACGACTTTCCCGTCCTCCACCTTCATATCCATCTTGACGACTTCGGCGACGCGCAGGTCGCGCAGCGAACTCGCGGCGGTCTCGATGGCGATTCTTCCAGCGTCCTCCCATGACTTCTCGCTGACGCCGACCACATCGATAATCCGGTAGACACTGTCAGATTGCTTCTTTGCCATTGGATCGATCCTTTCATGGCTAAACGGAAGTCGCGTGATCAATGCGCACGCGCGACCTTTAAGCTTAGCTCAGATCGATCCCTGTCACTACGGAAGGCGCGTCCCGGCTACACGCGTGCGCCACTTTTCCTTTCGCGGGCCGCCGGCTAGCGGGCGAGTTGTCGCTCGATTGCGGGCAGAAACGCTTTCATCCCGGCGGCTTGAAGGGCCGCACGGACCCGGGTCAGCTCTTCGTGCCCGCCGCGGTCGTCCTGAAGCGCGCCGGCAAGAGCGCGGCCGCGGGCGGCAAACAGGTCGGACCACGGCAGTGGCTCGGCGCGGGCATAGTCCTCTAAGGCCGCGACATAGCCGAGCGCTGCTGCGGCGTCGCCTAGCAACAGCATCGCCTCGGCCGCGTCGCGATAGAACCACAAATGGTTGTGCCCGACCGCGCCACGTCCAAGCATGTCCTTGCCTTCGGCAAGCAGCGCCGCGCGTTCGGCCGCGTCGTCAACGGCGCGGCTCAGTGCGCTCGTCACCTTGGGCCCGCAGAATTGCGTCCCGAAGTCTCTGCAGAGCGCAAGCGCCTCGCGAAGAAGCGCGGCGGCTTCCGCACGGCGCCCGGTATCGAGCAGAGCGCGAGCGCGTATCTCGAACGCCTGTGCTTCGAAACGCCGTGCGCCAAGCTGGCGGGCAAGCCGCAGAACCCGTTCAAGGTAATCGTGCATTTCGTCATATTCGGCAAGCTCATAGCAGGCGAAGGCCCCCATGGTCGCGCCCAGCATCTCGGCGCGGGGTTGACCGACCAGCGCGGCCGTGCGCACGGCCGCATCGCCGTCCTCTTTGGCTTGCCTGACTTCGTTCAAATAGAAGCGACTGAACCCGACCATGGAACGGTTGGCCACCTCGATACGGCCGAGCCCGTGGTCCTGGCTGAGCGCCACGCAGCGACTGAAATGCGCGAAGGCGCTACGCATTCGGCCCTGGGCGTAGGCGGCGTCGCCGAGCCCGCCGAGAGCGCGCGCCTCTGCTTCGGCGGAGCCAGAGCGCCGGGCGAATGCGAGCCCAAGCTCGTGCTCTCTTCGGCAGCCATCGATATTGCCGAGAGGAAAAAAGATGTTGCCGCGCAAATGATGAAGGCGCGCGAGCGCTGCAACCATGTCTTGGCGCTCGGCGGTCGCCTGTGCTGCGTCGAGCAGTTCCTGCGCCTCGGCGAGGCCTTCGCTCACGCGCAGGCCTTCCGCGAGCCCGATCTGCGCCTCGCACAACGCCGCCTCGTCCGGCGCCGCAGCGATCGCCTGACGAAACGTGATGACTGACCCGGCAACGTCGCCGAGATCGCGCTGCAATTCGCCCTTGAGACAGATCAGCGCGTAGCGGTCGACGCCTGCCCGCGCGATTTCAAGGCCGCGCTCGGCAAGCCGCAGCGCAGCGTCCGCGCGGTAGGAGGCGCGCTGCGCCATCGCCGCTTCGAGGAAGGCCCTCGGCGCATGATCGTCCTCGGCCCGGTCGAGATGCTGTGCGCGAAGCGTGAGATCGTGCCCGGCAAACCACTCGGCGGCGAGGAGGTGAAGGTCGCGCCGGCGTGAGCGCAGCAGCGATGAATAGGCCCCTTCTTGAATGAGCGCATGTGCGAAGAGGAAATCGTCTCCCTCAGGCAGCACAAGGGCGTTGGCGATAAGTCCATCGCAGACATAGTCCGGCGCGCCGATGAGCCGCCGCAGAAGGGAAAGCGCGAAGCGCTGGCCGATCACCGCCGCGGCCTGAAACGCCTGGCGGTCGGTCGGTGTCAGCCGATCCATGCGCGCCAGCACCAGGCTCTGAATAGTGGCGGGAACTGCATCCTCACTACGCTCCTCGGCATTGCGCAGGAGCTGCTCCAAAAACAGCGGATTGCCCGCAGCGCGTTCGACGCATGCGAGCGCCACACGCTGCGTCGCGTCGGTGAAACCACCGGCGAGGCTCAGCGCTTCATCCCGCCGCAATGGGCCGAGATCGATGGTGGCGAACGGCGTGCCGCGGCAGGTCGCGCGCCATGCCGCGTCGAGAGGATCGCCTTCGACGCGCGACGTCATTACCAGGAGCGCCGTACCATCCACTATGGCCGAAGCGATTGCGGCAAGATCGGCCAGGACCTCCGGATCGGCCCAGTGCAAATCCTCGACGATGAGCAAGGCCGGGCCGGACCGGCCGGCGTTGCCGGCGAGCGCCGCTGCCAGCGCGCGCCTGCCGCGGTTGCGGGCGACGTTGTCCATGGCATCGTAGAGCGTGCGCCGTTCGGCGGTTTGCGGCAGATCGAGAAGGTCGTAGAGGAAAACGCGCTGCTGCTCCGTCACCACGCCCGCAGCGATCGCACGTTCGGCTGTCTGGCGCCGGTCTTCGGGAGTGGAAGCGGACGGGAGCCAAAGTAGGCTGGTGAGGAGCGCGCGGATCGGGTCCTGCCCCGTGCCGACGCCGAAATCGAGCACGAGGGCGCGGTGCACGGCGAATCCCCGCGCTTCGGCGAGGCGCCGCATCTCCTCGACCAGACGCGTCTTGCCAATGCCAGCTTCGCCGCGCACGCAGACGATGTGCCCACTCCGTCGGCTGATGCAGGCCGTGATAATGCTTTTGAACTGATCGAGTTCGGCCTGGCGGCCGACGAAGGCGCTCCGGCTCGCCGGCGCCGGGTCGCCTGAGACGCCGCGCAGGCGCCACACGTTGATCGGCGTACCCAGCCCTTTGAACTGCATCTCGCCGAGCGTGTCGCACACGCCGCGACCGGAAAGCGCGCGGTGGACCGCATCGGCGATCAAGGTCTGTCCAGGCCCGGCGGCGGCGACGAGGCGCGCGGCCAGATTCACGGAATCGCCCAGCACGGTGTAGTCGTGGACGTCGGCGCGGCCCACGGTGCCGGCGACGACCTCGCCGCTGGCGATGCCGACATGGGCCTCGAGCCGCCGTCCCGTCTCCTCGCTCAGCCGGGCAAGGGCCTCGTGAATGTCGAGCGCCGTGCGCGCGGCGCGCATCGGATCGTCGTCATGCGCGCGCGGCGCGCCGAAGAGGGCCATCACCGCATCCCCGATGTGCTTGTCGACCGTGCCGCCATAGCCGACCACAATTCGGTCGACGGTCGTTGTGTAGCGGCTCACCAGATCATGAACCTCTTCCGGGTCGAGCGATTGCGACAAGGCGGTAAAGCCGCACAGATCGGCGAAGAGAACGGTGACCTGCCGCCGCTCGCCCTGTGGGCGGATTGCGGCTTGCGGCGCCCGTGCAGGGGCTGGCGTTCCGCGCTCGGCTATCGCCGCCAATAATCGCCGGCGGTGACCGAGCGAGCCGACGCCAAGCTCTTTCAAGTCCGCGTCGGTCAGGTGCGCGAGTATCGAGAAATCGATGTCATTCTCGGCAAACGCTGGCGCATATTGGCCGAGTCCCAGTCCTTTCAGCCATGCCTCGACATCCATTCCCAACGCCTAAGCCTGCTGGTCGCGGCACGAAGTGAAACAGCCGAATCTCTCTCCTTCAATGCCCAAGCGCCAGCGCGATAATACCGAGCGACCCGACAGCGATCCGCCACCAGGCGAACAGCGAAAAACCATGGCGCGATACGTAGTCGAGAAACGTCTTGACCACGAACCAGGCGCTGACGAAAGAGATGACGAAGCCCACAGCCACAAGCGTGAGATTGCCGCTGTTCATCTGCGCGTGGTTCTTGTAGAGGTCGAAGGCGAACGCGCCAGCCATTGTCGGCATCGCCAGCCAGAACGAGAATTCGGCCGCCGCGCGGCGCTCGGCGCCGAGCAGCATCGCCGAAACGATGGTCGCGCCCGAGCGCGAGACGCCGGGGATCATCGAGAGGCACTGCGCCAGCCCGATTGCGAAGTAGACCGGCAGTGTGAATTCCGTCGCTTCGAAATAGCGTGGCTTGAGCTTGATGCGATCGACCCAGATCAGCACCAGGCCGCCAACGATAAGCGAGACACACACCACCCACGGATTGAACAGCACCTCCTTGATGAATTTGTAGGCGGTCGCACCGATGATCGCCGCCGGCAGGAACGCCAGCAGGATGCCGACGATGAAGCGCCGGGCCTGTGGATCGTTGAACATGCCGAAGAAGAGGTGCCACAGCCGCACGAAGTAGATCGAGAGCAAAGCCAGGATCGCGCCGAACTGAATCAAAACCGTGAAGCTTTTGCCGAAATCCTCGTCGCTGAAGCCGAGGAACTGCTGGATCAGCAGAAGGTGGCCGGTCGAGGAAACCGGTATGAATTCAGTCAATCCTTCAACGACGCCGAGAATGATCGACTTGACGAGATCAAACACCATGCTGAGCTCCACGCACGGAATCATGCGCCCGACCGCGGGAGCACCCATGCAGGATCGTTTGTCAGACTTGTGACGCAAGCCCCCAATTCTGGCAACGGCAAACGCCGTACCCTGCACAGGTTGCCTGGGCCGACGCTTTGCCTATAAGGAGGCGATTCGAAGCAACGCCTCGCTGACGCGCTTTGCGCGACGAGCGCGGCCGGCTTCTCTGGGGCGCCCGCGAACGGCATGCTTACGCTGTTCCATCACCCGCTATGTCCGCATTCCCGCTTCGTGCGCCTTGCGCTCGAGGAACTCGGGCTCACCCCGCGACTTGTCGAGGAGCGGGTTTGGGACCGGCGCGAAGAGTTCCTCATGCTCAATCCGGCAGGCACGACGCCGGTATTGGTGGAAGAGGGGGTGCCGCCGGTTCCAGGAGCCGCCATCATCGCCGAATACCTTGACGAGACGCGCCCGGAGACGGCCACGCAGCCGCGGCTTTTACCGCGCGAGATCGGCGGGCGCATCGAGGTGCGCCGGCTGATGAGTTGGTTCAACGACAAGTTCTTCGAGGAGGTCAGCGGCGCTTTGGTGCGCGAGCGCGTTTACAAGCGCCACATCCCGTCCGGGCAGGGAGGGGGACCGCCGGACACCGACACTATGCGCGCGGCGCGCAGCAATATTAAGTATCATCTGGCTTACATCGGCTGGCTCGTCCGCACGCGCGACTGGCTCGCCGGCGCCAGCCTGACCTACGCCGATCTTGCGGCGGCGGCGCATTTATCCGCCGTCGACTATTTGGGCGATGTGCCGTGGGACGAAGACGAGACCGCCAAGGCCTGGTACGCGCGGATCAAGTCGCGGCCGGCGTTCCGCACGCTGCTCGGCGAGACGCTGCCCGGCCTGCCGCCGTCGCCGAGCTACGCCAACCTCGATTTCTGACCCCCGACGCGCTGAAGGTGGCCCTCGCCGCGGCCGCGCGCGCCCAGGGCTTCGATGCGGTCGGAATCGCACGGCCGGATTCGATTCCTCAGGCGGCGGAGCGACTGCGCCAATTCCTCGCCGAGGGGGCGCAGGGCGACATGGACTGGATGGCGACCGACTCCAATCGGCGCTCAAGTCCGCGTGTGATGTGGCCGGAGGTCCGCGCGATCATCATGCTCGGCGTCAACTACAGTTCCGATAAGGATCCGCTTGCAATTCTGCACGAGCGCATGTGCGGCGCCATCTCGGTCTACGCCCGGGGCGATGATTACCACGAGGTGATCAAACCGAGGCTCAAGAGTCTCGGCCGCTGGCTCGTCGAGAACGGCGGCGGCGACGTCAAAGTCTTCATCGATACCGCTGCCATCATGGAGAAGCCGCTCGCGCAAGCGGCCGGACTCGGCTGGCAAGGCAAGCACACCAATCTGGTCTCGCGCCACCATGGCTCCTGGCTTTTTCTCGGCGCGATCTTCACGACACTCGATCTGCCGATGGATGAACCGGAGCAAGACCATTGTGGCACGTGTCGCGCCTGCCTCGACATCTGCCCGACGGACGCGTTCCCCGCTCCCTATCGTCTCGACGCCCGGCGCTGCATTTCCTATTTGACGATCGAGCACAAAGGTCCGATTCCCCGCACGCTGCGCCGGTCCATGGGCAATCGCATCTATGGATGCGACGATTGCCTGGCCGTTTGTCCGTGGAACAAATTCGCTCAGACTGGGCGCGAAGCAAAATTGGCGGCGCGCGCGGCGCTGCGCGAACCGAGCCTTGCTGATCTTGTGTCGCTGGCCGATGCCGAATTCCGCGCGCTGTTCGCCAAAAGCGCAATCAAACGCATCGGCCGCGCCCGCTTTGTCCGCAATGTGCTGATCGCGATCGGTAATTCCGGCGAGGCGGAGCTTGCCGGCGAAGCCGAGCGCCTCATTGGCGATGCCTCCCCGCTGGTGCGCGGCGCTGCGGTGTGGGCGCTCGGCCGCCTCGACCCGGCGCGTCTCGAGCGATGCGCGGTGAGGCACCGCGCGGCCGAAACCGATCCCGAGGTCGCAGAAGAATGGGCAGCCGCATTGGGTCACGCACGCTGAGCGCATCGCGCGAGGCGATCATGGTTGCGACAAGACATGTCCACGCTCCTGTGTTTCGGCTTCGGCTACTGCGCAACGCATTTCGTCGGCAGCTTTGGCGACCGCTTCGAGCGCATTGTCGGCACGGTGCGCGGCGCCGAACACGCCGCCCTCCTAAGCGCGCGTCATGCCGGCCGATTGAAAGGGCTCATCTTCGACGGCAAATCTGCGACGGCAGACGTTTGCGATACGATCGACGCCGCGGACTGCGTGCTTATCTCCATCCCACCCGACGACAACGGCGATCCGGTGCTCGCGGTCTTTGCCAATGCTTTCGCATCCGCGCAGCGCCTGCGCTCGATCGTCTATCTGTCGACGGTCGGCGTCTACGGCGACCATAGCGGGGAATGGGTTGACGAGGAGACGCCGCCGAAACCGGGTTCGGCGCGCACCCTTCGCCGCCTTTCTTGCGAACGCGCCTGGCAACGACTCGGCGAGCGCTGCGGCGTCGCGGTCGCCATCCTGCGGCTTGCCGGCATCTACGGCCCCGGCCAGAACGCTCTCGTTCAAATCGCTCGCGGGACGGCGCGCCGCACTCTCAAGCCCGGACAGGTCTTCAATCACATCCATGTCGCCGACATCGCGCAGGCCATCGATGCCGCGTTTGCGCGCCGGGCCGCGGGCATTTTCAACGTCGGCGACGACGAGCCCAGCCCGCCCGGCGATCCCGTCGTCTTTGCGGCGCAGTTGCTGGGTCGCGAGCCGCCGCCCGAAGTCGCCTTCGCGCAGGCCGCCTCGACCATGTCGCCGATGGCGTTGAGCTTCTGGCAGGAATGCCGGCGCGTGCGCAACGCCAAGCTCAAGCGCGAGCTCGGCGTCAATCTCGCTTATCCCACCTATCGCGAAGGCCTGCGTGCCCTATCCGAAGAAGCGCATCGACAATCGCAATCCAGTGCACCTGGCGCCTAGTGCAGGCTCGGTCCTTTGAGGAAACGATCGCGCTCGCCGGATTTCACCCGCATCTCCATCGTGTCGCCGTCGCGATAAACGGTGATCGGAACGTCGACGCCGGCGCGTCCTTGCGCCCAGACGCGGCGGAAGAGGCCGGCGAGATCATGAACCTCCGTGCCGGCCACGGCGAGCACGACATCGCCGGTCCGCAGGTCGGCGCGCTTGGCCGGTCCGCGATCCGCGAGGCCGACGATGACGAGCCGGTTCTCCACTTCGGTTGCGTAGAGACCGAGCCAGGGCCGCGCCGGCGCATTGCGACGGCCGAACTTCAATAGGTCGTTGAGGATCGGCTTCAGGAGGTCAATGGGCACGACCATGTTGATGTTCTGCGCCTGCCCCTTTTCCACCGCGTGCTGGAGCTGCAACGAACCGATGCCGAGAAGGTCCCCGCCTGGACCGATCAGCGCCGTTCCGCCCCAGTTCGGATGGGACGGCGCGGTGAAGATCGCCTCGTCGAGCACGTACTCCCAGTAGCCGGCAAACTCCTGCTTGGCCACGATGCGCGCGGCGACCGAACGCTGGCGCCCGCCGGCGCCGCCGACGACAACGCGCTCGCCCAGGGAGGCAGCCGCCGAATTGCCGAATTCGAGCGCGGGCATATCGAGCTTGGCAAGCGCCTGTACCAGGCCAAAACCGCTCTCCTGGTCGTAACCGAGCAGATGGCCCGGCACGGAGCGCCCGTCGCTGAGCGTCAACCAGATATTGTCGGCTTCCGTGATCAGATAGCCAATGGTGAGGACGAGACCGTTGCCGCGGATGAAGACACCGTTGCCCGCGCGCTCAGTGCCGAGCGTCTCCGCCGTGAACGCGTCCGCCGGTACGGTGGCGCGCAGCGCTACCATTGCGGCAAGGGCCCGGTCGAGATCGTAGGTGTAATCCTCCGGTTTCGGTTGGACGGAGGTTGGCACCTTCCAATTGCTCACAGAGGCCATCTAACGGTTTCCTTCGCTCAGAGCGTCTTTTAACCGCATCGGCGGCCCGACGAAATGCGGCGGTGTCGCACGACCCTCAAATAACGGCGGCTCACCGAGCCGGCCAGCAGGACATCGGTGCCCGCCGGCTCACTGCAAGGCCGTTACAGTCGCGCCGAGACGGGCTCAGTCCCGTTTCCGGGCGCCTTCCTTGATGCCTTCCATCTCCTTGAGGCGCTTCTCCAGCTCCCCAAGGCTCGCCACGAGCGCGCAGTTCTCCTTGTCCTGGAGTGCCTGTCTCTGCACCTGTTCCCAGCGCTCGCTGGCGTCCTGCGGGTTCCAGGGTCGGCGCGTCGCCGGATTGAACGCGCGTGCTCGCACGAGATCATCGAGGGAACGATGGTAGTCCGCCAGCTTGAGCACGCGATTGCGCGGCTGGAAATAGAAGGTCGTGCCGTCGAGTTCGCCGCAGAATTGCAAACCGCCGGCGAACGTCTTTTGCGCCATATGGGCGTCGAAAATCTTTCCCTTGAGCTCGTCGATCGTGAGGTCCTGCGCATGCAGAGGCGCCCAAGGAAGAAGGGACATGGTGATCGCCAAGCTGGCGTGGCGGTTCACGACAAGTCTCCTGCGATTTCACCGCGGGCCTCAGGCGGCCGCCCCAGGTCGCGAGCGACCAACCCTCGCAAAATACCCCAACGTGCCCGGTAGCGCCGGTACAATTTCTTCACGATCTGTTATCCACGAACCTTTACAGCGTTTCTATCGTGTGGCTTTGCTTTGCCGATCCTGGCGCCGTTCGCGGTATTGCCTTGTTCCCGCCAAATCTGTTTTGCACAACGCCATGAAGTTTCGGGGGCCATTCGGGGGCGTCGCCTTGCGCGCCAGCATCAACGTTGCCGCGATCGCATTTATGGTAGTCGGCTCCGTCGGCGCGGCGCGCGCACAATCCTATCCGCC
>Ga0335081_10019559_pt1 | contig 10952 bp, 10 predicted proteins | sample Lox_Sample_35_FD_206713 | JGI IMG/M metagenome (GOLD analysis project Ga0335081, IMG submission 206713) | Soil microbial communities from Loxahatchee National Wildlife Refuge, Florida, United States - Lox_Sample_3.5 | ecosystem: Environmental > Terrestrial > Soil > Wetlands | place: USA...
GCGCTCATCGTATACGCGATGGTCTCACGCCTCCTGCACTGAACGCCGCGGCGGATTTTCGGCCTCTGGAGAGTGGTCCGGCTCCGCATCAAGGTCCATCCAGGGCAGCTGCTGGAGGGACGGGGTGGAGATTGACGGATGGCTCAGGCGGCCTGCGGGTGGCCGCCCTGCCGAATGTCGAGATCCGCCGCGGTGGCGTTGTCGCGCACCTGCTCGGCCGACTTGCAGCCGGGAATCACGGCGGTCACGGCCGGATGGCGCAGGCACCACGCGAGTGCCCACCGCGCCATGGGCACGTCGGCTGGCACTTCCGCTGCGGCGAGGCGTGCGACCTCGGCCAGCTTGGCGTCGCGATCCTTCTTGAACCATGCCTCCCGCACATCGTTCGCGGCGAACGTGGCGCCGGGTCGATACTTGCCGGAGAGGAATCCGCTGGCGAGGGGCACGCGCGCGAGCACGCCGAGGTTTTGTTTGCGGCAGGAGGGGAAAACCGTCTCCTCGGGCCCCCGTTGGAGCCGGTTGTATACGACCTGGATGGAGCCGGCGCCGACCAGCGAGGCACGGTCGGTCTGGTAGACATTCGTGTTGGGACTGATCGAAATGCCTAGATGGCGCACCCGGCCCCGGGCCTGCTCTCGCAGCAACGTCTCCCACAGGCCCTCGGTGCGGAATTGCTCGTCCTTGGCCGAATGGCACTGGAGGAGATCGATGAAATCGGTGCGAAGGGCCCGGAGCGACCCCTCCAGCTGCCGCACGACGTCGGCGGGATCGAAATGATCCGTGCGCTTGAACGCTTGGTGGAAATGATGGCCGAACTTCGTGGCGATGATCCACTGCTCGCGCCGGCCGGCCAGCGCCCCGCCAATGAGCTTCTCGGCCAGGTGGTCGCCATAGCATTCAGCGGTGTCGAGAAAATTGACGCCGCAGTCGCCCGCGGCGCCGAGGATCCCATCGGCCTCCGCCTGCGTGAAGTCGCGGCCCCACTCGCCGCCCAACTGCCAGGTGCCGATGCCGATGACGGAAAGCCTGAGACCCGTGGAACCAAGGATGCGGTAATGCATACGGCAGGCTTCAGGCGTGAAGCTTGGGGCAGCGGGTGGCAAGCCGGCACGTGGCGGTCTCCAAGAGGGTCTCGACCCTGGACCGGCTTCACGCTATGTCAGCGGGCATGCCGGAAATCCTGAACAAATTTCTGCAGGCGTTCATCCCGTTGTTTGTGGCCATCGACCCGGTGGGTATGGCGGCGATCTTCCTCGCCCTCGGACGGGGCGTCGCCCCCGCGGCCCGGCGGCGCATCGCGTGGCAGGCCACGGTAACGGGCGGCGTGGTGGCGCTCGGATTCCTGTTTCTCGGGCAGAATGTATTCACCGCGGTGGGCGTCTCGGTGAAGGACTTCCAGATCGCCGGCGGACTGATTCTCTTCATTCTGGCCGCGCGCGACCTGACCCAGGGGGAAGGTGCGCCCATGCAGTTGCCGGAGGATTTCGGCATTGTGCCGCTGGGCATGCCGCTGATCGCCGGACCGGCGCTGATCACCACCTTGCTGCTGCTCGTGCAGACCCAGGGCATGGCGGTGACGGTGCTGGCTCTGGCGGTGAACCTTGTCCTCGTGGTGCTTGCGTTCGTCGGCAGCGAATGGCTGGCCCGCAAGATTGGCGAGATGGGCCTGCGCGCCATCTCCAAGATCATCTCGATGCTGCTCGCGGCCATCGCGGTGGCGATGATCCGTCGCGGCCTGGCGGGATAAGGCTGGCGGCGGCACCCCGGAGAACCCAGCAACCGGCGGTGCCAGACCGGATCAGCCCGCGAAATTCGTGAGCAGATCCACGTAAATCTTCGCCGTGGTGACGAGATCGTGCACGCGCACGCGCTCATCGACCGCATGCGGATTGAAACCGACCGGGCCGTAGCCGGCGGTGGGGACGTGCAGATGCTCGACGAAGAAATGCATATCATTGAAGCCGGTGGAGACGTGGAACACCGGCCGGCCGCCGCGCACCCGCCGCACGCTGGCGGCCATGGCGGCAAAAAAGGGATGCGCGGGGGCACGAAAGCAGGGATGGTTCTCCGAGACTTTCTCCACGGTGATCCGACACCGCGGAATGCGGCGCGCCGCCGCAGCGAGGAACGACCGCAGCTCACCCTCGGCCGCTCCGACCGTTTCGGTCGCGATGACGCGGCGGTCGATGCTGAAGCAGGCCTCGGCGGGCACGGTGTTGATCTTGCCCGCCGGGCTGCCGGCGAACACGCCACCGACGTTGATCGTGGGATGCATGATCTTGCCCTCAGGGGTGCGGAACCGGCGCCGTCCGAGCTGGCGCTGGTAGTCCTGCAACGCCAGCACGAGCGCGGACATCTTTTCCAGCGCGTTGATGCCGCGTTCAGGATTCGAGCCGTGCGCCGGCTTGCCGTGCACGATGACATTGAGCCAGACGACCCCGTTGTGGCCGCAGCCGATGGCGGGCCCCTCCCCCCCCTCCATCACCACCACATAGTCGGCCCGGAGGGGAACGCGGTCGACCAGCCAGCTGGCGCCGAGGAGACTGTCGGTCTCCTCGTCTGCGGTGAACGACACCTCGATGTTGCAGCGGGGGCGGGTGCCGGTGGCACGCAACGCACGAAGTGCCATCACCAAACAGGCAATGGAGCCTTTCATGTCGGCCGTACCGCGGCCGAAGACCCAGCCGGCTTCGACGCCGGGCACGAACGGACCTCCGTGCCGCCAGTGTCCCCCGGCAGGAACGACATCGTAATGAGCATTGAAATGGATGGTCTTGCGAGCGCCAGCGTCGCGAAAGCCGATCACGTTGAACCGGGCGTGGCCGCCCAGCGCCCGCCGCAGCCGGACCGGCACCGGAACGGACCAGCGGCGGGCCTGCAAGCCGGCGGCGGATAACTCACGAGTCAGCAGCGCGGTGAGCGCGGCGTAGTTTGCGCCGGGCGGATTGACCGTCGGGATGCGCACGAGCTTTTGCAGCAAGCCGACGAGATCGGCGCGGTAGCGGTCAAGATATCGAAAGGGCGTCATGCGGGGCAGGAAACGGGGCCGCACGAAGAGGCACAAGCTCCGTCTGTCAAGGCGGCCGGGCAAAATTGATCCAAAGCAGGCGGAGAATAGTGAGGCCGGCCATGGCGAGAAAGGCCGGCCGGACGAAGCGCGCGCCCTTCCGCACGACAAGGCCCGCGCCGAGACGCGCCCCCGCCACCTGCCCGACCGCCATGATGAGGCCGGCGCCCAGGACAATGAGGCCGGCGGCGGCAAAGAGGGCGAGTGAGGCCAGGTTGCTCGTGGCGTTCATGACCTTGGTATGGGCCGTCGCCCGCGTAAGGTTTTGCCCGAGCAGGAGCACGAACGCGATAGCCCAGAACGATCCCGTGCCCGGACCGAAGAAGCCGTCATAGAAACCCAGCCCCAAGCCGAAGAGGGCGTAGAATAGCACCGGTCCCAGCCGCGGGGGCTGGTCCGTCAAGCCGGTTTGTGATTGAAAGGTGAGGAAAACCACGATGGCGGCGAGCAGCACTGGAATCACCCTTTCCAGCACCCGCGCTTCGATGTGCTGTACCGCCCACGCGCCCAGCAGCGCGCCGGCCAGCGTTAGCACGATGCCGAGACGGCAGGCACGCAGGTCCACCAGACCGCGGCGGGCGTAGCGCCATGACGCCGCCACGCTGCCGAACGACGCTTGAAACTTGTTCGTGCCGAGCGCGAGTTGCGGCGGCAGGCCGAGGTTGAGCAGCACCGGCACGGAGAGGATGCCGCCGCCGCCGGCGATGGCATCGACCAGCCCGGCGCTGAAGCCGGTGGCGAAAAGCAGCGGATAAACCCACAGCGGCAAGGGACCGGCAGAGGACATGAGGAAACGGCGGGTGGCAGCGAGCATTCTCTCCGCCCGCCCGATGACAACTGGTAATCGGCGGCGGCGCGCTGGCACGAGATGCACTTTGACATTGCGACCGCAGGTCTGTGCAGTTTGAGGCTGACCGCGTATGTCGCACTTGGCCGATCTCCGCAAAGACTACCAATTGGCGGGTCTCAGTGAGAAGGACCTGGCGCGCGACCCCTTCCAGCAGTTCGATCGCTGGTTTCAGGAGGCCGAGGCGGCCCGGCTGCCTGAACCCAACGCCATGGTGCTGGCCACCGCCGCGCGCGACGGCCGGCCCGCGGCGCGCATGGTCCTGCTCAAGGGTCTCGATGGGCGCGGTTTCGTGTTCTACACCAGCTACGAGAGCCGCAAAGGCCGTGAACTCGATGGAAACCCCCGGGCCACGCTGGTTTTCCCATGGATCGCGCTGGAGCGACAGGTGATCGTCGAGGGCCCCGTGGCGAAAATTCCACGGGAAGAGGCGGCCGCCTATTTTCACAGCCGCCCGCGCCCCCACCAGCTCGCGGCTTGGGCGTCGGCGCAGAGCACGCTCCTCGCCAGCCGGGCGGTTCTCGAACAAGCGGTGAAAGCCGTGGAGGCGCAGTACGCCGGGCGCGAGGTGCCGCTGCCTTCGTTCTGGGGCGGATATCGTCTGGCGCCGGAGTCCGTCGAGTTCTGGCAGGGACGCCGGAACCGCCTCCACGACCGGCTCCGCTTCCGCCGCGATCCGGCCGGCGCATGGATGGTCGAACGGCTCTCGCCTTGAACCTTCTCCCGCGATCATGAAAGCGAAGCATGCCCTGCCGTCGACCGTGGGCCAGACGCCGAAGATGCGCTGGGTGAAGGGAACTCCGGCGCGGGACCGCTTGGCGGTGGCGCTGCTCAGCCTCGGTGACGGCGTGATCATTACGGGAAATCGCTGGGACCGCGGCGGCCTCAAGATCCATTTTGCCAACGAGACATTCTGCGCGATGGCCGGCTATCCCGCCGCCGAGTTGGTAGGCCGGAACAGCCGGATTCTCAACGGACCGAAATCCGACGCCGCCCGCCTCCACCGCTGGCTGCATGCCGCCGGCCGGAGCCGGGTGCACCACGGAGAAGGCTACCTTTACCGGAAGGACGGCACGGCGTTCTACGCCGCCTGGAGCTATAGTTGCATTGGCGGCACCGCCGGCTGGCCCGTGCGCTTGGTGGCCGCGTATCGCGACATGACTGACATGCGGCGGTTGCAGGACATGCTGGTGCACTCGCAACGGCTCGACGCGGTCGGCCAGCTCGCCGGCGGGGTAGCGCACGATTTCAACAACCTGCTCTCCGTCATCAACGGCTACTGCGAGATTCTCAGTGAACGCGTCACCAGCGATCCGGCTGCAAAACGGGAGCTGGAGGAGATTCACTCGGCCGGCCGCAAAGCCGCCGCCCTGACGCGCCAGCTGCTGGCTTTCAGCCGGCGTCAGGAGATGGACCCGAAGGTCATCAACCTGAACTACACGCTCCGGGAGCTCAGCGAACTCCTCCGCCGGCTGGCCGGACCGGCCAATACGCTGGAACTCGATCTTGCCCCGGAGATCGGCAACGTTCGCGTCGATCCCGCCCAACTCCAGCAGGTCGTTCTTAATCTGGTGATCAATGCGCGCGACGCGCTGCCCGCGGCCGGCGGCACCATCACCCTGCGCACTGCGGACGCCGTCGTGCCGCTGGGATCGCGCAGCGGATTCGGTCCGGATGTTCCCCCGGGACGCTACGTGACGCTGGTCGTACAGGATACAGGGATGGGCATGGATGCGGCGACGCAGAGCTATCTGTTCGAGCCGTTCTTCACCACGAAAGAGCCGGGCAAGGGCACCGGGCTGGGCCTATCCACCGTGTACGGCATCGTGAAACAAAGCGGCGGTGCCGTCACCGTGACGAGTGATCTCGACGAGGGTTCAACCTTCACCGTTTATCTGCCCGAGGTGAGCGAGCCCGTGCAGGCGCTTGAATCCGGCCTACTCCCGCTGCCCGACACACGGGGGCACGAGACCATCCTTCTTTTCGAGGAAGACAATCTGGTGGGCAAAATGGTCGCCGGCATTCTCACCGCCGATGGCTACGAAGTGCTGGCCGCCAACCGCGCCGCGGATGCGCTCGCCATGGCAAAGTGCCACGGCCGCCCGATCGATCTGCTGATCGCCGATCTGACCGACGCGCGCGGCCGCGGCCTCGAGTTTGCGCGGGAGTTGCATGCCCTCAAGCCCGGCTTCCGCGTCCTGTGCACCTCGAATCTCGAGGAGGCCCGCCCCGTGGCGTGGCTGCCCCCCACCCAGCAGGCGCACATCGTCAAGCCGTTTGCGCTCCATGAACTGCTGCGCCGGATGCGGAGCTTGCTCGACGCCAAGATGGTGATTTTGAATCCAGCCCGATGAAGGTGTTTCTTGCGCGCCACGGCCATGCGCTGGCCGAGGGAGACGATGCGCGCCGCGCGTTGAGCGCACGGGGGCGCGAAGTCACCGTCAGCGTCGCGACCTTTCTGCGGACCAGCGGCGCCCTCGGCATGGTGCGCGCGGTCTGGCACAGCCCACTTTTGCGCGCGCGGGAGACGGCGGAGGTGTTCATCAAGGAATTGGGGGTTGACGCCCCGCTCATCGAGACGCCGGGGCTGCTGCCGGAGGACGATGCCGTGGCCGTGGCGGACCGGCTTGAGCAGGCGAATGACGCGGTGCTCATCGTGGGACACGAGCCGCAGCTCAGTGCGCTGGCCACGCTGCTGGTGCGCGGGAAGGTCAAGCCGGCCGGGTTTGTGTTCAAGAAAAGCGCCATGCTCGCGCTGGAGACGACGGGCGGGCGCCACAAGAAATCCGGCCGGACCCGCTGGTGCGCATGCTGGCACTTCTCCCCGGAATTGCTGGCCGCAGGGGATGCGGATTGACGCGGCCGCCCGTTCCAACGTTGCGTCCCGGGGCAATCGCGCCATAGCAGGAGAGCCCGGGGCGGCTTTCATGGACACCAATCCACCTCTCAGCATCCGGCAGGGACAGCGCGCGCTGGCGGCCATCATTTTCACCGATGTGGTCGGCTTCAGCGCCCGCATGCAGGCGGACGAGGAGACCTCGCTGCGACTCCTCGAACGTGATTTTGCCGTCATGCGGGAGATGTGCGCCCGCCACGAGGGCTCCGTGCTGAAAACCACGGGCGATGGTCTTCTGCTTTATTTTACCAGCGCGGTGCAGGCGGTGGCGTGCGCGCTCGCCATGCAACGGCATTTTGCCGAGGAAGCCCGGCGGCTGCCGGCGGGCGAAACGCTGGCGCACCGGCTCGGCATCCATCTGGGCGACGTGTTTGTGAGTGAACAGGACGTCATGGGCGACGGCGTGAACATCGCGTCGCGCCTGCAAGCCGAAGCGGCGCCCGGCGGGATCTGCATTTCGCAGACCGTGTATGACGTGGTGAAGAACAAACTTGCGCTGCAGGTGATCAACTTGGGACCGCGCGACCTCAAGAACATCGCCCAAGCGGTGCCGGTCTATCGCATCCTGCTCGAAGCGCAGGCGCTCGGCGCGACGGTGGCGAAGGCCCGGCCGCCATTCTGGCAGCGCGCCGCCTTCCGCCGCGCTGTGGGCCGCGGGCTGCTGGCCGGGGCCGTCGTCACGGTGGTGGTGGCGGCAGCCATCGTCGCCGCGGGGGTGATCCGGCGGCAGCGCCAGCGGCAACAGAGCGCCAGCGTACTCGCGGCGGTCGCGCAAATGATCGCCGCGGCCAGCGAGGCCGGCACCATCGATCCGGAGTATCTCAACCGGCGCGACATTGCGCTGCAGGTGCGCTGGCTGCTGGAGAAGTATGACTTTGACGGACTGGCCCGCTATTGGCGCACGCAGGGAGCGGACCCCCGGGCCCAGCCCGTGGCGCAAAACATGCAGCGCGTCGCCGAGAACATGGCGGCCATGAAGAACTGGCTGGGAGCCACTCTGCGCAACTATACCCGGCAGGCTCCGTTGGTCGTGGCGGACTTGGCGAACGAAGGGGGCCGCGAATTCAGCATCTATGTCGCGCCTGACCGCCAGCTGCACTTTGTCGAGGGCGGCGCGGATCTCGCCCGGGGCTGGCCGGACGTCAAGCCGGCCGTCATGGGCTCGATCATCATCAGCGCCCTGCGCGACGCCAAAACGCCGCCGGCACGGGAGGCCGCCCTGGGCGCGCAGAGCTTCGCCCGGCTCTATCACCTGCCGCAGATGCAGGAGGTGCTGCGCAGCGGTGGCCGGCGGCCATGAGGATCCGCCCTTTGCCCGTGTCCTCCCCGCCGGCATTTCATGTCCTGCCCACCCGCACCGGCGGGGCGGCCGAGAACATGGCGCTCGATTTTCTGCTGTTGCAGCGGTACCCCCAGGCGGCGGCGATCCGCTTCCGGCATTACGAATGGCGCCGCCCGGCGTTCACCTTTGGTTTTGGGCAGAAGATCGCCTGGGTGCGTGGCCAGCTGCCGGTCGACGAGACAGTCGATCTTTGCCGGCGGCCTACCGGCGGCGGCGTCGTGGATCACCGCCACGACTGGACCTATGCGCTGGTGATTCCCCGGAGCCACGAGTGGTGGGAGGCGCGCGCAACGGTTTCCTATCGCGCGGTGCATGAAAGTCTGGTGCAGGCGCTGCGGGAACTCGGCCAGCCGGCCGCCCTCATGCGCGGGAACGCCGGCGGCGTGCCGCCGGCGGCGACGGGGATCTGCTTCCAGCAGGCGGAGCTGTTCGATGTAATTCACGAGCGCAGCGGGCAGAAGATTGCCGGCGCCGCGCAGAAGCGGAATAAGCAGGGCTTGCTCCTGCAGGGATCCATCTGGAAGCCGGCAGTGGCCCCGCTTGACTGGGACGCATTGGGCGGACATTTCATCGCGGCGCTGGCGCAGGCCATGGCCGCGGCGTTGACGCCCGTGCCGTGGCCTGATCTCGAGGAGGGCGAAGTCGCCGGCCTCTTGGAGCAGTACGCGTCGTCCGAGTGGCTCGATTACCGCTGAAGCCGGGAAAGCAACGGCCGCGGTCTGACGTTACGATCCACGGACGCGTTGACTTTGCTGGATTCATGGGGCCGCATGCTGGGCGACTTCAATCGATTCTTCCGCCCGGCTGCAACGACGCCCCATCGTCGGGATCCGTGAGCCCGGCGACCAACAGCCTCACGACGTCTGTTCGGCCCAACCCACCGTTCATGCCCTCCACACCCTATTCCTTCGCGCAGGAAGCCTACGCCGCCATCGGTGTCGACACCGAGGCGTCCTTGGCGACGCTCACCCGCACGCCGATCTCCCTCCACTGTTGGCAGGGCGACGATGTCGGAGGCTTTGAGAAACCCAACGCCGTGCTCTCCGGCGGCGGGATCCAGGCTACCGGCAGTTACCCCGGCAAGGCCCGCACGATCGACGAGTTGCGGGCTGATTTCGAGAAGGCGCTGACCCTCATTCCCGGCAAGCACCGCCTCAATCTGCATGCCTGCTACGCCGATCTCGGTGGGCGCAAGGTCGAGCGCAATGCCTACACCGTGGAGCACTTCCAGAGCTGGATCGACTGGGCCAAGGCGCGCGGCCTCGGCATGGATTTCAACCCCACGTGTTTCGCCCACCCGTTGGCCGACGGCGGGTTCACGCTCTCCCATTCCGATGCGGGTATCCGGAAATTCTGGGTCGAGCACTGCGTCGCCTGCCGCCGGATCGGCGCGGCCATCGGCAAGCAACTGGGCACGGCCTGTGTGACCAACGTATGGATTCCGGACGGCTACAAAGACATGCCCGCCGACCGCAAGGCACCGCGCGAACGGCTCGAGCAGGCCCTCGATGCGGTCTTTGCCGAAAAACTCGATCCGAAGCACAATCTCGATGCGGTCGAGAGCAAGCTCTATGGCATCGGCGTGGAGTCCTACACGGTCGGCTCGCACGAGTTCTACCTCGGCTACGCGGTCAAGCACCAGATTCTGTACTGTCTCGACGCTGGCCACTACCACCCCACCGAAACCTTGGCCGACAAGATTTCCTCCGTGCTGCAGTTCGTGCCCGGGATCCTGCTGCACGTCAGCCGCGGCGTTCGCTGGGACAGCGACCACGTGGTGCTCTTCGACGACCCGACCCGCGCCATCATGGAGGAGATCGTGCGCGGCGGCTTCCTCGCGCGGACGCACATCGGTCTCGACTACTTTGACGCGAGCATCAACCGGGTGGCCGCCTGGACGATCGGCGCGCGCAACGCTCTCAAAAGCCTGCTCGTCGCGCTGCTGGAGCCGGCGAAGGAACTGCGCGCGGCCGAGGTGGTGGGCGACCACACCGCGCGCCTGGCCCTCCTGGAAGAGCTGAAGACCCTACCGTTCGCGGCGGTATGGGACGAACACTGCCGCCGGCAGAACGCGCCGGTGGGCCGCGCGTGGCTCGACGAGGTTCGGGCCTACGAGCGCAGAGTCCTGAGCAAACGAGGCTGAGCGAAACCGGCTCGCCTGCCCGTGCCACGGTCAACATGAGTTTCGAAACCTCCGGCGGCGCGCCGCCGTCTGATTTCCCGCAACCCCACCCCACCGACATGTCGAATACGAAATTCCGCTCTGCCGGCAACGATGTGACCGGAGCCGCCCCGGCCGAAGACGCCGCGGCTGTCACCCGCCAGCAATGGAAATGGTCCGCGCTCGCCGGCATGGCGTCCTACCTGGACGCCGGCTCGATCGTCGCCCTCAGTGCGGGCCTGGCCCTGTTCAAGGCGCAGTTCGGCCTCGGCGACGGCGCGGTGGGCGTGCTCGCCGCGATTGGACCGAATGCCCTTGGTTGTGCCCTCGGCGCACTGATCGGCGGATGGCTCGGTGACAAACTCGGTCGCAAACGAATCTACCAGTACGACCTGCTCGTTTATGCGGCGGGCATCTTATGCAGCGGTGTGGCGGTGAACCGGGAGATGCTGTTCCTCGGGACGTTCGTGGTCGGCCTCGCGGTGGGCGCGGATGTACCGACCTCCCTCGCGCTCGTGGGAGAGTTCGCGCCCTCGAAGGCACGCGGCAAGCTGCTCGGCTTCACCCAGGTCGCCTGGTGTCTCGGACCGGTGATCGTATTGTGGATGGCCATGGCGCTGGCGCCGCTCGGGCTGCTGG
>Ga0335081_10019563_pt1 | contig 10951 bp, 7 predicted proteins | sample Lox_Sample_35_FD_206713 | JGI IMG/M metagenome (GOLD analysis project Ga0335081, IMG submission 206713) | Soil microbial communities from Loxahatchee National Wildlife Refuge, Florida, United States - Lox_Sample_3.5 | ecosystem: Environmental > Terrestrial > Soil > Wetlands | place: USA: Florida...
CGCAGCGGACACCACGCCGCGCCGGGCTCACCAGGGACCCTGGGTGCGGATGTTGGCCTCGCGCATCGCGCTCACGTAGCCGGCGCGTTCGTACTCGGCCTCGTCCGCGGTGCTCGGAACCGCGAGCAGCCCCCGCAGTTGCGCGATCGAGTGAAACCCCTTGCGCTCCATCCACGACGACAGTCCGTCGAGCAGCACGGATGCGTGGCCTGGCCCGTGGCGCAGCAGCGCCGAGGCGCTCATCACCACGTCTGCGCCCGCGAGCAGGTACGAGGCGACGTCGGCCGGTCCTTCGACACCCGTGGTCGCGGCCAAGGCTGCGCGGACCCTACCTCGCAGCAACGCGATCCACGCCCGCGCAAGCCGTGCGTCGGCCGGATGGGACAGCCTCACGTCGGGCAGCACGGCCAGCTCTTCGGGGTCGACGTCCGGCTGCAAGAAGCGGTTGAAAAGCACGAGTGCGTCAGCACCCGCCTCATCGAGGCGCAGCGCGATCTCACCGGTGGAGCTGAAGTAGGGGCTCAGCTTGACCGCGACCGGCACACTGACCACACTTTTGATCGCCTGCAGCACATCGACGTGACGCTGCTCGACCTCTCGTCCGGAGACACGCGAGCTGCCGGGCAGGTAGTAGATGTTCAGCTCGATCGCGGCGGCGCCGGCGTCCTGCATCTCGCGCGCGTACTCGGTCCAGCCCTCGGCCGTGACGCCGTTGAGGCTGGCAATCACAGGAATGTCGACCGTCGCCGCGGCGCGCTCCAGCAACGTCAGGTAGCGCCGCGGGCCGGGGTCCTCCTTGACGACCTCCGGAACGTAGTTGAGCGCCTCCGGGAAGCTCTCCTCCGGTCCCTCGGTCAGCTCCACGTTGTGGGCGGCCTCTTCACGCAACTGCTCTTCGAACAGCGAGAACATGACGATCGCGCCAACGCCCGCCTCGGCCAGGCGCCGGATGCCGTCGAGGGTGTAAGAGAGCGGCGATGCAGACGCGACCAGCGGGTTGCGCAACTGCATCCCCATATAGCTGGTGGAGAGATCCATCAGCGGTGCGGGCGAGTGTCGGCGAGGAAGTCCTCGGCGCGACGCGACGCCATGTCCTCGTACAGGCGCCAGCGCTGGTCGGCGGCCTGCTGTGCGAGAGTAGTGAGTCGGTCTGCTTCGACCGGATTGGCGTTGGCGAGCGCCCGGAAGCGCAGCTCGCCCTTGCGCCATTCCGACAGCGGCATCCGCGGCCGCGGGGAATCGAGCAAGAACGGGTTGCCGTTTGCCGATCGCACCGCTGGGTCGTAGCGGATCAGCGGCCAGTGCCCGCTGGCAACCGCCCGGTACTGCTGGTCCAGACCCTTGTGCATGTCGTATCCGTGCGCGATGCAGTGGCAGTAGGCGATGATCAGCGACGTGCCGTCGTACGCCTCGGCCTCGCGGAAGGCGGTCAGCGTCTGCTGCGGATCCGCTCCCATCGCGACCCGCGCCACGTACACGTCGGCGTACGCGATCGCCTGCAGCGCCAGGTCCTTGGTCGGCACGGTCTTGCCGGCCGCGGCGAACTTTGCGATCGCGCCGAGCGGGGTCGCCTTGGACATCTGCCCGCCCGTGTTGGAGTAGACCTCTGTGTCCATCACGAGCACATTGACGTTGCGCCCGCTCGCGAGCACGTGATCGAGGCCGCCCGAGCCAATGTCGTACGCCCAGCCGTCGCCGCCGACGATCCACACGCTGCGGCGGATCAAATGATCCATCACGCTGCGCAGATCGGCCACGACCTCCGGATCCAGACGGTCCAGACGCCGCCCGAGCTCGGCCAGCCGCGCCCGCTGAGCGCGCAGCTCGGACTCCCGGAACTGAGACGCGTTGAGGATCTCGTCCACGAGCTCGGGGCCGATCGGATCGCGGAGCTCCGACAGGCGCCGGCGAGCGATCTCTGTGTGGCGGTCGGCGGCGAGGCGCAGGCCGAGGCCGAACTCCGCGTTGTCCTCGAACAGCGAGTTCGACCACGCCGGACCGTGCCCGTCCTCGTTGACCGTCCATGGAGTCGTCGGCAGGTTGCCGCCGTAGATCGACGAGCACCCGGTCGCATTGGCGATCGTCAGGCGATCGCCGAACAGCTGTGAGATCAGCTTCACGTACGGGGTCTCACCACACCCCGCACACGCGCCCGAGAACTCGAATAGGGGCTCCAGGAACTGCGAGCCGCGGACGGTGCCGAAATCGACCCGCGAGCGATCATTGGCCGGCAGCGTCTCGAAGAACGCGATGTTGGCGCGCTCGCCATCGAGCAGCGGCTCGCGCCGGTCGAGGTTGATCGCCTTGTGCGTCGGATCGCCGGTCGCCGACACCGGACAGGCCTCGACGCACAGTCGGCAGCCGGTGCAGTCCTCGACGTACACCTGCAGCGTGTAGCGACTCTCGGGCAGCCCGGGGGCGTTCAGCGGCGCCGAGCGGAAGCCGGCCGGAGCGCCCTCCAGCTGCGAGGGCTCGTAATAGCGCGAGCGGATCACGCTGTGCGGACAGACGAAGCTGCAGTTGCCGCACTGGATGCACAGCTCCGGATCCCAGACCGCGACCTGGTCGGAGATGTTGCGCTTCTCGTACCTGGTCGTGCCGCTCGGATACGTGCCGTCGATCGGCAGCGCGCTGACCGGCAACGCCTCGCCGTGCCCGGCCATCATCGCGGCGGTGACCTTGCGGACGAAATCCGGCGCGTAGTCGGGGACGATCTCCGGTGCGTCGCGCGTGGCGGTCACCTGGGCGGGCACGTCCACCTTGTGCAGGCCGTCCAGCGAGCTGTCGACTGCCTTTTGGTTGCGCTCCACGACCTCGGCACCGCGCTTGCCGTACGTCTTCTTGATCGCCGCCTTGATCGCCTCGATCGCGGCGTCGCGCGCCATCACGCCCGAGATCGCGAAGAAGCAGGTCTGCAGCACGGTGTTGGTTCGTCCACCAAGGCCGGCATCGCGCGCGATCTTGCCCGCGTCGACTACATACACCGCAATCCCCTTGGCGACGATCTGCTCCTGCACGGGACGCGTCAGCTGGCTCCACACCTTGTCTGGCGGATGGTGGGTGTTGAGCAGCAGCGTCGCGCCTGGCGCCGCCCGCTCGAGCACCTCGTCGCGGTCCAGCAGGCCAAACTGGTGGCAGCCGACGAAGCTCGCCTGCGCGACGAGGTACGGCGCCTCGATCGGCTCGGGCCCGAAGCGCAGATGCGAGACCGTCGTCCCGCCGGACTTCTTGGAGTCGTAGACGAAGTACGCCTGGGCGTTCATGCCCTCGTCGCCGAGGATCTTGATCGTGTTCTTGTTGGCGCCGACTGTCCCGTCCGCGCCGAGCCCGAAGAACAACGCGCGCACCGTCTCCTCGGGCTCGATGTCGAGGGAGTCGTCGTAGGGCAGGCTGGTGCCCGACACGTCGTCGTTGATCCCGATCGTGAAGCGCCGCTTCGGACGTTGGCGATCGAGCTCGGCGAACACCGCGGCGGCCATTCCGGGGCTGAACTCCTTCGAGGAAAGCCCGTAGCGCCCTCCGATCACGTTCGGCATCAACTCGCGCTCCCCGTCGCCGTGGGCATCGCTGAGGGCCGCCATGACGTCCAAGAACAGAGGCTCGCCGAGCGAACCGGGCTCCTTGGTGCGGTCTAACACTGCCACCGCGCGGACCGTCTGAGGCAGCGCCTGCGCGAGCTCGCGGGCCGGAAACGGGCGGTAGAGCGTGATCTGCGCCGTGCCGACGCGCTCGCCCGCGGCCTGGAGGTGGACGACCGTCTCGCGCGCTGTCTGGGCGGCGGATCCCATCACGATGATCACGCGCTCGGCCTCCGGGTGGCCGCTGTACTGCACCAGCCCGTAGCTGCGACCCGTCCGCTGGCCGAGGCGGTCCATCGCGCTCTGGACGATCTGCGGCAGCTGCGCGTAGAACGGGTTGACGGTCTCGCGCGCCTGAAAGTAGATGTCCGGGTTCTGCGCGGTGCCGCGAATGAACGGGTGCTCGGGCGACAGCGCCCGGCTGCGATGAGCCCGCACCAACTCCTCGGGGATCAGCGCCCGGATGTCGTCGTCATCGAGCGTCTCGATCGTGTTCAGCTCGTGCGAGGTGCGAAACCCGTCGAAGAAGTGCACGAACGGGACCCGGCTGTCGAGCGTCGCCGCCTGCGCGACCAGCGCCAGGTCGTGAGCCTCCTGGACCGAGGCGGACGCCAGTAGGGCAAACCCGGTCTGTCGGACCGCCATCACGTCGGAGTGGTCGCCGAAGATCGACAGCCCCTGCGCCGCCAGCGACCGAGCGGCGACGTGCATCACGGCCGCGGTCAGCTCGCCGGCGATCTTGTACATGTTGGGGATCATCAGCAGCAGGCCCTGGGACGCCGTGAACGTCGTCGACAGCGCGCCTCCTTGCAGCGACCCGTGCAACGCACCCGCGGCACCGCCCTCGCTCTGCATCTCGACCACCGTCGGCACGGCCCCCCAGACGTTGGTGCGTCCGCGACTGGCCCACTCGTCGGCGAACTCCGCCATCGGAGAGGACGGCGTGATCGGGAAGATGCAGCAGACCTCGTTGCAGCGATAGGCCACCGACGCTGCCGCCTCGTTGCCGTCAATCGTCACGCGCATCGCTCGCTCCCTCAATCGTGGCCGCCAACTGCAATCAGCATCAGCTGCGCGCCTTGACCGAATCGATCGGCGCGACGAACGTCTCGGGCGGCAGCGGCGCTCCCTCCGGCAGCATCTCGATCGAGTGCACGGGGCACTGCTCGTAGCAGGCGCGGCAGCCGGTGCAGCGGTCGTAGTCGAAGCGGTAGCGCAGCCCGGGGCCGAGCTTGATCACGGCGTCCTCCGGACACGCGCCAAGACAGCCGTCGCACTCGCAGCAGTTCCCGCACGAAAGGCACCTGCTGGCCTCGTATGCCGCTTCCGCGGCGGGCAGGCTGCCGAGCACCTCATCGAAGCCCGCCAGACGGGCGCCCGGCTCGAGCTCGGGCTGGAGGCGCTGCGCGGCATCGCCGAAGTACCACAGGTTCAGCATCTCGAAGCTCGCGAGCGGATGCTTGACCTGACGCTGCAGCGCCTCGCCTCGCAGCCACGCGTCGATCTCACGCGCAGCGCGCTTGCCGTGACCAACGCCGATCGTCACCGTGCGCTCGGACGGAACCATGTCGCCGCCGGCGAACACTCCCGGCGCGCCGGTCATGAGCGAGTTCGACACGCGCACCGAGCCGTCGCGCTCGAAATCGACGCCCGGCACGTTGCGCAGGAACTCGCTCTCGGTCTCCTGCCCGAGCGCGAGGATGACGGCGTCCGCGGCGAGCGTCTCAAACCGCCCCGTTGGCTGCGGGAAACCCGTCTCGTCGAGCTCCATCACCTCGACATGGAGCTCCGGCCCCTCGAACGCCTTGATCGTCCGCAGCCAGTTGATCCGCACGCCCTCGCGCTCGGCGTCCTGTGCCTCCTCCTCGTGCGCCGGCATCTGCTTGCGCGTACGGCGGTAGACGATCAGCGCCTCCTCGGCGCCGAGCCGACGCGCCGTCCGCGCCGCGTCCATCGCGGTGTTGCCGCCGCCGTAGACCGCGACCGTGCGCCCGATCGACGGCCGCTCGCCCGAGGCGACACTGCGCAAGTAGGCGACAGCGTCGACGATCGGCCCGGCGTCCATCGCGGGGATCTCGACCCGCTTGGACAGGTGCGCGCCGACCGCCACGAACGCCGCGTCGAAGCCGCCCTCGCGCCGCTCCTCCTCCAGGTCTGAGACTCGGTGGTCGGCGACCATCGCCACCCCGAGCGCGGCGATCCGCTCGATCTCGACATCGAGCACGTCTCGCGGCAGGCGGTAGGCCGGGATCCCGTAGCGCATCATCCCGCCCGGCTCGGGACCGGCGTCGCGAATCTCGACGTAATGACCCATCCGCGCGAGATGGTAAGCGGCCGACAGCCCGCTCGGACCTGCGCCGATTACCAGCACCCGCTTGCCCGTGCGAACCTTTGGGCGGTCGAACAGCCACCCGTGCTCACGTGCCAGATCGCCGAGGTAACGCTCGACGGCATGGATCGAGACAGCGCTGTCGAGGTTCTTGCGATTGCAGTTGGTCTCGCACGGGTGGTAGCAGACGCGCCCATGGATCGCGGCAAACGCGTTGTCTGACACCAGCAGCCGCCACGCGCGCTCGGGCTCGCCCGCGTTCACCTGAGCGAGCCACCCCTGGATGTTCTCCCCGGCCGGGCACGCGTTGTTGCACGGTGGCAGCAGGTCGACATAGATCGAGCGCTCGCTGCGAACGGCGCCCGCGCGCGAGCGACCGTGGACGAGATCAGGGAGACGTGTGATGTCCTGCGCGGGGCCGCTCGCTGCGGCCGGAGCCGGTGCCGGCCGGCGCTCGGAGCGCTGGAATCGCCGCGGCTGCTCAGGCATTAGCGGTATCTATACAACATCGCGGAGCTCGGATGCAACCCGCGTTGCGGCCATCTCTACTGCGAGCAAAGCGATTCAGGAGACTAAGCCGTGCAAAGGGCTCGCACGCGACTTTGCGAGCCCGTCAGACCGCGATCGGAGTTTTCCGGGGAAGTAGCTATTCGCTCGTGGCCCCGCCGCGCAGGGCGGCGGCGATGGCGAGCAGATCGGCCTCGTCGCGGAGCACCGTCGTCGCCCGCGGAAACGGCGGTGGCGCGCCGTTCATCGGGATCACGTGAAGGTGCAGGTGCATCACGACCTGCCCGGCCGCCTGCCCACACGAGTTGAGGACCAGGACGCCGTCTGACCCGAGTCGGTCCTTGATCCGCGCCGCGAGCCGCCTGGCGGCTGCAAAGGTCTTGGTCAGATCCTCGGGATCGATCTCGAGCAGATTGGAGTAGTGCCGGCGCGGCACGACGAGCGCATGTCCGCGCTGCAGCGGGCGAATGTCCATGAACGAGACCGTCGCGACATCCTCGTCGACGACCTCGGCCGGCGCTTCGCCGGCAACGATCGCGCAGAAGATGCAGCCCGCCACCGGCCTCAGGTTACCGCCGTGACGACACGCCGAACAGTGGGAGCCGGCTCGGCGTCAGCCCGCTTGGTGATCTCGACTTGCTCAAGCAATGCAAGCGTCGTCACGTCAATCACGATGCGAAGCTAACGAGCGATCCTCATACCGCCGAGTGCTTGGGAACGGGAATGGGAATGACCACGTGGATTCGGGCATCCATGCCCGAATCCCGAGAAACCGTCTTCCGCCCCGCCTCCGGCGGCGGGCTCCGTATGGTGATCGACGCGTCGAAGCTTGACTCGTTCGTGCAGGTTCCGATCGCCAAGGAGCTAGCAGCCCGGTACGCGGGGCAGGACGAGCGCCGAGGGATACTGCGCGCCGTGAAGCACCTCCAGATCGACGGCTCTGAGCGACGTGGCGGTGGCCGGGGCCTCGCCGGTGCCGGGATTGCGGGCGTAGCGCGGGTGCGCGCCACCGGACACCTGCAGGCGAATCCGGTGCCCGGCAGCGAATCGATGCGCGATCGGCCACAACTCGAACGCCACACGCCAGGTTCCGTCGACGGCTTGGCGCAAGCGGCCTGGCGCGACTCGTGACAGAGCATCGCAGACGTTCCAGGAAGCGCCGGTCGGATCGACGTCGCACAGACGCGCGAACACGTCGAAATAAGGCGAGCCGGCGCGGACCCAGAGCTCGACCGAGACCGGCCCGATCGCCTCCAGCGGCGAGGACAACGGCTCGGTCGAGTAGGTCAGAACGTCGGCGCGCGCTTCCAGCGCCCGGTTGTCGACCACCGGCTCACGCACCAGCAGAACCGGCCCGCCGACGGAGGGCGTGGGATCGACCGGGTCATAGCGGAAGCGGTCGCCGCCCGCCGGCACGCCGTCGGTCGGCTCTTGATCCTCCAAGCGCCTGCGAGCGGCAAGCCACAGCCGCCACTCGGCCACGCCGGGCGGCGGCCAGCTGACAAGCTCTCGCCAATGCCTCGCTGCTCGCTCACCGGTCACGTACACGCGGACGGGCACCCGCGACAGCAGCCGGTCGTCGTCGAGAAGGCAGTCGCGCAGCCATGCGATTCCTTCGCGCAGCCCCGCGGCCATCAGCCCCGGAGCGATGTGCGACCACGGGCCGATGACGAGCTGGGGGGCGCGGCCGACAGCCTGCAACGCGCTGAAGTCCTGCAGCATCCACGGGAGGAAGATGTCGTACCAGCCCCCGACGAGCTGCACCCTCGCGGTCACCTTCGTGACGCCGGCGGCAAAATCCCTCACCACCCAGTACGGGCTTGCGCGACCGGGATTTGCCAGAGCCTCGCGCCACCACTGGACCTGCGCCCCGGTCGCGCGCTGATCGATGCCTGCGAGCGGCAGCGCGGACATCAGCGCGGGCAGCCCGCGCAGCGCCCGCGCGATCGCCAGCGGCGCCAGCCGGCGCTCCTGCGCGGCGACCAGCACCAGCCACGACGCCGCGGTCTCCAACGAGAGGCTGCCGCCACCCCAGCTCTGGCCATGAAACTGAGATGCGCTGACCTGAACCGACATCGCTGCCAGATCATCGCCGCCGTCGGGCGCGAGCGCCCACTGCACAAGACCCAGATAGCTGGGACCGATCATCCCGATCCGCCCGGCGTGCCATGGCTGCTGGCGGATCCAGGTCAACGTCGCCAGCCCGTCTGAGCGCTCGTCAAATGGGCTGAATCGCCCGCCCGAGCCGAACGTCCCGCGCACGCTCTGAATCACGACCTGCAACCCCCGCTCGGCCAGCAGCCGTCCGAGCATCAGCCCGATCACCTGCCGGCGCCCGTATGGCGAGCGCACCACGACCGTCGGTCCGGCCCGATCGCGCACCGCCCGCGCGACCCACCGGTCCGCCAGCAACACCGTCCCGTCTTGCATCCCAACCCGCAGATCGCGCTCGCAGACGAGATCGTGCGTCTGCGCCCGCACCAGCGCCATTCGCCGGGCGATGATTGCGCTCGCGATGCTCATCGCGGACATGTTCCTCGAGACGGGACCGAATGGGCTCCCCCAGTGAGGCTCGGTGGGAAATGACGTGCTGTGCGCGACCCGTTCGGCGACCTTCGGAGACCGACCGCAGCAGGGCTCCTTGCGCCGACGTCGAACACCGACCGCGGGCGTCTGAAGGAGCGCCAAGAACGCCACGACAACTACCAGGAGGAGCTAAATGGCCGACAAGCCCGCGAAGCCCACGACCAAGCGCATCAGCTCGCGCACGACTAAAACGAAGGCGCGCCAGCCCGATCACGGCGAGATCTCCGAGCGCGCGTATTTCATCCACCTGGAAGAGGGTTGCGACGACGAGGTCGGCAACTGGCTTCGCGCCGAGCGCGAGCTCACGGCCGCCTGAGGGCGCTCGCGCCCCAGCCTGCTCGACCGCCCCGCGCCACCAGCGACCGCCGAGCATCGCCCCGGCCTGGTCGCCCGTCGCCGGCGACCAGGCCGGGGATCCTTAAGCCGGAAGTCGCACCAGTCTCGCAAGCGCGGCCGGATCCGTAACCGCAGCCAGAGCCGGTAACCGCAGCCAGAGCCGGTAACCGCAGCCAGAGCCGGTAACCGCAGCCAGAGCCGGTAACCGCAGCCACAGCCGGTAACCGCAGCCACAGCCGGTAACCGCAGCCACAGCCGGTAACCGCAGCCACAGCCGGTAACCGCAGCCAGAGCCGGTAACCGCAGCCACAGCCGGTAACCGCAGCCGAAGCGGTAACCGCAGCCAGAACCGGTAAGTGAAGCCGGAACGGGGGCCAGAGCCGGTAAGTGAAGCTAGATCCGTAAGCCGGCGCGGCGCAGTTGCGCCCGCGCGTTCTCCAGCGCGCGATTGCCGTGGGCGGAGTAACCCACCACGACCATTGCCTGGCCGTCTGGGGCAAAGCACTTGACGTGCTTGCGCTCACGCTCGATGCGCCACCCCTGGCGTACCGCACTGTCGAGCAGATTGGATAGCGCCTTGTCGCGCACGAGCCTCGCCATTCCCACAGACGGTATCGGCCTGCTGCTCGGCGGTGGGCTCCGCATGGAGCATGGACATTACTTCTCGAAAAGTTGACTCGTTCGCGCGGCTCGGATCACCAAGCCGAGCTGGGCGTCTGCGGAGTGCACACCAGCGCTGATCAGCAATTAGGCGCGGCGCGGATCAGCAGTTGACCCCGATGTCGAGTCGCGCCCATGCTGCGATCGTGCTCGCTTGAGAGAGATGATTGAGATGAGTTCTAGATATAGCGTGATCGAGGCCATCCCGCCGGCGGTGGTCGATGAGCTTCACCCGGCACTGACCGACGAACAGGCGGTTGCGGAGGCCACCCGTTGCCTCGAGTGCGGCGGCCCCGAGGCCCCGCCACCATGCGTGATCGCATGCCCGGCAGACGTTGACATTCCTGTCTTCATCGGCGCGCTTGCCCGCGGCGATGCAGACGCGGCCGCGACGACCGTGTTTGCCGACAACCTCCTGAGTGGAACGTGCGGTCGTGTCTGTCCGGTGGAGGTCCTCTGCGAGGCAGACTGCGTGCTCGAGCGCGAGGGTCGCCGGCCGGTCGAGATCGGCCGCTTGCATCGCCACGCCGGCGAATGGGGACTGGCCCGCCGCCAGACTTGGCGCGAGGTGGCTCCCAGGCGAGCGGGACGTGTGGCCGTGCTGGGCGCCGGGCCGGCGGGGCTCGTCTGCGCCGGCGAGCTGGCGACGCTCGGCTACTCGGTGACGGTTTACGACGCTCGCCGCGAGCCCGGCGGATTGGTCCGCTACGCGATCGCACCGTACCGCCAGCTCAACGACCCGCTCGGAGCCGAGGCGCACATGCTGACCGAGCTCGGCGTGCAATTGCGACTCGGCGCCGCAATCGACTCAGAAGCGGCGCTTCGCCGCCTCGAGGCCGAGGCGGACGCGATCGTCCTCGCGGTCGGAATGGGGCCCGATACCGAGGTCGACTACGCGGGCGACGCGCTCACCGGCGTCTGGAGCTCGCTGCGGTTCATCGACGAGGTCAAGGCT
>Ga0335081_10019564_pt1 | contig 10951 bp, 8 predicted proteins | sample Lox_Sample_35_FD_206713 | JGI IMG/M metagenome (GOLD analysis project Ga0335081, IMG submission 206713) | Soil microbial communities from Loxahatchee National Wildlife Refuge, Florida, United States - Lox_Sample_3.5 | ecosystem: Environmental > Terrestrial > Soil > Wetlands | place: USA: Florida...
GTTGCGAGCCTTTCCAGTTCAATGTAGCGGTGCTGGAGAATCTCAACCACCTTGGGATCGAAACTCTTGCCCGACTCGTCGGCGACCCGGGCCATGGCCTCGTCAAGCGGCAGGGCCTTGCGGTATGGCCGGTCCGAAGCCAGCGCGTCCAGGCAATCCACCGCAGCCAGGATGCGCGCCCCGATCGGAATTGCCTCTCCTGCCAACCCGTGCGGATACCCGCTGCCATCCCACTTCTCGTGATGAGCGCGCACGATGGGCACGACCGGATACGGAAAATCAACCTGCTCCAGGATCTCGGCGCCGACGATGGGATGAATCTTCATCTTCTCGAATTCATCCGGCGTCAGCTTGCCCGGCTTCGAAATGATGTGCTCGGGAACGGCCAGTTTCCCAATGTCATGCAAAACCGACGCCGCCTGCAGGGCCTCGGTCTCCTCCTCGCTCAGGCCCAGTTCGCGGGCGAGTTCCATGGCATATACGCGCACGCGCTGGAGGTGCTCGCCGGTCGTCTGGTCCTTGGCTTCAATGGCAAGGGCAAGCGCTTCGATCGTGCGCAAGTGCAACCGCGAAACCTGCTCGGCGTGCAGCTTCTCCGTTTCCAGCTTGCCCAGATAGAGGCGATAAGAGCGGTACATCAGATAGATGGGCGGCAGCACCAGCAAGGACGATTGCCAGCCGATATGCGCGTTCAGGAAATGGACCAGCCACGCCGTCGCGGCTCCCACCATGTAATACGGGAACGACCACAAATAGCTCGCCCTCCACACTCCGGGGGTGGATTTATTCTCGGTGAGTCCAATGATCGTCGACATCGCCCAGGTATTGCAGGCGAAGTGCGTGATCGAAGCCACCAGCAAGGCCAACGCCCCGGGCGTGTGCAAGACCCGAGTCGCTACCAATTGATAAGCGCCGTAGGCGACAGCGCTCGACACGGTCACCTGCGATAGATTGAAAATCAGCTGTACCAGCCTGAGCCGCCGCGCCGGCTTCCAATAAAACTGCGCCGAGACGCTGGCGAGGCCGATCAGCAGTGTCTCCGGCAGACTCAATTCGAGAATGCCCAACAGTGTGAACAGGAAGTTGACCGAGAGCGTTCCTTCGATGCCCGGCAAGCTCACCTTGAGCGACGACGCCAGTAGCGCCGCAATCACGTAGCACACGAACTTGACCGGGTCGCTCGAGTGCCAGTGGGTGAACGCGAGAGCGAAGCAGACGGCTGCCGCGGCCGCTATAGTAGACACGAACAACCGAACCCCAATGGAACGTCCCCACGACATAGGAAAGAAGTGCTTAAATTTTCAACGATATGCGTGGATCTGTCCCGCCTAAACGAAATTCCTCCGGTTACGATGGTTTCCTCGCGCTGAATCAGTGGCTTACAAGTCGCCGCCAGCACTGAAACAGCGCCGCTTGGGCTTTGCAATGAGACATCTTGTCCCGTGTCCCGGGACAGGGGACAAAATGCCCATTGCGTTTCGCAACACTAGCTTGCAAGCCATTGAAGACTAAGGGTAACTGGGATACTCGTTTGGAATGGGACCTGCACACCTGTCTCCACTTAGGCCTTTCTGCGCCTGTGGGGGCGCTTCAACTGGGGGAATATGAAAAAGTGGGTTCCGCTCTTATTGATTCTGACGGTGACCATTGCCTACGGCGCCGAAACCTCAAATCCGAAGCTGTCGCCAGATCTGGCGAAGGCGAGTGCTTCGACCGTGCGGGTCGTCGTGCAATACAACAGCGCGCCCAGCATTCTTGACCTGAACCTGCTCTCGACGCTGGGCTCGATTCTGAATTCGCTGCCGCTGGTGAACGCGGTGGTTGCCGATCTTCCCCTCGCCAACGTCCTCTCGCTCGCCAATCAGAGCGACGTGAAGTACATCAGCCTCGATCGCCCGCTGGCTCCTACCCTCAGCAATGCAGCTCCCGCGGTGAACGCGTTCTACGCGTGGCAGTCCGGCTATACCGGCGAAGGCATCGGGGTGGCGCTGGTGGACAGCGGCGTGAGTAGCCACCCGGACTTGAACGGCGGCTTCCTTGGAGCCTCCCGAGTGGTCTGGAACCAGAGCTTCGTGCCGGGCAATTTGAGCGCGAACGATCAGTTCGGCCATGGCACGCACGTTGCCGGATTGATCGCAGGCAACGGATCCAGCTCGAAGGGACCGCACTATTCGCGCACGGAAGAGGGCATTGCGCCTGAGGCGAACATCATTAACCTGCGCGTTCTTGATCAGAACGCCGAGGGCAGCGACAGCGCGGTGATTTCGGCCATCAGCACGGCGATCAGTCTGAAACCGCTGTTCAACATTCGTGTGCTCAACCTTTCTTTAGGGCGCGCCGTCTACGAGAACTACACTCTCGATCCGCTCTGCCAGGCGGTTGAGGCGGCATGGAAGAACGGCATCGTAGTTGTAGTTGCCGCCGGCAACAACGGCCGCTATCAGCCAACTGACGGATACGCCACCGTCACCTCGCCGGGAAACGATCCCTATGTCATCACCGTGGGCGCGATGAAGCCGATGGGCACGCCGACCCGCGTGGACGACCTCATGGCCAGTTACAGCTCGAAGGGACCGACCGCGGTTGACGCCGTCTCCAAGCCTGACCTCGTTGCGCCCGGCAATCTGCTGGTCTCGCTCGAAGCTCCGGGATCGACGCTGTACAACCAGTACCCCGGCAATCGAGTGCCCTACAGCTACTACGTCAACGGAGGAACGAACGCTCCGTCGTCCCGTTACTTCACGCTGAGCGGCACCAGCATGGCGACCGGCATCGTGAGCGGAGTTGTAGCCGATCTGCTGCAGAAGACTCCGAGCCTGACTCCTGATCAGGTCAAAGCCCGGCTGATGAAGACCGCGTGGAAGTCGCTGCCCTCCTACAGCAGTGTCGCCGATCCGACGACCGGAATCACCTACACCGACCAGGACGACGTATTCACCGTGGGCGCCGGCTATGTGGATCTGGAGGCCGCGCTGAACGACACGGATGTGGCCAAAGGTACGGCGATGTCGCCGGTCGCGACCTATAACCCGACCACCGGCGAGATCTATCTGAAGAGCAGCCCGACCGCGGTTTGGAATACGTCCTCAACCTGGTCATACGCTGCCGTCTGGGGAACGTCGCAGTTTACGGTCGGTGTTCCTGTATCGGCGATGCCGGGCAGCAGCACCTCCGCCAGCAATGCCTTGTGGGGATCGAACGCGCTCTGGGGCAGTAACGCGCTTTGGGGATCGAATGCCCTATGGGGCAGCAATGCTTTGTGGGGTAGCAATGCACTCTGGGGCAGCAACGCTTTGTGGGGAAGTAACGTAACCGAAGGCGAGCAGTAAACCCTGTGGTGAGCGAACGGGCCGCGATGGCCGGCGGCCCGTTTCTTGTTGTGTAGGAGGACTGGACGGCTAGAACGCGCTTCCTCCTCCTCCTCCGAATCCGCCGCCCGAGAATCCGCCGCCGCCTCCGCCGAAGCCGCCGCTGCTCCAACCTGAACCGGTCGAACTGGCGCGGGGAGCCGACACGAAGGCCTGGTGCATGTCGGTCGCCATGCTGTGCATGGAACTCGAGAAGAAAATCGGATTGAACGCAGTGTATGCGCCAGCCGGCCCGACATACCACTGCGGTGGATCTTTCACGATGCCGGCAAACGCCTGCGCCCAGTGATGCTCCACGCCCAGCGCCATGGCATAAGGCAGATATTTCTCAAACGTGGTCGGCGGCATCACCTTGAGCCGCTCCGCATCCACGCGATTCATGAACTCTTGGAAGCCGAGCACGGCCACTCGCATGCGTCCGCCCTTGACGGTCTTGGCCGACATGACCCGCGCGAACAGCCACCAGATCACCGCCGAAACCAGCACCGCGACGATCAGCAGCGGAATCGAATTTAAGAAGTTCGCCCATCCCATGTATTGGAAAATCGCGAACGGGATCAGAATCACGAAAGCCGCGGCAATGCTGTATCCGTTTGCCGACTCCGGGTCGAGCAGGTAAATGCCTTTGATCTTTAAAGCCGACATGATGTCTTCGCGGATCACCGGCACAGCGGTGTAGAAGCGGTTTTTCAAGCTCGACAGCCGCGTCTCCTGGCCGCCCTGGAAGACGTTCTCCAGCATCACGCGCTCGTGCGGAGCCAGTTCCTGGTCGGTCCACTGCGCCACCGGTTTGAGCAGGTGGAAAACATAGTCTTTGGTGGTGAACAACAGCCCCTTGTCGGCAACTTCTTCGATCTTGATATAGCCGCGGACGGCGAGGTCCACGATGGTGGAAGTGATGTCGCGCGGATGAATAGTGTCGTCGAGCAGCGTGCCCGCCTCAGCCGGCGAAATGCCTGGCGGCGGTTCGTACATCGGAGCCACCGACACACCGGGGTCAGGGTCGCGTCCCTTGTACCACCACAGCGGGAACATGACCGCCAGCGTGACCAGCGGCAGAAAGACGATGGCATTGCCGCCAATGAACCAGAACAATCGTGTGATCGCCCCCGGTTCCTGAAGGATCCCTTTTGGAAGGTAAACATCAACGGTGAGCCCGCCGCGCATGGGCAGCGGATTGTTGGTCTCGAACTCCGCCATGGCGCCGTCAACTTTAGCGGTCGCGTCGCGCTCGGCCGATCCGTAGACGCCGGTAAATGCCTGAGCCCTCAGCGAGCCGGCCGCGGAATCAGGAAAGGAGACAGTGGCTGCCGCATGGTCAATCGGCACCGGCCAGTCGTTTCCCGTGACGTTCCAGTAGAACTCGTCGTGATCCTCGAAAAAGCGAGTGCCGTTGCGAACTCGATACGTGATCTCCACTGTCCGTGTTGTATCCACCGCGCCCGGGATGTAGATCTTCAAATCGCGCGCGCCGTTCGAAACCGAGGACTCGTACTTGAGTACACTACCCTGGTCGTCGCTGACACTTGTGACGTTGACGTAGAGCTCGTAGTTGGTCCCGTTCGGCCCGGGATATTCGATGGGAATCATGCGGTGAATTCCGTGCCACTCTCCCTCAAAGGCCAGCGCGATGCGCTCGGTCACCACAGCGCTGCCGTCTTTGTTGACCTCAATGTGATCCTGAAAGTCGGCAACGCGCCAGGATTTGGCGGCCGCAATGCCGGTGAGAGCCGACAGGAAAAGTGCGAGAACAAACGAATGAACGAGGATTTTCACATTATCAATTCCCTAATTTGGCCAGTGCCTAAAGGCGCATTGCTTTTGCGAGTCTTCCGGCATGCCTGAAGGCATGCCCTGATACGAATCTCGACTCCATACGAATCTCAACCGCGGCTGCTGCTAGAACTTCACTTGCACCGGCTCGCGGTCGGCCTCTGCCGTTTCGAAGAACTGGCGTGCAGTGAATCCGAACATGCCAGCCAGGATGTTGGTGGGAAACGACTGAATCTTCGTGTTCAGATCGCGCACCACGGCGTTGTAATAGCGGCGTGCGTTCTGAATCGAATCCTCAGTCTGACTCAGTGACCCCTGCAATTGCGTGAACTCCTCCGAAGCTTTGAGCTCTGGATAATTCTCGGCCACGGCAAACAGGCTCTTGAGCGCGCCGCTCAGCATGTTCTCAGCCGCCGCTTTGTCCGCCGGCGTGGTCGCCTGCATGGCCTGGGACCGGAACTTGGCAATATTCTCGAAGGTTCCTTTCTCGTGGGCGGCATAGCCCTTTACAGTCTCTACGAGGTTGGGGATCAGATCGTGGCGCCGTTTGAGCTGCACGTCAATGTCAGACCATGCGGAATCGCAGCGCACGCGCAGCTGCACCAGGCTGTTGTACATCCCAATCAGCAGCGCGGCGATGACCACGAGAATTACCAGGAAAATGATGGCCGTCATGAGCGCCTCCTCAGCGTTCGGAGAGCAAATGGGAAATCAATGGGACGGTAACATACAGGAGGGACTCCCGCAATGGATTAGCGGCATCCATTCGGCTTCCGGCGTCTGGCCTCCGCTCAACAACGATAGAGAGCAGCGGATAGGCGAAGCCAAAGAGGCGGAAGTCGGGAGGCGGGATGCGGAAGCCGATGTTACTGCTGTGGCGCGAAGTATCCCTTGCGTGCCCGCACCTGCAGGTCCTTCTTGAGCGAGGAAATTTCGATGGAGCGGTAGCGGCCGTCGGCGTCGAAATCGGCGGGCTTGTAGGACACCACGTACTGGCTGCGCAGTTCGTCTTCGATGGCGTCGAAGGAACGCGTAATGTCCTTCATCTTGTACGGGAAGAACGCGCGTCCACCGGTAGCGTCGGCCAGTTGCTCGAGAACCCGGTCGCCTCGCATGACCAGGCCGCTGTCATCCGTGGAAATTGCGTAGATGATAACCTCGGCCCGCTGCGCCATCTCAATGGCCTGTGCCTTGGTGAATTCGCTCTGATTATCTTCGCCGTCACTCACCACGATGATGGCTTTGCGCACCGGATGCTCGGGGCGGTCTTTCAGGAACTTGTCCTTACTTGCGTGATAGATGGCGTCATAGAGCGCCGTTCCGCCCCCGGCATGCATCCTGTGCACGCTGGTGGAGAGCAGTTGCACGTTGTCGGTGAAATCCTGCGCCATCTGGCTGTGAGTGTTGAAGCCGAGAGCGAATGCTTTATCGAATCCTTTGCGCAGCGTGTGCTGCAGGAAGCTGGTGGCCGCGGTCTGCTCAAAGTCGAAACGGCTGTCGACCGATCCGCTCACGTCGATCAGCAACCCCAGATGCAGCGGCAGATCGGTTTCCCGGCGGAAGTTCAGAATTGCCTGCGGCGGTTTGTGGTCGTCGAGAATCGTGAAATCTTTTTGCGTCAGGTCGCGCACAAACTTGCCGTGCTTGTCAGTCGCAATAAAGAGCACATTGACTTCGTTCACCCGCGCATGAAGCGTGACGATAGGGCTTTGATCGTCAGGAGAATCAGCGACTGGTGCAACCGCGTTGTACGCACTCATGTTGGGCGTACTCAAACCGTAAATAGCCTGGGCTCGCAACTGACCTGCAAGCCCCGCAGTGACCAGCAATAGCGTGAGAAACCGAAGATAGGCGTTCGTGTACTTCATGCCCGAAAAATCCAAAATTTGCACTCTAAACCGCGTTGACAGACCATTCCAGCCTATTAGATGCACGCCAGATGCCGAAACCGGGCTCCTTGCGGGACGCGGCTATCTCATTGACTGTAGGAGGCTGTGGGCCAGGTGCCAAGTTACAAAAGGAGCACACGTTTGGTCATGGCACAAGACGTGCACTTTCTATCAGTTGCGCATAAAGTGCCGGCACTGCAGGCGTTGGCCAGATTCAGGGTTTACACTTTCTACGCCAACTCCAGCAGGTTTCCTTACAATCTCTAGTTGTGGAGGTGTTCATGAAGAAACTCTTAGCGTGCTTTGTCGTCCTCCTCATGTCGAGCGTGACAACCTTTGCTGCCAACGATGAGCGCGAGGAAGATCGTGTCAAGGATGCCGGGACGGTGATGAAAGAGATTTTGAATATCCCTGACGACATTCCCCAAGACCTGCTCGACAAGGCCGAGTGCGTGATCATTCTGCCGTCGGTGAAGAAAGCGGCTTTTGGCGTCGGCGCCAGTTATGGCCGTGGCGTGATGATCTGCCGCAGCGGCGAGCATTACAAGGGCAAATGGGGCGCTCCGGCTCTTTACGCGCTCGAAGGCGCGAGTATCGGCTTCCAGTTGGGGGCTCAGGCCACGGATTTCGTGCTGCTGGTGATGAATCCCAAGGGCGCTGAGTCGCTTCTTTCGAGCAAGGTGAAACTGGGGGCAGACGCCTCGGCTGCTGCCGGCCCTAAGGGACGAACCGCGGAAGGTGCGACCGACATTGTCATGAGCGCGGAGATCCTGTCGTATTCGCGCAACAAGGGGCTGTTTGCTGGCGTTTCGCTGGAGGGCTCAACCCTGCGCTCCGACGGCAGCGCCAACGAGAAACTGTATGGGAAGAAACTGTCGGCGAAAGAAATCATTCGCCAGGGCAAAGTCGGCATTCCAGCCTGCGCCCATGAACTGGTCGGGCTGCTCGACACCAAATCTCCGATCAACAAATCGGATCCAAAATCGTTGCAGTAAAGCGTTCTCTGCGAGCCTCAGTGGCCTCTGTGGTCAAAGACCGGCGAGTTCGCTGCTCCTGGGCGAGCAACGAACTCGCCATCCGCTATCACGACGAAGAATGGGGCGTGCCGGTGCATGACGACCGCACGCTCTTTGAGTTTCTGATTCTTGAAGGAGCGCAGGCGGGCCTGAGCTGGAACACCATCCTGCAGAAGCGCGCGAACTATCGCAAGGCTTTTGAAGGATTCGACCCCAGGCGCGTGGCCCGCTACGATCGCCGCAAGATGCAGGAGTTGCTGCACGACCCCGGCATTGTTCGCAACAAGCTGAAGATTCGGGCCGCAGTCGAGAATGCGAAAGCGTTTCTACGCGTCCAGGAAGAGTTCGGGAACTTCGACGGCTATATCTGGCAGTTCGTCGGCGGACGGCCTCTCGTACACCGGCGGAGATCGCTCCGACAGATTCCCGCGCGCACAGCCGAGTCCGACGCCATGAGCACAGACCTCAAGCGGCGCGGATTCAATTTCGTAGGGTCGACCATCTGCTACGCCTTCATGCAGGCCGTCGGGATGGTGAACGACCACGTGGTGGATTGTTTCCGCTACAAGGCGCTAGTGGACCCGCGGTAGAAATCCTTGCAGACTCGATTCGGAAGGGGACGCACCACTTTCCCGGGCGCTACCGTCTGCGCATGAGACTCGTCACCGCCGGCCTAAAGCGCCGGCAGTCAAATACACCACCACCAGCCCCAACAACAGCACCGCGCCCTCTACCCGCGTCGACCACACGTGCAGCGCGTCAAACTCCACGCGAGCGGGATTGTCGAGCGTCACCGAAGCGAAATCGCCGACTTGAGCGCGCAGCGCGTCCATGCGCGGAATGATCCAGAATTGCGAGAACAGGGTGAGGGCAAGCATTAAGCAAATGAGCACGTGGCGCATCGCGAAGACGTGTGCTGTACCATCGGCGAGGCGGCTATAGACCAGAGAAGAGACCAAAAAGATCACTCCGGCGACGATGGCGATCCGGTGCAGCTTGCCGAGCGCACCGCCGACCACGTTGCCGGCCAGATGCGTGTTGGGCAGAACCTGAAACGCCGTGGGCGCAAGCACGAAGGCAAAGAAGATCAAGCCGCCGATCCAGACTACGAGCGAGAGAAGCATGAGGAAGCGCAGGAAGGACATGGCGGGATTATAGACGCGACGAAAAGAGCTAACCACAAGGAACACAGGGGAGGGAGGAGGCCGGCAACTGACGACTGGCTACTGGCAGCCGTCATACCGGCACCGGCACGTTCTCCACAATCTCGCGCAGCACCTGGTCGGACTGGTCGGATTTCTTCAGGGTCGAAGCGTAGAGGCTGTTGACCACTACGCGGTGCGCGAACACGGGAACCACCAGCGGCTTGAAGTCCTCCGGAGTGCAGTAGGTGCGGCCTTCGAGGAACGCCATGGCCTGCGCTGCGCGGTAGAGAGCCTGTGAGCCCCGGGGCGAGACGCCCAGTGAGAGGAATTCCGATTCGCGCGTGCGGCGCACGATTTCGAGCGAGTAGTTCACCAGCGAGTCATCCACGCGAACGTGCTTGACCGCCTGCTGCATTTCGACTACATCCGCGCCGGTCAGAACCGGCCTCAGCTCGCTGATCTGGGACGCGCCCGCCTGCGAGCGCAGAATCTCGCGCTCCGCCTGTACGTCGGGATATCCCATGCGCACCCGCAGCAGGAAGCGGTCGAGCTGCGACTCGGGCAAAGGATACGTTCCGTGATGTTCCACCGGGTTCTGCGTCGCGATTACCAGAAACGGCTGCGGCAACTCGTAGGAGTGCGCGTCCATCGTGACCTGGCCTTCGTTCATGGCCTCAAGCAGCGCCGACTGCGTTTTCGGAGTAGTGCGGTTGATTTCGTCGGCCAGCAGCACGTTGGTGAAAACCGGGCCGCGCTTGAATTCGAACTGCTGCTCCAGCGCCGAATACACGGAAATACCCAATACGTCGGACGGCAACATGTCGCTCGTGAACTGCACCCGCTGAAAGGTGCAATCAATGGCGCGGGCCAGAGCCTGTCCGAGCGTGGTCTTGCCGACGCCGGGGACACCTTCAATGAGCAGGTGTCCGCGGGCGAAAATCGAAACCAGGGCCAGGCGGACGACTTCATCATTGCCGCGAATCACGCGGCGCATGGCCTTTTCCAGCTCTTTGGCCTTATGCGCAACTGCGGTGGCAATCTCTGGCATTTGTGTGGATTCTACTATCTGGGTCATCAGAGCTAGGAGTTACCTACGTCACAGCGTTAATGGACTTCTTAAGCTCAGCGTTTTGAAAGGGCACGGCTTTGGCCGTGCCGCAGAAGCACCATTTTCAAACGGTACGCCGTGCCCTTTTCGAGTCGGTCTTCCCGACGCCTTCTCTGTGCCTCCCTGTCTCTGTGGTAGATTTTCCTGTTCCATGTCCTTTTCCGACTTTTACGGCAACGCCGAAAGCGTTCATCGCCTGCGCGACATGCTGACGCGGAGACGGCTTCCGCACGCGGTCGTCCTCGCCGGCTCCGCCGGATCAGGCAAATACACGCTCGCCCTGATGCTGGCGCAGGCGCTTAACTGTCTCACTCCACCCAAGAACGACGGCCTCGCCGACTTTTGCGGAAAATGTGCCAATTGCACCCGAATTGCCCAGTCCGCCGATCTGAACGCCCGCTTTGTCGAGGCCGTCGAGGCCCGCGAAAGCCTGCGCGAAACCGACAAAAAAGAGACCCGCATCTTCGTGCAGACTCATCCCGACGTGCTCATCATCCCTCCTGATCCGCCCCAGATGATGATCAAAGTCGATCAGGTGCGTCGCGTCATCGAGACCATCTATTACCGTCCGGCGGAGGGTCGCGAACGGGTCTACATCTTCACCGATTCAGCCTTTATGAAAGAGGCGGCCAACTCGCTACTGAAGGTGCTG
>Ga0335081_10019568_pt1 | contig 10949 bp, 9 predicted proteins | sample Lox_Sample_35_FD_206713 | JGI IMG/M metagenome (GOLD analysis project Ga0335081, IMG submission 206713) | Soil microbial communities from Loxahatchee National Wildlife Refuge, Florida, United States - Lox_Sample_3.5 | ecosystem: Environmental > Terrestrial > Soil > Wetlands | place: USA: Florida...
AGGTGGCCTCCGTCGCCGGCCGACCGCGGAGCGCCTCCTCGGCGCGCCACGCCCGCCACGGTTTGGGGGCGACTCCGCCCAGGGCCACGCGCGCGCCGATGATCGCATCGCCGTCGAGCTCGAGCGCGGCGGCGACCGACACCAGGGCGAATGCGTAACTGGAACGGTCACGCACCTTGCGATAGGTGGCGCGCTCGGCGGGATTCGGCGGAGGCAGCTCCACGGCGGTGATCAGCTCGCCGGGCTCGAGCACCGTCTCGATGTCGGGACGGTCCTCGGGCAGTCGTTGCAGATCGCAGAGGTCGACCGTGCGCTCGCCCGACGCGCCGCGGAGATGGACGACGGCGTCAAGCGCCGTGAGCGCGACGCACATGTCCGACGGGTGAGTGGCCACGCACGCCGGCCACGTGCCCAGGATCGCGTGCATGCGGTTGAAGCCTTCGATCGCGTCGCACCCGTCGCCCGGGGTCCGCTTGTTGCACCGCGAGCCTTCGGTGTCGTAGAAGTAGGTGCAGCGGGTGCGCTGCAGCAGGTTGCCGCCGACCGTGGCCATGTTCCGGATCTGCGCTGAGGCGCCGGCCACGATCGCGCGGGCGAGCATCGGATACCCGGATCGGACCGCCTCGTGCTCGGCCACCGCGGTGTTGCGCGCCGCCGCGCCGATCGTGAGGCCGCCGCGTGCGGTCGGCGCGATCTCGCGTGACAGGCCGGTGACGTCGACCAGTGCCGACGGCGTCTCCACCATCTCGCGCATCAGGTCGACGAGGTTCGTGCCTCCGCCGAGATACCGACCCTGCCCGTCGGACGCGCGGCGGATCGCGTCGTCAACATCGGCCGCCCGCGAGTAGGTGAGCTCGATCATGCTCCCTGCTCCGCGTACACGTCGATGATCGCGTCAACGATTCCGTTGTACGCGCCGCAGCGGCAGAGATTCCCACTCATCCGCTCGCGCAGCTCATCCTGGCCGAATCCGATGTCCGGGGCCGTCAGGTCGTCGGTGATGTGACTGGGAACGCCGCGCCGAAGCTCCTCGACCATGCCGATCGCCGAGCAGATCTGGCCGGGGGTGCAATAGCCGCACTGAAATCCGTCGTGATCGATGAACGCCTGCTGCAGCGGATGCAGCGCGCCGTCGGAACTCAGGCCCTCGATCGTCGTCACCTCACGCCCCTCGTACTGGACGGCAAGCGCCAGGCACGACACGACGCGCTCGCCGTCGACGAGCACGGTGCAGGCGCCGCAAGCCCCCTGGTTGCAGCCCTTCTTCGTGCCGTAGAGGTCCAGGTGTTCGCGCAGGAAGTCGAGCAGCGAGACCCGAGCGTCGGCGGGCACCGGCGCCTCGCGGCCGTTGATGATCATCGGCACGGCGATCCTCCTTTCGACGCACTCATCACGTAACCGACCTACCCACGTTTATACCGGCCAAGGTGACTCGACCTCCCCGGGAGAGCGGATGGACACCTGCCGCCAGCGGCCGAGACATCGCGAAGACGCGTATTTCTGGCGGATGGGGCCCCTCTTAGCTGTGAGCGTCCTCCCAGGGTCATGCAGATTCTCTTCCTCGTATCGGCGCACAACGGCCTGAGCCAGCGCACCTCGGTTGCGCTGACCGAAGCCGGTCACGACGTCTCGGTCGCGGTGGTCGACTCGGCCTCGGCGATGGAGACCGCAGTCCGCATGCACGATCCGGACCTGATCGTGTGTCCGTTTCTCAAGACGCTGATTCCGGAATCGGTCTGGGCGCGGCATCGCTGCTTGATCGTGCACCCCGGACCGCGTGGCGATCGCGGCCCGTCGTCGCTCGATTGGGCGATCGAGCTCGACAAAGCGAATTGGGGAGTGACCGTGCTGCAGGCGAACGGCGAGTTCGACGCCGGCGAGGTGTGGGCGTCGACCACGTTCGGCATGCGGCCGGCAACCAAGAGCAGCCTCTACGGGCACGAGGTGCGGCGAGCGGCAGTCGACGCGGTCCTCGACGCCGTCGACCGACTTGTGTTGTTCGGAACAGCACCGGCCACGTCGGAGCGTGTGGCGAGCGTGGCGCTCGGGCCGTGCCTGCCTCTGATGAGCCAGGAGGTCCGCGCCATCGATTGGACGACGGATTCGACCGAGCGCGTGCTTCGGAAGATCCGCGTCGGCGACGGGTCCCCGGGAGTCCTCGACGCGATCGCGAGCAGCAAGTTTCATCTCTTCGGGGGCCATCCCGAACAGAAGCTTCGAGGTCGGCCTGGCGAATTACTGGCGCAGCGCAACGGAGCGATCTGCCGAGCGACGGCCGACGGGGCGGTGTGGATAACTCACCTCAAACGCCAGCAGTCCGGAACCGAGCGGCACTTCAAGCTGCCGGCCGCACGTGCACTCGCGGTTGCGGGCATAGCGCTCGACGTGCCCGAAATCGCGATCGCGTTCGACGCACAAATTGATGGACACACCTATCGCGACATCGCCTACCACGAGAACGCCGGCGTGGGTTACCTGCGGTTCGGGTTCTACAACGGGGCGATGAGTACCTCGCAGTGCGAGCGGCTGCGCGAGGCGTACGCGCACGCTCGCGCGCAACGCCACACCAAGGCGATCGTGTTGCTCGGCGGCGACGACTACTTTTCAAATGGCATTCACCTAAACGAGATCGAGACGGCCGATGATCCAGCAGAGGAGTCGTGGCGCAACCTGAACGCGATCGACGATCTGGTTCGCGACATCGTCGAGACCGAATCGCATCTCGTGATCTCAGCGTTGGCCGGAGACGCCGGCGCGGGCGGCGTGCCCCTGGCGCTTGCGGGCGACTACGTCCTCGCGCGCGAGGACATCATCCTGAACCCGTATTACCAGCACATGGGGGGCCTCTATGGATCGGAGTACTGGACTTACCTGCTGCCCCGACGTGTCGGTTCGGCGACGGCTAAGCGCCTGACGCACGCACCATTCCGTGCAGTCGGGGTGACCGAGGCGGTGAGGATCGGATTGATCGACGCCGCCCTGGGTGACGACCTCGAGAACTTCCGGGTGCGCACTGCTCGGTTCGCCGAACGGATCGCGCATGACGGGTTGCATCAGCGGCGTCTCGAGGACAAACACCTCCGACGAGCGCGCGACGAGCAGGTGAAACCCCTCGAGGCATATCGCCAGGAGGAGCTCGCCCGCTGTCACGAGTGCTTCTTTGGTCCGAACTCTCGCTACCACGACGCCCGGCGGCGTTTCGTCTACAAGCTGCCGCCACGCGAGAGCGCCGGCGAGGAACCGGTCCGCGTTGCGATCTGAGCCGCCGGCTCCCCGCTAGGCCGCCGGCTCCGCGTTACGCCGCCAGCTCCGCGTTACGCCGCCAGCTCCCCGTCAGGCCTCTTAGGGCCACGGCCGGGCCTTGACTTTGTGCTGCAAAGCGTAATAGAGTTTGTGGCGCAAAGGCTACGAAGGAGCTAGAGATGAACGGAACGTCCGACATAGGCGGCGGCGAGATGTACGAGGAAGAGGGGCGACTGGATCCTCGCGGCGCGGCACGGCTGCTGGCGCAGACCCATCGGCGGGCGCGGCGCGAGTTGGACTTCAGGTCTCCGTGGCTCTCGGTGATCGCGGCGGGAGCGGTATTGATTGGTTTCGGCGCCGTGTGGCTGTCGGTCCGCGGGCAGCATCCGTTCAAGGGTCCGACCGCCGCGGCTCTGGTTGTTCTGTACGTGCTCGTTGCGACCCGGATCGGAACCGTTCTGTACGCCCATCGCCGAGCCAACGTCGGCGTCAGTGGCCGCTCGGTGCGGCAGGAGCGCGCGGAAGGAGTCGGGTTGGCGGCGGCGTTGGTCGCGGTGTACGCGGTGATGGTGGCGCTCGCGGGCGACGGGCCGGGTCATCACGCAGCCTTCTACTGGGTGTATGGCGTCACGGCGACCCTGATCGTGCTGGGCGCATTCTGGGCAGCCCGCTCGGCGGTAAGGGAGGACTGGCTGGACCTTGGCCTGTCGATTGCGATCATGCTTCTCGCGGCGGGGAGTGCGTTCGCGGGACCTCGCGGAATATGGCTGAGCGACGGGATTGGCCTGTGCGTTGTGCTGCTCGGTTTCGGCGCCGTCCAAGCTTGGCTGCTCCAGGAGTCTCGAGCAGACGCATGACAGCTGATGCACTTGATCCGCTGATCCATGTCCCGGCTCGACTGCAGATCGTGGCCACACTGGCTGCGCTGCCGGACGGTGACGCGCTGTCCTTCACCCGCCTGCAGGACATGATCGGCCTCACGCCCGGCAACCTGATCACCCACCTGCGCAAACTCGAGGACGCCGACTACCTCAGCAGCGAAAAGACCGGGACCGGGCCGGCGTCGCGAACCTCACTGGCGCTGACGCGCCGGGGACGGGCGGCCTTGGACGACTACACCGCGACGCTGCGCGGCATGCTCAACGGGCTGTAGACACCGCCCGGTTAGCGAGTCTGGATCGGGCGGCGCGGAAGCGCCGTCGGCCCGGACAGTCTTGGAGCGCGGGGCCCTGTCAGGGAGTGCTCGGGGCGAGCCGGTCCGGACGGGCCTTGGCTGGGCTGCCGGCCCATTGTGGGCGGGCTCTTGGAACGCCTCGTCCACGGTCTTGGGCAGCCGCTTGATCTCGGACGAGTGGCACCTCGAGCGGTCCGGTGATGAGCAGCAACCACCAGTCGGGCATGATCTTGCGGGCTCCGCCCGGGCGTCCACGTCGGCTTGTTGAATCCCATGACAACGAGCGTGGGTCCCGGTCGGCCGCGACCCAGACGAATTGGGCGTGTCAGGCACAACCGTGCGCGCATGGCGCGGCCGGGACCCCGCTTCTGGCCGTCAGGACAGTTCGAGCGGCGCCCGGGCGAGCCGGATGAGCCTCAGGGCCACCTGGAGCTCGCAGATGCGCCGTTCGATCGGATGCGGCAGAAGCTCCTGCGCTGCCCGGATCCGGTTGGTGATCGTGTGCTCGTGGACCCCCAGGCGTCGCGCCGAGCGCGAAGGGCCCATGTTCTCCTCGAGGTACACACGCAGCCTGGCGCTGAGGCGCCGGAAGTGGTCGTCATCGGCGACGAGCCGGCCGAGCTCGGTGAGCACGAACTCGCGAGCTTGATCGACATCATGCCGAGTCGAGCGCCATAGCCTCGCCGTCAGCTCGCGACCCCATCCACCCGGCAGCGCATAGCCGGGCCCTCGGGACGACGAGCGACACTCTCGCGCCCATCGAACCGAGCAGCTGCAACGCCGCGCGCTCAAGGTTCGCCAGCGCGGCATCGAGCCGCTCATGCGTGTCCTCACTCCAAAGGACGACCGCCCGGTGAGTCTGTTCGAGCTCGTATCCCAGGCGTCGGCTGGCCCGCTCGACCTCCCTCGTGTCGCCGTCGAGCAGGGCATCAACCACCTGAGCGCGGACGGCGGCGGCGCTCCGACCCACCGCTCACGCTCGTCGCCGTAGCCGCGGACGAGGCCGGCGCTGAGCGCCTCTACGAAGTCGAACGTCCAGTTTGCGCCGAGTTGTATCGCCTCGGCGAGCTGGTCTGGATCCTCGATGTCGGTCAGCTCGACGTGGATTGCGTCGGTCATGTCCTGGGTCACCGACGGCAGCCACTCCGTGTCCTTCGTGAAATCGAGGACGAGCTCGCGCATTCGCCCCTGCGAGTCCATCGGCGGAGCGTATTACCACGGCTAGACCGTAATCCAGCCGATGTCGACGGGCGGACGGCTGCGGACGCTCGTCAGCCGGCGTGTGGATCTCGATCGTGCCCTGAGACGGGAGCGAGTGCTGCCGGGACAGCTCGCGTCCCGGATCGTCTACGTGGATCTGAATGTCGATGGTCGGCCCGGTGCCAGCCGAGGCACACCTTGGCCGTGGCCACGACCATCGGCGGAACGGGATCGACATCGGCGAAGAGACCACGGAGCTCGGCCATGAGGGGTTCGTCCGGATCTCTGTCCACCCTCATATACGGCGCCTCCCCAGTGGGCTCACGAACGGTCTACTCCCTATGCGCGTCCGAGCGAACAATCCTATGAACATCCAGAGAACGCCGCGGGCGCCTTGATACATCGACGGCCGGACGGCCGCTGTCGGTGGGGATGAGGGCTCGACTCGGGACCGGACGGCGCGATGCTCTGTCCGGATCGCTTCCGGCTGACGCCGGCTGTATCAGCGCACCCTCGATCGCGCTCTGATCGATTGACGCCCCGCTCGGGCGCATCGAACTCGTGAGGTCCCGGAGGAGGCAGCCATGAGCACACAGCAGCAGGATTCAACGAGCGCCCGGCGTGCGACACGCACCCGTCCGCGCAAGCGACTCGAGTTGGCGGAGATTGGGATCCGCCTCCTGGACGAGGCCCACCTAGCGTGGCAGCGCGCCGAGCTCGAGTGTGAGCTGGCGCTCGAGGCGTGGTACGAGGGGTCGCCGCGCGTGAGCACAGACCGTTACCTCTCCTACCGCGCGGCGCTCGATCGCGAGCAAGCCGCGGCGCGCGATCTCGAGCGGCTGTGGGACCTAGCGCGCTCCGGACACGATGCGCTCGCGGCGGCGGCAGCGCAGGCGTCGTAATCGATGTATCAGGCTGGAGCGGGGTCGCTCTTATAGGCATACACGATTTCTGACGCCACGGGCGAACAGCAGGCGGTCAGCTCGTGTGGGGGCGCATTCACGGAGGAAAAAGGGGGGGAGCATCACGAGCAGAGGTGATGCTCCCCCGATCTATCCCGCGGACCAACGGCCGGCCAGCGTGGAAGGCGAGCGATGTACAGAACACCGCCGGATTTTGGGATATGGATCAGACAGTTCAGCCAAAGGGGGCATCCAAATGACCGGGATCGCAATCGTGAACGTGCTGCTAATGGCGAACGTGATCGTGGGGACAGTCGGACTCCTCGCCTGGAGCATCATCTCTTCAACGGACGGGCGAGCTCGACGGCGCGCGCGGTCACGCCGGGCGAGCCGGGCATACCGCGTCTCCGAACCGATGTTGAGCGCCTTGGGCAACGAGCAGTCCACGTCGGCGAACGAGAAGGCTAAGCCGCCTCGCGTGGCGCGAGACCTTCCCACCAACTGATCTCGGACCACGGTCCACAGCCGCAACCCGCGCCTATGACTGGATCGGCTGGGTCAGGTCGTAGACCGTCTGCCCGCCGATCGTCTCCGACCGGTAGTGGGCCTTGACCCAGCTTGTGATCCCGCTCGTGCTCGAGCCACCTCCCGGCCCGCCGCCACCGAAGCCGGCGCCCGAGGCGAGGTAGTAGTGGATGTCGCCGGCCTTGACGTACGCCTCGAACTGGGCGAGCGTGATGTTTCCGCCCTGATTGTTGAAGCCGCCGATCGCCATCACGGGAACGCCACCGGTGGCGAGCTCGAGGGAGGCCGCGCTCTGCGAGCCTGATGTCGCCGCCACCCACCGATAGCCGGACGCACCCGACTTCAGCGCCGCGACCAGCGCGCTGCTCACGGTGCCGGCGCCCCCGCCTGCGCGGGATCCGGCAGACGGTGGGCTGCCGCCGCGCGTGAACCTCGTGCGCGCGAAGTCGCCACCCCCGCCGCCGGCGTTCCCGGGGGGCGCGTTGCCGGAGCGCGCAAAGCCGCCGCCCACAAAGCCGCCGCCACCCGGGCCGGCGTCGCTGGCGATCGCCGGTCCCGCCGACGGAACCGAGCCGGTATGCGCTGACCCGATCGTCTGCGCTGAATACGCCAAGGGTCCGGCGAGGCAGGCAACGAGCGCGATCACCGCTGAGGCCGCCGTCAGACGCCGCGTCACGTGCGCCGGAATCAGCAGTCCGAGCGCCCCGACCGCGCCGGCAACCGCCACCACCGGGGCGAGCCACGGCTCCCACGACGGCGTACGACCGAGCAACAGGATCGACCAGCCCGCGGTCACGACCACGCCCACCGCCAGTAGGGCGCGGGCCTCGAGTCGTCTCCGATGACGCCATGCGAGCGTGGCACCGATCGCGACGAGCGCGGCGATCGCGGGCGCCAACGCCACCGTGTAATAGGTGTGGATCACACCGGCGCTGAGGCTGAACACGAGCCCGCTCACGACGAGCCAGCTGCCCCAGAGCAGGAGCGCGGCGCGCGTCCGGTCGGTGCGGGGCGCGCGCAGGCGCCACGCCAGCCCAACTACGAGCGCGAGCAGGGCCGCCGGCAGCAACCACGATGCCTGGCCGCCCATTACGTCGTTGAACAGGCGCAGCACTCCGGTGGTGCCGCTGAAGTTCCCGCCGCCACCACCGGTGACACCGCCCCCGCCCACCCCCCCGCCGCTGCCGGTGAGGCGCCCAATGCCGTTGTAGCCCACGATCAGGTTGAGGATGCTGTTGGTCGACGAGCCGTCGATCATCGGGCGCGAGGACGCCGGCCACAGCGCGACGATCGCCACCCACCACCCGGCGCTGGCGATCATCGTCGCGCCGCCGGCGAGCAGTTGCCCCACCCGTCGGCGGACCGGGGTGGGCGCGGCGATCAAGTACACGAGCGCGAAGCCGGGCACGACGAGGAACGCCTGCATCATCTTCGCGAGGAAGGCAAAGCCGATCAGGGCGCCGACGCCGATCATCCACCGCGTGGAGCCTTCCTCGAGTGCCCGCACGAGGCAGTACGCCGACGCAACGAGCAAGCACACGAGCAGCGCATCCGGGTTGTTGAACCGGAACATCAGTGCCGCGACGGGCGTCGCGGCCAATGCCGCGCCGGCGAGCAGACCCGCTCCCGAGCCGAACCAGCGCTTCACCGAAGCGGTGAGCAGGCCAACGGCGACCACACCCTCGATGACCTGCGGCACGAGCATGCTCGCGCTTGAGAACCCGAAGGTCCGTCCCGACAACGCCATCACCCACAGCGACGCCGGGGGCTTGTCGACCGTGATGAAGTTCGACGAGTCGAGCGAGCCGAAGAAGAACGCCTTCCAGCTCCTCGTCCCGGCCTGAACGGCCGCGGCGTAGAAGCTGTTGGCATCGCCCGACGCGGTCAGGTTCCACAGATACGCGACCGTCGTCGCCGCGAGTAGTGCGATCAGGGCGGGCCGCGCCCACGCCGGATCCTCGGCCCGGCCGCGAACGAGCGACCGGATCCGCCCGCTCCTCGTGTCACCGGCAGGCAGGACCCGGCCGGGAAACGTTGTCGTACTCATCTCAGTGTCCTTGCGCGTCGAGGGACAGGAAGGTGTCGCGGCGAGCGTCCCCAGAACGCTTGCGGAACACGAACGACGAGAGCGCGACGTAGCGCGTGACGGTGGCAGCCAGGGTGGCGAGCACCAGCACCGCCGCCTCGAGCAGCCGCGGGGCGTGCCGGTCGAGATCGTGGAGCACGGTGAGCGCACCGTTCGTGAGTGCGAGCGCCAGCAGAAACACGAGAAAGCCGGCGACATGCTGGCGGGCCAACCCCTCCCGGCCGCGGATCCCGAACGTGAGCCGGCGGTTCGCCGCGGTGTTGCCGACGGCGGTGAGCGCCAGCGCGACCGCGCTCGCGAGCGCGGAGCCGAGCGCCCCGGCAAGGAGCAGGAACAGCAGCGCGTAGGCGAGCGTGGAGACGACGCCGATCGCGGCGAACACGGCCACCGGGGAGGCCAGCGCGAGCCGGGCCACTCCGCGCAGATCGGCGACCGCTGTCGAGACGATGTCGACGCGGGAGTCGGGATCGTCGACCCAGTCGACCGGCACCTCGTAGATCCGCATTCCGCGGCGCTGCGCGGCGATCAACAGCTCGGTGTCGAAGAACCACGATTGATCGCGCACCGCGTCGAGCAGCTCAGGCAGCACATCGATGCGCACCGCCTTGAAGCCGCACTGGGCGTCGGTGAACCGCGCACGGAGCGCCACGTGCAGGATGCGGTTGTAGGTGCGCGAGATGAACTCCCGCTTCGGGCCCCGCGCTACCCGGGCTCCGCGCGCCAGGCGCGAACCGATGGCAACCTCACTGTGACCGGAGAGCAGCGGCGCGAGCAGCGGAAGGAGCGCGTGCAGGTCGGTGGAGAGGTCGACGTCCATGTACGCGACCACGCGGGCGCGGCTGGCAGACCATGCCGTACGGAGCGCCCGGCCGCGGCCCTTCTGCTCCAGCCGCAGCACACGGACGTGGTCGAGCTCGGACGCGAGCGTGTTCGCAATGTCTGGTGTGAGATCGGTGCTGGCGTTGTCGGCGATCGTGATTTGCCACGAGAACGGCACCTCGCGATCGAGGAAGTGATGCAGCAGGTGAATCGATCGCGCAAGCACACTCTCTTCGTTGTAGACCGGGACCACGATCTCGACATCGAGCTCTCGAGTCGATGCCGGGTGAGCGCTTCGTGCCCTCACGCCGGCCGGTCCAGGTTGTGCCGTGACTGTTTCCATTTGACGCCTTTGGTTCGTAGGTCGCAAAGGAAGCTTCGACACCCGGCGTGAGAAGGCGATGAGGGATCCGTAAGCCTTACGTCGCAACCTTGGCATGATCCCCGCGTGGCGCGAACGGGTTTTGAGCTACCCAGACGAGTGCTGATCACCGGCGCCGCAGGCGCGATCGGTTCGTGCCTACGCGACGGTCTGCGACCGCTCGTCGACGAGCTCGTGCTCACCGACGTGCGCGCGATTGAGCCGGGCGACAACGAACGGTTCGTCCCGGCCGACCTCGCCGACCGGGATGCGGTGACGCGAGCCGTGGAGGGCGTCGACGCGGTCATCCATCTCGGTGCGGTGCCGTCCGAGGCGCCGTTCGAAGACCTCATCGGGCCCAACTTGATCGGCACTTTCAATGTGTTCGACGCAGCGAGGCGTGCAGGCGCGCGGCGAATCGTGTTCGCGAGCTCGAACCACGCCACCGGCTTCTATCCCGTCGAGCAGACGCTGGCCGGGTACGAGCCGACACGACCCGACTCGCTCTACGGAGTCACGAAGGTGTACGGCGAGGGGCTCGGCCGGCTGTTCGTAGACAAGTTCGGCATGGAGGTGGTCTGCCTGCGGATCGGGACGTTCGCCGAGCGGCCGCGCCAGGCGCGCGACCTCGCAACATGG
>Ga0335081_10019569_pt1 | contig 10949 bp, 11 predicted proteins | sample Lox_Sample_35_FD_206713 | JGI IMG/M metagenome (GOLD analysis project Ga0335081, IMG submission 206713) | Soil microbial communities from Loxahatchee National Wildlife Refuge, Florida, United States - Lox_Sample_3.5 | ecosystem: Environmental > Terrestrial > Soil > Wetlands | place: USA...
CATTTTAATTTATCATGGTGATGAGATGGACAAATGAATTGGTCAGGAAATGTCATGTCGCAGGATCCTGTCTGAGATTGCCAGCAGATGACGATGTTTCAATGCTATTATCCTGCTTTAGTGCTATTTAAGATTAAGGGGATATCGTTGTATGCTGTCCCATGTCGCCGAATGGCCGAAACGGGTCCCCTTTGATGTCGGATCCGCCACCACAAAAATTTCCCGGTCCCAAAAATTTCCCAACGGTTCCCTGACCTTATCGTCATCACCGCCATCGCCAGCTGTCATGAACGTCATTATCTGGGCTGGTACAGTCTCCTCCTTGCGAAGGGTCTTAGTAATGTTCTTTAGGCCCCGGAGCCTCCCCGACGGCAGTGTCAAATGCAATTGCCACGTTGACGCCCATTCTCTCGCCCTACTACAGCATCATCACAGTCACCTCCCCGAACGTCTTCATCAACGACCCCTGGCAATCCTCCACAGCCCTCCTCATCTTCCCCGGCGGCCGCGACGTCGCCTACTGCCAATCCCTCACCGGCTCCCCCAACGCAGCCATAGCCTCCTGGATCCGTCACCGGGGCGGGAAATACCTGGGCTTCTGCGCCGGCGGATACTACGGCTCTAAACGCTGTGAATTCGAAATGGGGGATAAACTGCTGGAAGTTGCTGGCCCACGGGAATTGGAGTTTTTTCCGGGGATCTGTAGGGGTTCCGCATTCGCAGGGTTTGTGTATGACCAGGAGGACGGGGCACGGGCCGCTGCGCTCAAGGTAGAAAAAGGATTGGGCGTCGGTGCGGTAGGGGAGGTCAAGGCTTATTGTAATGGTGGGGGGATCTTCGTGCATGCGGATTCTTATAAGGAGCAGGGAATCGAGGTTCTTGCACGTTTTAAGGAGAAAGTCAAGGCTGAGGGTGGTGATGCCGCGGTTGTATACTGCAAGGTCGGCGTTGGTGCAGCCATTCTCACCAGCGTTCATCCAGAGTAACGCCCCCGCCCAAATTCCCTCTCAATTTCGTTGTCAATTGCGTATTGATCGGGAAGATTCCGCGGATCGCAATTGAACAAAGGAGACGGCGCGGAAAACTACGTCCGCCTCATCGACGACCTCCTCGCCCACGACGCCGCCCTATCAACCTTCCTCCGCGCCCTCCTCACAAAACTCGGCCTCAAGGTCTCCCCTGAAGATCCTTCTTCACCAAACGATATGAACGGAAAGGGTAACCCCAAACTCACCCCAATTCATATTTCTTCGGCCTCTGAAGCACTCAACAGGGCTCTTTACGAGTCGCTTGTAATCCTTGCCGATGACTCCCTTGCGCCCTTGGCAGACAATACTTTCTTCATCAGGGATACGAACGATGTGTTCTATATCCAGTATTTGGAGAGTGCTTTTGAGTCTATGAGGGAATTGGGAACGGGTTTGGAAGAGGTGAACGCTTATTCCCTGGATATGGTTCCGAAATTGGTTTATTTTCATTCTGCGCCAATGACGTATCGACATTTTTCGTTGAAGGAGTATTTCAAGCATCTGCCATTAAACTCGAAAATCGGACAGTCCTTGGCATATGTCGAAGTCACTTCGTCCACACAGACGCTCCTCGATAAAAACTCTGCTCTACTACGCACGCTGCCCTCGGGTTTCGTGATTACGGCGACGAGTCAAGTTCACGGTCGTGGACGTGCGGGCAATGCGTGGATCTCACCTCGTGGTGCCTTGCCGTTCAGTTTTATCGTCCATCTGCCGTTGAATCTTTCGTCGCGGCTGGTGTTTGTGCAGTATCTTGTGAGCCTGGCGGTTGTGGAGGCGATCCGGACCTACGACGAGGGATGGGAGGATGTGGACGTGTGTATCAAGTGGCCTAATGATGTCTATGGAAAAGCAAGAGGAAAGGATAGATGGGAAAAAATTGGCGGGATTATCGTGAATTCAACGTACCTCGAAAAACAGTACGTTCTCGTCGTTGGTACCTACTAACATATCGTCTCCCTTTTTGTTCTGTACTTGTTTTTGACGAGTTGCTGACTTCATAGGAATCGGGATTGACACCACGAATCCTCACCCGACGACGTCTCTCCTGAACATCATCCCCGAACATCTTCACCCCCCGACCCACGAAGCCCTCCTCGCCAAAATCCTCTCTGTCTTCTCAGATATGTACACAAAATTCCTCGTTACAGGCTTCCGCACTTTTGAAGCACAATACTACAAACGATGGCTGCACACGGAGCAAATCGTCCACATTGAAAATGGGATTGCTCGAGGGAAAGTGATTGGGATAAGTTGCTTCGATGGTGGGAGCGGTGGGCTCCTGGTGGATGAGGTGGATGTGAGTGGACGGAGTTTGAGGAGGGGTGTTACGGAGGTTGTTGCCGATGGGAATAGTTTTGATATGATGAAGGGTTTGTTGAAGAAGAAGACTGCGAGATGAACCCAACACACGATAGACCTCCGGACAACAGTGTAGCGGAGTTGGGATGAGTATTTAGATTAGAGCTTAGATTGATGGGTCTATATGGGGCATGGCATGGAGATGTATTGGATTCATATGATGTGAATTACATGCATAGAATCGATAATGGGATCTTGTTCTCGCGTTCTACAATAGTTTTCGTGCAGCGTATTTCGGCCCGCGCCGGCGGATCAGCAGCGATTCGACTACGAAATCCGGCAGAAAGCAAGCGGCAACATTGAAGTCATTCATCCCACCACAACTCCTCGTCCACCGCGCCGCCTTTCCTGTCGACTGTCGCCCTCCATTGCGTAGCAAATGGCTCCCCGCGTCAACGAGGGCCTCGTTGCCCAATTAATGGACATAACCCGATGCTCCAAGAAGGATGCTGAGCAGGCTCTCAAAGTATCCCCTCACAGCATCACTTCTAGACTAATCTTGTCCTTGAAGGCGAAAGACAGCAACATCGAACGAGCAATCGACTACATTTTAACAGGCGACCTAGAACGAGACAGACAAAAGGAAAAAGAGCAGCCTCGAAAGAGCGGGATGTTCAGCTCCCTTCGCAACACAATTCGCTCCAAATCCCCGCTCAAAAATCGTCGTCCGTCGCCTTCCTCCACCACAAACTCCTCATTAGCCGAAATTGTCAATGTCTCGGAAGACGATGAAGACGATCCACAATTGCGACTCGCGATGGCCATGTCCCTCGCACAACCACAAAGTTCCTCATCGGGCGCAAGTAGAGCCCAAAGTCCCGTTCCAGGCAGTGCGGACCGCGGGCCACCCTCCATCAACGATCCTCATCGTCCATACTTTGGTCCCGCACGGCAAAACGAATATCGTGAGGGACAATGGGACATTGTTCTCTCAAATGGCAGTGCGCAGGAAACCGGCGTCGTCGGACACAACGGGGCAACAAGTTCGTCGAATACGGCCACTTGGACGTTGCCGCCCTTAAACTTTGAACCGGAGGATTTGAATTCTGAGGCTTCGGAGCGGAAACGTGTTGAGGGCGTGCCGACGGTGTTGGATACGAGGAGTGGGAGTGGGACTTGGGGCATGGATGCGGTGAGTACGCTTGCTGGGTTGATGACAATTTTACATCAGATTCCACGGGCTCGACTGGCGTTTCTGTTAGCTTCGCCGAGGGAACCTGTTGCGAGAGAGCAGCTACAGGTTGGAGAACGATGGTGGAAGGGTGGTCAGATTAGTTCGATTGCGCCGTCTAGTGCCGGGGATGGGGATGTCACAGGAGAAGCGGTGTTATTAGAAGCTGCCAAGATCATGGCTTTTCTCGATGATACAGATCGATCTTATGGAAGGCAACACCCACATTTCCCCAAGCTTCTGTCTGACGACTAGAATATCGCAATACCTCGCTGCAGCGGTACAAAATGACCTCCTCAAAGTCCCCCAGCGAGGAGAATCCAAAGGGACAGACGTAACAGCAGCAACCTTCCTTCACCGCTGGACCTCAATCCTCGACACCATCTACCCCAAAACGTTCCTTTCGGACCCTCAAACAAATCTCTTCCAAGTCCTTGTCTATTGCCCCGCCGACCCCTCGTGCAACGTCAAAGAACACGCCGAATATATCACGGAAATCGTCATCGGAGTGCCCCGCATCCTCACCGATGCAGGCACGGCCAACTTAATCGACGCCCTCGAAGCAGTCTTTTGGGGAGGGGATAAACCCGCTTGCTTTAAATCTCTTTCCGACGTGCTCCTTATCACGCTTCGACGGGAGGATAACGAGGATGGGGCTGGGGTTGAGATTTTACCGCGGTGCAATGTTGCACGGTTTATGTGGGAGAATTATGAGCAGACGGAGAAGGATATTGCGGTTCGTAGGGGTTTAATGGATTCGTTGAAGCAATTGGCGAAACGCGAGGAAGTACTTACGTGGATTGAGAGAGGGGGGAAGAAGGTAAGGGCACAGGAGGTCCTTGAGGCGACGTTGGGCTATGTTACGTCGCTCGAGGGGAACGGGGTTTTTGCTGAGGGGGAGGAGCGTGCTGGGGAAGGCGGCAGTAGTATGGATATTGATTCAGAGAGAAAACTCCCGTCTATCGCCGCCGAACTCAAATCCTCTCTTGAGAGTTTAAGCGAGCGACTCCAAGGTCCTCCAGAGCATATTTCACAAAGCTGATAGTAGAATTCCGCAAATCAACGGAGACCCTGAAGAAAAGGTTATCTCAAGTCTTCGATTTCCCTCCCTTCATTACTCGTGCGGCTGATACTCCTGACGCCCCTCCGACACGAATCTCCACAGTCTACCTCTTACGCGGAGTGATTGTAGACCAACATTTGACCTTCTTCTCTCGCTGGCAACACTATTCAAACCCCTACAAACGAAAGCTCGAATGGTATAAATCCGATTTTTCGACCAAATTGGATCTTGTGGGCGTCGATGAAGGAGAGGTTCTTACGATCGCCAGGGATCGAGGAAGCGAGGGGATTACGACGGTGTATGTACATGAGGACGTCACGGAGGCCATCGAGAAAGTCCTACCGCCGGAATACTTGCGGGTACGTCCCTCACTCTTCGTACGGAGCGTGCGCTTTGTATTTTGGCTTTTCTGTGACTGACGGTGTTTGAAGGAATTTGTTCAGAAAGATAATGAGCTGTTTGAGAAGGAGTTGAATCCGCCTGTTATTCACATAAGTCTGTCCAACGAAACCACCACCGACATGGATACCACCCAAGACGAATCAACCGCACTGCCCGTTACAACTCCGTCAAACACAATTCCCGTCATACAAAGTAATAATCCCTTTTTGAGGCACGCACAGGAGGACGTACCGGCGGAGACAATGTTAATTAATCCTTCGACTAATAGCATGGAGACAAACCCGTTTCGACAATCGAGTGACCACCTACGGCAGCTGCATTTGAGAAGCCAAGAAAAGGAGAATCAGGATCAGGAAATGGTTCAGTAATCTGTGTTTATTGTTCTTTTGGGGGCCTTTTTGTGTATCTGTTGATTTTTTTTTTCAAGGCATTGAATGGACTTTCGTATCTGTCTTTCTGGGATGGAGCTAGTGAACGGGTGCTAGCGACTTTATTCTTAATGGATCAGGGGATTCGAGTCGCCACTTCATTTTCTCTTCATTTTCTCTGTGGCCTGGAAAATGAACGGAGATTTTTATGTGCAAACAGTTCAAACTCGTATATCACAAAACAAAACATACCCTGGGCCGCATTCAAAAGCCTGAGGTCTTGTGTGCCAAGCGTTTATTCAGCGGTAGTGATCCGGCCCCATCCCATCTCATCTTACCCACCGTTCGAGTCTACGTCAAATGCCTCGACTCGCCAGCCGCAGTCAACCTCCATGCTCATAATTCGTACGATATCCGTACCCTCTTCTTCACCAGCTTTCTTGTTTTCCCTTCCTTTTAAAATACCTACCAGCCACCTTTCTCGCCTGTTCTACCTTCAATCTATGTTTCGGCGAATCTCACCGAAGTCCTCCTCCCTGGACATAGGGAGCAGCGATCGGTCCCCAGCACCGAGCACGGCATCGCAGCAACTGCGACCGTATTCCGCCTGGCCAAAACCGTTCGCCGGCCTTGTTGTTCGCCTTGGCGCATCCCTTAGGCTTTGGGTTCCGCGATCAGTTTTGAGAGACTTGGGGCCGCCCTCGAGACTGGCGTCAGCGCATCTCGGGGTAGTTGAGACAGTCAGTGTGGTGGTTTTGGGTGTCCCCGCGGTCGCAAACGAACCACCACGAAGGGAAGAGGGGAATATATGTCGGAGATGAGTGGACACTGCGGGTGCGATCGCAACGGTGTGCATTAGTGCTCTGCCAACGCCCCCGTCATTAAATTAATTGTGGATGGCACTTTGACAAGGCAAAATGACAACTTTAATCGCACACTTCGAACATCACATATGAATATTCAAAATATCGATAAATGTATCCTTTTACAATAGTGAAAATGTGATGAAAAATCCCCCTTGATAGTGAGCAACTACCTTTCAAATATGGCATTTCATACAGAGCGGTTATAGGAGTGCACTCGGGCTGGGCTCGACGCCCAATCAGGCTCAGCTTGATATGCCATGAACCTGACCCACTGGCACTGATTAAGAGATAGTTGGATGTTTCATTATCCTGATTCATCCGAGTCAATCCGTTGTCCGGATTTACCGGTGAATGACGGGGGTTTTTATTTTATTTTATTTTATTTTATTTGGCTGCCTCCATTCTTCAACTTTTCGCCTGGCCCGCCGGTATGAAACTTGGGTATCTCTGCCTGTGGGTTGCAGCTGCTGTCATATACGCCGCCCATCACTCATATGCCTTACAACCTCATAAATTGCAAGCGTTGATAAATTTTGCGACACAGAACCTGCGACTTGACAAGCATGAGTTCGAGGACGAGCTACGGATAACATTGTATGCAGCATCAAAACTACGAGGAGCCCCTTGTATCGTTGAGGATGTATTTATATCGAAAAGCCTTGTTCTTAAGATTTGCTTCCCTGATGGAGATTGCTGGGCTGCCAAATGGGGGTCTGAGGACAAATTTGAAGAAATATTTGCAGGTATCAATGCTTTGGGTCATGTGGAACGTTACTGTCCACACATTCCTGTGAGCAAAATGAGAGGGTGGAATATGGGAAACCATTTAGTTACCGTTTTCACTGAGTGGGTTAAGGGGGAACCCTTAAGAAATCGAACAAGGACAATGATTACTCCATCAGGGTCCAGTGTGTTCGAAGCAGCAATTCCTCCGCAACTTATTACACCCCTTGCTGAATTTGTCTTCAATCTTTCAACGTGCAGTATTCCTCCGGTCGAAAGTACTGCCCCTAAATCTGAACACGCTAATCATGAAGTACATAAAATGCAAAGTGACTATCTGAGAAATACTATTCTGAAAGTATGTCAACAAAATGCAGTGAATGCCACGACTTGGGCCAGGTGTGAATTTTTCAATTGCTATTTGTTACATAACTTTCCAATACCAGAGCCATATGATGGCTTAGATGCCATGTTGCTCCTCGCCTGGATAGTCAAAGCTTTTTCCATGCTGGATTCACATAATGAGCCCATGGTCCTGCACTACTGGGATCTTTCTATTGAAAATGTTGTGGTTAATGGAGAGAATCGAATCTGGTATCTCATATCGGCCCCCTCAAAATCTAACAAAGTAGTATTATTGATTGGGAGTGGGTAACCCCGGAGCCTCTCAAGTTGTCTGCACTGTCTCTTGGTGACACCCTCCTAAGGTGGTATACGAAACCCAAGTATGTTCTTGCACATTCACAGGAGCAATTTTTTCAGCAGGAGATCACCCGACTAGAGCAGGAGCGGGCACCGGGCTTCGGTCTTTCCACCCATTTTCAATCTTCAAGAGAGAACATGTTTTTCTATGATATTCTAAACCCACCATATGGGTGCACTTTCGCTGATCTCATGGTAAAATATCCAGACCTCTTACCACATGCAATCAAGCGGTCCAGGGAATCCTTGAAGGCTGCCGCTACAGAGTGGAAATCACTCAGCAATTTCATCACAAACATTGGTATTGAAATCCCAGGTTCACCGTTAGAATTTGAGATAAAGGAAGCTTTGGGAGTCTACGGGAAGACTTCCGTTGAGCGTTTATTGCGAAAGTTGAAAAGAAGGATCCAGAGACAGCTGAATAGGCTTTTATATCGTCTGTGGAAGCAGCCGCCTTCCAGTCACTGTGTTTGGTAGTCCAATATCTATTGTAGTATCATTTCTATAAAAGATGTGAATCTTCTGTCAAATCAGGCCTTCCTATTCACAATTTTTGCTGATAGCTGGGGTCGCACAGTTCCAAAACGCTCGCCTGTGGCCCCAAGTCGCTTTATGTTCGGAAGGGAAGCCACAATTGCATGGTTATTTTTACCAAATCACGCAGATGTTTTGGGAGTTTCCATATTATTTCATGTATGGTCGCGCCAAAGATTAGAGGACAATCTGATCTGACGGCTTTCAAGGTTTGAATTTGGACCTTCAGACATAGACATGACTTCCGCATTTAATTCTCATCACGGCTCCCTCTATCGAAGTCCCATGGAATCTTACAATTTTTCAGCAATGAAATGCATGCGGTACTGGTTATTCTCTTCAGAACTGAGATTGTGGAGAACATTACTCCTTTTATACCTTGCAGTGGCAGTAGCGCTTCCGATTGATCCACCAGTCCCCTACTGAAACCCCCCCCCCCCCAAACGTCCGGAACGCCCGCCGCCCGTTCTGGAGAGTGACATTTTCGGAACCCCTCAGCAAAGTGAAAAGGCTTTGCAGCGGTCGGCCCCTGCCAAGGGGCTATCCCTATGGGGTTAGCTGCTGGCGGGACATTGCTCCATAAAGTGAGTCAAGACAAAGGGAGGCAGAGCGATTTGGTGGGCCGACAGGAATTGTGCGGTAGATAGCCTCTATGACGTTGGCGACCAAACCAAGTATTCAACACCATGCTGATATGAGCCCTCATGAGACAGAGCTTTGCACAAAGATTTTGCGGAGGAGTTGTTGAAATCGCCGGAGGGTTTCAGTCCCGCTCAAGCGAAAAAATTGTATGATGACTTCACAAAGCTGCCTGAGAGCGTTGCAAATGCTGAGAGGAAAGTGGCCCAACCGAAAGCCAGAAAGGGCGGTCGAGGCTAGGGCTTCGCGCTGGCCCAGCAGCAACCAGCCATTCCCGCTGCGACATTAATTGATGAGATGGGCAAAGCTTAGAAGTTTTGATTAACGCCAGACCGTATGTCAGATTAGTGCAAGGCCAGCGCGCACATAGAGCTGCGTCCTAGGTGGCGGCCGCTGTATCAGTTCGGACAGTTGGAATAAGATGTTTGCGGTAACGTTGAAAATTTACATTTAAGAACAGATGAATTCAGATAATTCGGACACTTCCACTGGCGCAGGATCGAGTACTTCCTCCGAAACCTCACCCAACGCCTCGTCCGATTCATATTCCTCTTCCTCCACCTCTTGACTCTGCTTCGCCAGAATGACAGCCTTAATCGCCGCACCCACCGCCTTCAAATCATTCATAATCTGAACGTGACCCCGATCAGTCTTGATTCTCGCCACAGCCGAGAATCCAGGCGGTAACTGCGCTGACTTAGCCAACACCACGCCGTCTCCCGGCCCAAACGAAAAGTGCCACCAATTTCCAGTCTTGATGTCCTCACGCCTTTCAACGAGAGAGCCTCGGATAGTGGGGGTGTTGACAGCGTAGACAACGGCAATCGGTGGCATGGGGGCTTTTGGTTCCGCGAAAAGTTCTTGTTTGTATTTCCGCGTTTTTTCTAAAGTCCGTTTCAGATATTCGATTGCATGTTCCCTCGTGGCCCGGAGCGTGTAATTCTTACCTTCGACTGCATCGGATTGCATGTGCGGTTCGATGTCCCTTCGAGGAGGTGTCGTACTTTTTGCCGCTTGAGATTTTGTCCTGGCAAGTCCGACGTCCTCATGGAGAGATTTCCGTCTTGTGGTAGGCATGGAACAGGTTCTCGTTGGATGAAGAGAGGGGAAATGATGATCATGACTTGATCCAACGTCAGAGACACAAGGACTCAAGCCGTATTCCAACCAGGTTTTATAATCGAAAAATTCAAGTATGTACTTTTCTCGAGTGCGACGATTGAAGAAGCATTCGCCGGATTCAGGCAGAAAAATAAAGGAACTTCGCATGGAAAAGGTTGCCGCCGCCGACAATATGTCGTGATTGGCAAGGAACGAATCGCCACGTTTCAATGGGCCCAGGATACTGATGCATTGTAAAAATGGCGTACTACAGTATACCACTCCCGAGAATAAATGTGGTTTGGACTGAAGAGCATGGTGAGCGACTAGTCCACCCATGCTGTGTGCGAGAACGAGGGCACCAGAAGCGGGGTGTCCGGCCATCCCGGGTTGATTACATGGTAATCGTTCCAGGAATTCTTGGAACCGATGCGAAATGAGATGAGGGGATATCCGCCAGTCGTAATCGAAAATGTGAACTCGACATTTCCCGTGTTTCTCAAGCTGTTGTAGTTTTGTAATAAGTTTATTCGAGAAATCAACAGGGCCCATTCTAGTTAGCATCCCATCGGGGACGACTGTTGCTTCGGTATGTTCGTCGGCGTCTTCATCGAGCGGGATTGCCAAATCGATTTTTCGAATATTCAAGCCGGCTCGAACGACGGGGACCCATAACCTTTTCTTTGTTTTTGCATCTCGAAGAATTGAGCCTCGATACCCGGCAAGGAGTACGACGTCTTCCCCTGAGAAACATTCGAACGGGTCTTTGGGATGACGTAATTTCGGCATCGAAGGGACAGGAATGAAATGAACAAAGGCTTTTAATCGTCGAGTCCCATGGGTATGCAGACTTTCAGAATAACTCGAGGTAGTTCGAGTCAATTCGAGTTTCTTATTGCTCGTAGAGTTGGGCGGCCGGAGAGGCGGAGCCCGCCGATTCTTGGGTCGAACACGGATTAATCGGCGAGGATTCACGAAGAGACTTCGACT
>Ga0335081_10019573_pt1 | contig 10947 bp, 11 predicted proteins | sample Lox_Sample_35_FD_206713 | JGI IMG/M metagenome (GOLD analysis project Ga0335081, IMG submission 206713) | Soil microbial communities from Loxahatchee National Wildlife Refuge, Florida, United States - Lox_Sample_3.5 | ecosystem: Environmental > Terrestrial > Soil > Wetlands | place: USA...
GCGCTCGGCGCCGACCCGCCGGAGTACGTGCACCACGGGCTGCTCCTGGGGGACGACGGGCGCAAGCTCGGCAAGCGGCACGGCGCCGTCTCGGTCGCCGACCTGCGTGAGCAGGGATTCCCGGCCGAGGCGGTGCGCGCGTATCTCGACGAGCTCGGGTTGCCGCGGCACGACGTCCATCTCGACCTCGCGCGGATCAGGCGGCTGTCGATCGAGGCGCTCGCCGCCCTCTCGGACGCGGAGCTGGCCGCGCGCGTCGGCGTCCCGCTCTCGGTCGCTCCCGTGCTGCGCGGCGCCCGCGACCTCGCCGAGGCGCGCGACTACGCGACGCAGGTGCTCGAGCCGCCGCCGACGGCGGAGGTGGGCTCGCCGGAGACGCTTGCACGGGCGCGCGAGCTCGCGGAGGCCGGAGTCGAGCCCCGGACGCTCGTTCGCGAGCTCAAGGCCGTCGGGGGCGACCTGAAGACGCTCCGCCTCGCGCTCACCGGCCGCGAGCGCGGCCCCGAGCTCGCGGCCGTGATCGCCGCGCTGCCCCGCGACGAGCTCCTATCTAGGCTAGACCAATGAGGCTCTACAACACGCTGTCGCGGCGGATCGAGGAGCTGCCCGAGCCGCCCGGCCCGATCCGGATGTACTTCTGCGGGCCGACCGTCTACCAGCGTGCGCACATCGGCAACGCGCGGCCGTTCGCGCTCGGAATGTGGCTGCGCGCCTGGCTGCGCCACCGCGGCTACGAGGCGACGCTCGTCCACAACATCACCGACATCAACGACAAGATCTACGACGCGGCGCCGGGCGCGAGCGCGGAGCTCGCGGAGCGCGCCACGCAGTGGTATCTGGAGGACACGCGCGATCTCGGTCTCGGCATGCCCGACGCGCTTCCGAAGGCGACGGACGCGGTGCCGGCGATCGTCGCCTTCATCGAGAAGCTGGTCGACGCCGGGCACGCCTACGAGGCGGGCGGGGACGTGTACTTCGGCGTCGCGACCGATCCCGGCTACGGCCGCCTGTCGCGACAGAAGGTCGAGCACATGGAGCCGGAGGAGGCGAGCGCGCTCAAGCGCGCGCCGCAGGACTTCGCGCTCTGGAAGGCGACGAAGCCGGGCGAGGACACGTCGTGGGATTCGCCGTGGGGCCACGGCCGGCCGGGCTGGCACATCGAGTGCTCGGTGATGGCCGAGGAGGCGTTCGGACCCGTCTTCGAGATCCACGGCGGCGGGCTCGATCTCGTCTTCCCCCATCACGAGAACGAGCTGGCGCAGTCGCTCGCCCTCGGTCACGACTTCGCGCGGATCTGGATGCACAACGGCCTCTTGATGCGCGGCGGCGAGAAGATGTCGAAGTCGCTCGGCAACGACATGACGATCCGCGGCGTCGTGGACGGCTGGGGTCGGGAGGTCGCGTTGATGCTCCTACTCTCGGGCCAGTGGCGCAAGCCGCTCGACTTCAACGAGGACACCCTCGTCCAGGCGAGGGAGCGGGTCGACGGGTTCCGCAACGTCTTCCACGCGCCGAGCGAGCCGGTGGGGGAGTGGGCCGCGTTCGAGGTGGCGCTCGACGAGGACTTCAACACGCCGGGGGCGCTCGCGGTGATGCACGGCTGGCGCGATCACGAGCTCCTCCGCCGCGCCTTCGCGCTCTTCGGCCTCGAGTCGCTGGCGGAGGTCGAGCAGGCGCCGGCCGAGCTGGTCGAGCTCGCCGAACGGCGGCGCGACGCGCGCGTGGCGCACGACTTCGGCGAGGCCGACCGGCTCCGCGACGAGCTCGCGGCGGCCGGCTGGGAGGTGCGCGACGTCGCCGAGGAACCGGGCTTCCGGCTCGTCCGGCGGCCGTGACGCGCGAGCTCGTCTACGGACGCCGACCGGTACGCGAGGCGCTGCGCGGGTCGCGCGAGGTGCTCGAGCTCTGGGCGGGCGAGCGTGCGCTGCGGAGCGAGGCGTGGCTGCGGGAGACCGAGCGGCCCCGCGTGCAGACGAAGCCCGAGCGGGAGCTCTCGGAGGCGGCGGGGACGCGCGATCACCAGGGCGTCGTCGCGTGGTGCGAGCCGTACCGCTACGCCGATGCATACGAGCTCGCCGCCGGGCCGGCGCCGCTCCTCGCGTGTCTCGACCAGGTCAGCGACCCGCGCAACCTCGGCGCCGTGATCCGGTCGGCCGAGGGAGCGGGAGCGAGCGGCGTCGTCGTGCCCGCGCACGGCTCGGCGCGCGTCACTGCCGCCGTCTGCCGCGCCTCGGCCGGCGCCGTCGAGCACCTGCCGGTCGCGGTCGTCACCAATCTCGCCCGCTATCTCGGCGAGATCAAGCGCGCCGACCTGTGGATCGTCGCCGGCGCGGGCGGGGCCGGAACGCCGATGTGGCAGGCCGACCTTTCGGGCGGCGTCGCCTTCGTGTTCGGCGCGGAAGGCAAGGGCCTGCGCCCGCTCGTCCGCCGCACGTGCGACCTCGAGGTCTCCATCCCGCAGCTCGGCCGCGTCGAGTCGCTCAACGTCAGCGTCGCCGCCGCGCTCCTCTTGTACGAGGCCCGGAGACAGCGTGGCTGAGCCGAGCCTCTACCTCTTCGACGGGTTCAACGTCCTCCACGCGGGCGGCTTCTCGTCGCCCGAGGAGCTGCGCGACCTGCTGGCGAGCTGGGTCGCCGCGCAGGGCGCCCGCGGCATCCTCGTCTTCGACGGCGAGGGTCCGACCGAGCGGCACGGCGCGCTCGAGGTCCGGTGGGCCAGGGACGCGGACGCCCTGCTCGAGCGGCTCGCGGCCGAGCACCGGGGGCGGGAGCAGGTGGCGATCGTCTCCTCCGACGCGGCCGTCCGCGGCACCGCCGGGGTCGAGGTGCGGAAGCTCGCCTCGCAGAGATTCCTCGCCGAGCTCGCGCGCCCGGCTCAGCCGCCGGCTCTGCGCGGCGACCTGCGCGATCGCCTCGATCCCGAGACGCTCGCGCGTCTCGAGCGGCTGCGGCGCGGCGAGTCCTGACCCGTTGCGTACCGCGGCACGCTCGGCTCGAGGGCGAGCGGCCCGCCGACGCGCGGCAGCCACTCGAGCCAGCGGGGCAGCCACCAGTTCCAGTCGCCGAGCAGCTTCATCGCCGCGGGCAGCAGCACGGCGCGGACGATGGTCGCGTCGAGGAGCACGGCCACGGAGAGGCCGACGCCCATGATCTTGAACTCGACGAGGCCGAGCGTCGCGAAGATCGCGAAGACGGCGACCATGACCGCCGCGGCGCTCGTCACGACGCCCGCGGTCGCCTGGACGCCCGCCGCCACGGCGTCGGGGGTCGAGAGGCCCGAGTCGTAGTACTCGCGGACGCGGCTGAGGATGAGGACGTGGTAGTCCATCGACAGCCCGAAGAGGATCACGAAGAGGAAGAGCGGCACCCATGACGTGATGCCGCCGAGGGGAACGGTAGAAGGGCGCAGTTCGAGGGCACGAACGTACGTTCGTAACAAACTGGGTCCAGTGCAAATTGACTTGTAAAACTTTGGACCGCTTGCTATGTTCGCCCTCAACTACAGGGTGAGACTTCGCCCTGGCGACCAGGGGAGATGCCGTGGCCGCTCGCACCGCGACAGCAAGCTCGCCGCAGAAAGCTCAACGAGAGCTCGAGGATCTGCAGCACGTGCTCAAGGCTCGCAACGGCGACGCCGCCGCGATGGACGCGCTGATCCGCCGCTACACCGGCTTCGTGCGTCTCAAGGCGAGCTCGTACTTCCTCGCCGGCGGCGACAACGACGACCTCCTGCAGGAAGGGCTGATCGGCCTCTACAAGGCGGTCCGCGACTTCCGGACCGACAAGGAGACGTCGTTCCGCAGCTTCGCCGAGCTGTGCGTGACCCGGCAGATCATCACCGCGATCAAGACCGCGACGCGCTTCAAGCACTCGCCGCTCAACACGTACGTCTCGTTCAGCCATACCCCGGCGGGACAGGAGTCGGACGGCGAATGCACGCTCGGCGACGCGCTCCCGGGGCCGGCCGTCCAGGAGCCGCCGCTCGTCGTCATCTCGAGCGAGGAGCTGCAGAGCCTCGTCTTCAACCTCGGCACCGGCCTCTCGAACCTCGAGTCGGAGGCGCTGCGCCTCTACCTCGAGGGCTCGTCCTACGAGGACATGGCCGACCAGCTCGGCTGCGACACGAAGACGATCGACAACGCGCTCCAGCGCGTGAAGCGGAAGATCATCACGCACCAGAAGGGTCGCGAGGTCCTTCTCTAGGCGGATGGCTCGCTACGCTGCCGCCTGCGGGCCGGAGTAGCTCAGCTGGTAGAGCAAACGCCTTGTAAGCGTTAGGCCGTCGGTTCGAGTCCGACCTCCGGCTCCTCCTCTATCTCTGGCGTCGCTTATCTCTGGCGTCGCTTCGAGCGGACGACCGTCATCGTCTCCGTCGGATAGATGACGCTCTCGTGCCCGTCCTCCCAGCGGACGCGGTAGTGCGGATTCGGCTCCTCGCCCAGGACGTCGACGACCTCGCCCGTGCGTCCCGTGTCGCCGACGTGGCGGCCGGTGAGGCTGATCACGTCGCCCGGGCGGATCCGGATCGGCGCGTGCGTTGCTGCCATCGGCTCGGCTCCTTCACTCGCCGCAGCACCGACGCTGCGGGACCAAAGGTTCGCCGAGCCGGTAGCGCTTTCGTCCTGTCGGCGGTTGGCGTTTCGGTCTCGGTCTTGCGACCTCTTCCTACGCGTCCCCTGCCGGCTTTCAACCTACTTGCGCTCCGTGCTCGACGCAGGACGATCCTCCCGCGAACGGGGGATGCCGCCATCCGTAGATCCCCTGATCTTTGCCGGTCGCTCAGGCGGCTAGCTCGAGTAGGCGCGGCAGGCCCGTCACGACGAGGTCGGCGCCCGCGTGCCGGAACCGCCGGACGCGGGAGGGATGCTCGTCGGGCTCGACCGCGACGACGAAGCGGAATCCCGCGGCGTGCGCGAGCGCGACTCCCGTCTCGCTCGTCTGGAAGGCGGCGGCATGCTGCGGGTCGACCTCGAGCATCCGGCAGGCCGCGAGCAGGCGGTCGGCGCTGGGCTCGTCCGCGAGGTGCTCGGCGGCGATCGTGTCGGCGTCGACGATCGCTCCGACGAGGTCGGCCAGGCCGGTTTGCCGGAGGATCTCGCCCGTGTGCGCGCTCGCGGACACGACGGCGCAGGCCATGCCGGTGGTGCGCGCGAGCTCGAGGTAGTGGCGGACGCCGTCGAAGACGCGGACGCCTCGTTGCTCCAGCAGCAGCTCGAGTTGCTCGTTCTTCCGGTTCGCGACTCCGTGGACGGTCTCGGCCCCGGGAGGATCGTCCGGCGATCCCTCCGGCAGGCGGACGCCGCGGCTTGCGAGGAACGTCCGGACGCCGTCGAGCCGTGTCCGCCCCTCGATCGCGGCCGTGTAGTCGATCTCGGGGTCGAAGGGAGCCGTGTGCCGGCGATACGTCGCCTCGATGCGGGAGGAGAGCAGCTCGTCGAAGGTCCGCCGCCAGGACTCGACCTGTAACGGAGTGCTGCCGACGAGCACGCCGTCGAGCGCGAAGACGCAGGCGTGGACGCCCTCCGGCAGGCCGAGCGCGCGGCGCGTCAGGCCGCGCGGGAGGAACGGACGAGCGAGCTCGGGCGACAGGCCCTCGTCGAGCGCGAACTGGCGGAGCTCTTCCGCCGCCGCGGGGTACTCCTCGATCAGGCGGCGAGTCTCGGCCTGGAGCTTCTCCTCGTCGAGGTATCCGGCATCCGCGCGCAAGGCGTCGCGAGCCGCCGCCAGCGCTGCCCGCCACTCGGCGCGCAGCGTCTCGAGCTCCTCGGTCTCCGCTCCCTTGTCGAACGCCTTGTCGCTCACGACTCGAGCGTCGCCGAGGAGGGTCGGGGACGCATCGGGGCGGCTCCCGACACGTCTTGCACGCGACTACGGAGCCTTACGGCAAGAGCGCTAGCCGAGCGCCTGCTCGAGGTCGGCCCAGAGGACGTCCGCGTCCTCGAGCCCGACGCTGAGCCGCAGCAGTCCGGCGGGCACGCGCTCACCCTCCCAGCGGCGGCGGCTCTCCAACAACGTCGTGACGCCGCCGAGCGAGGTCGCGTTGACGATCACGCGCGTCGAGGTCTCCACGCGCCGGGCCGTCTCGGCATCCGCGACGTCGAACGAGATCAGCCCGCCGAAACCGGGATAGCGTGCGATCTCGACCGCCGGGTGGGCGGCGAGCCGCTCCGCCAGGACGCGCGCGGTCTCGGTCTGGCGGCGCACGCGCAGCTCGAGCGTCTTCAGCCCGCGCAGGAGAAGCCAGGCGGGATCGGGCGCCGCGACGATGCCCGTGCGGGTGCGGAAGGTGCGCAGCTCCTCCGCCGCCGCCGCGTCGCGGCAGACGACGACCCCGAGCAGCGCGTCGTCGTGGCCGGCGAGGTACTTCGTCGCGCTGTGGAGGACGTAGTCGGCGCCGTGCTCGAGCGGCCGTAGCCGGATGGGAGTCGCGACGGTCGCATCGACGACGACCGGCGCCGGGTGCGCGGCGGCCGCCTCGAGGTCGGGCACCGTGAGGAAGGGGTTCGAGGGCGCCTCGACCCAGACGAGCTGCACGCCCTCGGGCGGCGGCCCCGTCTGGTCGAACTCGACGACGCGCAGCCCCCAGCGCCCGAGCGCGGCGAAGGTCACGCCGGTGCCGTAGTAGCAGCCCTCCGCGAGCGCGATCGTGTCGCCCGGCTCGAGCAGGGCGAGCGCGAGCGCCGTGGTCGCACCCGCGCCGGACGGGAAGAGGAGCGCCGTTCCGCCGTCGAGCCGGCCGAGCGCCTCCTCTGCGGCGACGACGGTCGGGCTCGCGTGGCGCTGGTAGTGGAACTCGCGCGGCTCGCCGCGCTCGTCGTACGGCCAGATCGTCGAGCGGTCGAGCGGCTCCATGCGCTGAACCTATACCTCGGCCGGCTCGAGCTCGTCGAGGCGCCCGAGCCGTGCGAAGGCGGGGAAGAGACGCGGCCACGACGCGGCGAAGCCGATCATCAGCGCCCCGCCGAGCACGACGGCGCGCGCAGTCCCGAGCAGCGACGCCATCCCGCCCGCTTCGAAGGCGCCGAGCTCGTTCGACGCGCTGATGAACACCCACTCGACGGCGTTGACGCGCCCCTGCAGGCGGAGCGGCGTCAGGACGGTGACGGTCGTCGCGCGGATGTTCATGCTGACCATGTCCACGAAGCCGGTGATGCCGAGCATCACGAGCGAGAGTGGCAGCGACTTCGAGAGGCCGAAGACGATCGTCGCCGCGCCGAAGGTCGCGACGACGAGCAGCAGCGTCCGTCCCGCGCGGAACGGCAGCGGCCAGCGCGTGATCAGCAGGCCCGCCACGAGAGCGCCCACCGACGGCGCGGCGCGCAGCCCGCCGAGCACGACGGGCCCGCCGTGGAGGATCGACTTGGCGAAGACGGGCGCGAGCGCGATCGGGTCGCCGAACAGGACGGCCACGAGGTCGAGGGCGATCGCGCCGAGGACGACGCGCGTGTTCGTGATGAAGCGGATGCCCGCGACGAGGCTGTCCCAGCCGACCGCCTGCGGCTCCGGACGCGAGCCGGAGGGCGGGATCGCAGCGAGGGCGAGCACCGCGATCGCCAGCAGCGCCCCAGCCGCGGCATACACGGCCAGAGGCTGGACGGCGAAGATCACCCCTCCGACCGCGGGGCCGGTGACGACGCCGATCTGCCCGGCCACGCTGCGGAGCGCGATCGCGCCCTGCAGCAGGTCCATCGGCACGAGCTCCGGGGTCAGCGCGCGCTGCGCGGGCGAGCCGATCGCCGATGCGATTCCGTTCAGGAGTCCGACGCCGAGGAAGGGCCAGATCGAGTGCGGTCCGATCTCGGTGATGGCGAACAGCACACCGGCGATTCCGACCTGGAGCGCGCCGGCGATCGCCGAGACGACTCTGCGCGACATCCGGTCGGCGAGCTGTCCGGCCGGCAGCGCGAGCACGGGCAGCGGCAGGAACTCGGCGAGCCCGACGAGGCCGAGGTCGAGCGGCCGGTGGCGAATCGAGTAGACCTGCCAGCCGATCGCCACGACGATCATCTGCGTGGCGAAGCCGTTCGCGAGCAGCGCCGTCCAGAGCAGCGCGAAGCCGCGCAGGCGCAAGGCGGGGGGCAGGCGATGGCGCACGAGCGCGAACGTTAGGCTCCGCAGCGGTGGCCGAGGGGCACGAAACGACGGCGGGCAAGCTCGAGTGGCTCGAGGAGCTGCGCGAGCAGGCGCGTCACGCCGGCAGCGAGAAGGCCGTCGAGCGACACCGCTCGGAGGGCCGGCTGCTCGCCCGCGAGCGCGCCGAGAGGCTCTGCGACCCCGGGTCGTTCGTCGAGCTCGACCGCTACGTCCGCCACCGCGAGTGGAACTTCGGGATGATGGATCGCCGGCCCTACGGCGACGCCGTCGTCACCGGCTACGGGACGATCTTCGGCCGCAAGGTCTTCGTCTTCTCCCAGGACTTCACCGTCTTCGGCGGCTCGTTGAGCGAGGTCTTCGCCGAGAAGATCGTGAAGGTGATGGATCTGGCGGCCAAGTACGGCTGCCCCCTGATCGGGATCAACGACTCCGGCGGCGCGCGGATCCAGGAGGGCGTCGTCTCGCTCGCCGGCTACGCGGAGATCTTCTGGCGCAACGTCCAGGCCTCGGGCGTGATCCCGCAGATCTCGCTCGTGGTCGGGCCGTGCGCCGGCGGCGCCGTCTACTCGCCCGCGATGACCGACTTCGTCTTCATGGTCGAGGGCTCGTCCTACATGTTCATCACGGGCCCCGACGTCGTGAAGACGGTCACTGGCGAGGAGGTGACCTTCGAGGAGCTCGGCGGCGCGGCGACGCACGCGGCGAAGTCGGGCGTCGCCCAGTTCACGTCGCCGGACGAGGAGTCGTGCCTCGAGGACGCGCGCTACCTCCTCTCGTTCCTGCCGCAGTCGAATGCCGAGCGGCCGGCGTGGAGCGCGCCGACCGACCCCGTCGACCGGGAGGACGCGGAGCTCGACACGCTCGTTCCCGACAGCCCGAACCATCCCTACGACATGCACGACGTGATCCGCCGCGTCGTCGACGACGGCGAGTTCCTCGAGGTGAGCGAGCGCTGGGCCGAGAACATCGTCTGCGGGTTCGCACGGCTCGGCGGCCATCCGATCGGCGTCGTCGGCAACCAGCCGCGGTCGCTCGCCGGCGTCCTCGACATCGACGCCTCGAACAAGGCTGCGCGCTTCGTCCGGACGTGCGACGCGTTCAACGTCCCGCTCGTCACCTTCGTCGACGTGCCCGGCTTCCTGCCTGGGACGGCGCAGGAGTGGGGCGGGATCATCCGGCACGGCGCCAAGCTCCTCTACGCGTACTGCGAGGCGACGGTGCCGAAGCTGACCGTGATCACGCGCAAGGCGTACGGCGGCGCGTACGACGTCATGAGCTCGAAGCACATCCGCGCCGACTTCAACTTCGCGTGGCCCACCGCGGAGGTGGCCGTGATGGGGCCGGAGGGAGCGGTGAACATCATCTTCCGTCACGAGCTCGAGGCGGCGGAGGATCCCGAGGCGCGTCGCGCCGAGCTGATCGCCGACTACAAGGAGCGCTTCGCGAACCCGTACACGGCGGCCGAGCGCGGCTACGTCGACGACGTGATCGAGCCGCGGCGCACCCGGCCCGTGCTGATCGACGCGCTCGAGACGGCGCTCACGAAGGCCGAGCCGCGGCCGCGCCGCAAGCACGGCAACATCCCGCTCTGACGCGCTCGGGTCTCCTCGATGCGGCTAGCGCCGCTTTGCGCCCCGACCGTGGTGGCTGCCGAGGTCGAGCGCGACGGCGGCAAGGAGCGTGGCCGTCCACACGTTGACGGGATCGAGCAGGAGCGGCTCGTGCGAGCCGACATGGTCGGCGATGAGCCAGACGACGAACCAGATGATTGTCATGCGGCGAGGATCCTCGAGCTCCGCCGTCGACGCATCCGCGCTCGCCCGCCGAGCTGCTGCGGACAAGCGCTACCGACGCAAGGGGCTACTGCCGGCTAGGACGCGAGCACGGCGCCCGCGTCGGCGACTCGCGGGCCGCGGATCTCGTCCGCGAAGGCCTCGACGACGGCGGGATCGAACTGGCTGCCGGAGCTGCGCTCGAGCTCCGCGAGCGCGTCGCGCGGCGAGAGCGGCTTGCGGTAGAGGCGCTCGGAGGTCATCGCGTCGTACGCGTCCGCCACGAAGATGATCCGCGCGCCGAGCGGGATCCGCTCGCCGGCGAGACCGTTCGGGTAGCCGGCGCCGTCCCATCGCTCGTGGTGGTGGAGCACCCACTCGGCCACCGGCTCGACGCCGAGGCTCTCGAGCATCCGGTAGCCGATCTGGACGTGCCGCTCGAGGACGAGGCGCTCGGCCTCGTTGAGCGCGCTCGGCTTGCGGAGGATCTCCTCCGGGATCGCGAGCTTGCCCAGGTCGTGGAGGCTGCCGGCGAGGCGTGTCAGCTCGACGGCCGCCTCGTCGGCGCCGAGCCGCTTCGCGATCCGGGCCGCGACGTCGCCGACGCGCTCGGAGTGGCTGCCCGTGTACGCGTCGCGCGCGTCGACCGCCTTCGCGAGGCTCGCCGCCGCCCGGTAGCGGGCAGCACGGTCGGGGCTCTCGGCGAGCTGCTCGAGGTTCGCGCGGAGCAGTGACTCGGCCTCGTACGTCCGCGCCCGGTTCTTCCCGTCCTCCTTCGCCCAGTAGAGCGCGCTGTCGGCGAGACGGATCAGCTCGTCGCGCCCGGCTCCCTGCATCGGGTACGTCGCGACGCCGGCGCTGACGGTGACCGGGCCGACGCCGTCGATGTGGAGCGCTCCGACGCGGTCGATGATCGAAAAGGCGACGGCGGCCGCCTGCCGCTCGTCGTGTCCGGGAAGCAAGATCGCGAACTCGTCTCCTCCGAGCCGGAACGACTCGCCTCCCTGCCGCAGCCGCGACGCGACCTGGCTGAGCACCTCGTCGCCCACCGGATGGCCGTAGCGGTCGTTGATCGTCTTGA